>Ga0265298_10002783_pt1 | contig 23840 bp, 12 predicted proteins | sample AusTroGonzalo_MG_3_FD_193486 | JGI IMG/M metagenome (GOLD analysis project Ga0265298, IMG submission 193486) | Bovine rumen microbial communities from tropical cattle in Woodstock, Queensland, Australia - Gonzalo_01 | ecosystem: Host-associated > Mammals > Digestive system > Stomach > Rumen ...
ACGCACCCGTGCGCCGGTCGCCGCCAGGAAAAGCAAGCTTCTCCCGCGCTGCCCCTCGACTTGCATGTGTTAGGCCTGTCGCTAGCGTTCATCCTGAGCCAGGATCAAACTCTTCGTTGTAAAAAGTAATTATAAGATAGCTCAGAATAACCGATTTATTCAAGTGTACTTAACGGGAACCGTAATTAAATTGAAAGTTGAAAATGGAAAATTGAAAATTAATTCATCATCCAACATCAAGATTCAATATTCAGTTCTTGTACTACACTAATTGTATCAATCTTTCAAAGAGTTTTTCTTTCGGTTTGGCGCAAAAAAATTAGGTCCTCCAAAGAGAATCTTAATTTTAATGTCCGGACTCCGGTAGAAAATCGAAACACACTTGTTTCTCAAAAGCGAGTGCAAAGGTACAGCTTTTTTTTGATATGACCAAATATTTTAGCAAAAAAATTACACTAAAAATGCATTTTGTTAGTTAACTGCCTGATAATCAGCATTCGTTATTTTTGCCTATTTTTTGGCATTTTTGGGTCAAAAAGGCGATTTTGTGCTCAAAGGCCGAATCGCCTTGTGCACACGTACACGTTACGCGTATATAAGGAACGCGCGCGTGCGCGTATTAGATGGAGAAAGACAATAGATAAAAGACAAAAGTGGAAAGACAATAGATAAAAGTCGAAAGTCGAAAGACAAAAGACAAAAAAAAGCGTCCGAAGACGCTTTTTCCTGATTGGTTCATGATTGGTTCATGATTGGATTATGATTAGACGGTAGCAATAATGTCCCAGACGAAGGCACGGACACCGACTTCCTCATTACGCATATCCAGTTTCTTGACAGACTCAAGGAGTGCGGGCACCTGCTCATCCTCCACTACGGTAATGACACAGGAGTTCATTTCCGGCCATGCGTGGGTGCCACGACGCGGTTCACCGCCGTTCGTACCACGACCTTGCACCTGCTCAAAGAACGTAAAGCCTTTGATGCCCAAGATATCCAACATATATTCGACACGACCCGTATTGGCCTGATTAAATACAATCATTACAGATTTCATTCGCTGCTGGCTATCACTCGCACGACAGCGCGCTCTGCGCTTGTATAGTGCTACGTGATGCCCTCGCTCTTCGGTCGGACTATCGCTACGCTTGCAGTCCTCCCGAGTGAGAGCCCTCTAAGCCAGATGAGAGGATTTATTTATCTTTATTCACTTTAATATTCATGAAGATGAATTTCTTGCGGAGGGCGTCGAGTTTGTCGCGGTCACCATGCTTGGTCATCGAGCCGTAGAGTACGGGCACGAGGTAAAGGGTCAAGAAGGTGCTGACCGTCAGACCGCCGATGACGACGATACCGAGCGGTTGCCACATCTCGGCACCTTCACCGGATGACACTGCCATCGGCACCATACCGAGGACCGTAGTGAAAGCGGTCATGAGGATGGGTCGTATACGGCTACGTCCGGACATCGTGATCGCCTTGTTCAGCTCATAGCCGCGTTCGCGCAAGAGGTTGATATAATCGACGAGCACGATACCGTTCTTCACTACGATTCCGACCAGCAAGACTACACCGAGTGCACCGACCATATCGAGCGAGCGTCCTGTTATCCACAAAGCGAGGATGACGCCGGTGAAGGCCGGGATGATGGTAAGCATGATGATAGCCGGCATTCGGAGCGACTCAAACTGCGAAGCCATAGTGATATAGACAAGCAGGATGATGAGCGCCATGAGTAGAATCATGTTTTGGAACGTCTCCTGCTGGTCCTCGTAGTTACCGGCAAGGTGGATGGAATAACCGGAAGGCAGGTCGAGTTGCGGCAGCACGTTCGCTTCGATGTCTGCGGCCAGTTCACCAAGGGAGGTGTTGTACGGCGTCACTTTGACGGTGACGATACGCTGTCGTGACTTACGCTCGATGGTGGGCGGCGCCCAGTACTCACCGATGGAAGCCACTTCCGACAGTTTGATTTTCTTGCCTGCAGGCGTTGGTATGGTGAGGTCCAGGACGTCCGAGATGGAGTTACGGTCCTCTTCCTGAAGACGTACGATGATGTCGTACTCGGAGCCATCGTCCTTGAGATAGCCGCAGTTCATACCTGCCACGCGATTGCGGAGGTAGGTGGAGATAGTAGCCGAACTGAGTCCGAGACGCGAGGCTTTCTCCTTATCCACCGTGATCTTGATATCGGGACGGTCGTCCTCACGGCTGATATTGACATCCCGCGCACCCGGGAGCGCCATACTGAGACGGCGGGTTTGCTCCGCAAGCTGGCTGGTCTTGTCAAAATCATAACCGTATATCTCGACGTTGACGGTGTTCGAACCGCCGCCAGGGCCGTTGGCAGCCACCTGACACTGGTACTCGACGATCTCCGGATAGCGCGCCATCTCCTGACGGAGGATCTCGGCTATCTCCCAGATGGTCTTGTCGCGCTCCCATTTCTTGGGCAGACGGACGGTCATCTGGATCTTGTTGTTCATCGTTGAAGAGAAGAGCGCCGCAATCGTGGCATCGTCGTTGGAACCCGCGGAGGTATTGATGAGCTCTATCTCCGGCACGAGCACCATGAAACGGGTCTCGAGCTGACGTGCGGTCTTGAGCGTCTCTTCGATACGCGTACCGCGCTGGAGCTTGACGGTGACGGAGAGTCGTCCGTTATCCTGCTCCTGCATGAAGTCGGTACCGATATATCCGCGTGCCACCGGAATAAGCGAGAGGCCGAAGATACCGAAGATAGCCAGGATGGTGATGAACTTATGATTCAGGCACCAGCCGAGTGAACGCTCGTAAAGGGCGTCTATCCTATCCAGCATTCGTACGACAGTGCGGTCGTACCAGGAGTTCTTGCCGGCCTCGTCGTCGATCAGGTTTCCATTCTCATCCACATGCACTTTCTTGGCTTTCAGCAGTTTGGAGCAGAGCATCGGGGTGAGGGAGATAGCGACGAGCGTTGAGGTACAGCACACCACGGTGACGATCCATCCGAGCTCATGGAACATGATACCGGCCATACCGTTGAGCATGGTCAGCGGCACGAACACGGCTACGAGCACCAGGGTAGTAGCGATGACAGACACCCATACCTCGTTGGTGGCATAGATAGCCGCCTCATGCGGGTCCTCACCACGCTCGACATGGCGCGTGATGTTCTCCAGGACGACGATGGCATCGTCCACCACCATACCGATGGCGATGGTGAGCGAACAGAGTGAGATGATGTTCAGACTCGAATCGGCGACACCGAGGTAGATGAACGCCACGATGAGCGCGATAGGAATAGTGATGGCGATGATGATGGTTGCACGCCATTTGCCGAGGAAGAAGAGCACGACGAGGATGACGAAGAGAAGGGCGTACATGACGGACTCCTCCAGAGAGTTGATGGAGTTCTGAATGGTCTCCGACAGGTCGTAGATCTTCTCTATCTTCACATCCGACGGCAGCTGCTTCTGAATCTTATCCAGTTCCTTGCGCACGTCCTTACATATCTGTACGGTGTTGGCACCTGTCTGCTTGGCGATGATGAGCCGGACCGCCTCACGGCCGTTCGTCTTCTCATCCAGCGTAAGATCCTTGATGGTATCCTTGACGGTGGCGATGTCGCGAATGAAGACCTGCTGTCCTGCAGGAGTCATCGTAACCATCAGCGCCTCTATCTCCGAACTCTCGATATACTCGGAGCGCACCTGCATCTGGTACTGCTCCTGCGGCATCTTGATCGTACCGGAGGAGAGGTTGAGGTTGTTCGCCGAAACCACATTGCCCACCTGCTCCAGCGTCAGACCATAGGCATCGAGTTTCTGCTGGTCAATATTGATATAGACATAGCGGTCCGGAGCACCGGAAAGGGAGATGTTTCCTATTCCGTTCACCTGGTTGAGCTGCGGAATGACCTCGTCGTTCAATATCTTATCCAGACCCGCGTAGGTCTCGTCGGCAGTAATAGAGTACTGCGCAACAGGCATGGCGGAGGTCGACAGCTTGAAGATCATCGGTGTTCCGCAGTTATCCGGCAGGTTGGATTTGGTCATATCGACGTACGAGCGCACATCATTGACGGCCTCATCCATGTTGGCACCCCACTCCAGTTCCAGCACCACCATGGACATGTTATCCTTCGATTGCGAAGTGATATGCTTGAGGTGGTCGACGGAGGTAAGGGCGTTCTCCATGATCTTGGTGACGTTGGTCTCCATCTCGGAAGCCGACGCACCCGGATAAGTGGTCATGACCGTGATATACGGCGGATCCATCTGCGGGAACATATCCACCGGCAGTTTCATGAAACTGTATAAACCGATCACGATGACCGCCACGAAGATGAGGGCGGTGGTGACAGGTTTTTGTATTGCAGTCTTGTATATAGCCATTGCATTAGTCGAAAGTCGAAAGACAAAAGACGAAAGACTTTCTTCTCTAAACTTTCTTTATTAATAAATTAAACACTTTTCTTTTCTCTTTGAGTCCGAAGGACGGTCTTTTTACCTTGAGCGAAGCGGTCTATTCCACTACATTGATTTTCACGCCGTCCACGAGTTTGTGCTGGCCGGTGGTGACCATCTCGACACCGGGAACGATCTCGGGCGCAATGATCTCAATCTCCTGGTCAAAACGCTGGCCGAGTTCGACAGAGACACGTTTGGCGCGGCCGTTCTCATTGATGAAGACATAGCGGTCGTTAGCTCCGACAAGTTTCTCCACCGCCTGATAAGGCGCCACAATGACGTTCGCCTTGCCCAGACCGATGGTGGTGGTGACGTACATGCCGGGACGCAGGAGATTGCGGGTATTGGGGATCACCACCTTCACCTGGAAGGTATGGGACGAAGCGTCGATAGTCGGATACACTACCTCCACGGTAGCCGGGAAGACCTGATCGGGATAGATCTCGGAGGTGAGCGTCAGTTTCATGCCTTCCTTGAACAGCGGGAAATAGGTCTCGGGAATAGCCACCAGCGCCTTGAGTTTGTCTATCTGCGTAAGCACCAGAATAGCCTGTCCGGCATAGAGCTCACCATCCTCGTAGTTCTTCGCGGAGATGACACCGGCGAAAGGCGCCTTGACATATGTATTGGCCTCCAGAAAATCCAGCTGCTCCTTGGTGGAGTTATACTGGGCCTCCAGCTGGTCATACTGCTGCCGGGTGGCAGAACCGCTTTTGAGCAGCTGCTCCACGCGGCTTTTCTCTATCTTCAGGTTGCCCATACTGATCTTGGTGGTCTTGTACTGGGTCTGGTCCATGCGGACAAGATTGTCGCCGGCGCTCACTTTGTCACCCACCTCGCAGTAGATATGCTCGATCTTGCCGGTAAGGGAAGGAGCCACGTTTTGCGTCAGATAACCTTGCAGATTGGTGGAAACAGACAGTTCGCGCTCTATCTCACGAGGCTGGAGAACGGTCGTACGCACCTGTTCCACGCGCTCTTCCTGTTCCGTGCTTGTTGTCTCTTTGCTGCATGCCATGAGGGTCAGTGCGGCTAGCGAATAAATAAAAATCTTCTTCATATGGATATTGTTTTTTAGTCGAAAATTGGATGTCAAAAGATAAAAGACTAATTATTGAGGAACTCCTCCAGTTCCACCTGGGCATTCACCAGCGAGAGGATTGATTGCACATAGCTGGATTGCGCGTTGATCAGGTCATTGGACGCGTTCGTCAGCTCCATATTGGAGCTCACACCGTATTTGAACTTGTTGGTAGCAGACGCAAAGACACGCTGCGACACTTCGATATTGTCCTTCTCGTTCAGATAGGTCTCGTAGGCGTTCGTCAGGTTGAAGCACAGCTGGCGGTACTGGGTAGCCAGAATATCCGTGGTCTCGGAGAGCGTGTTCTGCGCCTCATTGAGGGCGATCTTCTTCTCCACCACGCCAGCAGCGCGTTTGCCGGACGACCAGAGCGGCAGGCGTACGGCCACCTGGATCACATTCGGCGGCGTCATACGCATACCGCCTTCGCCGTAGTACTGCTGGTTGGTGTAGTTATACGCAAGCGAGACCGTAGGGCCGTACGCCCAGCCGGCCATCGCCACATTGCGCTTGGCCAGTTCGACCTGCTTGGCGAGCAGCTGATAATTCAGGTTATTCTCCATGATGAAGTTCTGGGAGAGCAACTCCAGCACGCGGTCCGGCGAAAGCACCGTCTCCATATCCTCCGTCAGCTGCAACTCCGTCTCAACCGGCACGTCCAGCAGCACCTTCAGACTGTTGGTGGCCAGTTCGATATTGCGTTTCTGGGCGTTGACGGAGTTCTTGAGCGTATTGACGCGCACGCGTATCTGGTCCGCAGCGGTCTGCTCCGCAGCTCCGGCCGCCACCGCATTCCGCGTGATCTGCTCCAGCTCCTCTATATTCACGAGACTGGAATCCAGCAAGGCGGAGATGCTTTGCAGGGCCAGCACGGAGACATACGAACTCATGACGCTACCGCGGAGTTGAGTCTCGCTTTGCTCCAGCGCAATCTTTTTCATATCGATGGCGATATTGTTGAGCAGTGCGCCTATCACTCCCTGTCCGTTGATTCCGACCGAAGCGGTAAGCCCCAATGCGCCGACGTTCGGCATATTGATCTTCACCTCATTCCCCATCATCGACATGGATGCGCTATAACCCAGATAGTCGCTGTAGGAATAACTACCATCCACCTGCGGCAGCATCGCCGCGATCGTTTGCCATCGTTGGGCATACGCTTCCTGCACCTCCAGCGAAGCGTTCTTCAGACTGCGGTTCTGCTGCACGGCGTAGTTCTGCGCCTCGGAGAGACTGAGACTGAGGACCTCAGGTTCCCGGTTCTGCGCATCGGCAGTCTTGTTTTTTTCGGCTTTCGCACTCCTTGCGGCGGCCATCACATGGTCTTCCGCCATGAGCGAACTGCAGAGCAGCACCGCCGATAAAAATAAAAATAGTTTCTTCATATCTTTGTTTACATTTTAGTCTTTTGTCTTTCTACTTTGAGCGAAGCGGTCTTTCATCTTTGAGCGCAGCGGTCTTTTGTCTTTTGTCTTTCTACTTTGAGCGAAGCGGTCTTTCATCTTTGAGCGGTCTTGACCGCGGTCTAATTATACAATTTCAACCCTTCCTCGCTCAAGATACCGCGCACGAAGACATCCATCGCCGTGTGCGCCAGCTGGTGGAGATTATGATTATGCTTCTCTATCTCTTCGAAATCGCGGATGGCATCATTATGTATCTTCGCAAAAAGCACGGCGGTTAATTCTATATTAAGGTTCGCGCGCACGAGGCCCTCACTCACACCCAGCTCCAGATAACGCTTCAGGTATTCCTTCTGGGTCTCAAAACATTGTACCTGGAAATCCGAGAACTGCCTCGGGTAGTATTTTTTGAGGTCATACACCAACTGCGGCACACGGCGCACGTCGTTCTTCTCCGCCTCCTGGTGCTTGAGAAACACCTTCACCAGCTGACGGAAATCATGCAGGTTCAGCAAATCCTCCATCTTACCCCGCATATATCCGAGGTTGGCCTGAAGGAGCTGCTCTATCAGTTCGTCTTTCGAAGCGAAATAGACATAGAACGTCTTTTTCGATATACCCAGTTCGTGGCATATATCGTCTATGGAAACACTACGAATACCGAGGCGGAAGAACAAGTCGCCTGCTGCTTTGATAATATGACATTTCTGATCTTCTGACATGATTTTTTCTGACTGCTGACAGCCGGTAGCGGACAGCGTTCTCAAAAAACGGCTGCAAAGGTACTGCTTTTTTTTGAAATATGCAAATTTTTGGAAACTTTTTTCACTTTTGTAGTTTCCATATTGCAAAATTATCTAAAACAAGAGGGACACCGAAGTGCCCCTCTCGTTCCTTTTTACTGATGAACAGCCGGATTAACGGACTCTCTCACCGAAGATATTGTAAATCTTGTCTTCGAGAACGATGTAGATAACGCCGTTCAGCAGTATCTTCTTGGTTTCGCCGTTCGTAACGAAGATATGCTCAAAGCCTTCGTTCGGAACAATCCGTGCCTTACCGTTCGCAATTCGGATCATGGATGCGTCACCCACTACCACTTTCTCGATGCGGCCGACAACGACTACCTTGTTGTGCAACTCGGCACCCGGATCGTCGATGAAGGCATTCAGCACCTTGAACTCGCCGTAATCGGCTTCGTTATCATCGCTCAGCGAGAAGGACTGGATATCCTCTGCAAACTCTATATCAATGCTTGCCACATAACCCATAACGGCATAACGCTCGTCAGTCATGGTGTTGTCCGCCAATGCGGCACCGATCTCCATGGCACGGGCGATAGTCAGCGTATCCAGTTTCGGAGCATCGGCGTGAACGGCCTTACCGTAACCGACTTCGATGGTAACGGTACCCTTCGAGCTGACATACTTCTGGATCTTACCCAGCAGGAAGACATAGTCATTATCGCGTACCAGGCTGTCCGGAGTACATCTGTAGGCCTCAAACTCACCACGTACATCGGGTTCGTCGGCCATGTACCAGGTCTGCGATACGCTACCCGAATCCGGAGCATATGCCTTCACAGCGTAACCTTTTATCACATAGAGCGAATCGGTCTTGGCGTTGTCCTCCAGAGCCATACCCTTCTCTATCGCGCGTTCTACAGTAAGCGTATCGAAGACGAGTTCGGAACCCGGCTCGAGTACCTCGAACATGATGTTCATACCGTCGTTCTCAATCGTACCCTTGTAGTTCTTGATCTTACAGAGGATCTTGATCTTGGCGTCGAAACCGATCTCATCAGCAGTGCTCGGCTTGCCGCGGTATACCTCGAACGCACCGGCTTCGGTACTGGAGGCACGGCTGCCCTTCTCATCTGTGATCCAGAAGGTCTCATTGCCGTAATCCGAGAACGGCTCATCGATGGACGATACATAACCCGTGATCTCGTAGCGGTTATCCGTTACCTGCTGGTCAGCCAAGGCCAGACCGATCTCCAGCGCCTGTGCTACGGTGATGGACTCGATTATCTCCTCAATACCCGGCTCAACCACTTCAACGGCCGGCGTACCGGAAGTCTCGATGGTGGTGCCGCGGAAGTTCTGGATCTTCGCCGTTACATAGACGAAGGCGTCCAGACCGATCTCGCCTGCCGGCGTCGGTTTGCCACGGTATACCTCGAAGGCACCGGCGGCGTTGCTGGCAGCACGGCTGCCCTTCTCATCTGTCATCCAGAACGTCTCGTTCTGATAGATGCTGTCGTAGTAGTTGACGATCGACGATACATAACCGGCAATCACGAAGTCCGTCTCCGAAACGCCGTTCTCCGGCAGTGCGGCACCGATCTCCAGTGCGCGTGCTACGGTAATCGTATCCAGCACCTCTTCAATACCCTGCTCGAGTACCTCAAAGAGGATGCCGCTACCGTCGTTCTCGATCGTACCGCGGTAGTTCTTGATCTTGCAGACAATCTTGATCTTCGCGAACAGACCGATCTCGGCGCCCGTGTTCGGTTTGCCGCGGTATACCTCGAACGCACCGGCGGCTGCGCTGGCGGCACGGCTGCCGAGGCTGTCCACGATCCAGAAGGTCTCATTGCCGTACTGCGGGTCGTACTTGTCTACGATGGACGATACATAACCCGTGATCTCGTAACGGTTGTCGGTTACCTGCTGGTCTTCGAGAGCCAGACCGATCTCTACGGCTTGCGCTACCGTGATGGACTCAATCGTCTCCACGATACCCGGCTCAACCACTTCGACGGCCGGCGTACCGGAGGTCTCCACCACGTTGCCGCGGAAGTTCTGGATACGTGCCGTTACATAGACGAACGCCTCCAGACCGATCTCGGCTTCCGTGTTCGGCTTGCCGCGGTATACCTCGAACGCACCGGCCTCGTTGCTGGCGGCACGGCTACCCTTCTCATCCGTCATCCAGAACGTCTCGTTCTTATAGATGCTGTCGTAATAGTTGACGATCGACGATACATAACCGGCGATGACATATTCCTTGTCGGATACGGCGTCTGCCTCCAGCGCAGCACCGATAGCCAGCGCCTCCGCTACAGAAATCGTATCTACCTCTTCAATCACACCCGGCTCCAATACCTCGAACTCGATGCCGCTGCCATCGTTCTCGATCGTACCGCGGTAGTTCTTGATCTTACAGATAATGCGGATCTTGGCGAAGACACCGATCTCCGCTCTCGTGTTCGGTTTGCCGCGGTATACCTCGAACGCACCGGCTGCAGTGCTGGATGCACGGCTGCCGAGGCTGTCGGTGATCCAGAACGTCTCGTTGCCGTACTGCTCCGAGTACTTGTCTACGATCGACGATACATAACCGGTGATCTCATAGCGGTTATCCGTTACCTGCTGGTCTTCGAGGGCCAGACCGATCTCCAGCGCTTGCGCTACCGTGATGGACTCAATCGTCTCCACGATTCCCGGTTCAACCACCTCTACGGTCGGCGTTCCCGAAGTCTCGATGACAGTGCCGCGGAAGTTCTGGATCTTGGCGCGTACGTATACAAAGGCCTCCAGACCGATCTCGGCTTCCGTGTTCGGCTTGCCGCGGTATACCTCGAACGCACCTTCAGCGTTGCTGGCGGCACGGCTGCCTTTCTCGTCGGCCATCCAGAACGTCTCGTTCTTATACTGCGCGTCGTAGTAGTTGACGATATTGGATACATAACCCGCGATGATGTACTCTTTCTCCGAAACACCTGCGGAATCGAGTGCCTGACCGATCTCCAGCGCCTGAGCTACCGTGATGGTATCCATCTGGCGGTCTGCACCCTGCTCTAACACTTCGAAGACGATGTTCGTACCATCGTTCTCAATCGTGCCGCGGTAGTTCTTGATCTTGCAGACAATCTTGATCTTCGCATCCAGGCCGATCTCGGCTCCCGTGTTCGGTTTGCCGCGGTATACCTCGAACGCACCTTCATTCGTGCTGCCGGCATAGCTGCCCTTCTCGTCTGTGATCCAGAAGGTCTCGTTGCCGTACTGCTCCGAGTACTTCTCTGAAATCGACGATACATAACCGGTGATCTCATAACGGTCACCCGTTACTTCCTGGTCAGCCAAAGCCAGACCGATCTCCAATGCACGGGCTACCGTGATCGGCTCGATCACTTCTTCGTGACCCTGCTCAACCACCTCTACAACCGGCGTACCGGAGGTCTCGATGGTGTTGCCGCGGAAGTTCTGGATCTTGGCGGTTACGTAAACGAACGCATCCAGACCGATCTCGGCTTCCGTGTTCGGCTTGCCGCGGTATACCTCGAACGCACCGGCGGCGTTGCTGGCGGCACGGCTACCTTTCTCGTCAGCCATCCAGAAGGTCTCGTTCTTGTATACGCTGTCGTAGTAGTTGATGATGCTGGATACATAACCCGCGATCACATATTCCTTGTCTGTTACGCCTGCGGAATCCAACGCATAACCGATCTCCAGTGCCTGAGCCACGGAAATAGTGTCAATCGTCTCAACCACACCCTCTTCCAGTACCTCGAAGACGATGTTCGTGCCATCGTTCTCAATCGTACCGTTATAGTTCTTGATCTTGCAGACAATCTTGATCTTCGCATCCAGACCGATCTCGCCTTCCGTGTTCGGTTTGCCGCGGTATACCTCAAACGCACCGGCTGCAGAACCTTTCACACGGCTGCCCTTCTCATCGGTGATCCAGAAGGTCTCGTTCTTGTACTGCTCCGAGTATTTCTCTACGATGGATGATACATAACCGGTGATCTCATAGCGGTCACCCGTCACCTCACCAGAGTTCATAGCCAGACCGATCTCTACAGCACGGGCTACCGTGATCGGCTCAATCACTTCTTCGTGACCCTGCTCAACCACATTGACTACCGGAGCACCCGAAGTCTCTATGGTGTTGCCACGGAAGTTCTGGATCTTGGCGGTTACATAGACAAATGCATCCAGACCGATCTCAGCTTCCGTGTTCGGCTTGCCGCGGTATACCTCGAAGGCACCGGCGGCGTTGCTGGCAGCACGGCTGCCTTTCTCGTCAGCCATCCAGAACGTCTCGTTCTTGTAAACAGTGTCATAATAGTTGATGATGCTGGATACATAACCTGCGATGACGTACTCTTTCTCGGTCACGCCTGCGGAATCCAACGCATAACCGATCTCCAGTGCCTGAGCCACGGAAATCGTATCCATCTTCTCCACGAGACCCTCTTCCAGTACCTCGAAGACGATGTTCGTGCCATCGTTCTCAATCGTACCGTTATAGTTCTTGATCTTGCAGACAATCTTGATCTTCGCATCCAGACCGATCTCAGCGGCCGTATTCGGCTTGCCGCGGTATACCTCGAAAGCACCGGCGGCCGAACCTTTTGCACGACTGCCGAGGCTGTCGGTGATCCAGAAGGTCTCATTGCCGTACTGCTCCGAGTATTTCTCTACGATAGCCGATACATAACCGGTGATCTCATAGCGGTCGTCGGTAACACCACCGGCACTCAGCGCCTGACCGATCTCTACGGCACGGGCTACCGTGATGGACTCGATCACTTCTTCGTGACCCTGCTCAACCACCTCTACAACCGGCGTACCGGCGGTCTCAATGGTGTTGCCGCGGAAGTTCTGGATCTTGGCGGTTACATAGACGAACGCATCCAGACCGATCTCAGCTTCCGTGTTCGGCTTGCCGCGGTATACCTCGAAGGCACCGGCGGCGTTGCTGGCGGCACGGCTGCCTTTCTCGTCAGCCATCCAGAACGTCTCGTTCTTGTAAACGGTGTCATAGTAGTTGATGATGCTGGATACATAACCCGCAATGACATACTCTTTCTCCGTCACACCTGCCGAATCCAACGCATAGCCGATAGCCAGCGCCTCAGCTACGGTAATCGTATCCGCATTGATGAGCGCAGAATCATTGATCGAACGGTCACCCGGAACCTCCTCCAGGAACTCAACCGTCGGTTTGTCTATCTCCAACTGGATTACGCTGTCCTTCACATATTTCTGGAGGGCACCGAACAGACGCACCTTGTCGCCGGCCAGTACCGGATAGTCCTTGCCGTCTTTCGTCGGCACGGCGCGGAAGGCTTTCAGCACGGAATCCGGAGCTTCCACATTATCCACAAGGAAGAAGTCCTGATTGCGTTTCGGCAGATAATAATCCGCTACATTCACGGCATAACCCTCAACGTAATATTTCTTCTCGGAGAGCTGATTGGCCTCCAGCGAATCAGCGATAGCCACAGCCTCAGCCACGTTGATTGTGTCGTATACCACCGGCACCGGCTCCGGAGCCGCACCCAGTTTCTCTACATAATAACCGCCGTTGATCTCATAGTAGTTCTTGGCGGCATACAGTTCCAGTTTGTTGGCAAATACCAGAATGGTATCACCATTGTGCAACTCTTCCTGAGCGGCCTCCAGCGATGCCCATGCGGCACCTTCCTTGTCCAGTATCAGATAAGCCTCCACACTGTCTCTCGACTGCTGCTCATCCTTCATCCAGAAGGACACCTTGCCGTCAAACGAGTTGGTGGTGACGAACGGCTTGCCGCTGACCAGACCATGCACATAATGGCTTGCGCCATCTTTCGCATCAATCAGCGCACGCGCTTCCGATACCGAGATCGTATCCAATACGGAGAAACGCTTCGTGGCAATCTCGCTGACAACAGAATCTCTGGCGGCGATAGCCTTTACAACCGTCGTCTGCGTGAGAACAAACGGCGCTACGTACTCCGTCGATTCGGTCGTAGGATCGCTCTCATCTATGGTGTAGAAAATCTGCGCATCTTCCGCTGCGGTAATCGAAACGGTGATGCTGTCCAGGATGGTAGCCTCTTCCGGCATAATAACCGGAGCCAGCAATTTGCCGCCCTCCGGCGTAAAGAACTGAATCTTGTCCCAGCGGTTGAAACCATTGGCCGAAGCGGCATCCATGTCCATCACCACTTGATAGAACAGATCGTTTGCCGGCTCCGCTACCTCAAAGGTCACATCACCCTGCGCAATAGTCGCATCCACCCGGAGGAGTGTGTCCGCAAAACTGACACTGTCGGACACCAACAGATACAACGCTTTCGTCTTGGAGGCATTTACCTGTGTGAAGTGGATAACCACTTTCGACACTTTTGATGCAATCAGATCCGAAGTGATCGTTGCTACAGAAGCACCGTTCTTGCTACCGGCACGAATTGCATCCCATGAATCCGATGAGCTACCGTTGTTGATGTTGGTGTACGTCAACGTGTAGCCATCCGTAGTCAGTGTGAATGACTTGGAATAACTCGAGACTTTCTGAGATGGCGCACCCGGGTACGTCTGCTCAAACAAAAGCCCCTCTGCATACATACCACCTGCAAAAAGCAGGGCAGTGATGAATGTCAAGAATTTCTTCATGTTGATAAAAATTTAATGTTAAATATAATTATTTATGTGTTCTACAACATAGATTTTAAAATCGCACATAATTCGGGGGCAAAGGTACAAAAAAATTTGCATATATCAAAATATTTTTGTAATTTTGCAGCGATTTTTTTAATATTGCTTCAAATAATGGCAAAATTAATCATAATAGATGACGAAAGGGGTATTCGAAACACCTTGCGCGAAATCCTTGCGGACGAAGGGCACGAAGTGGATGTGGCCGAGAACGGCAAGCAAGGCTTGGAGATGATACGCACCAAAACGTACGACCTCATTTTCTCGGACATCAAAATGCCGGAGATGGACGGTCTCGAACTGCTCGCAGCGCTCAAAACGGGAGAAGAACCCGTCGATGCTCCCATCGTCATGATTTCCGGACACGGAGACGTGGAAACAGCGGTGCAGGCGCTCAAAACGGGGGCCTATGATTTTCTGCTCAAACCCTTGGATCTCAACCGGATACTCATCACCACCAAGAATGCGCTGGAGTCCAAACTGCTCAAGCAGGAGACCAAACAGTTACGCAAACGCGTTGCGGCCAAAGGACCGCAGATGGTCGGAGAGAGTGCCGCCATCGCTCGCGTACGCGATATAATAGAAAAGGTAGCGCCGACCGAAGCACGCGTACTCATCACCGGACCCAACGGCACCGGCAAGGAAGTGGTGGCGCATCTCATTCATGAGCAATCGGCGCGCGCCAACGGACCTATGGTCGAAGTCAACTGCGCCGCTATCCCCTCCGAACTCATCGAGTCCGAACTCTTCGGACACATGAAAGGCTCCTTCACAGGCGCTGTCAAAGACCGTGCCGGCAAGTTCGAACAGGCGGACGGAGGCACACTTTTCCTCGATGAAATCGGGGATATGTCACTGGCTGCCCAAACCAAAGTGCTGCGGGCGCTGCAGGAATCAGAGGTCACACGCGTCGGCTCCGACAAGCCCGTCAAAGTGAATGTCCGAGTGCTCGCGGCCACCAACAAAGACCTCGCCAAAGAGATAGCCGAAGGACGCTTCCGTGAAGACCTCTTCCACCGCCTCAACGTCATTCCTATCCACGTTCCGGCACTCAACGACCGCATCGAAGACATCCCTCTGCTCGTGGATTATTTCACCGCCCGGATCTGTGCAGAACAGGGCATCGCCGTCAAGTCGTTCGACGCCGACGCCGTCAAAGCCCTTCAGACACGCCAATGGACAGGTAACATCCGCCAGCTGCGCAACGTCGTCGAGCGTCTCATCATCCTCGCCGGCCCGAAAATAACCAAAGCCGATGTAGAGGCCTACGCATGATTAAAATATAATTGTGAAGATTTGACTCTGACAAATAATCGTGCCCTTTAGGGCTAAGAATTGTAAATTGTGAATTGATATTAACTTCTCTTAATATATTAAACTATCGCAACATCCGCGAAGCCTCTCTTGAGTTTGCCCCAAAACTCAACTGCTTCGTCGGCCTCAACGGCCAGGGCAAAACCAATGTCCTGGATGCCATCTACCTCCTCTCCTTTGCCAAATCTGCCTTCACCGCCCAGGATTCTCTCAACATCACCCACGGCGAGGAAATGGCGATGGTACAAGGGGTGTATTTCGCCGGAAGTAGAAAGACAACAGACCAAAGTCATCTTTCTGCTATGAGCGACCAGAGTGAGCGGTCTCACGACATGGAACGGAGCGGTCTGATAACCATTTCTTGCGGGATAAAAAGAGGACAGAAGAAGCAGTTCCGCCGCGATAAAAAAGACTACCCGCGGCTCATTGACCATATAGGTCTCATCCCTCTGGTCATGATCAGCCCGTCCGACCAGCAACTCATTGACGAAGGTTCCGACGAACGCCGCCGCTTCATGGATGTGGTCATCAGCCAGCTCGACCGTCATTACCTCGACTGCCTCACGCAGTACAACGCCCTGCTCAAACAGCGCAACGCCTTATTGAAACAATATGCGGACGCGGCGGCACCTCCGGATGATCTGCTCGAGGTACTCGAATGGCAGTTGGTCGAACCCGCGGAATATATCTTCAAAGCCCGCACGGAATTCTTCAAGTCCTTTGAACCCTACTTCCAACAGGTCTATGCCCAAATAGCGGGTCTCTCGACCTTGAGTGAGCAGGGCGAACGGTCTTCGGGCTATGAGCAAAGCGGCCTCCAATACGTCTCCCAACTCCGGGACCGCGATCTGCGCGAAGCCTATGTGCGCACCCGTCAGCGGGACCTCATCCTCGGATGGACCTCGCAGGGCATCCATAAAGATGACCTGGACATGCGCCTCGGGGACTACCCCCTCAAGCAAGTCGGCTCCCAGGGTCAGCAGCGCACTTTCGTCCTCGCTATGAAACTGGCACAGGCTTTGTACTTGTCAAGTAATGAGGTCTGTGCTCTGTCAGGCGAAGCCGGTCTGTCTTCTGTCAGTGAAACGGTCCATAGGAGCAAACCTATTTTGCTCCTCGATGATATCTTCGATCGCTTGGACAGCGAACGGGTAGAACGTATCGTCCAACTCGTGCAGGGCGATGATTTCGGCCAGATCTTCATCACCGACACCGACCGCCAGCACCTCACCGACATCCTCAAACCCAACGAAAACGCTAAAATCTTCCACGTAGAGAATGGCTCAATTATATAAAACATATTTGGTCTGTGTTCTGTGCTCTGTGTTCTGTGTTCTCTCGGCGAAGGCCGAGATTACTTTCCGCGGAGCCTGGATTGCCACCGTCGCCAATATCGATTGGCCTACGCCGGAAGCGGTCGGCAACACCGGCATGCAGCAGCAGGAGATGCTTTTTCTGCTCGATTCGCTGCATGCCATCGGCATCAATGCCATCATCTTCCAGATCCGCCCCACTTCCGATGCACTGTATCGGAGCGAATACGAACCCGTTTCCCATTGGCTCACCGGCAAGCAAGGTTCATGGGAAGGTACGTGGGGCAAACAAATGAATCAATGCGAAAATGAGAAAATAAGTAAATGTCTTGATCCTCTCGAGTGGACTATCGAACAGGCACACGCACGCGACATGGAGGTGCATGTATGGCTCAATCCCTATCGCGTCAACCTCAATAAGACCGACACATCCATCCTTTCGGCCGACCATGTCATGCGGCACCATCCCGAGTGGTTCTGGGAGTACGCCAAACAGTGGTATTTCGACCCGGGACTGGATGTCACACGCGACTGGATATGCATGATCGTACAGGACATCGTCAGCCGCTACGACATACAGGCCATCCATATGGATGACTATTTCTACCCTTACCCCGTGGGAGGCAAACCGCTGCCCGACACACGGACGTTCAACCGATACCCGCGCGGGTTCACCGACATCAGCGAATGGCGGCGTAACAACGTCAACATGGCCATCCGGGACATCCGCAACACCATCAGGGAATGTAAACCCGACGTGCAGTTCGGCATCTCGCCTTTCGGCGTCTGGCGCAACGCCTCCGTCGACTCCACCGGCAGTGCCACACGCGCCGGCATCACCAACTACGATGACCTCTACGCCGACATCCGTCTGTGGATTCAGAACGGATGGATTGACTATGTCCTCCCGCAACTCTATTGGGAGATCGGCAAACCCGTCGCCGATTATGAGATTCTGGCACATTGGTGGGCGAATGAAGTCAGAAACACCGGCTGCCGCCTCTACATCGGCATGGCACCCTACAAACTCGAAGGAAGTCCCGCGCAATCTACGAAAACCACAAAGACCAACCCCTGGTTTATCGGTAACGAGATTGCCCGGCAGATGCGCCTCAACCGCACCATCCCCGAGATCACCGGCGAGTGTTTCTATTCCACCCGTCCTCTTCTCCGCAACCCCCGCCATGTCTGCGACAGCATCCGTTCCTTCTACTCCGCAGACTACACCCCTGACAACACCCCCATTCTCCTCCCTTGGGAATAAAAGGGAAAACCGGACACATCCGGATCATCCGGCTTTTCCGGTAAAATACATTTTTGTGACTTTTCCGAATCTGAAAATTTGGAAATGTCATTTTTTTGTTGTACCTTTGCAACCGCATTTAGCCCGAATGTCTCTTAATTTCAGGTGCGTTACCATGGCGCTTCGGTATAAAGTCGGAGTAATCACCTATCATACCACTACTTATATATACTATGTATATATCCCGTGATTTTAGAAAATGGCCGTTAAAATATCCAAAATATCGCTTCACAAGGCGAAGAATTGCAAAATACATCCAATTTTGTACAGATTCTTCCTTCGTCTCAAGGACACGCTTGGGGCGGAGATCGTTCATCGCCGTAAACGTACCTCAGCTACATGCATCGAAGTGATTTTCAATTTGGAGGAATTGGTCCATCTCTTGCATGGACACCTTAATACGCAGCAGGAAGCCGAAGCATGGGGTTTTGGGGTCATATGCCGCCGCCAGAACAAAAAAAATCATGAGGTCTACAAGGGGCATCAGGTCTTCCTGTTATATCTGTCCCCTGTACACCCGAAGAAACGCCGCGAAATGCAACCTGTCATCACTCCGCTTGTCGCCTTTCCCGCAAATGAGGCTCTTTTTGTTTAATTTTACAAAAAAATCCTCAAACTCTTGCATATGTCAAAAAAAATCAGTAATTTTGCACCGCAAAATGAAGGAAAGGGAAACACTATGGAGCGCGAAATGACGTTACATCAGGCCAAAATGGATCTTTTGCGAGTTGTTGATCGCATAAAGACCGTGGATGAAATACAGGTTATTCGAAACGTCTTGGCCAACTACTACGCTCAAAAAGCGGAAGCAGAAATGGATCGCTTGTGGGACAACGGCACCATCAACGAACAAGTCATTGAACAATGGGGCAAAGAACATATGCGCACCCCGTATAACTATGCTCAATAAGGTTGTTTTAGACACCAATTGTCTCCTAATGGCCTTGTCAAGGCACAGCGAGTATTATCCTGTTTGGAGAGGCATCTTAACAGGAAGATATGTCTTGTGCGTATCTAATGATATTATCGCAGAGTATAGAGAGATAATTGCTCAAAAGACTACAGAAGTAGTGGCCGAAAATGTGATTCGAATGCTCGCTGAATGCGATTTTGTAGAGTTTATTGATCCTCGCTACCATTTGGAACTCATTCAGACCGATCCTGATGACAATAAGTTCGTAGACTGCGCTTTTGCGGCTAATGCTACATATATTGTATCTAATGATAGGCATTTCGATGCGCTCAAAGCCTATGATTTTCCGAAGATACAAGTGCTGAAACTGATTGAGTTTTTACAAACACTAATATAACACCTTTTGCCGCGGAGGTCTAATCGCGACTGTCGCTTACAGACGTAAAACAGAAGGACCAGCACGAATGAGTGCGACGGAACGCACTCCGAGTGAAACGCCCGAGTAGTCCCCACTACGAGGAATTGCGCAAACATAGAACAAATTGCACGAAGTGTCGTGCGCTAAATAGATAAAGAAGCGTTTGCTTTACTCTTTGCTTGAAAAACTAGGAATCTTTCTTTGACAAGAGTATAGTGAATAGGCTTCGCGTATTAGCGTGAAGTTACTATTTACATACTTGTCAAAAGGGTTATCCTAGTACCTTCAAGCAGAGTGTGTATAGCAGCATCACGCTTTTGTTTTTGCACGTTAAATTCAAAAATAAATATTTATGAAAAAATTATTTAATTTATTGATCACACTTGCTGTGAGCAGTGTTGCTATTAGTCAAAATTACACAACATCTGCTCCTGCTCAATGTACGGATGTGATGTTGCAGGGATTCTACTGGAACAGTTACGAGCCGGTAGAAGCCGGTAGTGCTACTGAGGTCTATGGTCGTACCAAATGGGTGGATTGGTTGAGACAAACAGTAGAAGATGGTGTAACGACACGGGCTGAGGAGGCAAGTCAGTGGTTTGATTTGATCTGGTTGCCACCAATGTCTAAATCCACAGGTGGTCTAGGTTATCATCCGAGTAACTACAATAAATTGGATAGTGATTTAGGGCAGCAGAAGAACCTTGTCAAATTGATTGAGGTTTTACATCAAAACGGAGCCCGTGTGGTAGCGGATATTGTCATCAACCATGCTGATGGCGAGTACGGATGGTGCGCGATGGGTACGTACGATTTCGGCGAGTACGGAACATTTACCCCGGACGGTTCGTACATTTGTCAAACGGATGAAGTAAATTATTCAGAATACGCGCCTTCTGAATGCAAAGGATGGGCATCCGGTAACTCTGATGACGGTTACGGAGATGAAGCCAATTATCCTGCTTCGCGTGATTGGGATCATTCCAATTCCGAAGTACGTACCATGTTCAAGGCCTATCTGCAGTGGATGCGCAATGAAGTGAAAGTAGATGGCTTCCGCTATGACTACTGCAAAGGTTACCATAATAGCCACATTAACGAATACAACCGTGCGGCAGAGGCATATTTCTCTGTTATGGAAGTATGGGAAGGAAATGTGAACGCACTAACGAGTCATTTGACCGATGCTGAATGGAACACTCTAACCTTCGACTTTGCTACCAAATATCAGGCATTCAACAACGGTATCGCAAATGATTATTATCAGGCTTTGCAAAGTCCCGGTCTTCTTGGAGTAGGGAAAAGTCGCTATGCGGTAACTTTCGTGGATAGCCACGACTCCTTCTTGCGCGATGATAACGAGTTGTGCGGATTAGGTAATTCGATGACGCTTGGCAGGGATAAAGTGCTGCAATGTAACGCATATATACTCTCTATGCCTGGTGTGCCGTGCGTATTCTGGCCGCATTGGGTAACTTTCAAAGAGGAAATCAAAGCGATGATAAATGCCCGTTACAAAACAGGCGTACACAGCGAGAGTGCCGTTAGCTATGAAACAGGCAACGGATACTACAAAGCCACTATCACCGGTACTAATGGCGAGATTCGTCTGTTATTGGGTCCGAACTCGGGTTATAACTCCACCCCGGCAGGTTATGCATTAGCTGTAAAAGGTACTAACTACGGCGTATACTATAAGTTAGAAAATGAGCGCGGAGACAAGAATACCGATCGTACTTCGTGTACCATCGCTTCCGGTACATGCGGAGAAAATCTCACTTGGGAACTAAGTTGTGACAGCGTGCTGACTATCAGCGGAACAGGCGCGATGGAGGACAATCCCTCTTGGACTCCGTACAAGGCGCAAATCCGAACCGCTGTTCTGCCGGAGGGTTTGACATATGTTGGACGAGAAGCATTCTATCATTGCTCTGCTCTTACCTCCATCAATCTGCCAAATAGTGTCGATTCGATTGGAGTCCTTGCCTTTGTCGGCTGCGATAATTTGACAGAGCCGCTTTATAACACGCGTATCTTCGCCTTTATGCCAAGAAACTACCAAGGCTCATATTCTATTCCGGAAGGCATTGTTGACGTCGCTTCGTATGCCTTTAATGAATGTATATCCGAATCAGGTACTACCAGTATTCCGGAAATAATAATACCAAGTAGCACATTGCGAATTGGCGCATATGCATTTGGATCACATTTCCAAAAAATTACATGTATGGCAGTCACACCTCCTGTATGCAATTATAGTGCATTTTGTGTATATTTTGATGAATTTAGTATTGTGGTGTGTGATAATTCTATTGTTACGACCAAGAAATCTACGCCCATCTACGTCCCCGCCGGAAGCGTTGAAGCCTACAAATCCGCAGAAGTTTGGAAAGACTTCTTTAACATCCTGCCGATTGAAGGGTCTATTGAACCACATGTCCTTTCTATCGCCGAAGCAATCAAAATAGGTATGGCCTTGGATTCCATGGCAACGTCCGCAGAGACATACACCGTTGAAGGGTATGTTATCAATGCCGAAACGTTCTCGCAAATATATAAGAATCAGATCTGGTATATGGCTGACGATGAGAATGCTGCTTCCTCTGATTTCGAAGCCTATAGATGTTTTGTAATCGAAGGCGAGGACACTGTAGCAGTAGAGAACGGATACAAAGTTCAAATGACAGGTTTTCTGCATAAATATTATAAAAAATCAACCGCAAGTTATGTGGTGGAAATGTCACAAACACCTGCTACCATTCTTTCCAAACCGCAAATTGACACCATCACCGTTGCGCAAGCTCTTGCGATAGGTATAGAACTTGCAGACGGTGAATCTACTTCAAAGCAATATGTCATTCAAGGATATGTATCATCAATTAGTCAGAACTATTCTGACCAATACAAAAATGAGAGTTTCTGGATAACGGACGAAAAAGGTAACCGTGCGGCCAGCTATGCGGATGGCGCATTTTATGTTTATCGCGGTCGTCCCAACACTGAGGAAGAAATCGGTCTTGATACAAAAGTGTCGTTTTTATGTAATATTAAGAATTACAAAGGAACCGTTGAAAATGCAGGTACCAATATACCTGTAGATGTGATAGAAGAACACGAAAATACAGTACCAAGGCCATCTGACTTGGCAAAATATGGTGATTTGTCAAGCGATGTTGTACTTGCGTTCTATTTCGACGAAGAGATATGTAACGACCTTGTGCTCGTTGGTACGTACAACGAATGGAACACAGATGATGTAGAAGCGCTTACTCGTTTCGAGAAACTTGAAGGCTTTGACGGTTGGTATGTAGCTGCTTTCCCGTGGACTGAAGGAGCTCAAGGTAAGGCTGTTCAGTTGAAGAGCGATGGTACTTTCGACTGGATATACCAGACCGGTGACGTTGATGCTTGGATCAACCAAGGTGGAAAGGAAGCCACTATTGAGGCTGGTTATATTGGTGAGTCGAATGTAGGTTATCCGGAACCGGGTGCTTACATCTATGAGATCGCTTACTTCAAACTCCATAACACTCCTTGTGAGGTAGTTCCGAAGCACAAATACACCATCGTGTTCTTGGATCCGTACTGCGAGGAGAATGAAGAGTTCGTACCTGCTATCGCCGGTGACCACAACGGTTGGAGTTTCTCTCCGCTGTCTGAGGGTACATACAAAGGTGAGTTTGCTTGGGTTATCGTTGTAGAGACCGAAGAGGGCAACCAGTTCAAATTCGCTGAGTACACTCGTGGATGGCCGAACCAATTCGAGTGGTATGATGAGGAGAATGACGCTTGGAAGCAATTGGGTAACAGCGCATTCCCTGTAGCTACTCAGGATACTACTTTGGTATTCGACTACTCTGATACGGATTACTTCAGATACGCAAAGTGTGGTGCTGAAAATCCCGAACCCTGCCTTATCGCTTCCGGCACATGCGGAGAGAACCTAACTTGGACGCTTTCTTGTGATAGTGTGCTAACAATCAGTGGAGCAGGTGCGATGAGGAATTATAGTTTTAATTACTCCGAGCAAATTCCAGAAACACCGTGGAATCTCTATTTATCTAATATCAAATCAGTCATCATAGAGGATGGAGTAACCAGTATTGGATCATGGGCTTTTGACGGCTGTTCAAACTGTATTTCTTTTGAGATCAAAAAAACGGTCACTTCCATTGGAAAAAGAGCGTTTTCTAGATGCATTAGCTTAA
>Ga0265298_10002784_pt1 | contig 23835 bp, 18 predicted proteins | sample AusTroGonzalo_MG_3_FD_193486 | JGI IMG/M metagenome (GOLD analysis project Ga0265298, IMG submission 193486) | Bovine rumen microbial communities from tropical cattle in Woodstock, Queensland, Australia - Gonzalo_01 | ecosystem: Host-associated > Mammals > Digestive system > Stomach > Rumen ...
ACTTGTCCCACTTGACCGCCAGGCCGAAATCATACGAAGGGGCCCGGTTGTATCCGCCGACGATCATATCGCCTTCCATCGGCACGACCGCATAGGGCTGTTCATCCCAGTTGGCGCCATAATGGAACTTCTGGCCGTCGGCGTTATAGAGGCTCGCCCAGCTCAGGATATCCAGGTTCAGGAAATGCTTACCGAAGAGCAGGTCCCCGCGGACCTGTCCGTAGTTGCCGGCAGAGCCCTTGACCTGAAAGCCGTCCACATCGGAGCCTTCCTTGGTAATGATGTTCACCACACCGGTGAGTGCCACACCGCCGTACAGGGAGGAAGCGGGGCCTCGCAGCACCTCGATCTGCTTCACCTTGTCCAGGCTGATGGAGTAATCCGGGCTGGCGGTGTTGGTGGAATAACTGTTCAGGCGGTGTCCGTTCAACATGATGAGGATCTTCTCCTGGCCGGAGGAATAGATGCCTCGCATAGCCACGTTCATCTCCTCGTTGCTGGCAATGTCCGTCATACCGGGGACATAGGCCACAAGGGCGTCCTTCAGGGTCCGGGCGCCGACGCGCTGGAGCATGTCCTCCGTGATCAGGGTCACCGGGACCGGCGCCTCCTCGATGGACTCCGCCTGCTGGGAAGCCGTCGTAATCGTCGCCGACTTGCCGGCGCGGAGGCGGTTCACCATCTCGGTGAAACGCGGCACGTCATTATAAACGCGGTAATAGGGATCGACCGCAAGCAGCTGAGCCACCCATGACTCGGCCACCTCGGGCTTGTCCATATTCAGGTTGCACAGGGCCAGCAGCCGGTACACGCCGATCCTGTCTTCTCCGTGAAAATCGTTCACCGAGCCGGTCAGGAGGGTGTCGGCCTTCTCGAACAGGCCCAGCTCGTACGCTTCTTGGGCGGACTCATACCGGTGCGCAGCGTCCTGCGCATAGACGGCGCAGGAGAAGCCCAGGAGGAAGAGTACGGATATGAAGCTTCTGATTCTCATTTTACAATCTTTGCAGGAATGATAAACGTAAAGGTGGTACCGACCTTCGGTTCCGTCTCCACGAGCAGCTGGCCGCCGTGGTTCTTGGTAATGACATCATAGGTGATGCTCATGCCCAGACCCGTTCCCTGCCCCGCAGGTTTGGTCGTGAAGAAATTCTCGAAGATCTTTTCCCTGACCTCCGGCGTCATGCCCATACCGTTGTCCGTGATATCCACCCGGATCTCGGCATCACCGGCGCCGCTGCAGTCCATGGCGACCTTCACCGTGATGGTCGGCGTGTAGTCGCCGCCTTCCTGGCCGGCCCGCTCCTTGACCGTGTAGCAGGCATTGTTCATGACATTGAGTACGGCCCGGCTGAGGTCCTGCGGGATGACCATGACCTTGGGCATGTCCTCCTGGATCTCCTCCCGGATCGTGATGTTGAAACTCTTGTCATTGGCGCGCATGGCGTGGTAGCTGAGCCACACATACTCGTGTACCAGCTGTCCCACGTCGGTCGGCAGCTTCTCGCCGGCCTTGCCGCGGCTCTGCAGCAGGATGCCGCGGATGATGCTGATGGCCCGCTCGCCATGCTCCTGGATCTTCTGGAGATTCTCGCCCAGGTCCGTCGAGATATCCTGGATATCGGCGGCATCGTCCTCGCCCAGCTTTTCCGCACAGTCGTCCACAATCTCCTGGAGATCCTCCAGCAGCTTGACGGACATCTTGCTGAAATTGATCACAAAATTCAGCGGGTTCTGTATTTCATGGGCGATGCCTGCGCTGAGCAGCCCCAGGGAGGCCATCTTTTCCTGCCTGTTCAGCTGCTCCTGCAAATAGACTACCTTTTCTTTCAGGGCTTCCAATTCCTCTTCCATAAGACTATTATTCCTTAAGCCAAGTTGATGACGAATTCCGTATATTCATCCTTCACGGACTGTACCGTCAGCGTACCGCCGCAGTCATGCAGGATCTGCTGGCTGAGATACAGACCCACGCCCGGGGCTTCCGCCGTGGGCTTGGTGGTGAAGAACGGGTCGAAAATCTTGTTGAGAATGCTCTCCTCGATTCCGATGCCGTTGTCGTAAATCTTGATAAGCACGTGGCCGCTCTCCGCCTCCAGCGAAACGGTGACGCGGAGGACGGGGCTGTAGGCACCGCCCTTCTCCGCCTTCTTCTTGATAGCGTACAGGCTGTTCCCCAGCATCGACATGATGGACTTGCTGATCTGGTCGGCCACGACATCCCGCATGACGGGCGCGTCCGGGCGGATGCATTCCACCTGCATCCCGAGTGCGGCGATGTCATCGGCATAGTAGGTCTGGAACTTCTCGACACCCTGCTGGCACAGCGCGGCCAGGTCGGTGGGCTCGAACTTCCGGGAACGCTCCTTCAGCATTTCCTCCATCGCCTTGAGCGTGCGGGTTGTGGAGAGTCCATGCTGCTCGATCTTCTCCAGGTTCGTCTTCATCATATCCATGATGTCCATGGAATCTTCATAGACATCCTCGGAGATATTATCTTTCACATCCTCAATATTTTCCCGCATCTCCTTCGACATACCGAGGGTCAGGTGCGCGAAATTGTTGATGTAGTTCATCGGATTGAGGATACGGTCGATCAGGCCCTTGGTCAGCTTACCGATGGCCGCCTCGCGCTCCTGGCGGAGCAGCTGGTCCTGCGCCTGGCGCAGCTCGCGGGTCCGCTCGTCCACGATGTTCTCGAGTCGCTGCTGCTCCTCGGCCATGCGGCGCATGCGGAACTTGAAGATCTGATAGACCAGGTACACGATCAGCAGCAGGTACACCAGCAGGGCGTACCAGCGCACAAATATCGGATACGGCCGCCGGAACTCCAGCGGGCCGACCTCGCTCAACTGTCCGAAGGCGTCCATCGAACGGACGGACACCTGATAGGAGCCATAGCTGAGATTGGCGAACAGATACTCCTGCTGGTCGCTCCAGTCGGACCAGGCGTTGTCATGGCGCAGGCGATAGCTGTAACGCACCTGCCCGAAGGGGTCGAGCTTGTCGTTGGAGAAACTGATGGACAGGTCGCCGTTGCCCTTCTTGAAACTGCGGAAATACAGCAGCGGCGCGAAGCGCTCGGTCGTCCGGCAGCGGTCCATGTCGAAACGGACCACCTCGTCGTTGTCGGCGATCCAGACCAGGCCCCGGTCCACCAGCATGGCCTGCACGTTGAAGTCCGAGAAGGGTTCGAACCAGGGCTTCAGCTCGTCCGGCATGCCGTCATAGTTGATGCCCATGCCGTTGTCATAGCTGCGCCACAGGTGGCCGTCCTTGTCCTCGTATTCGAACAGGGGCGAGAAAGGACCCTCGTCCCGCATTTCGAAGACGCCGCGGCCGGCCGCCAGATAGTAGTTGTCGCCCGCCAGGGTCATCGCCCAGACGCCGCCGCGCCCATCCTGCTTGAAACGGGTGACATTGGGGATGTCCCCCATCGTCACACTCCCCCTGCCGGGGCGGAAACGGCTGACGCGTTCGAGCTCACCGACCAGGAAAGAACCGTCGGGGAGCGCCTCGATCGAGAGGGCGAACTGGTTGGTCAGCTGGCGTGCGACGCCGGCGGCGTATTCATAGACGCCGTCCGAGGTGGCCACGTACACCCGGCCGCCATCCCCCTGGGCGATCTGCCAGCAGGCGTGATTGATCTGGCCGACCGGGAGGAAACGCTGTCCCTCCAGGCGATACAGGCCCTGGAAGGTGCCCACCATCAGGGTGGAACCGCTCAGGGCGATGCAGGAGATCTGTCCCCGCAGGCCCTCTTTCTCCGTGAAATGGGTATAGATATCGGAAACCGAGAGGCGGAAGACACCGTTGTCCGTGGCCCCCCAGACCGTTCCCTTGCCGTCGTAGGCAAGCTTGGTGATACTGTTGGAGCAGAGACCGTTATCGACGTTGACCCGCCAGATTTCCCGGTCCTGCGCATCGACCGCGATGACACCGTCGGTCGCCGTGGCCAGCAGCGTGCGGTCGCCGTTCAGGCGAAGGCGCTGATAGACTTCGATCTCATTCCAGCGGTCCACCGCGTCCTCGCGCGTCCGCTCGCCGCCGGAGAGCACCCGGGCGTCGCGGGCAGCATTGGTGGAATAGGCCACGCGGATGGAATCCCCGGCCATGCCCATGATCCGGCCCGTCTGGTTGATGCCCTCGAAGAAGACGGTCCCGTCCTCCTCCATGCCCACACTCACCACGCGGGAGATGTCGGGCGTATGGACGATCCGCCATTCGACGTTGTCATAGACCAGCAGGCCCTCGAAATTCGCAAAGAAGGTATGCCCCTCACCGTCACAGATTACGTCGAAGTTGCGGTTGTGGGCATTGTACTCGCTGGCCGGATAGTTCTGGAAGAACGGCACGCCCATATAGGCGTTCTGCGCGACGGCCTGCACCGTGAGCAACATCACGGCGGCCGTCAGAACGATATGATACGGAAACCTTCTCATTTGAACGTCATATAGGGGATGGACACGCCGACGTAACGGGTCCATTCCTGTTGGGTCAGATTACGCTTGAGCTTACCGTGCAGCCGCCGGGCCATGTCGTCGGCCGAGGAGTTCAGCAGCATGACGCTGCCGGCAGAAGTGCCGATCCAGACGGACTTTCCGTCGGCGTCGCCGCACACGGCAAGCGTCCAGCCGTCGAATGCATAGTCCACGGGAACCAGCCACTCCGTCGGGATCTCCTGGCTGTTCACCACCCGCTTTCCCACGCTTTCCGCCTTCAGTTCCTCGCGGAAATTCAGGCCGGTCTCGAACAGCAGGTTGTCCATGTTCCAGATGAAGACGTTCTTGTCATAACCGCCGGTGATGACGACAGGATCCAGCATCGTAATGCTGGTGCAGCGCGATTTGTGGGCCGCCAGGGTCTCCAGCACGCGGTTGTAGGAGTTGACGGGATAGACCGTACCGTCCTTCACGCCCAGCAGCAGGCAGCCGCTGCCCTTGTCATAGCAGGCGGCGGTGACCACCTCGCCCAGCAGGGGCTTCCTGTCCGTGATCCGGCCCGCAGCGTCCATTTCGGCGTACGAACCGTCCGCGTAGAAGAGGCAGATAACCCCTTCCCGCTCCACGAGCGTCGACAGGGATTTGTCCAGGCTCACGCGGCCCGTCAGGGCGCCGCCGGCATACCAGCCGAGGCTCCGGCGTCCCGCCACGAGCACGCGCCCGCCGACCGGTACCAGTTTGAAATAATCTTCTTCGGGCAGGGCCACGACGTCCAGTTTTCCCTGGAAGTCCAGCACGCAGAGCGGCCCGTTATGGGACAGGGCCAGGATCTTGCCGTCCTGGACCGTCACGTCCCGGAAATCATAGTCAGGATTGAACAGCAGGCTCTGGGAAGCGATCCGGACATTCCCGTCGCTCCCGCTCGCGCGGAGCCATTCCACCTCGCCGTAATTGGTCGCGGCCACGCACTGGCCCTTGCTGCCGGGCACCTGCGCGATGGCATTCACGGCGCCGCTCTCCTTGACCCGGTAGCGCGGCACACCGTCGGTGGCCTGCGTCAGGGCCTTGAACGTCTCGGAATAATACGCGTTGCCCCGATTGTTCTTCAGGAAATACCAGCTGGCATACGCCAGGAGGTCGGCCACTTCGGGCTCATTGGCTTCGCGCCGGACCTGCGAGCTCACCGCCAGGCTCCGGGCCTGGGTGCGGCGGTTCAGCGTATCGGCCACGTTCTTCGCGTGGTTCGCCTCATCGCGCTGCTCCAGGGCGATTTCCTGCTGCCGCTCGGCATTGGCGCGCTCCCGCTCGGCCACATCGGCCGCGGCGTTCGCCTTGCTCTCCGCCTCGCGGGCGGCGCGGCTTTCCATTTCGGCGCGGGCCGCGTTCCGGGTAGCCAGGATGGACTGCTCCTCGGCGCGGTCGCGCTGCTGGTCGGATATGGCTTTCTGCTGGTAGGCGATATCCTCCATCTGCTGGCTCACCCGCTTCACGATCGCCGCATCCTTCTCGGAAGCCAGCAGGCGATCCATCTCCTCTTGCAGCGCAGCCAGCTCGACCCGGGCCTTTCTGGTGCCCGCTCGATACGCGACCATGGCCACACCGGCGATGACCACCAGTGCCGCCAGCGCAATCAATAAGAGGGAACGGCGTTTCACTTTCTACGGATTACTAATTGGGTAATATCGTCACTCTGGGCCGCCCCGTCCGTGAATTCACGGATTTTGGTCTTGATCGTCTCGACGATCTGCTTGCTGGGGGCCCCTTTCAGCTCGGCCAGCGTCGCCTCCAGACGGGACTCCCCGAACTGGGCGTGCTCCCTGTTCTCAGCCTCGGTCACGCCGTCCGTGTACATCACGAGCGCGTCGCCGGGATTCAGCTGCAGCGACTGGTTCTTGAACGTGACTCCGTCCACGGCGCCGAGCACGAGGTTGCATTCCGTCTTGAGCATCTCGACCGACCCGTCTGCATGCAGGATGTAAGGCGGGTTGTGGCCGGCACAGGTATAATCGATCGCGCCGGTCTGCATGTCGTAAATGCCGTAGAACACGGTCACGAACATGGAGCCCACGCTCTCGTTGCAGAGGATATCGTTCACCGTCGCGATACATTCGTTCGAGGCGAGGTCGCGGATGCCCGTGGCCTTGATGAGCGTGTGGCTCACCGCCATGAAGATGGCCGCCGGCACGCCCTTGCCGCTCACGTCGGCGATGGCGAATCCGATGCGATGGTCGTCGATCGGGAAGAGATCATAGAAATCGCCGCCCACGTCCTTGGCCGCATCCATGCTGGCAAATACATCGACCAGGTCGGAATCCGCCATTTTCCGCACGAAACTCCGGGGCAGGATGCCCTGCTGGATCTCGCGGGCCACGGACAGGTCGCTCTGGATATCCACCAGTTCGGCGTGCTCCTTCTGCGCGCCCTTGATGTACTCGATCTGCTCGATCGCCTTGTCGATCGTCAGCTGGAGGTCGTCCAGGTCGATCGGCTTGGTGGCAAAATCGAAGGCGCCGCCGTTCATGGCGTGGCGGATGTTGTCCATGTCTCCGTACGCACTCACCATGATGCACTTCCGGGACGGGACGCGCATCTCGTTGATCTTGGCGAGCAGCGTCAGACCGTCCATCTCCGGCATGTTGATGTCAGACAGGATGATGGAAATGTCCGGGTACTTCAGGAGGAACTGGAGGGCTTCCAGTCCGTTGTGGGCGAAATAGAACTCATACTCACCCTTTCTGATTTTTCTGCGGAAGAATTGCGTCAACAACAGTTCGAGATCGGTCTCGTCATCGACACTCAATATTTTTACGGCCATCGTAATTAAATTGTTAGCTAGTAATCCGTCAAAGTTACGCAAAGAAAATCACAAAAAAAACAGTACACGGATTTTACGGCTCATCTTAGATGAGTCGCTGATAACGGAAGGAAGGGGTTGGATTAGCGTTCGGCCAGAAGCGAACGGGCGTTTTCGATGGCGGCGGGGGTGACGGTGGCGCCGGAGAGCAGACGCGCGATCTCCATCGTGCGCTCCTCGCCCTGCACCTCACGGATGGAAGACAGGGTGCGGCCGTCGGCCTGCACGGCCTTCTCCACGACGAAATGGGCGTCGCCCTTGGCCGCGACCTGCGGCAGGTGCGTGATGGAGAACACCTGCATGTCGCGCCCCATGGCGCAGATCATCCGGCCCATCTTGTCGGCCACGCTGCCGCTCACGCCGGTGTCGATCTCGTCGAAGATGAGCGTCGGCATGCCCACGAAGCGGGCCATCATCTGCTTGAGGCTCAGCATGATACGCGAAAGCTCACCGCCGGACGCGCACTTGGACACATCCTGCGGATCCCGGCCGGTGGCGGAGAACAGGAACGCCACCCGATTGCAGCCCGTGGCGCTCTCCGGCGCAGCATTCACGGCTACGTCGAAGACGGCGCGGTCCAGCTCCAGGAAGTGCAGCGACTCCGTGATCGCGGCCGCGAAAGACGGAGCGGCCGCACAGCGCGCAGCCGTCAGCTCGGCGCAGATGGCCTGATAGCGCTCCTCCGCGGCCTTCAGCTCCTTCTCCAGGGCCTGGATGCGGTCCTCCGAGGCCTCGGAGCCGGACAGTGCCTCGGCATAGCGCTCCCGGACAGCAATCAGCTCGTCCTCGGTCGCGCACTGATGTTTCTTCAATAACGTGTAGAGCCGGGACATCCGGTCCTCAACGGCCTCCAGTCGCTCCGGCGACAGATCCACGCGGGCGTCCAGCGCCTCCAGTTCGGCGTCGATGTCGTCCAGCTCGATGCGCACGGAATCCAGCCGTTCCTGCAGCGCGGAAACGGCCGGCAGGAACTTCTCGATGGCGGACAGGCGCCGCGCGGCATCCTTGAGCGCCGCCGACATCCCGGGGCCCTCCCCTTCCGCGCGCAGCAGCGCGAGGCTGCCGCCCAGGGCTTCCTTGATCTGCTCCGCATTCGCGAGGCTCCGCTGCTCCTCCTCCAGCGACTCCAGTTCGCCGGGGACGAGCTTCGCCTCGTCCAACTGGCGCCACTGCGCCTCGGTGTAGTCGCGGTCCGCCTGCAGGCGTGCAAGCTGCTCCCGCTCGGCCGCAAGCGCCGAACGGAGCTTCAGCAGGCCCTGCCAGGTTTCCCGGCAGGCCGCGAGGCGCTCGCCGTTGCCGGCGAAATGGTCCAGCACAGAGAGCTGGAAATGCGGATCCGTGAGCAGCAGGCTCTTGTGCTGCGAATGGATGTCCACCAGGCGGGCGGCAACATCCTGCAGCAGGCCGACGGGCACGGGGCAATCGTTGATGAAGCTGCGCGAGCGCCCCGAACGGGACACCACGCGCCGGATCAGCAGGCGGTCGCCGTCTTCCTCCACGTCCGCCTCGGCAAGCAGCGCACGCAGGGTTTCGTCCGCCCCGGCGAATTCCGCCTCGACCACGCAGGAGTCAGCCCCCTCCGTGATCACGGCCGCGTCCGCCTTGGCGCCCGAAAGCAAAGACAGGGCACCGAGCAGGATGGACTTGCCGGCGCCGGTCTGGCCCGTAATGATGACAAGACCCTCTGGGAACTGAACGTCCAGAGAGTCTATCAAAATGTAATTCTCAATATGCAGGCTATGCAGCACTGTCCTCCTGGGCTACCCGGTAATACAGGTCACCCTCCTCGAACTCGGCGATGGCGACGAGGTCCGGCTTGGGCTGGCGCTCATAGTACTTGGAGATTTCAATCTGCTCCTTGTTCTCGAAGACCTCGTCCATGGTGTCCCGCTCGCCGCGGAAATCCTCCAGCTTCTTGGCCAGTTCCTTTTTCTCGGCCAGGGCGATCTGGTTGGCGCGCTTGGCGAGGATGACGACAGTCTCATAGATGTTGCCCGTCGGGGCGGCGAGATCCTTGATGTCCCGCGTGATGGTATTGGTAGGTACTTTCTTTTCCATATCCTTTGTACGGCGCGTGTCCGACGGAAAGTTTCAATTTTTTTCTTTTACTTTTTCATACAGCGCATCCAGCTCCTTCCGGTACGGGGATTCGGGATACTCGCCGACGAAATTGAGGTAGTCGTCCTGGAACACCAGGAAGCGCTCCTTCTTCTTCGAAGCGACGCTCAAGTCAGCATACTTGTAGGACGCCATCGCGGAATAATAGAGGATATCCTCGCGGTAGATATTGTCCGCATCCTCCTTGAGGACGTTCTTCAGCGCCACGCGGGCGGCCTTGTAGTCCTCCATCTTGTAGTACAGCTTCGCATTCTCGTAGGCCTTGCGGTCCAGCCGGTCGCCCAGCTCCTGCAGCCGGTGGCGGCAGATGTCGGCATTGGCTCCGGTCGGATACTCGCGCAGGTACTCGCCCATGGCGGTGATCGCCGTGTAGGTCGGCGTCTGGTCCAGCTCGTAGCGGAGCGTGGCGCGGTAGAGGCAGTCGATGCGCAGGAACTGCGCCGTCTCCGCGAAGGCACCCTGCGGGAAATTGGTCAGGTACTGGTTGAAGTTGGTCTCGGCCGTGTAGTAATCCTTATAGGAATAATTGCTCAGGCCCAGGTAGTACATGACCGTGTCATAGCGCTCGGTACCGTTGGTCAGCAGCGTGAGCGACTCGAAGAGCGCGGACGAGCGGGAGTACTTGCCGGCCTCGAAATATTCGAAGGCAGCTTTGTACTTGGCCTCGACATCGCTGCCCTCGAGCACCTTGTCATACTGCGTCTTGCAGCCGGAGATGCCACCCAGCATGAGCAGCAGGGCCAGCGCGGAAATAAGGGAAGATCTTTTCATCGTTTCAAATATTTTTCGGCGTCCAACGCGGCCCGGCAGCCCGACGCGGCGGCGTTCACCGCCTGCCGGTACACCGGATCCTGCACATCCCCGGCGGCAAACACACCCTCCACGTTGGTGCGGCTGCTGCCGCCCTCCGTGACGATGTATCCGTTCGGATCGGTCGTCACCCACGGTGCGAAGAGCTCCGACTCGGGATGATGGCCGATGGCCAGGAAGAAGCCGTCCACCTGTATATCAAAAACCTCGCCATCCTTGCGGACGAGGCGTGCGCCCGTCACGCCAGAGGCGTCGCCGAGGATCTCCTGGGTGTTGCAGTTCCAGAGAATCTCGATATTGGGCGTATTCTTCACGCGCTCCTGCATGGCGACGGAGGCCCGCAGGACGTCGCGGCGGACAATCATATAGACCTTACGGCAGAGCCCTGCGAGGTAGGTCGCCTCCTCGCAGGCCGTGTCGCCGCCACCCACGACCGCCACGTCCTTCTTGCGGTAGAAGAAACCGTCGCAGGTCGCGCAGGCGGAGACGCCCAGGCCGCGGAATTTCTCCTCGGACGGAAGGCCGAGATAACGGGCCGTGGCGCCGGTGGCGATAATCACCGCATCGGCCTCCAACTCCGTGGCGCCATCCACCGTCAGGCGGAACGGACGGACGCCCAGGTCCGCCTTCGTCACCACCCCGCGGCGGATGTCCGCCCCCAGGTTGACGGCCTGCTCGCGCATGTCGGCCATCAGCTGGTTCGCGTCCACGCCTTTCGGGTAACCCGGGAAATTCTCCACGACCGTCGTCGTGGTCAGCTGGCCGCCCGGCGCATTGCCCTCATACAGCACGGGGGCGAGGGCCGCCCGGGAGGCATATATCGCGGCGGTATAGCCCGCAGGGCCGCCGCCGATGATCAAGCACTTGATGTGTTCCATATCCATACAAACTGCAAATATACATAATTCTACACTTTGCCCAACGGCCCTTTCCGGGTCGGGTGGCAAAGCAGCTGCACCTCGAAGCCGTCGATCCGGTAGCCGCGGTAGCGACGTCCCTTCAGGTGGGCCTCCACCCAGCGCATCAGTTCCTCGTCCTCCAGGTCGCGCCAGGTCTCGCTCTCCGTGTCGTACAGGTGCAGGTGGGGCGTGACGCGGGCGTCGAAGATCATCCGGCCGCTCCGCGAGGACCGCCGGGTGTAGATGCCCAGGTCGGCCAGGAGCGTGAGGATGTTGTAGACCGACGCCGGACTCACGCGTACGCTGCCCTGCTTCTGGATCCACGCCGCCACGTCCTCGGCCCCCGCATGCACGAGGTTCCACATGGCCTCGTGGACGGCCGAGCGCTGTGGCGTGGCCTTCAGGCCGCGGTCCCGAAGCAGGCGCTTGAACTGGATGATATCCGGGATGCCCTTGGTGCCGACCCTCATACGCTACAGTTCTTTGCGCCAGCGGGCCAGCGGAATGCCGAGCTGGCCGCGGTATTTGGCAATGGTGCGCCGCGCGACCTTGTAGCCGCGGCGGCCCATCTCTTCCACCAGCTGCTCGTCGGTGAGCGGTTTCTTCTTGTTTTCGGCGTCCACGCACTCCTGCAGGGCCTTTTTCAGCTCGCGGGTGGACACCTCCTCACCCTCCTTGTTCTCCATGCCTTCGGAGAAGAAGTACTTCAGCGGAAAGATGCCGAAGTGGGTCTCGATGTACTTGCTGTTGACCACGCGGGAAATCGTGGAGATGTCAAAGCCCGTCCGCTCGGCGATGTCCTTGAGAACCATCGGCTTGAGGTCGGCTTCGTCGCCGGACACGAAGTAGTCGTGCTGGTACGCGAGGATCTCGGACATCGTCCGGTTGAGCGTGTTCTGACGCTGCTTGAGCGCCTCCACGAACCATTTGGCGGAGTCGAGTTTCTGCCGCACGAAGGTCGCGGCCTCCTTCTGGGCGCGCTCCGAAGAGCCCTTCGCCTCGAGGAGCAGGTCCGCGTATTTCTTGTTCACGCGCAGCTCTGGCACGGAGAAGCGCGGCATCGTGAAGGACAACTCCCCGTCGTGCTCCTCGAGCACGAAGTCGGGCACGATCTGCTGCGCCTGGTCGGTGTAGGTGTAGTCCACCTCCCCGCCCGGCGCCGGGTTGAGCTTGACGATGCGGGCCATGGCCCCCTTGAGGTCCTGCTCGGACAGCCCGAGGCGGGTCATGATCTTCTGGAAATGCTTATTCGAGAATTCCTGGAAATAATCCTCCAGGATGCGCTCGGCGTTGACCGTGTCGGGAGTCTGCTTGCCCGCGTGCAGCTGCAGGAGCAGACATTCGCGCAGGTCGCGCGCCCCCACCCCGGCCGGATCGAAGTCCTGGATCACGCGCAGCATCTCCAGCACCTCCTCCGAGGTCGTGCTGATGCCGGCGCGGAAGGCCATGTCGTCCACCAGCGACTCGATGTCGCGGCGCAGGTAACCGTCTTCGTCGAGCGAGCCGATGATGAAGGACGCCACGGCGTACTGCTCGGGCGTGAGATTGCGGTAGCCCAGCTGGTCCGTCAGGCTCTGGGTGAAACTCTGGCGCACCGAGAAGGTGTTGTATTCGGGTCTGGGGTCCTTGCCCCAGTTGTTGACGCGGGTCTTGTAGGCAGGGATATCCCCCTCGTCCGTGATCTCGTCCAGGGACACGTCCTTGGCGTCTTCGGGCTTCTCGGGATCGGGCGAATCGTCCAGCACCGGATTCTCCTCCAGCTCCGTACGGATCCGCTGCTCGAGCTCCTGGATGGGGAGTTCGATCAGCTTGATCGTCTGGATCTGCAGCGGGGAGAGCTTCTGCTGCTGTTTAAGTTCGAGTCCCTGCTTGATCATAAGCTACAGCTCGACGGGAAATTCGGCCGGCCGGGTGTCTGCCCGTCCGATCGAAGGGTACTTGAAACGCTCCCGGACGATGAAGGCATCCGGGAAATCCCCCTTGAGCCGCTGCAGCAGGGCCTCGGCCTCCAGGCGCGTGCGGAAGTTGCCCACCGTCACCTTGAAGTTCGGGGAGGCGAAGCTGCGGTAGGCCTGGATATGGGGATACAGCGCATTGAAACGGCGGATCACGGCGGCGGATTCCTCCCGCGCCGTCCGGGTGCTCGCGAAATAGAGCCGGATCCGGAAGCCGTTGTATTGTTTGCCGGCGTTGGCGGCCACCTGTTTGTTCAGCGCAGCGCGGACGGCCGGCGTCTGGCGCACCACCACCTGCTCGGGCAGGGCCGAGAAGATGTCACGGCCCAGCAGGGTGGAATCCACCTGGACCTCCTCGCCGGCGTGCTCGATCTCGCTCGAGATCTCCTCCGTGTTCTGGGCCCGGAGGGCGGGAGCGCCCAGGGCCAGCAGCGCCAGGAGCCAGAACAGTTTATTCAGTCGTTGTAGTCTCATTGCTTTCCGTTTGGGATTTGTTGAGCATGCCGCTCAGCGGGATATCCAGTATTTCAATATTCTTGCCAAGACCGCCGCGTGCGGCCACTCTGGCGTGAACATCGAAGGTAACGTCCTCATAGCTCGCGTCTTTCGCAAGAAGGCGAAGCAGGCGCAGCGGATTGAATCCGTCGGCGATATTGCCCTGCAGCGGAATCCGGTACAGCGCATCGCTGTGGCCGGGGACCATCAGCTGGTCGGCATGGACCTGGAGCGCTTCCTGGCCCTGGAACTTGGCCACGCCGTTGAGATTCGTCACTTCGAAGCCGATGGTCGGGTTGTGGATGCCCACCTCGATCAGGGCGGAGACGCCGTTGAAGCCCTCCGGCGTGATGGAAATCAGCCGCACGGAGGTGACGCTGATATCCTTGATTCCCTTCCCCTTGCAACCTGCGAGCAGCAGGAGCGGGAGGAGCAGCAGCAAAATGTGTAATCTCTTCATGCGCGTGTAACGTATATTATCCTACAAAGATAAGAAAAATCTCTATCTTTGCGCCCGATATGAAAAAGCTGTACATCGAGACTTACGGCTGCCAGATGAACGTGGCCGACACCGAGGTGGTCTTCGCCATCCTCGGGAAAGAGGGATATGCGCGTACCGAGGAGATGGCGGAAGCCGACGTGATCCTCGCAAACACCTGCTCCGTGCGGGACAACGCCGAGCAGCGCATCTGGGGCCGCATCGAGCAGTTCAATTTCCAGCGCAAGACGCGCCCGGGCGTGGTCGTCGGCATCCTCGGCTGCATGGCCGAGCGCCTGAAGGACGCCCTCCTGGAGTCGGGCAAGGTGGACATCGTAGCCGGCCCGGACGCCTACCGGAGCCTGCCGCGCCTGCTCGCCGCCGCTTCGCAGGGCCACCCGCAGATCGACGTACTGCTTTCGCGCGAGGAGACCTACGGCGACATCGCGCCGGTGCGCGTGGACAAGAACGGCGTATCCGCCTTCATCTCCATCATGCGCGGCTGCAACAATGTCTGCTCCTACTGCGTGGTCCCCTATACCCGCGGCGCCGAGCGCAGCCGCGACCCGCACACCATCGTACGGGAGGCCTGCCACTGCGCAATGAACGGCTACAAGGAGATCACCCTGCTGGGGCAGAACGTGGACTCCTACCGCGTCGGCGACCTCGATTTCGCCGGCCTGCTGGCCCTGGTGGCCGAAGCCGTGCCCGCGCTGCGCATCCGTTTCTCGACCTCCAATCCGCAGGACATCTCCGACGCCGTGCTGGAGACGATGGCCTCGCACCCCAATATCTGCCGACACATCCACCTGCCGGTCCAGTCCGGCTCCGACCGCATGCTGGAGAAGATGCGCCGCCGCTACACGCGGGAGGGCTATCTGGAGCGCGTCGCGAAAATCCGTTCGCTGATGCCCGACTGCGCCCTTTCCACGGACGTGATCGCGGGCTTCTGCTCGGAGACGGAGGAGGACCACCGCGACACGCTCTCGCTCTTCGAGGCCGTGGGATTTGACGCCGCCTTCATGTTCCAGTATTCCGAGCGGCCGGGCACGCTCGCCGCGAAGAAATACCCCGACGACGTGCCGCCGGAGGTCAAGACCCGCCGCCTGGAGGAGATCATCGCCCTGCAGAACCGCCTCTCGCTCGAGAGCAACCGCCGCGACGTCGGCAAGACCTTCCAGGTGCTGGTCGAGGGCCCGTCCAAGCGCAATCCCGCGGAGCTCTGCGGCCGCAACAGCCAGAACAAGATGTGCGTCTGGCCGGACACGCAGCACCGCGCCGGCGACCTCGTGGACGTCAAAGTGCTCGACTGCACCCAGGCCACGCTCCTCTGCGAACTCGCTTAATTACATCCGATACATCCGGTCGTCCGAGAAGGAGAAGCAGCAGTCGTCGGAGATGACGACGTGGTCGAAGAGGGTCAGGCCGACGGCCGACAGACCCTGGCGCAGCGCCTCAGTCCGGCGGATGTCAGCCGGACCGGGCGTGGGATTGCCGCTGGGGTGATTGTGGACGAGAATGAGCGCGCTGGCCCCCTTGTCCAGCGCCGCCCGGATAATCTGCCGGACATCCATCGTCGTCGAGTTGCCACCGCCCGAGCTCACCCGCAACTTCCCGACCAGGTACTGATGCTCGTTCAGGAAGAGCACCCAACACTCTTCGTGCTGCAGGCCCTTGAGCTGCGGGAGCATCAGCTCATGCACCCGCCGGGCCGTGAGCACCGGGCTCTTGACGACGTTGGATTCTTCCTGCAGGAAACGGCGCCCCAGTTCGAACGCCGCCAGCACGCAGGCCGCCTTCCCCGGCCCGATCCCGGGCAGGGATAGCATACGGTCCTGCGGTAGATTGAACAAAGCGCTGAGGCGGCCGTCCGCCAGGTCCAGCAGCTCTCGCGCCAGGTCGATGGCGCTGCTGTCCCGGTTGCCGCTGCGCAGCAGGACGGCGAGCAATTCGCCGTCGCTCAGGCTCCCCGCTCCGCGGGCGAGCATTTTTTCGCGCGGCCTCTCATCCGCGCGGAGATCCTTGATTCCCATAGCGGACGCAACAATAAGCGAAAGATTCGTAAAAAACGAAAAGATTCGTACGCGTCCGACAAAAAAATACGAATTTTACAGGAGGAAATGTTATTTTTGCGTTGCTATGCATTCGCACGCAGATGATCCCGTCGTCCTGATGCAGGAGCACGGCGTCAAGCCGACCGCCAACCGCATCCTGATCCTGAAGTCCCTGCTCCAGGCGGGCCGTCCGCTCTCCCTGACGGAGATCGAGACCGCCCTGGAGTCGGTCGACAAGTCCATCATTTCCAGGACCCTGGCGACCTTCCGCGAACATCATCTGCTACACACGCTCTCCGGCGAAGACTTTGTCCGCTACGAGGTCTGCCACTGCGCGGACGAGGGGCAGGACGACGACCGCCACGTACACTTCCACTGCGAAGTCTGCGGCCGCACCTTCTGCCTGGAAGAGCTGCCGATTCCGGCCGTGCCCTTCCCCGACGGCTTTTCGGTCGAAGCCGTCGAGTACCTGGCACACGGCGTGTGTCCGGAATGCAATAAGCGCTAATCTTCCCCCGCTTTCAGATCCTCGATCATGGCCTTCGCACGGCGGATGCGCGTGCGGACGGTGTTGAGCTCCATGCCGAGTTCTTCCGCGATTTCCTTGTACTGCAGGCCGTCCAGCAGACGCATCCGCGCGATGGCGCGGTAGAGCTCGGGCAGGCCCTCGATGTAGGCCTCGAGCTTCTCGGCGTCTTCCGATTCCACGATCTGGTCCAGGGGCGTCGCCGTCTCGTCGCCCAGCACGTCGATGATGGCGCCGCTGTGGTCGTTTTCCTTGTCCAGCGAAACCAGGCGGCTGCGGGCGCGCGTCTCCGCGTCGATGGTGTCGAGCGCCGTGTTGTGCGCGATGGTCCGGAGCCAGGTCGAGAACTGGCTCTTGTTGGGGTCGAAGCTGCGGATCTGCCGGAACGCCTTCTCGAAGCTGCGCGAGCAGATGTCGTCGATATAGAAATCGTCCAGGGACTTCATCGCACTCTTCAAGTAGGCGCGCAGCCCCTCGAAATGCGTGTCCCAGAGTTCGGTGAAGGCGGTGCCGTCGCCGATGATCGCCCGGCGGACGAGTTCGTCAGTGGGCTTCAAGCCAGGTTTTTCCATCATTGCATTCTACGGTCAGGGGAACAGACAGGGACATGACGCCTTCCATCTCGCGGACCAGCATTTCGCGCACGGGCGCGATTTCTTCCTGCGGGACCTCGAGCAGCAATTCGTCGTGGATCTGGAGGACCATCCGGGCGCGGTAGCCGCCTTCGCGCAGGCAGCGGTCCACAGCGGTCATCGCCAGCTTGATGATATCGGCCGCCGTGCCCTGGATGGGGGCGTTGACGGCGTTGCGCTCCGCCAGGGCGCGGACCGCGGCGTTGCCCGCGCTGATGTCCGCGATGTAGCGGCGGCGTCCGAAGAGCGTCTCCACATAGCCGCGTTCGCGCGCCTGCGCTACGGTGGCGTCGATGAAGCCGCGGATGGAGGGGAAGGACGCGAAATAGTCGTCGATGATCTGCTTCGCCTCGCTCCGGGAGCAGCGCAGCCGCTCCGCGAGACCGAAGGAAGAGATGCCGTACATGATGCCGAAGTTCGCCGTCTTCGCAATGCGGCGCTGGTCGGCGCTCACCTCCCCGATGGGGATGTGGAAGATTTTCGCGGCCGTGGCCGCGTGCACGTCCTGCCCCTGCCGGAAGGCCTCCACCAGGTGGGCGTCGCCGCAAAGATGCGCCATCAGCCGGAGCTCGATCTGCGAATAGTCGGCGGACATCATCACCCAGCCCGGCTCCCCGGGCACAAAGGCCTTGCGGATCTCGCGGCCTTCTTCGGTGCGGATCGGGATGTTCTGGAGGTTCGGGTTGGAGGAGGAAAGGCGGCCCGTCGCGGTCAGGGCCTGGTTGAAGGTCGTATGCACCCGGCCGTCGGCCGGGGAAATGTAGCCCGCGAAGGGCTCGATATAGGTCGAAAGCAACTTGCGAAGGCCGCGGTAGTCCAGGATGGCGTCGATGATGGGGCTGCGGTCCGCCAGGTGCGAAAGGGTCTGCTCGTCCGTGGGCCAGTTGCCCGACTTGGGCTTCTTGGCCTTCGGATCCAGCTGGAGCTTCTCGAAGAGCAGGACGCCGATCTGCTTGGGAGACAGGATATTCAGCGTCGGGTCGTCCGCCAGGCGACGGACCTCCGCTTCGCGCTCGGCCATCTTGTGGCGCAGGCCTTCGGCGAAATCGCGAAGCGACCCCAGGTCCACCTTGACACCGGTCCGCTCCATGCGCGCGAGCACGCCAATGAGCGGCTCTTCGATTTCATCGTAGAGGCGCGTCATCCCTTCGGTGGCGGCCATTTCGCGCAGCAGGCAGTCCGACAGGCGGAAGATGGCGGCCGTCTCGAGGATGCGGTCCGGGCCGGTCTCTTCCGGGACTTCGTCGAAGAGCGAGCCGGTCTCCTGCGGCGCGGACGCCTCCAGTTCGATGCCGAGGTAGGTGCGCGCCAGGACGTCCAGCTTGTGGCTGCGCTCGGGGCCGAGCAGGTAGTGCATGAGTTCGAGGTCTTCGAGGCGGCCGGCCAGGGTGATGCCGCGTCCGGCGAGCGCCTTCATCTGCCCCTTCAGGTCCACGCCGACCTTCGTCACCGCCGCATCCTCCAATATCGTCTTGAAATCCTCAATCCCTCCTTCCGCCACTCCGGCCTCACACCCCACAAACATCTTCTCCCCCTGCAGATTGATCGCGATCTTATTACCTTGAATATCTTTGATTGAAATCTGATTGCTTTCGATTTTCGGCGCCGAAGCGTTGTCCGGTGGGGTGCTGCCCTCGAAAACCGTAGCCACCCTCGGCTTCGTAAGAGGGAGGGGCCCGCCGACGGAGTCGGTGGGAGGGGTCCGGCGCAGCCGGACGTTTTCGAGGGCAGCAGCCCCACCGGCAGCGGAGGCGCCAGAAGAAACGGAGACTTTCTTGATGAGACGCTTCAGGGAGGGCATTTCGTAGAGATCGAGAAGGGCGTTCAGCTCGGGGGTCTCGACGGTGTCGTACACCAGCTGCTCGGCGGTGACGTCGAGCGCGATGTCCGTCTTGATAGTCACCAGCCGCTTCGACAGCGCGATATGCCCCTCCGCCGCGCGGAACTGCTCCTGCTGCCGCGCCGTCAGCTCGTCCAGATGCGCATAGATCCCCTCGACGGAACCGTACTTGCCCAGCAGCTTGGCCGCACCGACGGGCCCGACCCCCTGCACGCCCGGCACATTGTCCGACGCATCCCCGCAGATCGCGAGAATATCGATGACCTGCGCGGGCGAAGCGATCTTCCACTTGTCGCAAACCTCCGCCACACCCAGCAGCTCGTTCTCTCCCCCACCTTTCCCGGGCTTCACCTGCAGGATGTGCGGGCTGACCAGCTGGCCGTAATCCTTATCCGGCGTGACCATATAGACCTCGAAGCCCTCGGCCTCGAAACGCTTCGCAGCAGAACCGATCACATCGTCTGCCTCGAAGCCCGGCAGCATCAGCACCGGGATGTCCAGCGCCTCCACGATCCGCGTCAGCGGCTCCAGCGCCTCCACGACCAGCGCCGGCGTCTCCCCGCGGTTGGCCTTATACGCCGGATACAGCTCGTTCCGGAACGTGCCCCCCGGCGGATCGAAGCTCACCGCGATATGCGTCGGACGCTCGCGGTCGATCAGCTCGAGCAGATACTTCGTGAAACCGAACAGGATGGATGTATCCACCCCCTTGGAATTGACCATGGGGCGGCCCAGGAAGGCATAATACATCTTGAAGACAAGCGCGTGCCCGTCGATAAGGAAAAGTTTCATAGAGCAAAGATGAAACTTTTTTCGGAAAGTTTCAAATAGAAAAATTTCAAAAATTCGTGACTGATTTTTAAAAGGCCTTACAAAAAGACCAATTGTTATTGCAGTATTGTCAGATGTGGGATTTCAAAAATAAAGCATTGACAGACTACACACTTAATTTATTATATTCGTTCGCAGTTAACCGAAAGGAAACGCTAACCAAGGCAACACAACCATTACCATTTATAACTAAAAAACCAACGAAAATGCTTAAAAAACTGCTGAAAGTTGCGAGTATCTTGATGGTATTCAGCACTTTGTGTGGAGGCTTCAACGCCTCCGCCCAGACGCGTGCCCTCAGCGGAAAGGTGCTTGACACCGGCGGACAGCCGGTCATCGGCGCCGCCGTCATGATCCCCGGCACCACCAACGGCGCGACCACCGACCTGGATGGTAACTTCTCCATCCGCGTCGCCCCCGGCACCGCCCTCGAAGTTTCCTGCATCGGTTATTCCGCCAAGCGCGTATCCGCCGCGGACAATATGGTCATCACCCTCGAGGATGACACCGAGATGCTCGAAGAGACCGTCGTGATCGGTTACGGCGTACAGCGCAAGAGCGACCTCACCGGTTCCGTGGCATCCGTCCGCGAGTCCGAACTCCAGAACCGTTCGACCTCCGATGCCGCCGCCGCCCTCCAGGGCAAGGCCGCCGGTGTCCAGATCTTCAACGATTCCGGTGCTCCGGGTGAAGGCGCTTCCATCCGCGTCCGCGGTATCTCCTCCAACAGTGGCTCCGGCCTCGGCCCGCTCCTCATCGTGGACGGCCTGAAGGTGGACAAGATCGACTACCTCGATCCGTCCATGATCGAGTCCATGGAAGTTCTGAAGGACGCCGCCTCCGCCGCCATCTACGGTGCGCAGGCCGGTAACGGCGTTATCCTCATCACCACCAAGAACGGCGCCAAGAACAAGGACAAGGACGGCAACATCTTCTACAACTATAAGCTGAGCCTCAGCAGCCTCGGCCACCACGCCCAGGTCATGAACGCCCATCAGTACATTGACTGGCAGCAGCAGGCCGGCCAGCTCGCCGACATCGACACGTTGATCAAAACCGGCGTGTGGGACGGCGAGACCGACACCAACTGGGCCGACGTCCTGTACGGGACGGGCGTGACACACAGCCACACCTTCGGCGCCCAGGGCGGCAACGACCGCGGCTCCTACTTCCTGTCCCTCAACTATGTGGACGAAGACGGTATGGCCCGTGGCAACACCGATACCTTCAAGCGCTTCACCGCGCAGGTCAACGCCGACTACAAGATCAAGAAGTGGTTCACCGTCGGCACCAACACATCCATCGAGCGCCGCCAGCAGCAGAAGATTGGTGAGCACTCCGAGTACGCAGGCAGCAGCGCCGGCCTCCTCGGCACCCTCATCATCGACCCGCTCACCCCGGTTTACTACACGTCCTACGATGAGCTTCCGCTCGGCATGAAGGACGCCCTCGACGCCGGCAAGCAGAAAGTGTACGGCCCGGCAGAGCACCCGGGTTGGTACTATGCCGTGTCCAAGATCCTCGAAGGTGACGGTATCAACCCGCTCATCTATCGCGACCGCAACCAGAAGAAGGAAGAAGGCTGGCAGATCCGTGGTACCGTGTACGCCAACCTGACCCCGTTCAAGGGCTTCGTCTTCACCTCCCGCCTGGGCTACCGCATCAAGCAGTCCTACGAAAGCAATTACGAGGAGCCGTTCTACGCAAACGCCAAGAACTACTCCGCGGTCTACAAGATCAGCGCTTCCTCTTCGCAAAACTACTACTACCAGTGGGAAAACTTCGCGAACTACAACGTGACCCTCGGCGGCAAGCACGCCATCGGCGCCATGGCCGGTATGTCCTATACCTACAATGACAGCCGCAGCGTGGGCGCCAGCCTGGAAGGCGATGATCCCCTCAAGGGCTACGCCGAGAACTTCCGCTACCTCAGCCAGGACAACGGTTCCGGCACCAAGGGCATCAGCGGCGGCACTCCGAGCCAGAGCACCCAGATCTCCTACTTCGGCCGTCTGACCTACACCTACGACAACCGCTACAGCATCCAGACCAACTTCCGTGCTGACGCGTTCGACTCCTCCAAGCTCTCCGCCAAGAACCGTTGGGGTTACTTCCCCTCCGTCTCTGCCGGCTGGACCATCAGCAACGAGCGCTTCATCAAGGACAACATCGGCAAGGACATCCTCTCCTTCCTGAAGGTCCGCGGTTCCTGGGGTATCAACGGTAACATCTCTGTGCTCTCCGGTTATCCGTACTCCACCTCCATTTCCTACAACAGCCAGAAGTATCAGTATGGCGACGACAACACCCTCTCTCTGGGTTCCCAGCCGGACGGCCTCGCCAATCCGGATCTGACCTGGGAGACCTCCGTGCAGCTGGACCTCGGTCTCGACCTCCGCATGTTCAACAACCGCCTCACCTTCGGTCTGGACTGGTATAACAAGAACACCGAAGGCCTGCTCGTGAACGTCTCGCCTGTGGCTGAGGTCGGTGTGGGATCCACCACCGTCAACGCCGGTTCCGTGAACAATACCGGTTGGGAATTCGAACTCGGCTGGCAGGACAACATCGGCGACCTCCACTACAGCATCAACGGCAACCTCTCCACCCTGAAGAACCGCGTGACCTATCTGGAGCCGTCCGTCGGTCACCAGAAGGGTTCCAGCTTCGGTAACATGAAGTTCTCCACCTGGTTCGAGGAAGGCTACCCGGTGTGGTTCTTCCGCGGCTACCAGTACGCCGGCGTCAACGCAGAGAACGGCAAGCCCGACTACTACGCCGCTGACGGCAGCCTCACCCAGAGCCCGGTCGACGCCGACATGGGTTACATGGGCAGTGCTCTCCCTCCCATTTCCTACGGTCTCACCATCCACCTCGACTGGAAGGGACTCGACTTCACCGTGTTCGGCACCGGTGCCGCCGGCCATCAGCTGATGCCTTGCGTCTACCGTGTGGACCACATGAACATCAACGCCCTCACCTACTTCTACGAGGAGTGCGGCAAGTCCCTCCCGAAGATCGAGAACATCTGGAACAGCAAGGAATTCTGGAGCTCCTCCGCCGTTGTCTTCAAGGGCGATTTCTTCAAGATCAAGCAGATCCAGCTCGGCTACACCCTGCCGAAGCAGTGGCTCAAGAAGATCTTCATCAACGACCTGCGCATCTATGCTTCCATGGATGACTGGTTCGTGATCACCAGCTATCCGGGATTCGACCCGGAGACGGCTTCCACCGGTTCCTCCAACGGTATGGGTCTGGACAAGGGCTCTTACCCGAATGCCAAGAAGCTCCTCTTTGGTGTCAACATCACTTTCTAATCTGACAGCATTATGAAAAAGTATATCATTCTTGGATTATCTGCTGCACTGGCGGTGTTCGCCACCACCTCGTGCAACCAGGATCTCCTGAACATCCAACAGAAAGGCGTCGTCGCCTATGAGGATTTCTACAAGACCGACGAGGATGCCCAGTCGGCCATGACCGCGGCGTACGTCTCCTTCATCAGCGTATTCAGCGCACAGGGTAGTAACAACCCGGCCTGGAACGTGGTTGTGAACGCCTGCGGTGACGAACTCTACTGGGGCGGCGGTAAGAAAGACGGTTCCAGCTCCGGTGCGCAGGACATGAACGAGTTCCGCAACACCTACGACAGCACCATCCCGCATATCCGCGTGATCTACAAGAGCCTGTATTCCCTGATCTACAAGTGCAACCTGGTCATCGACAACTTCTACGGCGAGAACGGCGAACTCTGTGACTCGCAGATCAAGAAGCGCTGCGTGGCCGAGGCCCGTACGCTCCGCGCCTGGGCACACTTCACCGCTGCCACCTTCTGGGGCACCCCGCCCCTCGTGGACCACGTGCTCGCCGGTGACGCCCGTCCGACCAACTGCGACCACGA
>Ga0265298_10002785_pt1 | contig 23830 bp, 19 predicted proteins | sample AusTroGonzalo_MG_3_FD_193486 | JGI IMG/M metagenome (GOLD analysis project Ga0265298, IMG submission 193486) | Bovine rumen microbial communities from tropical cattle in Woodstock, Queensland, Australia - Gonzalo_01 | ecosystem: Host-associated > Mammals > Digestive system > Stomach > Rumen ...
CATTCGGCGTTCACGTCGAAACCGAACTTCTTGGAAACCACGTCCAGCACGCGGACAGCTTCTTTCATCACTTCGGGGCCGATACCGTCGCCCGGAAGCACTGCAATCTTGTAATTCTTGCTCATTGTTAATCCTTGTTAAAATTTGAACGGTACAAAGATAGCTTTTTTTTAGTAGACAGTAGGAAGTAGACGGTAGAAAGTTTACTGCATGAAATGACTTGGTTTTTCTATATAATACGCTCTTGAACTTGAATTGCATTTTTATTGCTTTATGCTACAAAAAATACACGATTGCTAAATGATTTAGGCTTGAGGATTAGTTTTTGTTTACGTATATTAAAGATGTATGGATTTTATTTTCTGGAGGGTATCAGAATGTATAAACACTGGAAAAAAATTTTGCTTGCTTTGACGGCGTTCTTCTGGAATGCTTGTGATGACAATTCGGCAACCTCACCGGTTTTCGGAGGTTCGGATTCGAGTTCGAGTACGGCGACAGAGGACTTGAGCTCCAGTTCAGTAGCTCAAAATCCAAGTTCTAGTTCCGTAGATAATACTAGTTCCAGTTCGAATACTGAAAACGCCAATTCTAGTTCTGCAACGCAGTCATCCAGTTCTGAAGTTCGTTCGTCTAGTTCTACGCCTGTTGTCCAAAGTTCTAGCAGTTTGGAAGTTGTTCCTGTGCCATTGTATGGAGTCTTTATGGGGGCAATCTGCACAAAGACGGCTGGCGATTCTACCCTTGTTTGTGATGATGGCGTGACTTGTGTTGAATCGGTAAATGAAACTGCTGAAATTCCGAGCTGCTCCGGTGACCAAATTTGTGCCAAATACGGAGTCATTATGGTCAAGGATAAGACGTACAAATGCAGTGATGGCAAGGTTTATAATGATGCTGAATTTAGAGCGCGTTACGATATTCTCATCAAAGATATTGAAAGTAAAAAAACACCTTGTTACATGAATGGAAAAAATGCTGTAGATTGTAATGATGGAGAATCCTACACTATAGTGACTGATGAAAAGGGGAATAAAACTTATAGCAATGCATCTGCTGAATTGAGTGAAAAGAAATTCTTTGAAAAATACGAACTGATTGAACAGATGCCGGTTCTTTATGGCCCGCCTTGCGTGTTCGATGGCACTTGCGGAGATGAAGAAAAATAGAGTTTCTGTTGTTAGAATGTAATTGGGTTAAAATTTGTGAATGAAAAAGTGACTCGTAAAAGGGTCGCTTTTTTTATTTACTACCTTTAAAAACATGGTTACGTTAGCTCTTTCTCATTTTGAAAAAAGTTTCCCGGCGGCGCTTCGTGGAAAGCGTTTGGGCGCGGTGCTCCACCCGGCTTCGGTTTGTGCGGATTTGCGTTATACTCTTGATTTGCTTAAAGAATATGATGGCAAGCTTTTCAAGCTTTCGGCGCTGTTTGGGCCGCAGCATGGCATCAAGGGCCACACGCAAGATAACATGATCGAATGGGAAGGCTATATCGATCCTGAACTTGGAATTCCTGTTTACAGTTTGTATGGCGAACACCGCGAACCGACGGCAGAAATGCTTTCGCATGTAGACGTGATGCTCGTGGACTTGCAAGATGTGGGCGCGCGTTATTACACGTTCATCTGGACGCTGTTCTTGTGCATGAAGGCTTGCGAAAAGGCGGGAATCCCGGTTGTTGTCGTGGATCGTCCGAACCCGATCAACTGCGTGGATGAAGAAGGTCCGGTTCTCGACCTCGATTACACGAGTTTTGTCGGTTTGCACAGCATCCGCACGCGCCACGCAAAGACGATTGGCGAACTTGCAGAACAGTTCAAGGCGGAACGCTTTCCGAAGTGCGAACTCTATGTGATGCACATGGACGGTTACGATAAAAAGATGTGGTTCGACGAAACGGGACTCCCGTGGATTTTGCCGAGCCCGAACATGCCGACGCTCGATACTGCGATTGTGTATCCGGGCATGTGCCTGTTCGAAGCGACTAACGTGAGCGAAGGCCGTGGCACGACGCGTCCGTTCGAAATCTTCGGTGCGCCGTTCATCGATGCGGTTAAGCTTTGCAAGTACATGAACGGGCTTAAGTTGCCGGGCGTGTATTTCCGTGAAAACTATTTCCAGCCGACGTTCCACAAGGGGGCGGGGCAGATTTGTGGTGGTGCGCAGATCCATGTGACCGACCGCAATTCGTTCCGCAGTTTTGAGATGGCGGTAAAGCTGTTGCAATATATCTTCAACGAATACCCGAAGGATTTTGCGTGGAAGCAGCCGCCGTACGAGTACGAATTCAAGAAGTTGCCGATCGACATTCTCCTTGGCAACGGAACGTTCAGAAAGGAATTTATAGAAAGCTGTATTTGATGGTTGAGGGAAATGCCGCGAAAAATGCGCCGCCCTTGTCACCCCGGCCTATAGAATGTCATTCCCGGCTTGACCGGGAATCTCCCGTAGAAGAAATAAATGAAACTTCGACTTTCGACAGAAACTTTAAACCGCTTAAAGCGCTTCCGCAAGAACAAGCGCGCCTTTTGGTCGCTTGTGATTCTCGTGGTAGCGTACTTGCTTTCGCTCACGAGCCCGTGGACGGTAAACGATGAACCGTTTTTCTTGCGCTATAACGGCAAGAATTATTTCCCGGCGTTTGCGCGTTACAGCGAAGCGGATTTTGGTGGCGAATACAAGACGGAACAAGATTACGCAAAGCTTTTTGCGGATGTCGCCGAATGCAAGCAGGACGAAGAAGACGGATTCCCGCGTGCTGGAGGCTGCCCCGAGATGTGGACAATCATGCCGCCAGTGCCGCACGATCCGCTGAAGGCGGATCTGAGCGAGGAGGGAACCCCTCCCTTTGCGCCGAGCGCAAAGCACTGGCTCGGAACGGATAGCAATGGGCGAGATGTCCTTTCGCGCTTGATCCACGGGTTCCGCATTTGCATTAGCTTTAGCTTGTTGTTGACCGTGCTTGGGACTTTCCTCGGCATTGTTATCGGCGGCATTCAGGGCTACCTCGGAAAGTTCTGGGATACGGGCATGCAGCGTATGATTGAAATTTGGTCATCGCTCCCGATGCTTTACGTGGTAATTCTCATCGGCAGTATTTATGGCCGCAGTTTCTGGCTTTTGATTTTGATTATGGCGGCGTTTAACTGGCTTTCGCTCAGCTATTACATGCGTGCGGAATTCTTGAAGCTCCGCAGCATGACGTACGTGATGTCTGCAAAGGTGCTTGGCCTTGGGCATCGCCACATTTTCTTCAAGGAAATTTTGCCGAACGCGATGACGCCTGTCGTGACGCTCTTCCCGTTCACGCTTATCGGTGGAATCGGTAGTCTCACGTCGCTCGACTTCTTGGGCTTCGGACTCCAACCGCCCACGCCGAGTTGGGGCGAACTCATGAGTCAGGGGCTCAACAACCTCTACGCTCCGTGGATTTCCGTGAGCACTGTTGCCGCGCTCTTTGTGACGCTCCTCTTGACGACGTTCGTCGGCGAAGGCGTTCGAGATGCAATGGACCCGAAGTCGGGGGATAGATATGTCTAATGCAATACGACTGAAGGGTCCATGCCAAGCGGGAACGGCTCGTATTAACGAGCCGTGGCAGCGCGGAGCAATCGACATGGTATGCGTTTCTATAATGAATAAGTCGATTGCGGAGTCGTCAACCGACCCGAAGTCGGGGGATAGATATGTGTAACTGGATTCTTCGAAGCTATTCGCTTCTCAGAATGACGAAGGAGCCGAGTGATGCAGAAACATGCTTGTATGCTTCTATATCCGAGGCGAACTGGTCAAGTCTCGAGGAGGAATGACAGACGTTGATTGTCATCCTGAACGGATGTGAAGGATCCAGTGAAGTCTGGAAAATTTAAGAGTTTAGATATGAGCAAAGCAGTTTTAAGCGTAAAAGATGTTTCGGTGGCGTTTGGGTTTGACAAGAACGGTAACCCGCGTGACGGCATGCATCCGTTGCAAGTGACGGACCGTGTGTCATTTGACATTTTCCCCGGTGAATTTTTTGCGTTGGTGGGCGAGTCCGGTTGCGGAAAGAGCGTGACCGCCATGAGCATTTTGCGTTTGCAGCCATGGCCGAGTGCAAAAATTGTGAGCGGCTCCATCATTTTCCGCGACGTTCGCGATGATAATGTTGGCGATTCTCGTGACGTAGATGATTCTCGCGGTGCCACTGAAAATGCCCGCGACTTGGCAAAGCTCCCGCTCAATGAACTCCAAAACGTCCGCGGTTCCGAAATCGCTTGCATTTTCCAAGAACCGATGCAAGCACTGAACCCTGTCGTCACCATCAAAAAGCAACTGCTTGAAGTTTTCAAGTTCGGTGCAGTTTCAAAGAAAGCGGCTTCTAGCGCAGTTTCAAAGAGCGAGGCTTCTAGCGCGTCCTCTGCCGATCCCCTCTCCATTATCCGCGAACAGCTCCGCCTTGCGGGCTTTACTGATCCCGACCGCGTTCTGAATTCTTACCCGCATGAACTTTCTGGCGGTATGCTCCAGCGCGTTTGCATCGTGATGGCGCTTTTGCCAAAGCCAAAGCTAATCATTGCGGATGAACCGACGACCGCTTTAGATGTGACCGTGCAGGCCCAAGTGCTTGCTGTGCTCAAGGACATGGCCGAAAAAACGGGAACTGCCGTCCTCCTCATTACGCACAACATGGGTATCGTTTCGCAGTATGCTCACCGCGTTGCCGTGATGTACGCCGGCCGCATCGTCGAAGAAGGTCCTGTGCGCGAAGTCATCAACCACCCACTCCACCCTTACACGCAAGGACTCTTGGCTGCTATTCCCGAAAGCCATAGCGATTTGCGTACGCTTGTTTCGATTCCGGGTTCCGTGCCGCACCCGAAGGACTTTGCCAAGGGTTGCCGTTTTGCGGATCGTTGCAGCAAATGCGCTCAAGCCTCAGCCGATGTTCGCGAAAAATGCCTTTCCGCCGAACTCCCGCCGAAAATGGCCGAAGCGGACCATTTCGTCTATTGCTTTGGTCCCAAATAGTCGATTTTTGCATAAGTTTTACATCCCGTTCTTTCTCGTTTTTTAATATTATCTTTGCAATGTTGAAAATTCGAGAATCTTTTTCGGGGAAAACGCTATGTTCTGCAAAGAGTGTCATAAAAATCTAAAGGATTTTGATGCTTTAATCGATAAAATGGAAAATTGCCCGTTCTGCGGTGCAAAATTGGTACGGCCGCCAGTCAAGGTGGCGCAAAAAGATGTTAAATCCTTGTGTGATGCCTTGGTGCAAAAAGTAGGTGAGGGCCTATTCAGTGACGATTCGACTTTGGAAAAAGAACTGCGCGATTTGAACGCCCCCGAATTTGCCGATGCCAAGGACCGTTTGTTCTTGCTTGTTCTCAAACAAATCCCGTCGAGCATGTATGAGGTCAAGAGTTTTTCGGATGGCGAACTGCAGGAAGTTTTGGAGGCATGCCAAAAACGTCTTTGTGTTGATTTAGGTTTGTCTTTTGAACCTTGCGCCCAGATGCTCGATATTTTGCAAGAGTACATTTGGCAAAAGAGATTTTCACTTTCCCCGAATCTTTACGAATCGCAATTTGTCGATCCGCGTGATGGTCAGGTTTATAAGACTGTGAGAATCGGCAATCAGGTTTGGATGAAGGAACCGCTAAAATACAAGTGTGTGGGTTATACCGGAGATGGCATTTATGAATGGAATGCGGTGAACAAGTACTGCGCTGTAAGAGGCTGGCGCGTTCCCAAGAAAAAGGATTTTGAAATATTGACGCAGACCGCCGCAAGTTTGGGCTGTGGCGATCCGTCGAGCGTGCTCATGTCCCGCAAGGGCTGGGAAAAGTGCAGCGTGACTCCGACTGATAACCTTGGCTTTGAAGCGACTCCGGTAAAAAGCAATACGGGTATCAGCAATAATTACTTTAGCCATTTTTGGACGGCTGAAGATAAATTCTGCTTTGAAATTTTCCCGGGTCGCGTCACTTTCAGCACGCATTCGCAATCGTATGTGCGCTTGATCAAGGACGATACAGCGGAAACCAAAGTTCCGGAAAAGAAATAAAAAAATGCGCGGGTTTGAACCCCGCGCTTTTCTAATCATGCGCATTTTATAAATTTGCGCATTTCAGATTTGTCATGCCCGACATTAGATTGTCATGCCCGACTTGATCGGGCATCTCCTTTACTTAAATTCCTCGCACCATTTGGGAACGACTTCGGTTGCCTTACCTTGAATGACCACGTCTGTGTACGGGTCGCCGTAAGGCGCCTCGAGGTTGAGGCAAGTGACTTTTGCTCCGTAGGAGTGGGCGAAACTCTTGAACCCAGCTGCCGGATACACAACGCTACTGGTTCCGATGTAGACGAATTCATCGCAGTTCATAAGGGCGTTCTGGATTTCGTCCATGTACAAGGGCGTTTCTCCAAAGAAAACGATGTCCGGGCGCACGGGGCTTCCGCAGATAGGGCACTTGGTGTCCATTGTTTCTTCGCCCGTGAAATCGAATTCATGTTCGTGCTTTGTGCAGCGGAGCTTCATCAGGTCGCCATGCATGTGCAATACGCGCTTGCTGCCTCCACGTTCGTGGAGGTCGTCGACGTTTTGCGTCACGAGCAGGAATTGGTCGCCGAGGCGCTCTTCGAGCTTGGCAAGCGCGATGTGCGCCGCGTTTGGCTGGTGCTCGGGGAGTCCCTTGCGCAAGAAGTTGTAAAAATCCTTGACGCGTTTCGGGTCACGGCGGAGGGCTTCCGGCGTGCACACATCTTCGATGTTTTCGTGTTCCCACATGCCGTCGTTTCCGCGGAACGTGCGGAGGCCTGATTCTGCGCTGATTCCAGCGCCGGTCAGAACCACTAGTTTCAAACGTTTCATGTTTACTCCTTCTTCTTGCTACAGTTTCGCAAAGAACAACGATTCAGCGATGATTCCGCTTTCAAAGTCTGGCAAATAAAGACTTTCGTTTTCGCCATGCGCGTTACATTCCGGGTCTTCGAGACCAGTCAGCAAAATAGGGATGTCTCCGAACGTGTTGCGGAACAGTTCTGCACCGGGGATGCTTGCGCCACAGCCAATGAACTTGGTGGGGGAGCCGTAAGCGTCTGTCATGGCGTCGCTCATCTTCTTGAAGAATGGATGATTCGTGTCGGTCACGAACGGATTTGCGCCATCTTCTTTTTCAATGGTGAGTTCCATGTTGTGAGGAACTTGCGCTTTAAGGAAGTCGGCGAGCATGTCGGTGCATTTGTTTGCGTTCATGCCGGGCGCAAGGCGAATGCCGATGCGGGCGTAGGCGCTGTCTTGCAGCACGTTTCCTGCGTTTGCGCGAGAACCCGATTCGATGGTGCTAACGATAATACTTGGACGGCGCCAAAGTGAAATCAAAATTTCATCTTCGGGTACGTTTAAATCGACTTGGTCCAAAACGCCACCGTCATTGCGGAAAATCTTTTCGGTCATGCCGAGCGATTTGTACGATTCCAGTTCTTCCTTGGTCGGCGGGATAACATCGTCTTCGTAATGCGGGATGAGAATCTTGCCATCCTTGTCGGCAAGGCTTGCTATCATGCGGCAAAGAGCTTGCGCTGGGTCGGGAATTGGGCCGGACCAGGAGCCGGAATGGAGCGGTGCCTTTGTTGCGCGGAGTGTGACGCCCACGGCACCCATGCCGCGGAGAGTCGTCGTGATGGACGGTGTGTTTTTTGCAAAATTCCCGAGGTCAGCAACGATGACGGCATCGCATTTCAAGAGCTCGGCATGTTCGGTGAGGATTTTTTCGAAGCCTGCGCTTCCGGATTCTTCTTCGCCTTCGATGATGAATTTGAGGTTAGGACCTTCGCCCTTGAGTTCTCTGCGGACCTGTTCCAATGCGGCGAGGTGCGTGATGATTCCCGCCTTGTCGTCTGCGGTGCCGCGCCCGAAGAGTCGGTCGCCTTTAAGTGTCGCCGTGAACGGAGGCGTGTTCCAAAGCGGTTCTCTCATGGGCGGCTGCACGTCGTGATGGGCGTAAAGGAGCACTGTCGGCTTGTCTGGGCTCGTGAGGCTTTCGGCGTAAACGCTCGGGCGCCCGCTCGGTGGCATCAAAAATTGGATGTTCGTGAGTCCTGCTTTTTCAAACATGGCCTTGACGGCGTTTGCGGAGTCCAAAACGTATTTTTGGTCAAAATTGTCAAAACTGATGGATGGAATGGCTACCAAGCTTGAAAGCATGTCGATATAGCGCGGCATGTTTTCGTGGATATTTTTCTTGATTTGATTTTGCATGATTTTCTCTCTTTTTATAGAATTATAATTTTTTTCAAAGCTCTGCAATAGGTCCTTTATTCGTTCTATCAGTCTTGCAGGAGTGTCTTTGATGGCGGATTTTTCTATCTTACAGAATATGAACGATAATTGCATCAACCACGAATACTACATGCGCGTCAGTGACCGCATTTTGGCTCTCATTCGTCGAATTTTCCACAACAATCCGGAATTTCGCCATGATTCCCTGAAACATGTGGCGCGTTTTGCCCCGATTATCCCGTTTATGGGCGGCCGTCCGGATCTGAGCAAGACGCTGAATCGCGTGGTGACTTTTGATGATGGTTCCAATCCGCTCCATTTTGGGGCTCCGATTGTGCTTGCGGCTGGTGCAAACAAGACGGCAAAGCGTATTTGTGATTTTGCAAATATGGGCTTTGGTGGTATTTCCGTCGGAACGGCAACTCGCCATGTTCGCGAAGGAAACACGCATAGACCGCGTATTGGGTTTATCGAAAAAGACCGTGCTATTCACAATAGCATGGGCCTCAACAATGATGGTGTCGAAGCGGTGACTCGCCGTACGGATGCCCAAATCGCTGCCGCTCACAGGGCGGGAATGTGCGTGGGTATTTCCGTTGCCGAAACGCCGGGCCTGACCGATGAAAACGAAAAAATCAAGGATATCGTCGAGAGTTTTTCCATTGCTTATCGCGTGGCCGATTACATCGAAATCAACGTGAGCTGCCCGAATACGGGGGAGAACCGCCTCGATCTCGACATGTCCTTTATCGACAAGATTTTCTCTGAAATCAAGAATTATCGCGATGCCCAGAGCTACCGCAAGGCCGTTTATGCCAAGCTCAGCCCGGATATGGAAGAGGCTCACACGGCAACGATTATGGATGCGCTTGTGAAGGCCGGCGTGAATGGCGTTGTCATCGGCAACACGTATCCGACTAAGAAAATCGAAAATCTCCCGGTCCGCGTCAAGTTTAACGAACTGACTCCGCTCCGTGCCGATGGCGATTGCGGTGGCATGTCTGGCCGTCCGCTTTACGAAAACATGGTCAAGAATGTCAAGTTTATCCGTGAACATTATCCGCAAATGAGCGTGATGGCTTGCGGTGGCATTGACCACGGCTACAAGATTTACGATCTCTTTAAGCTTGGCGTCGATGCGGTGCAGTGCTACTCTGTGGTGGCTTTCCGCTGGATGGCCGCACACGCAATGCGCAAGGAACTCGAAGAAGCGCTTTCGAGAGATGGATACAGCTCTCTTTCCGATTACGATTCCAAGAATCCGAAACGCTAGTGGTTGTCCATGATGGCTCGAGGCGCTAAAATATTCGTCGCAGCGATTTTGCTAGCCTGTGTCCAGTCGTTCGCTGGATACTTTATCGAGCAATCCTACGAAGAAGCGCCTGCAAAGGATTCTCTTGCTTCGTTTTCTTTTGGCGGCGAACTCGAACTAGTCTACTATTTAAGTTCCATACATCCGGGAATTTTGTTGAGCGGCGAGTATCGCTTTCAGAAGCATCATTCAGCGGACTTGTTTGCGGTCGCCTTGTTCTCTGGCGATTACTTTGAGGTTGGTGCGGATTGGCGGTTCTTTTTCCGTGGCATGCGCGAAGACGATTTTTTGCGTTTGGGCGTTTCGTTTATCTCGTTTGAACGCTATGACAAGAGCTATTTCCCGCCTCGATTGACGTTTGGTTATGGGCGCGATATCACGTTTTTTAAGAACACAAGTTTTTTGTGCCGTATAGAACTTGATGCCAGTTACATTCTTGGCAAAGCGCTTGTCGAACACAAGGACAACGAATTATTTGGTCGTGAAGCTCATTTTACGGCCGCTTTGAATATCGGTTTTTATCTGTTTTAGGAGAATCTCATGTTGAAATTTATTCATACCATTTGCGTTCTTTCGATTTTGTCCGTTTCTGCGTATGCAGGGCCGTGGCTTGGACTGATTTACAAGAAAGATCTTTACGAAAATCACCTTGCGCTACGTGTTTCTGGCGTGCATCCTGAATCGGGGTGCCTTGCTGCGGGTGTTGTTTCGGGAGACTTGGTCATAGGCATTGACGGTAAGGATTTGGTCAACGTGGCTCAAATCCAGAAGGTTCTCGAAAAAAATGCAGTGGGCTCGCATGTCGCGATTGAAATTTTCCGCGAAGGCAAGCGCATCCCGCTTACGGTGACGCTGACGGAACGCCCGGACGATATTTCTAGCCTCACGGGTTCTGCAATCGGAAGCAAGATTGCAAAGTTCGGCAATAACTTCTATAAGAATGCGGAGAAAAGGCAAGAAGCTCCAAAGGCAACGCTTTTGGACTTCTGGGCAACTTGGTGCGGACCTTGCCGCCAGACACTTCCCGTGCTTGAAAAAATGTACAACAAGTATTCTAGCCAAGGGCTCGAAGTCATCGGAATCTCGTCTGAACAGAAAAATACGCTCCTCTCGTTCTACAAGAAACAGCATGCGTCCCCGTATCCGCTTTACCGCGATGCGGACCAGGGACTCTGGCGCCGCTATGGCATCCATGCAGTTCCGACGCTTATGCTCCTCGATGCGAACGGCTACATCAAGCGTGTCTGGAGTGGCGCCCCGAGCTTCGAAATGCTCGAAAAGCTCGTGCTTGAAGTCATGAATGCAGACGCAAAATAGGCTTTTTTGCGTGATTTGACCAAGTCTTGTCGTGACTCTTTAAAATTTCTATCTTGCGGCGCGTGAAGCGGATTCATAGAACGATTGCAAAACTTCTCGTGGTGAATGGCTATTTGCCAAAGCTCGCGCTTGCGGCGGTCATTGGGGGCGTGACGGGTTTTGTCGCTGTGGCGTTCCATTACGGGCTAGGCGCTGCAATGGAATTTGTACGTTTGCCGTGGACGCTTGGAATGCTTCCGTGGTGGGCTTTTGCGGTTGTTCCTGCGATTGGTGGGCTCGTAGTCGGGCTTTTTATTCACAAGGTGGCACGTGCGCCTGAAACAGCGGGGCAGGGCACCGACAAGATGATTTATTCTTTCCATCATCAGGGCGGGAATGTGCGCGCACGCGTGGCGCCTGTGAAGTTCGTGGCAAGCATCATTACGCTTTCGACAGGGGGCTCTGCAGGTTACGAGGGACCGATTTCTCAGATCGGTTCGGGGATTGCATCTACGATTTGCAAGTTCTTTAAAATGCCTCGGATGTTACGCGGGCAGTTCTTGCTCGCAGGCACTGCGGCTGGGCTTGGCGCTATTTTCAAGGCTCCGCTTGCAGGGGCGCTCACGTCGGTCGAAATGCTCTACCGTGAAGATTTTGAATCGAACGCTTTTGCGACTTCCATTGTTTCGTCTGTCGTTTCGTTTACGGTCTATATTGCGTTTGTGGGGGCTTCGCCGATTATCGGTGGCGTGTCCGCGTTCCCGTTTACGAATGCGGTTGAACTTTTCGCATGTGCGCTGCTTGGCATTTTCTGTTTCCCGTTTTCGTACATGTACGTGCGTTGTTATTATGCATCGGAACGCCGCTTTAACAAGTGGGCGGCTCCCGCATGGATTAAACCTGCAGTGGGTGGCGCTCTCATTTCGCTTTTGGTGCTCGCGTATCCCGAAGTCTCGGGCGGCGGATTTGAATTTATTGACCATTTGATGGCGGGACTTGTGCCGCATTCGGGCTTGGGCGTGTTGCTTTTGCTTGGCGTTGCGCTTGCCAAGATTCTAGCGACCGCTTTGACTGTCGGCTCGGGCGGTTCGGGCGGTGTCTTTGGACCGTCGCTGTTTATCGGTGGCGTTGTTGGTGCGATGTTTGCTGGAATTTGTGAACTTGCACTGCCGGGCGTTATCCGCATGCCGGAAATGTTCATTCTCGTCGGAATGGCGGCGTTCTTTGCGGGGGCGGCGAAAGCTCCGATTGCAGGCGTCGTGATGGTTTGTGAAATGACGGGGAGCTACAGCCTTTTGCCGGGCCTTTTGATTGCTGCTGTTATGCACATGGCGTTCTCGCGCAACTGGACGATTTACAAGAGTCAGGTGCTCAGCAAGTTTGCGTCCCCGGCGCATCGTCGCGACATGGACCGCGAAATCATCCGAGCATACGATAAAATCTCGAAAGAGTAGTGGTGGGGGAAGTCTCCCCCTGATTGCCGCCCCATCTCGGCAGAACTGCACGTGAACAGGCTTTCGATGGGTCTTACATCACCCTCTCTAGCGGGGGCACACCACCTAAAGGTGGCCATGCCCACATAAGTGCTAAAGCACTAAGTGGTCAAAGGCCGTAACGCCCCGATGCATAAAGAAAACAGCCCCAGACGAATCCGGAGCTGTTAAATGGAGTTAGAAAAATCTGTTGAATCGCTGGATTACGAGCAGCGGAGAACTTGACCCGGACGAATCTTTTCTGATTTCAAGTCGTTCAGGCGCATCAAGCGTTCGACCGATGTTCCGTATTTGTGTGCGATTTTTCCAAGGCAATCACCGCGACGAACCTTGTAGAACTTGCTCTTGCCGATTTCCTTCTGGTAGGCGGCTTCAATTTCCTGCAATTTTTCGGTGTCGAGCGTGATGGAAATGTCCCTGAATGTGCCTTCGGCAAAATCGTAAACCGTTTCTGGGTTGATGTAAATGCCGTTGTAGCGCATCTCGAAATGCAAGTGTGCACCGAAAGAACGACCGGAGTTGCCTCCAATGCCGAGCGTGTCGCCCGCTTGAAGTTCATCGCCGACCTTGACCTTCCAGCGTTCGAGATGGGCGTAAAGCGTGGTAAGGCCATTGCCGTGATCCAAAATCACATAGCGGCCATAACCCTTGCGGCGGCCCTGGTTCCTGACCTTGACGACTTTGCCTGCGAATGCAGCGACAATGGCGCGATTTTCACCATGGCAGAGGCCGAGGTCGACTCCGCGGTGCATGCGGTGCTTGCGCGGACCGTAATGACCTGCGATACGGCGACTTTCAGTCGGGATAATCGAGGTCGTCATGTCGAGGACGAATAGCTTTTCCGGAGCGCCCGTCGAGGCGGAATCCGTTGTTGCCTTGATATCGGCATCTGCTTCGGCAAATTCGCGATTGGCTTCGTCCGTGTCGAGGCTGTCGTTGTTGAAACTATCGACCGGTTCTTCGATTTTAGGGGCCTTAGCCGAATTGTTTTTCGACTTGCGAGACTTTGCCTTTTTATTGGTAAAGCTGCTCTCGTTGATGACGAACTTTCCTACGGAAGGAGTTTCGGCTTCGGGGGCGAAGTCGTAACTATTGATACCATCGAGAGTTTGGTTCAATTCCGTGTTTCTAGAATCAACTAGGCGAGGAACAATTTTTCCGGCCATATCGTCGTCTTTTGCAAAAAGCGCGAGTGGCAGGACTCCTGCAATGAGTATAGTTTTGATTTTCATAAAAATAGCTGTATTATATATATGGGTCTAAAAATACTCATTTTGTTTGATTTTGTCACTAGATTTCGGACGTTTTTTAACGAGTTATTAACATGAAATATTGATGTAAGATTGTTGTAGTAAATATTGGGTGAAATGGAACCGAAAAAGGTTGAAAATGGTCAAAAAGTCGTATTTTGCAAATGTAAAATATTATTCAAAAGCCTTGTCCCAAGCGGAACAAGGCCAATTCATTGAAAAATGACTTTTTTGTCCATAAAAATTTTTGTAACTATCGAAGTATCAACGACTTACGAAAAAAAATGTAAGATTTAGACACAGAAAATGTCTGTTAATCCTTGCGTTTTCCCCAAGCCTTGGTTGATTTTTTCGAGAGTGCTTTTTGCGGCCTCGTGATAACTTTTTGTCTTCGTTGAAGTTTATTAAATTAATCAAAGGTTTCGCATTCAGCTGCTTCTTTATTAATATACTCTAAATAACTACGGAATGCTTCGCGGCTGCGTTGTTCATTTTGGAGTGCGGCGTTGATGTACTTATCGTCGATGTGGACCCCATCTGTGATGGGGGTGCACGCGGTTAAATTGTTGTCTTTTAGATAATGTTGATATTTGTCTTGCTGGGACTTAAACCATTCTTTAGAAGTATCAGATTCGTTATCAGGCAAAACGATGTTTTGGTATGTTTCTATAAGCGAAAATTGCTGGCAATAAGGGACTCCATATAATGGCGCAGGTAGTTCCTTTGGAACTAAATTCGCGTAACAAATGCGTTTTTCGTTAGAAAAATTTTTTGATTTGAGGAGCTCGTCTATTTTTTCTCTCGCGATTGTATTTGCATAATAATTTTGGAATGGGGAGAGTTCGTCATCAATTACGTCACAGTAGGATTTTACGGAAATACATTGTCCTTTCAAACCGGTCGTATCCGGTTGCTTCAATTTGGCCATTTCTTGATTAACATCGATTAATGCAGAGGGCTTTTCGGCTGAAGTTCCTGAATCACAGCTTGCCCAGAAAAATGAAGCTCCCGAAAGGAATAGTCGTCCCAGGATGTTATGGAATTTTTTGAGCATAAGATTCTCTCCCAAAGCTATTCAAGTGAATCACAGCGAACGGCTTGATTCATTGTTTTTTCGAAAATGTTCATGTATTCATCGTAACGAAAATTATTTCGGTTTTCTAGTGCTTTGATGTAACTTTCATCGATTTTTACAGAGTCTTTGCCTTCGTTTTCATGTTCGCAATAATACCATGCTGGAATTCCATAATCAGGAAGTCCTTCCCATGAACTGTATTTTAAATCTAGAATGCATTTTCGTTTTTCTTCTGAATAAGCTGCCGCTTGCGGACTTGCGAGGAGCGAATCTAGTTCGTCATTGATAATCCATTTTGCGGTGTTATGGGACGAATATGGCAAACTGCTGTCATAGAAATTATGCTTGTCCCCTTGCAATGTTATGCTGCAATAATCCGAAGCTGAAACTTTTTGCCCTTTTAATCCTGCGGTATCTATGGCGGGGAGGTTTTTGTTTAAAATTTGATCGATATCAAGAAATGATACTTTGGGTAAATCTTTTGTTGATTTACTAGATGAACTTGGGGCGCTTGAGGAACTTGACGGAGTGTTGTCTGAAGAACTGGATACGGCGTTGCTTGACGAAATGCTTTCTGCGCTGGAAGATTGTTCTGCATTTGATGAAAGTGGCTCGCTTGGCGATGAATTTTGATTGGCGAGGTCATTTGAAGATGAACTTTCGTTGGCTGGAGTGGGTGGATTTACGGGATATTCGCTGTTTGAGTCGGTGCAACCGAACCACAAAATGGCGGTACACGAAAGGAACAGCTTCCCGAGAATGTTATGAATTTTATTGAACATAATTCCTTCTCCTAATTAATAAACTTAAATAAATAGAATGAGTTTGGAGGCTTGATTCGTGTAAAATCATGCTTTATTATTGATAAATGAAGCGGAAAATCTTTGCGTGTGTATTATATACAAATAAAAAAAGAGGGCCGAAGCCCCTTCTTTATGCAAACGAAGTTATTATCCCTCTATTGCCTAGTTTCCAGAATGACCTTTGCAAAAGCTCAAAGCTCATTGCTCAGAGCGAAGCGACCTCAGAGCACCTATGGTGCGTGCTCGCCACTCATCGCTGCGCCTCCGGCGCTAGAACTGGAAGTAAATGAACGGACAGCTGTCTGCGCTCATGAACTGGTAAATCACGAAGATGATGAACGCCGTTACAGCAACCATCGCCGGAATCGGGAGCGATGCGAACGTGATGCGGTAGCGGGACTTGAACTTCTTCGGAATCCAGTGGATGAGCATGCCTGCGATAAACACGAGGATAATGTTGATGTGTTCCATTGCGATGGGGTAAATTGTATCCCAGCGCCAGGCGGTACCCATCTGGTGCACCATGTTCTTTGCCGTGTTCCATGCGACTTCGTTTGCTTCGGCTGGGTCGAGGTTAGAGCCTGCGCGGAAGAATAGACGAGTGAACGTGATGAACACGAATGTCAGCGTGACGTTCCAGGCTGTGGAGAGCCAGGGCAGTGCCTTGTTGCTGAACAAGTGATAGATTATTGTTGAGTAAATGCCCACGAAAAGTACGCCGAACCAAACCGCGGTAATCGCACATATAGGAATCGTGTAATGCTTGTAGAGAATGGCGCTTATCGCAAAGAATCCGAGTGCAATCGAGGCGCGTACCGTTGCACTGCGCTTGACCCAGAGCTTATTGAACACCTGGCCAAAGCCGTTCAAGCCGCCCCAAATGATAAAGTTCCAGCTCGCACCATGCCACCAACCACCGACAATTTGCGTTGCCATGGCGTTCATGTTCGTGGTAATGGTCTTGCGGGATTCTGGCTTGAAGTAAGCGAAAATGCCAATGTAAAGGAAGAATACGCCGAGTGTGATGCCGACCCACATGCTCCCTGAAAGGAGAATGGCGACAAGGCTCAAGAATCCCATCCAGAAGAACGTGCCGATAGTGGCATTTCTGTTACCGCCAAGAGGAATGTACAAGTAATCGCGCCACCAGCTAGAAAGCGAAATGTGCCAACGGCGCCAGAATTCGGTCGGGCTCTTTGCCTTGTAGGGGCTGTTGAAGTTTTGCGGCAAGCGGAAGCCCATGAGGAGGGCTACGCCAATGGCGATGTCCGTGTAACCCGAGAAGTCGGCATAAACTTGGAGCGAGTAAGCGAAAAGTGCGATGAGGTTTTCAAGGCCGGTGAACAGGAGCGGCGTGTCGAAAACGCGGTCCACAAAGTTCGTGGCAAGGTAGTCGCTCAAGATAATCTTCTTGGCGAGACCGTTCAGAATCCAGAATACGGCCATACCGAATGCACGACGGGGGAGGAAATACGGCTTGTAGAGCTGAGGAACGAACTTGTCGGCGCGAACAATCGGACCGGCCACGAGCTGCGGGAAGAACGAAAGATAAAAGCCGAAGTTCAGAATGTTGTCTACTGCTTTAATCTTGCCACGGTAAATGTCGATGCAATAGCTCATCGCCTGGAACGTGAAGAACGAAATGCCCACCGGGAGGATAATCTGATCGACGAGTGAATTTGTGCCGAACATCGCGTTGCTTGCGGCTGCAAAGAAGTTGTAAACGTGAAGTTCAATGCCGGTAAAGTCGTAAAGGGCGTCCAAGAAGAAGTAGGAATACTTGTAATAGCAGAGAACGAGCAAGTCGATGATGACCACGATGATCATCAACATTTTCTTTTTCCATTTCTCTGTTGACTTTTCAATCCACTTGCCGATGAAGAAGTTTGCGATGACGCAGAAAATGAGGATGCACACGTAGCTGCCGCTCGTCTTATAGTAAAAGAACAAACTTGTCGCAAAGAGGAACGCGTTGCGTAACAAAAGTTTGCTATGTACGAACGAGAAGATGGCGAATACGACCGCGAAGAATCCCCAGAAATAGAACTGGGTAAATAGAAGCGGGGAGTTCGGGTCGAATGCGAATGTGCGGGTGAGGTAAGGGATGATGTAGTCAAGCATGATTTTTGGACACGTAAATTAGAAAATTTATTTCTTGTTCTGGGCTTCGGGTTTTAGCGGAACTTGAATTTGAGATTGTGTGGATGAGTGCGCCGTTTGCTTTAGTACTTGTGGCATAGGAACTTCCGCTTTGGCTGAGGTCGCTTCTTTGGGCCTCTGCGTTGGTGGTATCGTTTTTGTTGCTGTGGAAGTTGCGGCTTTTGCGGCGGCTGGTGGTGTGGATACCGAAGTTTGTTTTGGGGCGGGGGCTGCAACTTTTGCTTGGATAGCCGTTGCCGTTTTTGTTAAGGGATTTGTTGGAGGAATTGTTGGAACTTCGACGGGTTTAGCCTGAGCTACAACGGGATCTTCTGCAGGGAGGTTTGCAATGTGTTCAAAGTATGCTTGCATCAAAGCCTTGTAGAACATGTCTCCGAGCAACTGGTAACCGGCGGTCTTGAAGTGGACCTTGTCTTTCTTGGCGAGGTCCGCTTTTTCCCACTTGGCCATGGAACCGAGCCCACCCATGATGGAGAATTTGTCCCATACGCCAGCCTTGTGCTTGTCGGCGAGCATAAAGAATGCTTTGCGTGCGATTTCACCATTCGGGTGCTGCACGTATTTTTTCTTGCGGATTTTGCGGTAGGAGTCGTTGTTCGTCTCGAAAATGAAAGCCGTCTTCGGGCTCACTTTGCGGATGCGCTTGATGAGCATGTCGTATTCTTCGCGGAATTGCTTGTCGTTGAAGATTTCTACGTTCGCATCGTTAATGCCGATGGCGAAAATCACGAGGTCCGGTTTGTAGTACGACATTTCTTTTTCGAAGAGAGGGCAAATTTCTTCAAAGTAGTTTGCCACTTTGGCACCGTTGATGCCGACGTTTGTGTACGTGATGCCCGGAGCGTTGTTTTCGGCGAGAATTCCTGTGAGCGTAAAGTGCGGGCGCGGGGGTGTTGTGTCAATTGCCGCAGAATCCTTCATGGCGCCTTGCAAATCTTCATCGCGGTTGAGGCAGTTCGTGTCGAGAACGTCTTCGCATTCGCCCTGGAACATGGAATCAGCCGCTGCAACTTGCGCCAAGGAACTTGAGGACGGTAAAAGTCCGAGCGAATCCATGCGCAAGGAATCGGCAACGCGGGCGAGCGAGTCGGCGCGAGCTACAGAATCCTTAAAGAGCGAGTCCGTGATGAATGCCGCCACTTCAGCCTGCTTTGTCGTATCGGCCCAGCGGAATGCAATTTGGATGGTGTCTATCGGGCGCGGGCTTGTAAAAACGTAGCTTTGGCTAGAGGCGTCGAATGTTCCGAAAACGTCCATGGAATCGATGCGGAGCACTGGTTCCACATCGTTGCTATCGCTGAAACCGAAAACTCTGAAGTTCGTTTCGCCCCAGATCGGTTCGCTATTGTACTTGTCCAGAAGGAGTGTGATTTCGGCGCGTGGGTCGCGGGTACTTACTGCAATACCGAGAAGTCCGAGCGGTTTTGTAATCTCGCGTTGGACATTCTTGTTCTTGTCCCAAATGCCTTTGTACGAACTCGCGTAGCTTGCCGGAGTGTTTGTTCTTGCTGCCGAATACGGGAATACGAAGCCGCGTCCTGCCGATGCACCCGGATATTCCTTAATCAAGTGCTCGCGAATGCGCCCTGAAATGACGTCTGCCTGTAAGTGCGAACCTCCGATGTGGAGAATGCGCACCTTGCCCCTGTTCTCGAAAACAAGTGTGTCAAGCTTTTTAAAAAATGGCTCAAAACTTGCACTACCTTGCGGGAACTGGATTGTATTTAGAGACGTATCGATAAAATCGTATTTCGCAAAGTCCACGTCATAATAGCCCGGCGTGATTTCCATGTCCTTGGCTGAAATGGAACCGATGCTAAAAATGCCGAGAACTGCAGCAATAACGGCAAGCTTTTTTCTCACTTATAAACCCCCTCCGGTTTTTGTGGATTTAGCTTTTTCTGCGTTCAAGTCGATTACGGGAGTCGTGTCGGCGTCCGCTTTCTTTTTATCCGAGAACTTGCGGATATCCTTGAGCTTTGTATCGTTCAAGTTGTGTCTGTCGCGGAACAGGTAGTAATCGTAGTACATGTGGAGCGAAGAGCAGAACAAGTCGCCCATGTAAGAGGCGCCTTTGCGCGTAAAGTGCACGTGGTCGGTAAATCCAAGAGGCGGAGCTTTCTTGACCCATTTCATCATAGAGCCTTGGCCGCCCATCACGCGGTGCATGTCCCAGTAAGCAAGTCCATTTTCAAGAGCGACTTCGCGAAGCATCTTGATGGTAATGCCGAGACCCGGGTATGTCTGCCATTTTCCGTTAATTTGTTTAGCCATGTCCGCCGGACCGATAAATAGAATGTCTGCATCGGGATTAGCTTTCTTGACGGCTTGAATTTGTCTTGTAATGAGCTTCTTGCTCCAATCTAGAACCTTTGGCGTCATGCTCGGGACCATGTTTCCGCCGTATTCCATGATGATAAGCTTGGCATTCATCGCCTTGTACGATTCGGCAAGGAGCTGGCTATCGATTTTGTGGAAAACCGTTCCCGAGCTTCCACGCATAGCTACGTTGTCCACAGCGACGCCATAACCGCCATCCACAGAAATGGCATAGATTTCCGTGCGACCGCTCAAGTAAAGCTTGATGTTCGAAGTCGTGTCGGGAAGCTTCCACGTATAAACGTTCAGCTTCGTGAATTTTTCGACAGCAGGAGCTTCGGCGGTTTCCTTTTTGTTCTTTAATTTGTATTTGGTTGAGCCGTCTGCGTTTACGCCCACGGAATCAGACACCATGTGTTCGTATGTGAGGCGGAGCTTCAGACTGCCCTTGTTGCTTGCGAGAACCTTGATGGTCGAATAACCGCCAACATGCGGGAACATGTCCTTGCGGCTTTCGCGTTTCTTGACACCGATAACAGCTGAACCGCTGAGTTCACCCACCTGGGCCAAAGGACCATAGCGGTTGTGCGTTGCGTGTTCTTCCTTGGGGCCAAACACGATGTAACGTTTCAAGTCTCCGTTGTTCCATTGCGATGTCGATTGCGACGGTATGTGCATCACTGCAGGGAGCATGCCCGGACCGTTGCCTCCGAATTCCGTTTGCAAGTCTTCACGAATCGTAGAAGAAATACGGTCTTCTTCGAGCTGCGAGTCGCCATAATGGATCACATGGACTACGCTGGAATCCTCCTTGGCCTGCAAGAGGCTCTGGAAGAACCTGTCAAACCACGTGAGGTCGTCGTTAGGCAAGTCAAAGCGCGTACGACCTTCCCTAAAGAAGTCCTCGTAGTACTTGAGCGAATCCGAATAAGCCGCAAATTGCTTTGCTTTTGTCTCTTCCATCATCTGGCGGATAGCCTCTTCTGGATCGACCTGCTCGACTTTGACTTCTTTTCCGGTGGAGTCTGTCGTTGTCTCGGCCTTCTCAAAAACTTGCGAAAGCTTTGGGTAGCGGAGTGTTGTATCGCCGATTTTGATTCCGTCTTCAGGGTAGGCAAGAGCCATCACCCCAAGCACGAGGAACAACGAAAGAATACTGAGTAATGTTTTAAACGGAGTCATGAATATTATCCTGAGCTCAGGATGCTTGTGTCATCCTGGGCAATGTCGAAGGATCTATGCTTTCAGCTGTTCAACGATCGCGGCCACGTCGCCCACGTGCATTGTGCCGTCGCGGAGATCCTTGAATTCGAACTGTCCTTCGGCTGCCTTATCGCCATCCACATAGACGACGATAGATGCCCCTTGGTAGTTCGCCTGTTCCAGCTGCTTGCCCATCTTCATGGTTGCAAGCGGGTGAGAAACAGAGTTGCCGTTTGCGCGGAAGACCTGGGCCGTTTCAAAAATCTTCTTCATGTCGTTCGTGAAACTTGCGATGTAGAAGTCCACATGTTGCTTCGGGCTCGGCAAAAGTCCACGTTCGCGGAGAAGGTCGGCCAAGACGACGTCGCCCATGCCAAAGCCAACGCCCGGGATGCGGTCGCCACCGAGCTTTTCGGTGAGGCTGTCATAACGTCCGCCACCTGCGATGGCGCGCATGGATTTACCCTTGTCGAACACTTCGAACACGATACCCGTGTAGTAGGCGAGGCCGCGCACAATCGAAAGGTCGAGGTTCACGCATTCGCTGAAACCTGCGGCGGCAAGCGTTGCGAACAAGTCTTCAATTTCCTTGAGGGCGGCGGTAGCGTTTTCGCTCTTCACGGCGGCGCGCACTTCTTCAATCGACTTGCAGCTCATGAAATCGTCGAGCTGCTTAATCTGCGCTTCGGAGAGGCCTGCTTCGGTAAGTGCCTTGGCGAAAGCTTCCGGACCGATTTTCAAGCGACGGTCGAGCACCGGGTAAACGAGCGCCGGATTCGGGGCGCCGATTTCTTCGAGGTAGGTGGCGAGGAGCTTACGGCTCGAAACGCCAATCGCAAAGTCGGAGTCCTTGAGGCCGAACTTGCGGAGCATCGTGGCGATGGAAGCGAGCAAGTCTGCTTCGGCGTAGATGCTTTCGGTACCGATAATGTCCATGTTCAGCTGGAAGAATTCGCGGAGACGGCCCTTCTGTGCCTTTTCGTAACGGAACAGGCGCGGCATGGAGAACCACTTGAACGGCTTCTTGAGTTCGCGTGCCTTTTGGATCACGAGGCGTGCGAGCGTCGGCGTCATTTCTGGGCGGAGTGCAATTTCGCGGTCGCCCTTGTCCTTAAAGTTATAGAGCTGGCTTACGATTTCTTCGCCGGACTTGCCGGTGTAAAGTTCCAGATGTTCAAACATCGGGCCTTCGTATTCTTCGTAGGCGAAGCTTTCGGCGACTTTGCGCCATGTGTCAAAAATATAATTCTGGATGCGTTCAGCTTCCGGATAAAAATCGCGTGTGCCCTTAGGCAGTTGAGGAATTGCAATACTCATAGTGAGCTCAAATATAACAATTAGAACTTAGAGCTTAGAACTAAGAACTTAGAAAATGAGCTGTTCTGCGAGTATCCTTAAATTGTCATCTCTATCAATCGTTATCGGTTGCGGCGAGTTCCGTGATGCATTTGCGGAATTCATTGACGTCTTTCGTCATCGTTACTAGACCGTTGAGGTAGAGCGAGTCGTTGAAATCGCGATTCTTGTCGTAGCCGAGCAGACCTTCCGATGATAGACCGCTGCAGTTTTCTTTTGTGATAGAGACTTGATTTTCTTGGAGGGTACACACTTTGTCGCCGGAGCTCACTTGGAATGCGGCGGAGTAGTCTAGGGAATCCCTCTCGATTTTTGTAACCTCGAACTTGATGGTCTTACCGTTCAGCTTGAATGTCTTTGCGAGTTTGGATGTTTCCAGAACTTCGATTCCATGGCTCTTTTCGTATTCCTTTATGTCGGATTCCTGCTCGGGTATGAACAAAGTATACAATGTTGTGAATCCGATGAAGTTGACATCCCCCTCAAGATGTACGTAAAGGTCCGTTATGAATTGGGTGTTCATGTAATCATCGTACGTGAAATAGGCGGGCATATAAACCCGTTCTTCTTTGAACTTGTTTTCGGAAATGGTCAGGACCGTTTTATAATACTGTTCCTTAAATTTGCGGTCTTCGTCGGAGATACAATTCCACTCTTTGATATAGCTGCATTCAATGTTATTCCATTCGCCATAAATGTTGTCCGTGGAACCTCCGATGTAATAGAGCGGGTCGGACCAACCGTAATAATAGACGGCAAGTGTGTCGCCACGGATTTCGTAGCGGGTGGAGTCCTCTTCTGGATTGGTGTCGAAAAAGAATTCGTTCCAGTTGAAAGAACCCTTGTATAGAACGCAGTATCCCGTGGTATGGGCCTTAATGCTTGTAGTTATGATGTGGTTTTCTTTGTCGACCTTCACCTGGTGGTAATTTTTGCTTTCGGATGTGTCTGGTGAAGTGATTTTGCTCTCGTCGGAACAGCCAAAGAACGTGAATGCGAATATTCCACTGCAAATCAGAAATTTTTTCATTGGTTGGAGCTCCTTCTCTCTCAGTTTGCCCGTAAATATACTTTTTTTGGGGGTGGAGCCTCTCAAATAAATAATATGTAACATTGGTCTATATTGCCGGTTTTACATTTCTTTTGCTATATTTGGTACGTAAAATTTTAAATACCTTAAAAGGAAGGTTAATCATGGCTAGAAAGAAGATTGCACTCGTTGGTGCTGGTCAAATTGGTGGTACAATGGCTCTCGTGCTTGCACAGAAGAATCTCGGCGACGTCGTCCTTATCGACA
>Ga0265298_10002787_pt1 | contig 23827 bp, 22 predicted proteins | sample AusTroGonzalo_MG_3_FD_193486 | JGI IMG/M metagenome (GOLD analysis project Ga0265298, IMG submission 193486) | Bovine rumen microbial communities from tropical cattle in Woodstock, Queensland, Australia - Gonzalo_01 | ecosystem: Host-associated > Mammals > Digestive system > Stomach > Rumen ...
TGATTCAGGCTGCTGAGACGGAAGGTTTCCATGTGGGCCATACGTTGCAAAGTCCGATGGAAGGACTAATTACGTATCATGAGACAGGCGAGGATGCTGCCTATCAACAGCAACTGATGAATATTGGAAAAATAAATGCATAATTAGAAAACATTTCGACAATAATCTGCTGTTATATTGAGATTTATTTCATACCTTTGCAGGCGAGAACAACTAATAAAACTAAATATAAAGACTTATGCGTATGAATATTGGCAAGCACATTGAAGAGATTTTGAGAAAGCAGGGTAGGTCTGCTGCATGGTTGGCAACGCAAATTCCCTGTGAGCGTACAAACGTATATAATATCTTTAAACGTAAGAGCCTCGATGCTCGTCTGTTAATGAGGATTAGCGTTATCTTGCAACACGACTTTTTTAAGGAACTATCTGAAGAGGCGTTCCCCAAGGCTAAATAATATAGGCCGCTGCACATAAATGCAGCGGCTTTTATTATTCTCGCGGGAATGAAAAATGAATATTTTTCCAGTCGTATAGCAAATTTCTCATTTCTCATTTCTCATTTCCCATTTTTTTTTGTACCTTTGCAGCCAAATTGAATTCAATACAAACATTTTAAACAAATTTATGAACTTTGCTTTGTTAATTACCGTCTTGTTGACGGCTATTACATTGGTGGTGGCGGCTTACGTTGTAGCCAAGCTGATAGGACCGAGGTCCTATGCTAAGGTGAAAGGTGAGCCGTATGAGAGTGGTATCCCCACAAGAGGCAGCTCGTGGTTGCCGATGTCTGTGGGCTTCTACCTCTTTGCCATCTTGTTCCTCATGTTCGATATAGAAACAGTGTTTCTGTATCCGTGGGCAGTAGTAGTGAAGGAGTTCGGTGCAGCAGCATTGCTGAGCATCGGGTTCTTCCTGGTAGTTCTGGTATTGGGCTTGGCGTATGCCTGGCGGAAAGGAGACTTGGAATGGAAGTAAGAAAACCGCACATCAAAAGTATTCCCTACGAGGAGTGGAATGACAATGCCTCGTTGGAGAAGATTGTTGACGAGCTCCATGAGGGTGGCGTCAACGTGGTGACGGGTTCGCTGGACCAGTTGATTAACTGGGGACGCAGCAACTCCCTCTGGTCGCTGACATTCGCTACTTCATGCTGTGGTATCGAGTTCATGGCATGTGGCTGTGCCCGTTACGACTTCGCACGTTTCGGTTTCGAGGTGACGCGTAACTCTCCCCGTCAGGCTGACCTGATTATGTGTGCTGGTACCATCACCCATAAGATGGCTCCCGCCCTTAAGCGCCTGTATGACGAGATGGCTGAGCCAAAATACGTGATTGCTGTCGGTGGCTGTGCCATCAGCGGTGGCCCCTTCAAGTCGAGCTACCATGTTGTAAAGGGTATTGAGGAGATTATACCCGTTGATGTCTTTATTCCTGGTTGTCCTCCACGTCCGGAGGCTATCATGTATGGCATGATGCAGCTGCAACGTAAGGTGAAGATTGAGAAGTTCTTCGGTGGTGCAAATCACAAGCAGACAAAGGCTGAGCGTGAGCTTGGCGTTTCGAACGAGGAACTGACATTCCGCTCAAAACATAATGATCATCGCAGAGAGCCGATGGTTATTACGGAAGTGCCCCAGGAATTTGTAGATGAAATCAAGTCTGCTCAGTCAGATGCTAAAGTAGAGGAGGAGAAGGCATGAAGTTAGAGTTTTTATCATTTGATTTCGACAAGTTTGCACAGGAGATGCAGAACTTGAAGGACAAGAAGGGCTTTGACTATCTTGTCACCATTGTTGGCGAAGACTTCGGTAAAGAGGAAGGCCTCGGTTGTGTATATATTCTCGAGAATACGAAAACGCATGAGCGCTGTTCAGTGAAGATGATTGCCAAGAGCCAGGTTTGTGGCGATGGTATGTCATCGAACGGTTCCAGTGCTATGGAAGGACAAATGGTAGCTTATCTGCCTACTGTCTCTAATATCTGGCGCGTAGCTGATTTGCTGGAGCGCGAAGTGTATGACTTCTATGGCATTGTTTTCCTCGGTCATCCCGATATGCGTCGTCTCTTTTTGCGTAGCGACTTCAAGGGCTATCCCTTCCGTAAGGACTGGGAGTTCAACGACAAGTACACGCTCGATGACGATGTAGAGCCTGACTACGGTCTGGAGTTCTATCTTGACAAGGACGGTGTACTGCAGTCAAAGCAGAACAAGCTCTTTGGCGCTGATGACTATGTGATTAATATCGGTCCTCAGCACCCAGCTACTCACGGTGTACTCCGTTTGCAGACGGTTCTTGACGGCGAAACCGTTAAGCGTATCTATCCGCACTTGGGCTATATCCACCGTGCCATTGAGAAGATGTGGGAAGGTATGACTTATCCTCAAACGCTTGCTTTAACAGATCGTCTTAACTATCTGGGAGCCATGCAGCATCGCCATGCTTTGGTTGGTGTTATTGAGGAGGCTATGGAGGTGGAATTGACCGACCGCATCAAGTACATCCGTACCATCATGGACGAGCTTCAGCGTCTTGACAGCCACCTGCTTTACACTTCTTGTGTCGCTCAGGACTTGGGTGCGCTTACCGGTATGCTTTACGGTATGCGCGATCGTGAACACGTACTGAACTGCATGGAGGAGACCACGGGTGGACGTCTGATTCAGAACTACTATCGTATCGGAGGTTTGCAGGACGATATCGATCCTAACTTCGTGAAGAACTGTAAGGATCTCGTGACGTATCTGCGTCCTACGATTCAGGAATATATGGATATCTTCGGTGACAATGTCATCACCCACAACCGTCTGGAGAACTGTGGTCCGATGAGTCTCGAGGATTGTATCAACTATGCTGTGACCGGTCCTGCCGGACGTGCATCGGGTTGGAAGAATGACGTTCGTAAGAACCACCCATACGATATGTACGACAAGGTAGAGTGGGAGCAGTGCACGTTGAACGGCTGTGACTCTATGGATCGCTATCTCGTACATATCAACGAGATGTATCAGAGCCTGAACATCATTGAACAGCTCATTGATAATATTCCAGAGGGTGACTTCTATGTGAAGCAGAAGCCTATCATCAAGTGTCCGGAAGGACAGTGGTACTACTCTGTTGAGGGTGTGGCTGGTGAGTTTGGTGTATATCTCGACTCTCGTGGCGACAAGAGCCCATATCGCATGAAGATGCGTCCGATGGGTCTCTCGCTGGTAGGTGCCTTCGACCCGATGCTGCGTGGTCAGAAGATTGCCGACCTCATTGCTACGTGTGCCGCTATTGACGTTGTAATTCCAGACATCGACCGTTAGTCGAAAAGTAAAAAGGTAAAACAGTAAAAAGGTAAGATATGTTCGACTTTTCTATTATAACCCAATGGTTCGACCAACTGCTTCGAGTGACGGTAGGATGTCCCGATTGGTTGGCGATATTGATTGAGTGCGTGCTGGTTGGTGTGGGAATCCTTGTGGGATATGCCCTCATCGCTTGCGTACTGATATTCATGGAGCGTAAGGTTTGTGCCTATTTCCAGTGCCGCTTAGGCCCGATGCGAGTAGGCTACTGGGGCTTGCTGCAGGTGTTTGCCGACGTGTTGAAGATGCTCATTAAGGAGATTTTCATCGTCGACCGTGCCGACAAGCTGCTCTATCTTGTTGCTCCGCTCTTGGTGATTATCGGCTCTGTTGGTGCCTTCTCGTTCCTCCCCTGGAACAATGGTGCCACCATCCTCGATTTTAATGTAGGTGTGTTCCTGCTCACCGCCGTTTCTTCAATCGGTGTGGTAGGTATCTTCCTTGCAGGTTGGGGCTCTAACAACAAGTATTCTGTGGTTTCGGCCATGCGTGGTGCCGTGCAGATGATTTCTTACGAGATGTCGCTCTGCCTCTGTCTGATTACTGCTGTCATTCTGACAGGTACGATGCAGATGAGCGGTATTGTTGAGGCACAGACAGGCCCTTGGAAGTGGCTCATCTTCCAAGGTCACATCCCTGCTATCATTGCCTTCTTCGTATTCCTCATCGCTGGTAACGCTGAGGCTAACCGTGGCCCGTTCGATATGGCCGAGGCTGAGAGTGAGTTGACTGCTGGTCATCATACTGAGTATTCTGGTATGGGCTTTGGCTTCTTCTACCTCGCCGAGTTCTTGAACCTCTTTATCATCGCAGGTATTGCCGCTACGGTATTCCTCGGTGGTTGGGCTCCTGTAAACATCGGTATTGAAGCCTTTGATGCCGTGATGAACTACATCCCCGGCATAGTCTGGTTCATGGGTAAGGCCTTCTTCCTGGTTTGGATTCTGATGTGGATCAAGTGGACGTTCCCCCGTCTGCGAATCGACCAGATTCTGAAGTTGGAGTGGAAGTATCTTATGCCGTTGGCTCTCCTCAACCTCGTGATTATGACTGTTGTTGTGGCCTTGGGCCTATATATTAAATAAGGTGTACTAGTCAGACTAGTAAAACTAGAAATACTAGAATATGGAAGATAACAAAACATATTTCGGAGAAATCGGGCACGGCTTGAAGACACTGGCTGTGGGCATGAAGACCTCTTGGAAGGAATATTTCAAGGACTTCTTCACCAACAAGTCAACAGAGCAGTATCCCGAGAACCGCAAGACTACACTCCATGTGGCTCAGCGTCACCGTGGTCGCTTGGTATTCAAGCGCAATGAGGACGGTAGCTACAAGTGTACGGCTTGCACATTATGCGAAAAGTCTTGTCCCAACGGAACGATCAAGATTGTAAGCCATATGGCCGAAGATCCTGAGACAGGCAAGAAAAAGAAGGTGCTCGACGATTATCTGTACGACCTGGGCGACTGCATGTTCTGCCAGCTCTGTACCAACGCCTGCAACTTCGACGCCATCGAGTTTACCAACGATTTCGAGAACGCTGTGTTCGACCGCTCTAAGTTGGTGCTTCACCTCGACAAGGAGGAGTACAAGGGTGGCTCTCTGCCTAACCTGCTTGAAGGCGGTGCTGCGTGGGAAATCGGTAAGTTTAACACTAAAACGAAGTAACGCAATATGGCAAATACAATCATGTTTATTATTCTCGCGGTGCTCATCATTGGCTCAGCGCTGATGTGTGTCACCACAACTAGAATCATGCGAGCCGCAACATTCATGTTGTTCGTGCTCTTTGGTGTGGCAGGTATCTATTTCCTGCTCGACTACACCTTCCTGGGCGCTGCTCAGATTAGCGTATATGCCGGAGGCGTTACGATGATCTATGTGTTCGCCATCCAGTTGGTGAGCAAGCGCACCCTGCAGGGTCTGGAGGAACGTGTGAAGTCCAGTAAGATGATTGGTGGCGGTTTGGCTGCTTTGGCCGGCCTTTTTGTCGTCGCTCTGATTCTGTTGAAGACTGGCTTCGTCACGCTGGCTCCCGCCAATGTGGAGGTTCCTATGAAAGAGATTGGTACGGCTCTCGTTGGAGCTGGCAAGTATCAGTATGTGCTCGCTTTCGAGTTCATCTCACTGTTCCTGCTTGCCTGCATCATCGGTGGTCTGGTTGTTGCACGTAAAGAAAAGAAGGAGGAGTAAGCTATGGTACCTGTAGAATGTTATTTCGCGCTTAGCGCCCTGTTGTTCTTCATCGGCGTCTATGGCTTTGTGACCCGTCGCAACCTGATTGCCATGCTCATCTCTGTAGAGCTGGTGTTGAATGCCGTCGATATCAATTTTGCCGCCATCAACCGCCTGCTTTATCCGAACGGTATGGAAGGCATGTTTATGACGCTCTTTGTGATTGGTGTTGCAGCTGCTGAGTCGGCTGTGGCTATTGCTATTATCATCAATGTCTACCGCAACTTCCACAGCGATAGCGTTGACAGTATTAAGAACATGAAATGGTAAATGGTTATGGAAATATATAGTTATTCATTTCTGATCCTTCTGCTGCCTGCGCTGTCATTTGTGATTCTTGCGCTTGCTGGCATGAAGATGTCGCATAAGACCGCCGGTCTTATCGGCACGACGTCACTGGGACTTGTGACAGTGCTCTCTTACTTGACGGCCTTCACTTATTTCGGTGCCGACCGTCTGGCTGATGGCACTTATGCTACCATCGTTCCTTACAACTTCACCTGGCTGCCTCTTGGCAATCTGCATTTCGATATGGGTATCCTGTTGGATCCCATCTCGGTCATGATGCTCATCGTCATCAGCACGGTGTCGTTTATGGTACATATCTACTCGTTCGGCTACATGCACGGCGAGAAGGGCTTCCAGCGTTACTACGCTTTCCTGAGCCTCTTCACCATGTCAATGCTCGGACTGGTACTGGCCACCAACATCTTCCAGATGTATACCTTCTGGGAACTTGTAGGTGTCAGCTCATATCTGTTGATTGGTTTCTACTATCCGTTGAAGCCCGCCATTGCTGCCTCTAAGAAGGCATTCATCGTGACGCGTTTCGCTGATATGTTCTTCCTTATCGGTATTCTGATGTTCGGTTACTACACCGATTCGTTCAGTTTCTCGTTTGCAGGCAATATCGTGATGGGCGAGGGTACTACGCCGTTCATCGCTGGTAATGCTGCCAAGGCTATGGCTGCTGCTGGCTTCATCCTGCCTACCGCACTGGTGCTGATGTTCATCGGTGGTGCTGGTAAGAGTGCCATGTTCCCGTTGCACATCTGGCTGCCCGATGCCATGGAGGGCCCGACGCCTGTTTCTGCACTCATCCACGCTGCTACGATGGTGGTAGCCGGTGTGTTCCAGATTGCTCGTATGTTCCCCCTCTGGGTTGAGTATGCTCAGCCTCAGATGAGCATCGTTGTCTGGGTTGGCGTGTTCACCGCTTTCTATGCTGCTGCCGTGGCTTGTGCCCAGAGCGACATCAAGCGTGTGCTGGCCTTCTCGACCATTTCGCAGATTGCCTTTATGATGGTGGCACTGGGCGTTTCGCTGCCTGGACACCACGGCGTGCTCGACAACCATGCACAGCTCGGTTTCATGGCTGGTATGTTCCACCTGTTCACCCACGCCATGTTCAAGGCTTGTCTGTTCCTCGGTGCTGGTTGTATCATCCATGCCGTCCACTCGAATGAGATGGCTATGATGGGTGGCTTGCGCAAGTACATGCCGATTACGAATATCACGTTCCTGATTTCGTGCTTCGCCATTGCCGGTATTCCTTTCTTCTCGGGCTTCAGCTCAAAGGATGAGATTATTACTGCTTGCTTTGCCTATAGTCCTGTGGTAGGTTGGATTATGACAGGTATTGCTGCCATGACCGCTTTCTACATGTTCCGTCTGTACTACGGCATCTTCTGGGGTACAGAGAACGTTGAGGCCCACGAGCATCATACGCCACACGAGGCTCCTGCTACAATGACCATTCCTCTGATTGTGCTTTGCGTGATTACGATGGGTGTAGGTATCTACTCTACCATTGCAGGCTTTGCAGGGTGGGGTGGCAGCTTCGGCCAGTTTGTCAATGCCGAGGGTACCAACTATACCATTCACTTCGACACGCAGATTGCTGCTACCAGTACGATTATTGCCATTCTGAGCATCTGTCTGGCTACCTATATTTATAAAGGGGAGAGCCAGCCTATTGCCGACCGCCTGTACAAGACGTTCCCCAAGCTGCACCGTGCAGCCTACAAGCGTTTCTATCAGGACGAGATTTGGCAGTATGTCACACATCGCATCATCTTCCGTTGCATCTCTACACCTATTGCCTGGTTCGACCGTCACGTTGTTGATGGCACGTTCAACTTCATGGCATGGGGTGCCAACGAGGCCGGCGAGTCTTTGCGCCCCTGGCAGAGTGGCGATGTTCGTCAGTATGCCGTTTGGTTCCTGACTGGTACTGTTGCATTAACGCTCGTGTTGCTCGCAATATAATTCGTAATAACGTCATAACGTAATAACGACATAACGAAAATGAGTATATTAACATTATTCGTAGTAATCCCCGCCCTGATGCTCCTTGGCCTTTGGCTGGCCAAGAGCCTCAATCAGGTGCGTGGCGTGATGGTGGCTGGTGCTTCGTGCTTGCTGGCCCTGTCCGTATGGCTGACCATCTATTTCGTTCAGCAGCGTGCAGCAGGTAATACCGACGTGATGCTGTTGACGGCTTCCACACCTTGGTTCAAGCCTCTTAATATTGCCTATTCTGTTGGTGTCGATGGTATCTCTGTGGTCATGCTGCTCCTGTCGAGCATCATCGTGTTCACCGGTACCTTTGCCTCTTGGCAGCTGAAGCCCCTCACCAAGGAGTACTTCCTGTGGTTCACCCTGTTGTCGACGGGTGTGTATGGCTTCTTCATCTGCACCGACATGTTCACCATGTTTATGTTCTACGAGGTGGCTCTGATTCCCATGTACCTCTTGATTGGTGTCTGGGGTTCGGGCAACAAGGAGTATGCTGCCATGAAGCTGACGCTGATGCTGATGGGAGGTTCTGCCCTCTTGATTCTCGGCATCCTGGGCATCTACTATTTCAGTGGTGCCACGACGATGAACGTCAATGAGATTGCTGCCATGCATAACATCCCCGTAGCAACACAGAAGGTGTTCTTCCCCTTCATCTTCATCGGTTTCGGTGTACTGGGTGCGCTGTTCCCCTTCCACACATGGTCACCCGACGGTCATGCTTCTGCTCCCACGGCAGTGTCCATGCTCCATGCAGGTGTGCTGATGAAGCTGGGAGGCTATGGCTGCTTCCGCGTGGCTATGTATCTGTTGCCCGACGCAGCCAATGAGCTGGCTTGGATATTCCTGATCCTCACCACCATCTCTGTGGTTTACGGTGCTTTCTCAGCTTGCGTTCAGACCGACCTGAAGTACATCAACGCTTACTCGTCGGTGTCTCACTGCGGTCTGGTGCTTTTCGCCCTGTTGATGATGACTAAGACCTCTTGCACGGGTGCCATCCTTCAGATGCTGTCGCACGGTTTGATGACGGCCCTCTTCTTTGCCCTCATCGGTATGATTTACGGTCGTACCCACACCCGCGACATCCGCTACTTGGACGGTCTGATGAAAATTATGCCTTTCCTCGCAGTGGGTTACGTCATTGCCGGTTTGGCCAACCTCGGTCTGCCAGGCTTCTCGGGCTTCATTGCTGAGATGAGCATCTTCGTGGGTTCGTTCGAGAATCCTGACACGTTCCATCGTGTGGCCACCATCATTGCATGTACCTCTATTGTTGTGACGGCAGTCTACATCCTGCGTGTTGTTGGTAAGATTCTGTATGGCGAGGTGAAGAACCCGCACTATCTGGAGCTGACCGATGCTACCTGGGACGAGCGCGTTGCCGTTATCTGCCTCATTGCTTGTGTGGCCGGTCTCGGTATGTTCCCCTTGTGGGCAAGCAACGTCATCAGCGATGCTGTTGGACCAATCTTGGCGAATATAATCTAATTGATAATTGATAATTGAAAATAATTATGGGATATAGTCAATTCCTCAATATGATTCCCGAGGCCCTGTTGGTTCTCGCATTGATTATCGTGTTCTTTGCCGACTTCTGTCTGACGAAGAGTGAGCGCAAGACGAGCGTGCTGGGTAAGCTGACCGCAGCCCTGCTGCTCTGTCAGACCATCATGCTCACCACTGTTGCCCCTGCTGAGGCATTCGGTGGCATGTATGTCGCATCACAGGCTGCTCAGGCCATGAAGCTCATCCTCACCTTCGGTACCTTTATCGTGGTGGTGATGGCCGAGCCTTGGCTGGAGCGTGAGGCCTCGAAGTATGCTGGTGAGTTCCACCTGTTGGTGCTCTCTACCTTGCTCGGTATGTATATTATGATGTCCAGCGGCTCGTTCCTGCTGTTCTTCCTCGGACTGGAGACCGCCTCTGTGCCTATGGCCTGCTTGGTGGCTTTCGACAAGTGGAAGAAAAAGTCGGCTGAGGCTGCTGCCAAGTACATCCTTGTAGCTACGTTCTCCAGCGGCGTCATGCTTTATGGCATCTCGTTCATCTATGCCGCTTCGGGTACGCTCTACTTCAACGATGTTGCCCAGGCTCTTGGCAACCGCTACATGTTCAGTCCCCTTCAGCTGATGGGTCTCGTGTTCTTCTTCAGCGGTCTGGCCTTCAAGCTGTCACTGGTTCCGTTCCACTTCTGGACGGCTGACACCTACGAGGGTGCTCCTACGCCCATCACCGGTTACCTGTCTGTCTGCTCTAAGGGTGCTGCCGCTTTTGCTGCGCTGGTCATCCTGGCCAAGGCTTTCGGTCCGATGATTGACTATTGGGAGTACATGCTCTACGTGGTTATCGTGCTGAGCATCACCATTGCCAACCTCTTTGCCATTCGTCAGAGCGAGCTCAAGCGCTTCATGGCCTTCAGCTCTATCTCGCAGGCCGGCTACATCATGTTGGCTGTCATTGGTGGCTCACAGACGGGTATGACCTCGCTGATGTACTACGTGCTGATTTACATCGTGGCCAACATGGCTGTCTTCACCGTTATCTCTACCGTTGAGCAGAACAACAACGGTGCAACGCAGATGTCGTCGTATGACGGCCTCTACCAGACCAACCCCAAGCTGGCGTTCCTCATGACGCTGGCCCTGTTCTCGCTGGCTGGTATTCCGCCGTTCGCAGGTATGTTCTCTAAGTTCTTCGTGTTCATGGCCGCTGCCGAGCAGGGCTCCTTCTGGGCCTACTTCGTGGTCTTCGTGGCCTTGGTCAACACCGTCGTGAGCTTGTACTACTACCTGCTCATCGTCAAGGCCATGTATATCAAGCCCTCTGACAGTCCACTGCCCACGTTCAAGACCGACGTCAACACCCGTGTGGCTTTGGCTATCTGCACTGCAGGCGTTGCCCTCTTCGGCATCTGCTCGTGCCTCTACGACTACCTGTTTGCCGCCTCGGCATTCTAAGACAGTCACATCACTATATAGGGACGGTTTCACCGTGTAATGGTATTACACAGCGGAACCGCCTCTTTTTTTGCATAATAGGGAATTCCCCTTCATCTTTTCGGGATTTTCCCTTTGATGGCAACTGAAAAAATGTGTATCTTTGCAGCGTAAACATCAAAATACAGACGATTATGAAAAAGAGTTTCGTTGTAATAATGCTATCACTGCTGACTATGAGCAGTTGCGGTACCTACACCGCCGATGGTGCGATGACGGGTGGAATGTTCGGTGCCATGATCGGTTCCGCCGTTGGTGGTATCTCCGGTGGCTGGCGTGGCAGTAACGTCGGACAGATAGTAGGCATGGCGGGTGGTGCAGCCGTTGGTGCTGCCATTGGTGCCGCTGAGGATAAGAAACAAGAGGAAAAGATTCAGCAATACCGTCGGGAGCAGGCACAGCGCAGGGCAGCCCGCCAGCGTGCTTACAGCTATGACGACAGTGGTGCCAGTGGTTCTAACGACAGCGGCTTCGACCCCACCAACAGTGGCGACGACCGCATCACCCTGGACCTGCCCGATAGCCGTCCGCAGCAGTCGGCATCCGCAAAACCTTCAACGGTGAAGCCCGCAAAGGTGAAGCCGGCAAAGGTGAAGCCGGCGGCACCAGCGCAAAAGCCCAAGCCCGCAAAGAGCAAAGAACCTGTTGATGATGTGTACTTCCTGTAGTTTCATGGCAGACTACATGTGATATCTCCTAATGCTTCGGACAGCTTTAGGGGATATTTTTTGTTTTTGTCCGATTTCCGGGTGTCTGTCCCAACAACATTTCCGAAAAATGACCGAAAAAGTTGTAGGGAGCATTTTTTCGCCATACCTTTGCATCGTCAAAACAACAAGAATGACATAACATTGAAGTTTAACAATTTAAAAAAATAAGAACAATGAAAAAGAATGTATTTGTATTAGCACTTTTCTGTATCGTGTCAATGATGGCTAACGCCGAGGTTGCAAAGTATTGTATGAGCTACGACGACTTCGTAGCCGGTAACTGGAAATCAGTCGACGAACTGACTGCCGGACGCACCCAGCAGGTTTGTCAGATGAAGAACGGCGACCATTGCGTGTACTTCAAGACAGGCGACAAGCAGAGTGACGAACTGCTGAAGAAGGAGGCCTTTGCCGTCATGTATGGCAAACAGCTATTCGTGAACTGCCGCAACCTGAGATACAAGGACGTCAGCCTGGAGTCCTCGAAATATGTTCAGGCAGTACGCTACGATAAAAACAAGCTCTGCATCATGTCATATCGGACTGACGGACTGACGGCCCTGGCCAGCGTAGGTACTCTGGTTGCCGGTGTCTTGGTGGACAACACCGCAGTGAGCCTGGGCCTGCTTGGTGCCTCCATCGGCTGCGATATTGCCAACAGCAAGCTGAGCGACTTTGCCTGCTTCCTTGTTGACAGCAATGCCAACGAGAAGGGCAAGACAGCCATTACCCGCATCAACGACGAATATATGGAGAAACTGCTGGTCGACGACACCCCTCTGCTGGACAGATACAAGGCTGTTAAGACCAAGCACAACCGCCAGTCGGCTGCCAACATCCTCCCCATCCTGATGGAGAAAGGCCTTGTGGAGTCGGTAGCGAATTGAATAATAAGTTAGGGTCGTTCTAACGTCACTTTCGACCCGAAAGTATGTCACTTTACGACCGTTCCGATGATACTTTACCCCCCTAAAGTATCATCGGAACACCTCGTAGATGACGTTGGAACCAGCGTAAACCATCATCGGAACGACCCTAAAGTGACTATACTTACCAAAAGCGCCGCTTTTTCATTAAAAATAGGCGCTTCTTGTGCAATAAGTACGCTTTATTTTCCAATACTCCCGCCTTATTTTTCAATACTCCGGCTTTATTTCCATTAATGACACTATGACGGTATGACAGTTAAAATTATATAGTCTTCGCGTACCGCGTATACGCGCGCGGTACGCGGGGAAGTTTAGAAATCTACTGTCATACCGTCATCTGTCATTGTTTTTTTGCATCCCTTCACTATATCAATTAAAAGCCTTTTCATACAGCATGCAAAGGTACAACATTTTTAAGCCAAATCCAAATATTTCGAGTAAAAAAAGACGTCTTTAATAAGTCCTAGATTTATCGCTGACAAATCTAGGATTTGCAGCCCGCAAATCAAGGACTTGTTAGCGACTATTCTCCAATACGTCCACTTGCAATGAGAGAATCAATGTGTTACTACCAAAGAAACAATGTATTGCTGTGGGAGAATCAATGTATTGCTCATACTTCGACCAATTTTGTTTCCCCCGTGGGCCCGTAATATTTTTCTCGTGGGAGCGCAAATTGTCCTCTTGTCTTACCCTGAACAATCTTCCCCAATTTTTTGCATCTTTTTTTTCTTTGTTTCAGAAATATTTCGTACTTTTGCAATCAAGTACTGCCGATACGTCGTAAACGGCGCAAGCTAAGGCTTAGTTCCTGAGTGCAGGGTGGTGGTATGACTTTAGTTGGTAATAATAACAGCATTAGCAGTTATACGACGTGCTTGGAATGTAGGAAGTTTCAAATAGTCAACGACGGTAAATGTTAATATCTGCGCTTATAGGCGTGGACATTTCACTTATACGTTGACGGGTATCCTACAACCTCAAGCACGGATAAGCGTCCGCGCTTTTTTCGTGTTCATAAGTTGTTGGGATATCTGTATTGTTCGATAAGTGCTATGCTCCTAAGACTATTGAGTAATGGCAAACAAAAATCTGAACGCTGCTAAAACGGCGAAGAAGGATGAGTTCTATACTCAGATGACGGATATAGAACGGGAATTGCAGCACTACTGGAAGCATTTTGCAGGAAAGGTCGTGTTGTGTAATTGTGACGACCCTTACGAAAGCAACTTTTTTAAATATTTTGCTCTGAGGTTTAACCAATTAGGACTTAAGAAGTTGATTTGCACATGTTATAATGGTTCGCCTGTTCAGGGCAATGAGTTGATGATTGACTTCGGAGACTTTGAAGACGAGCCAAAGAAGGTTGCGTATAAGGTCGAGATTACAGAAGTTAAGGATATGAACGGTGACGGAGCTGTAGACCTCAGCGATGTTCAATACTTACTGAAGAACGACAAGAACGTCATTGGAACGCTAAAGACAGGTGATTTTCGTGACCCTGAGTGTATTGAATTGTTGAAGCAATCTGATATTGTTGTGACTAACCCGCCTTTCTCTTTATTTAGGGAATATTTAGGTCAGTTGATGGAATATGACAAAAAGTTTTTAGTAATAGGAAATATCATGTCTGTTACCTGTAAAGAGATATTTCCTCTTATAATAGAAAATAAGCTATGGTTAGGTCCTAGCATAACCAGTGGAGATAGAAAGTTTTATGTACCAAACGACTATCCACTAAACGCTGCTTCATGTGGAGTAGACAGTGATGGCCGGCATTACATAAGAGTAAAAGGTGTTAGGTGGTTTACAAACCTAGATCACAATAAGCGTCACGAAGAACTTGATCTTGTTTGCCACTATTCACCTGAAGAATATCCGAAATACGATAACTTTGATGCAGTTGATGTTGGCCAAACCGCCGACATTCCATCTGACTACGACAAAGTAATGGGAGTCCCTGTTACATTCCTTGATAAATATTGTCCAGAACAATTTGATATTATTGGTTTATCTCAAATTGGCTGTCACGATTTATTGCCAGATACAAAAAAGTATAATAGCTATAAAGAAGTAGTTCGTGAAACAGATAAACCAACTAAATCTTCTGGTGGAAAAACAAATGAAAATGCAGTATTACCAGGTAAAGGAACTAAGAAAACTTATTATTTAGGCCCCAATGGAGAAATTGTCCATTCAGAAGCTAAAAGAATATTCATTCGCAACAAAAATCCTAAAATAATATGATTAACAACGACAAAATGACTATCAAGCAGATAGAAGTGACCGTAGGCGACATCGTCAAAGGTTATGTGAACAACGATGAACAGGGCGTTCGCGGGTATGACGGGAAACTTGATATTCGTCCACCTTATCAGCGTGAATTTATATATAACGAGAAAGAACAGCAAGCTGTAATAACTACTGTTCTCAACCAATATCCGCTAAACGTGATGTATTGGGTGAAACGCTCTGATGATGCAGAATGCCCATACGAGGTGATGGATGGTCAGCAGCGTACTCTCTCATTCTGTGAATATGTGGATGGCAAGTTCTCGTACGACTTTAAGAACTTCTTCAATCAGCCCAAAGATATTCAGGAGAGGATTCTGAACTATCCTCTGACTGTGTATGTCTGTGAGGGTGAACCATCAGAGAAATTGGAATGGTTTAAGACTATCAACATAGCAGGAAAGCCGTTGAATGAACAGGAAATAAACAATGCCATATTCGCAGGTCCTTTTGTGAGCGATGCCAAACGGCATTTCTCAAAGTCTAACTGCGGAGCCTATCGTTTGGGAAAGGATTTAGTGAACGGTACTCCCATCCGTCAGGATTTCCTAAAGAAGGCTTTGGAATGGATGGCGGACCATGAAACACGTAATGGCAAACGTCAGACAGCAGTAGGCTATATGGCAGCACACCAACATGACCCCAATGCGAATAATCTGTGGTCGTATTTCCAAATGGTATTGAATTGGGCCATTACAAACTTCGACATGAAGAAGTTCAAAAAAATTATGAAGGGTTTGGATTGGGCTCTTCTATACGATAAGTTTGGATCAGAAACATTGAATACGGAAACACTTGGAAAGCGTATCTCAGAATTGATGCGCGATAGTGAGATACAGCGTCAGGCAGGTATCATTCCCTATGTATTAACAGGTGATGAACATTACCTTGACCTCCGTGCTTTCCCAGAGGACATTAAACTGGCTGTGTGGGAAAAACAAAACCACATTTGTCCTGACTGTGGTAAAGAGTTCGATTACGAGTTTATGGAGGGCGACCATATCACACCTTGGAAGGATGGTGGGCGAACAGTTATTGATAATTGCCAGATGCTTTGTAAGGAATGTAACAGAAGAAAGGGAGCAAAATAAAACTATATAATATGATAGAAAAGTGGAATTACTTTGTTTATGACCTATGTGAGGCCAAAAAGAAGGATGTTGACGAAGACAGCTTTCATACTCTCATTGAGACCCAACTACAACATTTGGGATGGGCAAAGTTCAAAGGAGAGATATGTCACAAGCCTAATATTCATATTGGAAACAATAACCGTATTGAGCCAGATATTTTGATAAAAAGGGATGGCGAAGATGAATTTGTGATTGAGGTAAAACGTCCTTCACATAAGCAAAGTAAAAAAGACGTAGAGCAACTATTGTCATATATGCGTCTACTGAAACTTAGTGTCGGCATCTATATGGGGGAGCATATAGAAATCTTTTATGATATGCCTTCGAGTAAGGAGGCAGTACCTATAATGAAAGTTCCATTGGAGATTGACAATAAACTGGGTGCAAGATTTATTGATAAGTTCCTGAAAGATAATTTCAGCAGAGAGGCCATCGTGGACTTCTGTGAGGAACGTATTCAAGAAATACAACGTCAGAATAGTTTGAATGAAATCAAGGAAAGCCTGATAGCAGATGCTCAGACGCAGATAGCAGAAAGTTTGAAGCCTTATTTGATGGATAAATATGGCGGTAGCTTCTCTGAGGAAGAAATCAAGGGAATGCTGGCAACTATGCGTTTTACCGCTTCTGCTGATGGGAGCCAAGCAGAACCAAAGGTTACTGTTCCCAAGACTCAACCCATACCTAAGAGCAATCTTATTAAGTGTGTCCTAACCAGAAATGCTTCTGCCAAAGGCATCTTTAATCCAGCCGACCAGTCTCTGACTGTGCTAAAGGGTAGTCTTATTAACCCTGTACACGTAAGAAAGATTAGCGATGCAGGTAGGAGGAAACGTGATCAGCAGTTTGTAAAGCATACAGAAATACGAAATGGTCAAAGAATCGTTAAGGAAGATGTATGCTTTGATACTCCCAGTGGTGCGGCCCAGTTCTGTGTCGGAGGCTCAGCAAACGGTTGGAATGAGTGGAAAGATGAAGAAGGTCGTGAGTTGAACGTATATCGCATCAAGGATAGTACACATAAAACAGAAGCTCGTTTCGATACAAATAGGGTGGCCGATCCACGCAAGTTCCAACTGGACTTTTGGACGAAATTCAAAAGCAAATTGGGGTCAACAGGAAAGATTCCTACCTTACAAACACCACAGCCCCATAATTGGTATGATGTGAGGATAGGACGCTCGAACATCTTGCTGAACAATGTTTGCAACACTCAGAAAAACTTCGTGGGTGTGAAGTTGTATATCAGGAAACCTGTTGTAGAAAAGTACTTTCCTGCTTTGATGGCAAGAAAGAATGAGATAAACCTCGCTCTTGGATGTGAACCTGAATGGGATGCCAACCCAGCAGCAATGGATAAGACAATCGCCCTGTTCCACAAGACGGATCTATTAGATTCGCAGCAAGTGGAGGAAGCCTTAAGTTGGTTAGTAGAGCAAACCATTGTCTTCTATAATGTGTTTTCTGAAGAAATTAAGGGAATTAAAGTATAATATGAAGAAAAGATATGAATTACTAGAGAAGCCAGACAAGTGCCCTAAATGTGGGGCGCCTGTGTATCCGATACTTTATGGATTACCAACGATGTCAGAAGAAGAGTATTTCAATACTTATCATGAACATGTCATCTTTGGTTGATGCTGTGTTTCAGAAGATGATCCAGAATGGCAGTGTATCAAATGTGGAGCTAAGATATACAACGCAACACATATTCCATATTCAAAGAAAATTGCCTTTGCCAAGTTAGATGCTATGCTGAGCGAAGAGGATAAGAAGGAAATGACGAAGGGAGATTCCTTTGAATATCATTTCACGCTGGGCTTGTGGATTCGCAATAACTGGATACATGGACAAGACAAGGAATATGTAAAGCTCTTAACGGAAATGTTTGGCGATGATTCTCTGTTCTTTGAGCCAGATGATTTGTCTGGCAGAATCATCCAGTCGTACCAACGACATCTGAGAGGATTGAAGAAGATGCAGGGCTAAAAGTCCTGAGAGATGGGAACTCCGATTTTCTGGGTTAAAGATAAAAGAAAGGTGTGCCGGATTGGGGCACACCTATAAAGAATATACTGAATAATGAAATTTAATTCTTCTGATTGATCAGATTAACCACAACCTTTACCATCACGTCCTTTTCTTCTGTCTTGCTCTCTGCAATCATCAGGGTTAGTGCTACGAGGGTGTTATCTGCCAGTCGCTTGGAGCCATCTTTGCGATAGAGAATACCATTGTTATTCAGAAACCACAGGAACAACGTAGCAGCAATGCGCTTGTTGCCATCGCTGAAGGAGTGGTTTTTAGTTACCAGATAGAGTAACATAGCAGCTTTCTCCTCTACGCTTGGATAGAGTTCTTCGCCTCCGAAGGTCTGATAGATTTGTCCGATACTGCTTTTGAAAGAATCGTCCTTCTCGTTACCAAACAAGACGGAGCCACCAAACTTCTCACGCAAACCATTAATGGCCTCCATTGCATTCTCGTAAGTAGCGTGGAAAGGCTCTTCTTTTGTAGTCTTATCTATGGCGAGTCGCTCGTAGTCGTAATTATCCAGCGTATCGAGGGCGTAGGTGTAATCTGTCACTACTTCGAACAAGGCATTGGTTTCATCCGTAGAGATTACAGGCTGGTTTTGCAAGGTACGACCAAGCATCCCAACCAACTGACGCAACTCTCCAATCTGCTCTTTATGGATACGCTCGTTGACGGCATAGCCTTTTACGAGATATTCCTTCAATACTCGATTAGCCCATTTCCTAAACATCACACCTCGGCTACTCTTTACTCGATATCCAATAGATGTCACCATCTCCAAACTAAAATATTCCTTGTCATGTGACTGAGTTTTTCCTTTCAAGGCGCCATGTTGAGTGGTAGTCGCAAATTTTGCGACTACCTCTGAGTCTGCTAGTTCTTCCTTAAGAGCATTGTTGATGTGCTTACTGATTGTTTTATAATCTCTGCCAAACAAGGTAGCTAGCTGCTGGCGGTCCAACCACAACATTTCGCCATCCATCTTAACCTCTAATTGGATGGAGTTCTTCTCGTCTTTGTAGATTACAATCTGATTTTGTTTCATTTTGGATTCATCTTAAACCATTCTGCAAAGTTACAACATTTTTCTTATACATCAAACATTTATAGTTGAAAATTAAAGAATCTCCCTTGCTATCCAGGCACAAGCCTCTGCATCTGCCAGAGCATGGTGGTGGTTTTCCAAATGATAACCACAATACTTAGAGATACTGTATGCAGTTGATGGTTGGGTAATTGTGGAAAAGCCTTGCAAGGGCAAGGACTTCAAGGCCTCTGTGGATGTCACCGTCAATGCCGAGGCTGGTGTGAAGCTGATGCTGCTGGGTTACGAGCTGGCTGAGTGGAGCAAGACCTTCGAACTGATAAAGCCTTGGAACCTGTGGAAGTTCCCCAAGGATAAAGATTAAGAAATATACATAAAATCGGAAGAAACTGAGCTCACTATTTGGTGGGTTCAGTTTTTTTTGCTAATTTTGCGGTCAATTTAAAGTATTCAGGATATAATGAAGAAAATTTTGGTTTTTATCGCTGCTGCGTCACTGGTGTTGACGGCATGCAGCGGCAGTGAGGTACATGGCGGAAGGGTAGTGTCCTTTTCTGTCCCTGTCGACTCGGTGGTGAAGCCTGGTGAGGCTCCTGTCGAGACCGTGAAACAACGCAAGGCTAAGTCGCCGGACCTGTGGACGACATCGGCTGTGGAGGCGCAGATTCGTGCCTGCTATGCCGAGGTGAACAAGATGGCTGCAGGCGATGGCGTTAACGTCGAGGCTTTGGATAGCAAGTATTGCTCGAAAGACTTTCTGGAGTTGAAGACTCATTTGTCACAGAAGGTGCAGAAGGGCGAAGTAGTGTTCCAAGGCGACGATGGCTACCACTGGATGGCAGACATCACCACGCCCATCATCATCGACTCGGTGAAGGCTGAACTGCTGTCGCGCGAACAGGCCCAAGCCGAGGTTTGGCTGAAGGATGAGCACGACAAGATTGGATACTTGGAGCTGGCGCTGTATCTGGAGGACGGCGCCTGGAAAATCCACAACTGGATAGATACGGATATATATCCCTTCGGTGCCCTGTTCCACTGGATGCAGAACGCATACGACGGCACGATGGACGATGCTGAAGAGGAGGAATAAGTAATAAGGAGTGGCCCGCAGGTCACTCCTTATTGTTTTTTGATTAGCGGACACCGCCGCCTCCGCCACCACCGGAGAAGCCGCCTCCGCCACCTCCCCATGACGAGTGGCCGCCATGGCCCGAGGCGCGTTGTTCGCGGTTCACTTTATTCATATAGGCGCGCGTGTAGCTGGAGTGCAGGGCGCTATTGATGGTGGGCAACGTCATGTCGTCGGCCATCTGTGCGGCCACGCGGTCCATATTGAAGAATTCGGGGTTAATCTTCTTCATATCCTTGATGATCTGGTCGGCAATACCGAAGAGGGTCGCATAGATCATGTAGTCCTTCCACAGCGTCACTTCGTTGATGCCGCGCTCGTCGAGTAGGGTAAACTCCTTGAGGAACTTGCGCATGCCGAACACCTGGCGCACCTCGTCCTGACGGTCTTTGTAGCTGGAGAGGCTGGTCTTGGTGTGCAGCGTGTTGATAAACGAGTCGGTGACGCTCTCGTTGCTGGTATTCTTCATGTACGTCTTCAACTCCTTGGGTTCCAGTACGGTGTCGTTGCCGGCAGCTACCTTGAAGATGGTGTGCAGCTTGCGCAGCAGCAGGGGTTGATTGCGGGCATTCTCGAACTCGTTGATGACAAAGCTGTTGACCATCTTGCCCTTCTTGTTCTGGACGGGCTTGATAGTGATGGCCCTCAGGTCGATGAGTTTCAGTATGCAGGCCGAGAGCAGGTTGTTGTAGTCGGTACCGAAATAGCGGTAGGCATTCAGAATGTCGTTGGCCTTCTGCAGGTCGCCGCCAAGAGGAATGTCACGGTACCACAACAGGTCCTTGTTGGCCCGACGGCGGGCACGCCAGACGTACCAGAAGTAGGCTATGCCGCAAAATATGGGTCCCAGCCACATCACCAAACCTACAAGGATGCCCAAGACGGTTTCAAAGGCCGACATCTCGTCATCGTCGTCACCGCCAATATAGTCGCTGCCCTCGAAAGCCATCTGTTGCTTATGCTCGAAAGTGTCGTCCTCTTGGATGGTGGGCTCGAACATGCCTTTGGGGAATCTGACCATCACGTAGAGGGCGCTGCGCTCCTCGAAGGCTTCGGTACTTTCCACCACAATGCTGTCGCCCTCGAACCACAGCTGGCCTTGGAACCGGAAACCCCAGATGCCACAACTGTCGGGCGTGAAACGTGTGCTGTCGGCAGCAGTAATCGTCAGTCGCACGTGAGCAGGTTTGGGGTTGACAGCCTCGTCGAGGAAGACGTGGCGGATGGCGTTGGCATCGGGATAGGCATGCACCAGACTTGTGATGGTGTAGGAGGTGGTGTAGGTGCGGTGTCCCTGATCGCCCAGACCCCAGCAGAGCTCGTAGCCGTTGCGCTTCTCGATGATGCCGCACTTGCCGGCCTTCCATTGGCGACTCTGGTCGATGTCCCACTCGTCGACACAGGTAAATTCGCGTCCTGTCTCGTCCTTGACCCTCAGGTTGCCGACAATGCTCTGGCCCATGTTGCCCAAGCCGATATAGCACTCAGTGCCCTCGTCGTCGATGTCCATCAGACGCGTCTCCGTAATCTGTGCATCGCCATTATGGCTCAGCACCACGCGGATGTTCAGGTCGTTCAGGAACGGACGGGCGTTTAAAGGTAAAAAAGTAAAGAGGTAAAAAGGTAAAAAAACGATTACCCTTTTGAATAATTGGGAAATAATTGCCGTATTCATCTTTTTACTTTTTTACTTTTTAGCCTTTTTACTTTTTAAATGCTTCATCGAGGTCAGGATAGTTTTTCTTCTGTGCATCATCAATCTTCAGATACTCCTTGACCGTGAAGTTCAGCGTCGAGGCAACGATGCTGGACGGCCACTGACGCACCATGCGATTCATCTTCGTGGCGGTGTCGTTGTAGACCATACGCGAGATGCGGACGTTCTCCTCATACTGCTTCTGCCCCTTCTGAGCCTCGATATAGAGGTCGCTGGCCTTCAGCTCTGGATAGCGCTCGAAGACGACGTTCAGCTTACCCATCATCTGTGTGAGCAGGTCGCTCTGCTGGTTGATGGCTTCAGGTGTGGCACCTGCTGAGGGGGTATGGCCACCACGGGCCTCAACGGTCTTGATGATGGTGTCCGACTCGTGCTCGGCATATTTGGCAGCAGTCTTAGCCAACGCCACCACAGCGTCGAAACGGGAATTGAGCTGAACCTCAATCTGGCTCAGGGCGTTCTTACACATTTCATCGAGACTGACCAGCGAACGCTGGGTGCTGATGAAGTAACCAATGGCAATAACTGCCACGACGATAATGATTCCAAGTATTAACATAATAGTTTTTGATAAGAAATGGTTATTTGTTGGTACAAAGATACGAAACATTTTCGATTAATTCTTTGATTCTTAACAATCTTTAAGCACTCAGCCATCAAGAATGTCGAAAATAATGTGTACTTTTGCCACTCAAATAACTATTCATCTTTATGAAAACATCTTTTATGCATTTCGGAAGAACATCCTTTATGATGGCGATGCTCCTCATGGCTGGCAGCATCCAAGCACAGGATCGGCTCTATGCCGATGAGTTTCCACTTGGTGACGTCACCCTGTTGGACGGTCCGCTGAAAAAAGCCCGCGACCTGAACATACAGGTGTTGATGAAGTACGACAACGACCGTCTGCTGGCACCATACCTGAAGGAGGCCGGACTACAGCCCAAGGCCCAGTCGTATCGTAACTGGGACGGTCTGGACGGACATGTGGGTGGTCACTACCTGACAGCAATGGCCATTAATGCCGCTACGGGCTCGAAAGAGTGCCGCGAGCGTATGGAGTACTGGATTAGCGAGTTGCAGCGCTGTGCCGATGCCAATGCCAAGAACCATCCGGAGTGGGGTAAGGGCTATGTAGGCGGTGTACCTGGCTCAGACCGCATCTGGTCGGCTTATAAGAAGGGCAACTTCGGACCCTATTCAGGAGCATGGGTACCTTACTATAATCTGCATAAGATGTATGCCGGTCTGCGCGACTGCTGGGTGTACTGCGGTAACGAGCAGGCTAAGCAGCTGTTCCTGGGTTTCTGCGACTGGGCCATCGACCTAACCAGCGGATTGACTGACGAACAGGTGGAGCGTACCCTACATACCGAGCATGGTGGCATGAACGAGGTGCTGGCCGATGCCTACGCTATCACGGGCGACAAGAAGTATTTGGACGTCGCCAAACGTTTCTCACACCGTCGCTTGTTGCTGCCCTTGTCGCAGCGACAGGACTGTCTGGACAATATGCATGCCAATACGCAGGTGCCGAAGGTGGTGGGTTTCGAGCGTATCTCTGAGCTTTCGGGTGACGAGGCCTATCATACCGCTGCTGCCTACTTCTGGGACATCGTGACGGGCGAACGCACGCTGGCTTTCGGTGGTAACTCGCGTCGTGAACACTTCCCCAGCAAGGAGGCCTGCCAGGACTTCGTGACCGACATTGACGGCCCTGAGACGTGTAACACGAATAACATGCTGAAGCTCTCGGAGGAGTTGCATCGTCGCAATCCCGAGGCTCGCTATGCTGACTTCTATGAGTTGGCTACGTTCAATCATATTTTGTCGAGCCAACATCCGGAACATGGTGGTTATGTGTACTTTACGTCAGCTCGTCCTCGCCACTATCGTAACTATTCTGCACCCAACGAAGCCATGTGGTGTTGCGTAGGTACAGG
>Ga0265298_10002788_pt1 | contig 23826 bp, 19 predicted proteins | sample AusTroGonzalo_MG_3_FD_193486 | JGI IMG/M metagenome (GOLD analysis project Ga0265298, IMG submission 193486) | Bovine rumen microbial communities from tropical cattle in Woodstock, Queensland, Australia - Gonzalo_01 | ecosystem: Host-associated > Mammals > Digestive system > Stomach > Rumen ...
ACTTGAAAAAATACGGACAGCTTGAGCCAGCGCAATATCCTGAAAAATCACAGGGCGCATTTGAGGCATAGTCCTCTTCCAGGCTGATCCCGTCTCCGATTGCGGCGATGATTTCGTCGAGAGTCTTATATTCGGTGGTGGTGTCTACTTTCATAATGTCGTGGTTTGTCATAGGTCAGTATCTCCTTTTTTGATGATACCCCATTATACTATGTCCGCCCCGTCCGTGTCAAATTTTTTTCGGACGTTAGACGTCCGAAATTTTCCAGATGAATAGTCCGATTAAACGGACTCAAAAGACGTCCGAAAAATTGGGATAGTTTGATAGTCAAACTATTTAGACGTCCGAAAAAATTTTCCACGCAAAAGCGGCGGCTTGCGCCGTCGCCGTTCCTGTGGCGTGGCGGGCTTGTTACCACTCCCGCCACTCCTCTGCTATCTTTACCATCTCGTCCATTTCCTTGTTGAGCATATCAACTAAGTCTCTGCGGTTGCGTGGCTCGTATACCCACTCGTCATCTATTGTTACAGACCACAGTCTATCTACGTCCCACCCGTAGCCGTCTGATACTTCCCACTTGCTTACCCTACTTACTACTCCCTCAACCCTGATTATAAGGGACTGTCTCGTCGGGTCCAGGACGTTGAGGTAATAACCTACTAACTTTGTAGGGTTTCCGCTTGTTGTTGTTGTTGCGATTGTGCCGTGCTTTCTATCTATGAGATTGATAATAGTTTTCATTTTTAATTCCCCCTGTATTGATAGGTTATTAAGTTTAAGGGGCGGGCGGTTGCCCGCCCCGTAGGTTATTTAGAACAGTTCGATACCGTCGAAATCATCGGAAGTATAGTTTGCGTTAGGGTTAAAGACTATCGGATAATCTTTCAAGCACTCGTAGAGTTTCTTGCTTGAGGCGGCTACAGCCTTTTCTCTATCGCCCTTTCCCGCGTGTTCGGGGAACTTGAAAGCGTGGAGCGTGTCAATTACGTTCAAAAAATCCTTAACAGTCATGATAATCGGGCTTATAACTCTATGTTCACCGCCCGCGATAGAGCCGTCTTTATTTTCTCTAAGCGGTACAGTATATTCAAGGGCATAGACAATAAATGCCTTTTCGGGCTTGCGGATATCATAAAGGCTTTCAATTCTGCCGCCGTTGATTTTATATTCAACGGGATATCTCTTGCCGTTGAGGTTGAAATAATTATCAACCTTTCCCTGTGCCGAACACTTCTTTTTTCTTGACTTCTTATTGACAAACAGAGCCTCAAAAGCCTTTCCAATTCTACCGCTGTCCTTAGTATCCGCAAGGTATCTACGAGCGTTTGCAAGTCTTTCGGTTTCAGTCTTATTGATTGTCCCGTTGGTTTCCTTAGCCGTGAGGGTTTCAATGCCCCATGCTACCAACTCGGAAATGCTCATGCCGTCGATGTTAGTAAAAGTATAATCCATTTTTTACCTCTTTCTGCAAGGGTTGGAATTTTGTTTTGTGCCTTGCTTGACTATAGATTACTACATACGACCGAAAATTACACCTATCATTTGCACAAAGAAAAGCCCGGATTTTTAGGAGTTTTTGTGCAATCTGTCAAGAGGCACAGGGACTGCTGCTTTGTGCAAATTGTACAAAAAACCTGGGGGTGGGATCTGGGAATTGTGCAATTTGCACAAACGGAAACGGGCCGGGGTGGAAACAATTCCCCCCGAAATAAAATTTTCAATTTCCCCCCGAAACGAAAATTTCGTTTCTCCGAAATAAAATTTTCAATTTCCCTTTCAACCTGTTAAAATTTGCAATTTACTCCATTTTTTTGTATAATATAAATATATAGGAGGAACTTATGTGATGAATAGATTAAATTTAGATTGGACATTAAATCTTCGAGAAGAACGTAAAAACTTCATAGAAGATTATCTTACAAAAATTTCTTTTACCCCAACTGAAGATGAACTTTGTACAATGGCCGACTATATCCTCTGGGGTAAAGAAACAGGCGCAGAAAAAGATGGACACGCCCGCATTAAACATGAGGGTCTTTATATCGAATCACGTTCAAACGACTGGACAGACGAGCGCCAAGTTTCACTCGAAGGTCTCCTCGAGACCCCTGGTTTTTCGGAAAATGAATTTGCGCGCCCCACCTATAAGAAGATACGTCACGTATTCTCACGTGAGGAGGCACGTCGCTTAGCATCTCCTCAGATTCTCGCCGCTCTCGAAGAACTTTGGCGCCAAATCGACTCAACAGAACTCGTAATCTCATATTACGAACTCGACCACGGTAAGCGCAAAGCCCCAATTCGCCAAGCTCTCCTCGACCGCTTTAACGAGTCGGAACATGAAATTTTTAAGGCTCGCGCGCAAAAACTCAGTCAGTATAACTATCTTAGACTTAAACATGAACTCGTAGAGCTTAGGACGCAGCAGTATACGTACCAAGACTCGTATAAACAAACCATTTTTTCCAAACCCTCAAATAACTCAATCTACTATAAACCTGAAGAACCGATTGAGTTTGGAGATGACATTCCAATTCTTCCACTTTCAATCCGTTATAACTCCCCTCTATATAAAAAGTTGTTTAACTTTGAAAGATTCCCTGCGCCCGAAGACTTCAACGAAAAAGAACTCGAAGAGATTTCTTCGATTTTATGGTCACCGGCGCAGTCTATACTCGATGGATTCGACTTCTCAAACACTGAGCACCTCTACAAGCTTTATTCATTCTATCCTGTTTTAGAAGAAAAAGTCCATGATGAAGAACTCGATGAAAGTTCCACCCTTGTCCAATTTTTGAATACTGCGCGCGTCTATAGGAATTTAAGTAATCTGGAGCCTCTACATAGCGACCTGTTAGATTGGAAGATTCAGAAAAAATCTAACGCAGAAATCCAATCTCTTATAAAAGAAAAGTATAACCACTCATACCAGATAAATTATATTTCTACCCTTTATTGTAAAACCTTAGATAAAATTGCGGAGACTGCGGCCTTCCATAAAACTGTATGTGAGAATTTATTTTTTCCTGAAAACTTCAAAAAATGTAAAGATTGCGGCCGCTCGCTACTTTTAACAGATAGGGACTGGGTTAAAAGGCAAAGGTCAAGAGATGGATTTTCTCCAAGATGTAAACATTGTGAGAAGATTAAGAGGAATTTAAAGGAGAAGTAAATATGAAGATTTTTGGATATGAGAAGAAATTTATACATGAGGTTAGTAGAATTAAAGACCCCGCTATATTTTTCGGAATTGCAAGAACTTTGAAAGTTCCATGCTTTGTAGATAAGGATACACCAAGAGAGTTTAATGATATATTGGAAGGTATTTTTGATGCTTACTTTGCGGCCGACCTAAAGCGACAAAAGGAACTCTTAAAGATTTTGAAAGACGCTAATGAGTGTAAGGAGAGCTTAGATTATGGCGATAATACCAAGGATACCCCAGAAACAGTCCCTAACAAAGAAGTGTAATTGCTGCGGAATTACCAGTTCAACCGATGACTTCGCGCGCACTCACTCTCCATTTTATCCAGATGGATACCTTCCGATTTGTAATACTTGCGTGAATCAATTATTAAAAGAAAATGAATATGAATGGAGTTTTATTGATAGACTTTGTCAGTATGCGGGGATACCTTTTATTGTAAGGGAATGGACTAGACTAGAGGAGTTAAACGGGCAAGAGAATACTTGGAAAGTTTATTGTAATGTCTTCGCGCAAGATATTTACGAACCCTTTGGTTGGGATGATTATCACAAGCAATATATCAAACTGCGCCAGGCCGGTCTGATAGAGGACGAGTTACCCCTTATAAATGAACACCATATGGACGAACTTAGGAAGAAATGGGGTTCAAACTATTCTGATGAAGAACTTGGATATCTTGAAGACCTTTATAAAGGTTTATTAACTACTCAGAATATCAATGGCGCGCTTCAAATTGACCAAGCGCAGAAAATCTGTAAGTTATCTCTTGAGATTGATAGTAAGATTCGCGCGGGAGATAAAGATGTTGAAAAGTTTTTATCTTCGTACGATAAACTTGTAAAGACAGCAGAGTTTACGCCGAAGAATACTAAAAATGCGGTTGACTTTGACTCTTTTGCGGAGGTTGCGCACTGGCTCGAAAAGAGAGGACATCAGAATAAGTTTTATGATGGAGTCACTCGTGACGTTGTCGATGAAACTATTAAAAATATCGAAAACTACAACCAGAGATTGTATATTAACGAAGGTAGTATCGGTGACGAAATTACCCAACGTATCGAAGCATTAAGAAACGCAGATAAACTCGAACAGTCCACTAATATCTATGGACTTCAGCAGAACTATAATTTGGATGAGTACGATAATGAGGGTTATACTCTCGATGAAGTCGAACCATTCAAACCGGAGGAAGGAGAGGATGAATGAGAAATTTAAGAACGCTGCGCCCGAAGTCATCCAGTTAAAGGATCCAGACGACATCGTTTTTAATAAAAGAGAAAAAATCTATCGTGATGGTATCGAACTCGAGAAAGGTACTGTTATTACAGAACCCTGGTTAGAGAAGAATGAAGAACTCTTAACAGATTGTTGGAATATATTTATGGTATATCCAGATATTTATCTGGATATGATTTTGCCAACCGAATCTAATTTTAATCTCTTTTTCTATCAAAGAATTTATTTGAGAGTCTGTATGCGCTATACGCATATTTTTATTACGGCATCGCGCGCGACCTCAAAAACTTTTTTATCCATATTAGCTAAATATCTTCAATGTGTATTCTTGCCTGGGCACGTTGGGTCTATTGTTGCGCCCAACAAAACCCAGGCTTCAAAAATTACAAAGCAGAAAATTCAAGAGATATGGCGCATTTGGCCTTTACTTAAAAACGAACTTGAGATTTATAATGGCGAACCTCATGCCAATTTTGGTAAAGATTATGTAGAACTCTTCTTTAAGAATGGAAGTAAATTGAGCGTAGTCGGTGCTCTCGATTCAGATCGTGGTATTCGTACTCATGCAACCCTTATCGATGAGGCGAGAGACCAAGATGGGGATGCTATTGCGGAAATCATCCTTCCTCAGATGAACGTATCTCGTCGTACTTCAACTGGGCTTGTGAATGTTAAAGAGGCTATTAACACTCAAGTTATTTATGCTACTTCTGCGGGAATTAAATCTTCCTTTGCATATGAGGCATTATTAGATTACTTTGAGGAATCAATTATTGACCCACGCCGCGCCTTCACTATGGGACTTGATTATAGGATTCCTATGCAACATGGACTTATTGATGCGGCGCACGTTAAAAACTTGAAGATGTCTCCTTCTTATAACGAGCAGACATTCGCATCTGAGTATATGGGTGTCTGGGCAGGCGGAAGTGAAGAATCTTGGTTCAATTTCGAGAAAATTTCTAGATATCGAAAGATAAAAAACCCTGAATGGAAGCAAAAGTTTAGAGAAGATTCGACCACTTTCTACTTAATTTCAGTAGACGTAGGAAGATTGTCAGACCAAACAGTTGCTTGTATTTGGCGCGTCAATATTCGAGACAACGCATATTACTCTACTATGGTTAATATTTTTGTGCTCGGGCGCCAAGCCGAAACAAAAACATTCATGCAGCAAGCAATCGACTTGAAAAAGTTAATTGATGATTTCCAACCGCGCGAGGTCGTAATCGACTGTAACGGTTTGGGTATCGGTCTTGCGGATGAAATGATACGTACTCAAACGGATGACATTGGTAATACTTATCCTGCATATGGATTTTTTAATAATGATGATTATAAGAAAATCCAACCTAAGGATGCGGCTTGCATCCTTTACTCGATAAAAGCCAATGGACCTCTTAACACTAAGATTCATTCCAATGTGTATGCTCGTTTGAATAGTGGAATGGTGAAGTTCTTAATAACAGAACAAGAGGCGCGTTCCGAATTGCTCGCAACTAAAGTTGGTATGAAAATGCCATTCGAAAAACGTGTAAAGCGTTTGATGCCGCACGAACTTACGACTAAACTATTTGAAGAAATGGCTAACCTTCGTTTGAAGCGCAATGGCCTCGACATTGTACTTGAACAGATTAATTCCCGTTTTCCTAAGGATAAATATTCTGCACTAGCCTATGGTTTATGGAGAATAAAGGAATTAGAAGAAGAGAATTATCAAAAGCGCAAAAGACGCGGTCTTGCTGGTCAAAGGAAGTTAACATTCTACACGGAAGGAGCGTAAATTAGATGGCTCAAATTGAACACAAATTCAACTTAGATACATTCCGTAGAGCGCACGAAAAGATGATTGCGAAAGCAAATTCTTCTTGGGCAAAACGCTACGGCAATGAATCTACTGTTCGGTATAGAGAATATAGTTTAGAGGAAGTTAATAGAATTATTAACTCCTCTACTTTGACTGAACAGAGAAAATTATCTAGAAATTATTTCTACAAAGACGGATTTTATAAACGTATCATTTTGTATTATGGTACTCTTTTGACGTATACGGGTTTACTAATTCCTAATCCGGCTATTGGTAAATCGCTCTCCACTCCCCATATCGCCAAGAGGTACTATGCTGCATTAGAATATGTTGATAAAATGAACCTTGCGGAAATAATGACAAAAATGTCTATCTGTGTTTTACTTGACGGCGTTTACTACGGAATTATCAAAACACTTACAAAAGACAAATTCATTATGCTTGATTTACCTACTGCATATTGTCGCTCATGTTATGTAGATGAAGATGGTAATGATGTTATTGAATTTAATGTAGGTTATTTTGATTCCATTGTTGACACAGATATACGAAAAGAAACTTTGAACGCATACCCTAAAGTAGTATCTGACTATTATAAGGCGTATCATGGCGAAAAAGGAAAGAAAATAAATGGAACTCCCTGGATGCAAATTCCTTCTGATATTGGAGTTTATTTTACTCTCTATGGAGAGTCCCCTCTTTTCCTTGACGTTATTCCCGCAACGATAAGATACGACGAAGCAATAGACAGACAAGAGGATGCGGAACTCGAAGAAATCAAAAAGATTATTGTTCAAAAGATTCCACACCTTCAAGATGGCACACTTTTGTTCGAGCCTGATGAAGCAGAGGTCATTCACAACGGTACAGTAGGAATGATGAAGGGGAACAAAAATGTTTCAGTCCTCACTACTTACGCAGACGTAGATTCCATTGTTTCCAAAACAACTGCGGATAATGAAGCCTCTTCATTGGAAAAGATGTTACAGAATGTCTATGCTGATGCGGGAGTCAGCTCGCAGATTTTCGCGCCATTGGGTGTACAAGCAATCATGTTATCTATCATAAATGATATTTCACTTATGATGATATTAGCAAACAAGTATTCACGTTTCATAACCAAGATTATTAACTTTTTGTTTAGTAATTCTAATGTAAGCTTTAAATATACTATTTTTGCACTTAGTTTATATAATAAAGGTGATTTCATTACTGACACATTAAAGCTTGCGCAAAGTGGTTATAGCTACTTGATTCCCGCCGTTGCGGCCGGCCTTAGCCAACGTGAGATTGTTAATGTTAAAGATTTGGAAAATGACGTGCTTGGTCTTAGAGACAAATTTATTCCGCTTCAAACTTCCTACACAGAATCTTCTGGTGAAGTGGGCGCGCCTGAGAAACCGTTAGAGCAGAAGGCGGAAAAAACAATTCAAAACGAAGACGCTATTGACCGTCAAGGTCAGGGAGGCTCTGCATGAAGAAAAGTCAAATAGAGTTTCCAGTTAGTATTTATGGTAATGTAGAGAAGTATAATGACATTTTCTCTAAAGCCAGATGTAGAGTTTTCTATAAAGGCGCAAATAGAAACGGTACTTATATTACTGATGAATTTGCAGAAGAGTTAATCTCAACCTTTAAGTATATACCTGTTAAAGGTATTCATGATGGAGAAGACTTTACAGACCACGGGACTTCTCGTTCTGAAGGACAAATTTATGGTATTGTTCCTGAAACAAATAATTTTGCTTGGGAGCAACATTTGGATAAAGATGGTGTAGAACGTACTTACGCTTGTACCGACGTTTTATTGTTTACGGCACTCTATCCTGAGGCGAATGATATTGTGTCTAAGTCTCAATCAATGGAATTGTATGAACCATCACTTTCTTACCATATGGCTATTGTGCAGGGTCAGAAATATGTAGTTTTCGACCACGGTAGATTTTTAGGACTGCAAGTTTTGGGAGATACCGTAGAGCCTTGTTTTGAGGGTGCCTCATTCTTTACATTACAAAAATCTATTGAAGACACTATTCAAAAGATTAGAGAATATAGTAATATAGGAGGAAACTCGGAAATGGAAATTAATTTCAAACTTTCCGATAGCCAGAAGCATGATGCAATCTGGAGTTTGCTCAATTCAGAGTATAACGAAGAAGGCAACTATACTGTTTCTTATGCTGTATGTGACATATATGATGATTATGCGCTCACTTACAACTATGCAGAAGGCTGTTATGAAAGAGTTTATTACACTAAGGACGATGCAACAGATAGCCTTACACTTGGCGATAAAGTAAAAGTATTTGTCGTTGATGTAACTTCTGAAGAGAAGGCTACGCTTGATACATTAAGAGTCCTTAATGGTAATACTTATGAATTAGTTAATGAAAATTTAACTAATGCAGAAAAAAATGCAACCGATTGTGCAGAATTTAGCACCAAAATTGAAGAGTTAAATACTACAATCGCTACTTTAACTACAGAGGCAGAGAGTGCGCAAGCTAGAATCGATGAGGTACAAACTGAATTCGAGAAGGCTACTACACTTAATGAATCTCTTACAGAAGAGCTTGAATCTTTGAAAACTTTTAAGAAGGACGTTGAGAACCAGTCAAAAGAGGCTGTAGTTTCTGAGTACAGCGACAAGCTTCCTGAGACAGTTTTGGATACTTATAGAGCGAAGTTTGACGACTATACAGTAGAAGACCTTGATATGCACCTTGCTTACGAGTTAAAGAAGACTAACGCATCTGTATTTTCACAAGCGCCCGCTGGACGCATCCCGAAGGCCGACACCCCTCGTTCAGGTGTTGAAGAAATTTTAAGTCGTTACAAAAAGTAATGGAGGTTTTATACAATGGCTATCAAAAGATTGACTATTGATGGTTATGGCCAGGTTGAACTTAATAACGTGGCATTCCGTCGTGATGGTCGCATTGAGGCTCAAGCTAAGCCTAATGCAACAGATTTCTCAGTTGATAAGCTTGAGAATGGTATGCTTTTGGCTGTAGACGCTGCTAAGCGCGAAGTCAAGTACGCTGTTGATGGTACCCTTCCCGTTGCTCTTAACTACAGTGCTGAGCATATGTATGATGAGAGAGCTAACGGTCTTAAGGATTTTTACCTCAACGGAAAGGATGATTTCCTTCCTCGTCTTGGTTACCTCGCTGTTGGCGATAAGTTTACAACTAACTGCATTTGCTACGATAGTGCCGTAGATAGTTCTTGGACATCTGAGTCCGTTTTCATTAGCGCACTCGGTACTTGTGCATCTACTACACTCTATGGTGGTATCAGTGCTAAGGGAGCTATCCTTGTATCTGCTACTGCACCTACTGAAGGTCCTAAGCTCCGCGTTATCGAAAAGACAACAATGCCGAATGGTAAACTTGGCGTTAAGTTCCAAGTTTACGCAGAATAATAAAGGGGGGTTAATGCTATTATGACTCATGAAGAATTAAAACAGTTAGCCCTTCATGCTGCTAAGGGCACAGTTCCTGCTAATTTTACTGCGCAGGGTGAGAGCGCTGCTGACTATGATGTTAACGCTGCTTTCGTTGATGGTTTAAGAGAACTCGCTGGTTCTGTTAACCAGTTTATGAAGAACCGTTATGATATCTATGATATTATGGTTCAGACAATCGATGAGATTATGCCTAAGAACGTTATCTCTGCTTTAAGTCCTTTTGCTGAAGTTAGAGTAGTTGGTCAGGGCGAAAAGGCTATCTTCAAAAAGAGTAAGGGTAAGCAAAGAGCTAAGAAGTTCCTTACACAGGTTGGTCTCTCTGGTGTATACGAGACATTCCGTCTTGACAATGAGACTTTCGAACTCGCTGGACACGCAGTAGGTGGCGGCGCTACAATCGACTTCGAGAGATTGCTCGATGGCGCTGAGTCTCTTGCTGAGGTTATGGACATCGTTACAACTGGTCTTACAGATGCAGTTTTCGTAGAAGTTTCTAAGGCTCTCCGTGCTGCTTACGATGTTAACGACGTTCCTGAAGCTAACCGTAAGTCTACAAACGGTTTCCAGGCTGATGAGATGGTTAAACTTTTGAGCGTAGTTCGTGCTTATGGCTCACCTGTTATCTTCGCACCTCCGGAATTCGTTGCCGCTATGGGCGCTGATGCTATCGTTCCGATTACGGCTTATGGTAATCCCGCTTCTGCTGGTATCCAGGGTGTTTACTCTCCTGATGATATTGAGGCTATCCACAAGACTGGTTACATCAATATCTTCCGTGGTGCTCCTATCGTTCAGATTGCTCAGTCTTTCGTAGATGAGAATAACGATAAGACTTACGTAGACCCTCAGTTGGCTTACGTACTTCCTAGTGGTAACGAGAAGGTTGTTAAGGTTGTTCTTGAGGGTGATACTCAGATTAATGACTTTAAGAACCGTGACAACTCTCTTGAAGTTTATGCTTACAAGAAAATGGGTTGCGCAATCCTTACTTACTACAACTGGGGTATTTATAAGAACACTGGTATTGCCCAGACTTATTACAACCCTTACGAGAATCTTTGATTTAAGTAAAAATTAATCCGTGGGGAGAGAGATAACTCTCTCCCCACACCTTTATTATTATTTTTGGAGTTAAAGGAGATTTTATTATGGCAAAAATTAAAATTACAAGCACCACTAAAGGTGAAGTTAGCGTTATAGACGCTTCTATTCCAGTTAGAATATCTTGGCCTAACAGAGGCACAACTCGTGAAATTGAAGACGATAAGCTTGAGCAGTTAATGTATGACCCAGGTTTTAAGTATATGATTGATACGGGTATGCTCTATATTGAAGATATGGCTGCAAAGAAAAAGCTCGGAATTGAGCCAGAAGATGCAACCGAGCCAGTTAAGGTTATTGTTCTTTCAGATGTTGAAAAGAAAAAATATCTCAAAGATTATAGTTTTGAGAAGTTTAAAGAGAATATTAAGAAGCTTAGTCGTGAGCAAGTTCTTGACTTGGCAGACTATGCTATTGAACATAAAATTGCAGACTTTGATAAGAGCGAAGTCATTGCAAAACTTTGTGGTAAGGATATAATCCAAGGAATTAAGTTGGCTAAGGCAAACAAGGAGGACTAATATGACTTCCTTCGATACGGTATATGAAGCTTTCTTATCCAAAATTTTGGATGATGAATGGGAAAATTGGGACGAAGAAGATGTAAAGCAAGATTTATATACCTTGCTTCAAATTGCTATTGCGCGCTTTAAGTTCCCAAGAGTTTCTTTAGACCATACCGCAGAAGGTTTTGTTGGAGACCTCACAAATGACGAAGTACAGATTTTAGCCACTTATATGAAGTGCGAGTGGTTAAATAGAAATATTCTTACTTGGGAGAATGTTAAGCCGTTATATTCAGAACGAGATTTTTCACAAGCAAATTTAATTGATAAATTCAATAAGATGCTTACAGCAGAGCAGTCGCGCGCGAAAGCACTCGAAGGCTCTTACTATCGTTCTGTTAATAAAAAGCCTTTTGACTATACGCGCTTAGCAGGACAAGATTAATGGCTTCGAGAGAAGTTAATGAGGGATATAGAAATAAGTTAAAGAATAAACTTTTTGGTTTATTATGTGAATATGAAAAAGGCGGCGAGTGGGAATCTTATCTTAATGCTATTATAATTGAATTAAATGGGATTCCCCAAGACCAACAAACTATTAACTATCTAACCCTCTGTCATAAAATTAATTCACTTCGTTATTTGAATTATGAGTACTTCAGAAAGACAATCTTTGATTGTATGAATTTGCTATCTAAAGGTGGAGACCATGGGATATTATGATATTTACAACCTTAGATTGAATCGGTATGGGAATGATTACCTTTCTCGTATGCAGAATAAGCGCGAGAAGGAATTTGACCAATATCTCGCTAAAACAGTTTATAAAGTAGAGTTTAACTATAATGATGAAAAGCAAGTCGGAAGTTTAGAGAAATATAAACAAGATGACACGCGCACTCTTCAGTATTTATTAACTAATGTACATCTTAATATTCCTAATGGAACCATTTTAGAAATTCCTGATAAGGATAAGGTTAAGAAACCTTGGATGATTTATTGGTTAGAACGAATTGAAGCAAGTGGATATAATCGTTATATCGTTTTAAGAATGAGTCATTTTCTTTCTTGGACTGCGCGAGATGGTTCTAGTTGTTCTTCTTGGGCATATATGTATGGACAAGAAGATAATATGTTAAAAGATGAAATTAGGTCAAGAAGTAGAATGGATACGCTCTATGGAGAGAACTTAAAGATGAGTTTCTTCGTATTGCCAACTACTCCTATGATTAGAAAGGATGATTATATAATTGTAGGAGAAAAGCCACTTCAAGAATATTATAGAGTAACAGGTTATGATATTCAATCTTCTGAAGGTGTCGAGTATGTAACAGTTGACCCTGTTTATGAATTCGATCAGACCCCTGCGCCAGAGCAAAAGCAAACAGATAATCCTGCGGATTTCTTCTGGTTAAATGGCGGAACTGAAGTTACACCACCTACAAATACAATTCCCTCTCAGGGATAAGGAGGTCTAAATGGTAAGAGATTTAAAGGAACTTGGTCCCAACCTCCAAAAAATTGTAACTCGTTTACAGTCAAATCAAGATTTATTGAAACTTTTATATTATTCAGATAAAGACCCGCTCTCACATGCTGACCTCACACAAAAACAAATTCAAGAAGAAGTTTTTGAAAAACTTATAAAGGTATGCCCGCGCGTTGGACCTAAAGAGACGGCGCAAAGTCTTATCTCTATTCGTGTTGTAAATGGAATAACCAATAGAGGTAATAGCGAATTTAGGGATATTGGAATTGGAATTGAAGTTTTTGTTCCATTAACTCAATGGTTTATTAAAGATACAAATTTAAGACCATTTTGCATTATGGGCGAGATTCAAAATACGTTAAATGGAAAAGTAGTAAATGGTATGGGAAAAATCCAAGGCGGAGATTTTTCACTCAACTTCTTAACAGAAGAAATATCTTGTTATGAAATGACATTTGACTTTGTAGAGTATGACTAATATAAATTTTCTCTACGGCTATCCGGTAGAATTCAAAAATTTATGTATGGTTTACCCGCCAAGGGTATGTGATAGTTTTAATAAAAATTTTTATTTATATTCGCAGATATTGACTCTTTCACAAGAAGAAATAGAAGATGAATATGTAGAGAAGGAATTAGATATTTCAAATTTACTTACTCCTTTTGAATATTTATTAAATACTGCATATAATGACCCAACCTTAAAGCAATACATAAAAGATGCTTTCTTTCTTTTTACTCACGAACCTGTAACTTTTCTTTGTGAACAAAAGCAGATTATAATTGGAGATATTTCTGAAGTAGAATCCGTTGAAGGTTTGAGAATATTAAAAGAAGAAGATTACTTTGAGTTTCAAAATTTAGTGCGCGAGGCTCTTGGAAGAAAAACAATAGAACCTCCCAATCCTAATGAAGATCCTCGTGTAAAAGCAATTAAGGCTAAAGCGCGCTACCGTGATAAAATAAAAGCTAAAAAAGGACAAGGTTTATCATTACAAGCAACTTTATCATCAATTTGTTGTATGGGAATTGGGATAACCCCACTTAATATTGGAGAGCTAAGCTATGCAATTATTCCGGTTTTGATGGAAACCTATCAAGCTAAGGAAAAATACGAACTTGATACGGATTGCCTTTTAGCCGGTGCAGACGCTAAAAAAATTAAACCAAAATATTGGATTAGGAATTTTGATAATAATTAGGAGGAAAAATAAATGGGTAACATCTTAGATAAGTATGGTATCAAAGAAGTCGCAGACGTAATGTTCTACGAAATCGACTCAACTGGTGCACCTAGTAAGCCGGTTCTCTATCTTGATACCCTCAAAGTTTCTACTATTGAGCAGACCGCTGAAGAAGCCGTTGCTAGTGGTGGTAAGGGTAATGCTCCTCTCATCACTTGGGACTATGGTAAAGACATTAACGTAACTCTTGAAGATGCTCTTTTCTCTGCTAAGTCTATGGCTATCATGTTTGGTGATGGTACTGTTAAGACAGATACTTCTACATTAAAGAAGACTATCGCTTGGACTGCTACTACTGGTGCTACTGTTCCTACATTCTTTGAGGGACCTCAGGGTAAGAAGTATGCTGTTCCTTCAACAGGCGTTACTACTTATGATGCTACTGGCGCAACAGTTTCTTCATTCAACGTTGGCGATATTTATTACACAACTTTTGATATGCCTGTTACAAGTGCTGGTACTATTGAAGTTAGTGCTAATAGTTTCCCTGGTACGTATTATGTAACTGGTGATACTTATGCTCGTTCAATGACAACCGGTGCCGATGAGTTCTATCAGTTCATCATTCCTAAGGCTAAGGTAAAGTCTGGTAATACCATTACTCTCGAAGCAGAGGGCGACCCTTCAGTATTCAACCTTGACCTTCACGTTCTCCGTCCTGCATCAGGACCAATGATGAAGTTAGTCAAGTATGATATGACTGAAATTGCTGGTTAATTTAAGATAACTTAGTGGTAGTAGGTGGAGGCTTCGGCCTCCATCTATTTTATTGGAGGATAAAATGTTTTCATTCAAAGATTTAGAGAAGGTAAGCCTCAAAGCTACTTCTAATATAGAGATTGGAAATAAACAATTTGTTCCAGGTGAAACCTTAGCGTATTTTGATAAAATACAAGTAGCGGCTTTGGATGAACAAAGGGATGTCAGAGTTGCTGAAGGTGGATATGAAAATCAACCTCGAGTTTTTTGGGAAACGACAAAGGATTTAAAGCTAAGGTTTAGTCAAGGAGTTTTTTCTGAGGAACATTTTGCATTATTAACAAATGCAAAACTTATAGAACAAGTTGGAGTTCCAATTTTAATTAGCGAACAAGAAGATAAAGAAACGAGTGAATTAGGAGTTATTACATTAAAACACGTGCCAGTAGGTGAAATTTTTGTATATAATAAAAATACTGGAAGTAGAATTACAAATTATACAATAGATGGCGCGACCTTAACGTTTGCAACTCCTTTTTTAGAGGTTTTAGTAAGATATACATTTAACTATACGAATAAAATTTATGATTACAAGATTGGAAGACGTTTAGTTAATGGATTTGTGGAGTTAGAAGGAAGAACGCGCATCAAGGATGATGTAAGTGGACAGGTAGTAACGGGAATTTTTAAGATTCCAAAATTGAAGTTATTGTCTGAGTTATCTGTTAAGCTGGGCGAACAGGCGACACCCGTTGTTGGAAAGTTTGATGCGTTGTGCGTACCAGTGGGGTCTAGAGGAAACACTTATGTAACTGATTTTGTTATATTAAGTGATGATATTGATAGTGACCTATAATGATAATCGGCTTTAACTTCGGTTAAAGTCGATTATTTTATTGGAGGGAGGAAAATGGCGGAAAAACAAACTATTATCATTGAAGAAATCGCTAAGGTCGATAGCGTTTTAGACGGTATAAAAAAGATTCAGCAAGGTTTTAACGGCCTTACCGTGCCTAAGGATTTACAACGACAGTTTGAAGAAATCTATAAAAAGATAGGTCAACAGGCAGAAAAAGCTAAGCAGGCCGCCTCATCAGGTTTTGAAACTAAAGGGGATGTAAAGAAATTTATTGACGCTTTAGGCACAATGTCGCGTCTTTATAGTGAACTTGAAACTAAGGCAGGCCGTCTTGAGGCAGAAAAATTAGCTTTTGGTGATGCAAAAGGCCTTAAGGATTTTGATGACCATTTAAAGGAATTAAAGAAAGATCTAGAAAATGCCAAGCAGGCCGCTGCCGACTTTGGAGATAGTATTAAGGATAAAGTCCAAGCGGGCTTTGATAAAATTAATAGTTATACAAACAAAAAATCTGTATTTAAAGAATGGGCAGAGGCGCAGGATGCGCTTTATAAAAACAATGATATTGATGGATTTAAAAAGAAAATTGAAGAAATTGGTGCAGAATTTGAAAAATTAAAGACTCAAGGTGTTGACTTAGAAAAAAGTGCCGTATGGTCTGGAAAATATAAAGTTTATCAGGACATGACAAATGTTCTTAAAGAATATGAACAAGAACAACAAAATGTTATTACTAAAGAACAGGAATACAATGACAAAGTAAAACAAAAGCAAGATGCCATAAATGCTACAAAGGGTAAAATAGATAATCTTACCACTGCTACTAAAGAAGCCGCAGATGCTGCTCAACAGGTTGCTAATAGTGAACGAACAGTAGTTAGTGAGACTCAGCGACTTAATTCTGAATTAGAGCATTTTAAGAATAAGGCCGCTTATTTCTTCGGAATGAGTAACGCCATAAACTTATTTAAGAGGGCGCTTCGTTCGGCTTATAGTACAGTAAAAGACCTTGACGCTGTAATGACTGAGACCGCGGTTGTTACCAATTTTAGCGTTGGTGATATGTGGACTCAGTTACCTGAATATACAAAGCGCGCAAATGAATTGGGTGTAACAATTCATGATACTTATGAAGCTGCCACACTTTTCTATCAGCAAGGTTTAAAAACTAATGAAGTTATGGCGGTTTCTAATGAAACTTTAAAGATGGCTCGTATTGCAGGACTTGATGCTGCTACTGCATCCGACCGTATGACAAACGCTCTTCGTGGTTTTAACATGGAGATGGATAAAGCAAGTGCACAGAGGGTTAATGACGTTTACTCGAAGCTTGCTGCTATTACGGCATCCAATACAGATGAAATTTCAACCGCTATGACAAAAGTTGCATCATTGGCACATAATGCTAATATGGAATTTGAGACTACCGCGGCGTTCCTTGCACAGATTATTGAGAGTACGCGTGAGTCTGCGGAGACAGCAGGTACTGCGCTTAAGACAGTTGTTGCAAGATTTTCCGAAGTTAAAAAATTATATACTAAAGGAGATTTATTAGGGCAGGACGAAGAAGGCGAAGAAATTGATGTTAATAAAGTTTCTACCGCTTTAAGAAGTGCTGGTATTAACTTAAATGAATATTTAACTGGTGCAAAAGGTCTTGATGATATTTTTATTGAACTTGCAGAAAAATGGGATAGCTTGGATAAGGTTCAACAAAGATATATTGCTACCATGGCTGCCGGTTCAAGACAACAGTCTCGTTTTATTGCTTTAATGAGTGATTATAAAAGAACTGCTCAACTTGTTGAAGCTGCCAATAATGCGAATGGCGCCTCTACTGAACAATATGGAAAAACACTTGATTCATTACAGACTAAACTTGCCCGTTTAAAGAATGCTTGGAATGAGTTTATTCTTGGATTGGCAAATAGTGATGTTATTAAAGGCGCAGTAGATTTACTTACGGGTTTAATTACAGCTATAAATAATTTAATTAAGGCTATTTCTGGTAAAAATTCTGCTGCTAAAATGATTACTACATTTTTTACTGCTTTTACGACCTTTAAAATTGGTGCAAAAGCTTTTGGTAAAAGTAGTGCATTAAATGGTTTCTTTAGTAAACTTCTTGGTGACGGTCAGGTACTTGCAACAGCAAGTGCACCTAAAATAGCAAGAGCTTTTTATAAGCAATTAGCAACTAACATTGCCGATTTTAAAGGTGCAGGAGGTATAACTCAAAAGCTTAAAGGTTCTTTTGCTAATATTTTTAGTATTGTTGATCCAAATGCTATATTTAAAAGCAATTTGGATAAAAGTTTATCTAATAGTGATCTTACTTGGAAACAGCTTCAGAATATTGTTAATCGAGGCGGTCTTACCCTTGACCAACTTAATAGGGCCTTAGAACAAAATGGACAGACGATTCGAGTTACTACTGAAAATGCTGAGAGTTTAGGTATCACTTTAGACAAAGATGGTAATATAATTGGTAATAATACTAAAAATATACAAGCAATGTCTGCCGCTCTTGCTGGTGTTGGCTTAGCACTTACATTAGTTGGTAATAAAATGGAACAGACGGAAGGCCCTATGAAAAATTGGGGTACAGTTATTAAATCTTTAGGTGTAGGTTTAATGGCTTTTGGTACAATTATGTCTGTTTATATTCCATTACGAGCACAACTAATGGCAAAAGAAGTTACTGGTGCTATTGTATCTATCCCTATAATTGGTTGGATTGCTGCCGTTATTAGCGCTCTTATAGCTTTAGGTATGGCAATTTATAATCTTTCTAAAAATAATTCTTTAGAAACCAAATTAAAAAATTCTCAAGAAGCGGCTAAAAATGCCGCCCAAGCCGCAGATGAAGCAAAAGAGGCTTACGAAAAATTAGGTGAGGCTTGGGAAGCTTTAGAAGAAAAAAATAATGCTATTGATGAAGCAACTGAAGGTACTCGAGAATGGAGAGATGCAATAAGAGAAGTAAATAGTGCTGTTTTAGATTTATTAGACTCTTACGGTGGTTTAATTAAAATCGAAAGAGGTGAAAATGGTGCTCTCATAGTCACAAATCAAGAAGAAGTTAATGATATAGTAAGAAATAGGGCCTTAGTTTCAGAAGGTTATGCAAGAACTGCTAAAATAAAAAGTTACGAGAATGAAGAGTCAAAAAGGCGTCAAGATTATTTAAATTCTCATTATCGTTCAGGCGAAGGACGCATGGGAGGAATGGTTGGCTATACATCTCCTGCTGCTTTAATATTAGACCGTTATAAAGATGATCTTGAAGCTTTGGAAAAAATGAGTATTAGTGAACTTGAGGAATTAATAAATAAAGTCTCTACCTCAACGGAACTTACGCCTGGAGCAACATCAAATTATAATCTTGAGAAAGAAAGGGATGAAGTTTTAAATTATATAGAAGAGGTTAAACAATATGAAAATGCCGTAGAGACGGAAAGAATAGCTTTTGGCTCTACTGCTATGCAATATGCTAATGTTGATCAAGATTTACAGCCACTTGTAAATACTTTTTTAAGTGATGAAATCATAGATACATTAATAGAAGAAAACAAAGGCAAGTATGATAATGAAAAAGGTCAAAAACTTAAAGATTTATATGCACAAGAAGCCTATGGTGTAAGTTGGGAAAAAGCATTAGAAGACAATCCCGAACTTGAAGAAATGAAGGATAGTCAAATGCGTTCTTATTTAGAAACCGCAGATGCTCTTGATCAAGCCAAAAATCAAATAAATAGTTTTACAAATGCAATTAGTGGACTTACGGATGTTGAAAAAGCCCTTTTTGCTGGACAAGAAGGTAGTGCCCTTACTAAAGCTCAAGCAGAAGAATATGCAAAATATCTTACAAATGAAAATGATAGTGAAGCTATAGCACAAGAAAAAGAGGCAAAGAGAAGACAACTTTTTACGGAATATGGTGGAGAAGAAGCTTTTGGTTCTTTTGAGACATTTGATAAATTATTTAATGGCGCAATAGAATCTGCATTAGATAATTTTGATACTAATAAATATGGTGAAAAATTCAATGAAATATTGTACGATTCCTTCTCTGGAAAATTAACTTCGGGAGCTTTTGCGAATCTCACAGATAATTTATGGTCAGTTTATACTACTTCTGGTGAGGAAGGGATGAGAAAAGTTCAGAATTCTATTGTCGAGATGACACAGGGGATGGATTCTGATAAAATTGAGGCTTTTACCAATGCTATTGCCGCGACCGATTGGACGAGTGTTGAACAAGTCGAATCTTTAAAAGAACTAGCTAGAGAGTATGGTGTTTCAGAAGAAGAAATAGAAAGATTCACAGGTCAACTTATTGAATTTAATAATGCCGCGAAACAAGTAAATCTTGAGCAGATAAATAAAGGACTCGTACTCGCTCGAAAAATCGCTAGTGGTGAACAAGGACGTAGTTTTTCAAAAGAAGATTATGAAACTGCAATAGCCAATGGCGCGAATCCAGATGATTTTCAATATAATATAGAAACAGAAGCTTATGACTATATTGGTTCAGACATTCAAGATGTATCTGCTGCTATTAGAGAAGGAACAAATCAAATAATAGCTCAGTTAGATAAGGAATATGCAAGTGCACTCGCCTTCGAAAAAGTTAAAAATGGGGGATGGGGAAAAACTTATGGTTGGACCGGTAGTGATTCTGATCTTGAAGATACAGAAAAGTTAAGGAAATTTCTTATAGCATATAATAATACAGCAGGAGAAAATTCATTTGTTGACCGTGAATTTATAGAAAATGCTAATGCTGAACAGTTACAAGAAAAATATAAAGAACTCGAAGAAATATATAATAATCGAGCAGACACTAAACAAAACTTAGATAATGTTACTGCAAGTCAATATCAAACATCTTCTGGTTCTGTATTAGCAGAACTTGCTGCAACCGGAGATGAAGCTGCGGTAGATGCTCTTAAGCAACAAATTACAAATTCTGGTTTATCAGAAGCTATTATTCAAGCACTTCTCGAAGATGTCGAAAGCGGAGATGCCGAAAAAATTAAGAGTACTGGAAATGTTGTTGGCGCCATTCAAGATGCTAATAGTTATGGCATTGAAACAGAACAGCTTGAACAATATGCCGAGGCTTTACGTACAGTTGATGGCCTTGAACAAGCTAATATTGGCACCTTATTAACTCTTGCTGCTGCTAATGCAAAATATCAAGAAGGTTTTAAGAATGTAATTGAATCCTATGATGAATGGATTGAATTAAAACAAGAAGATGGTTCAATTCACGCAGATCCTACTAATCTCGATGAGATGAAGGCTATTGGTGATTTGAAGAAAAATCTTAAAGAAATGTTCAATCTTTCTGAAGATGTTTCAGATGAATTCCTTGAAATGCCAGGAATAGCTGACTTGTTAGAAAGAGCGGTAAATGGTGATACCGATGCTGTTTCAGAATTACGTGCAGAATTAGCAAAAGCTCAAGCACAAGCTAGATTAATCGAACTTGGAATTGACCCCAACTCACAAAACGAAATCATGGAGCAAATCGATAACATGATGGGAGAGGCTGGAACATTAGAGTTCGGAGCAACCTTAAATGATTCCGCTTTTGCCCAAGGATTGCTTACCGCAATGGAAGCTGCTGGCATGACCGTTGGACAAATGCAAGAAATGTTTAACAGTCTTGGTTGGGCGCCAGAACTTGATTATGAATTAGTAGATGTAGCAGATGCAGAAAAGTATGCTGTTAATGGTCAGGTAGAAATAGCAGACCCGGAAAATCCTGGCAAGACAAAGATGGTACCTACCAAGAGTGTATCGGAATTTGCTACAAATGATAAGATTGCAATTCCTAAAATAGGTAATGCTACTTTTGTAAAACCTTCAATGCCTGATGTAACTCCTTCGACTAGTTCTGGTGGCGGAGGCGGTGGCGGAGGCTCCGAAAAGAAACCTTCTTATTGGGAAAATCCTTATGATGAACTCTATAACCTCCAAGAAAAAATAAATGAAGCCCTCCGCAAACGTGAAGATCTCGAAAGACGTTACCAAAAACTTCTCAAACAAGAGCAAGCCACACTCTCCGATATTCGTAAATCTTATTACGACCAAATCGAACACCTCGGTACAGAGGCCGAACTTCAAAAGCAACTTGCAGAAGGAAGACTTCGTCAAATTAAAAAGCTCGGAAATGAATTATATACAGACGAAGATGGTGACAGAGTTTCCTTTAAGGATATGGGCGTAACAAAATATGCTTCATATAATGCAGAAACTGGCTTAATAAAAATCGATTGGAATGCACTTGAAGAAATTTCAAATGACTCTGATAGAACAGAAGAGGGTAAAGCCGCAGAAGAATATATCTCACAGTTAGAAGAACTTGTAAGTAGTTATGAAGAAGTACGAGATAAACTCTGGGAAATCGAAGATACAATCGAGCAATTAAGAGAAGATGCAATTCAATCTTACATTTCATTTGAAGACCGCGTCATGGATGCGTTAATCAATCAATATCAAAAAGAAATAGATAGTTACCAGTCCATGAGCGATGCTCTTGAAGAGGCAAATAATGAGGTACTTGATTCCCTTCGTGAACAAATCGATTTATCCCGTCAGATTCGTGACAACACAGAAAAAGAACAAGATATCGCTGACATGGAAAATCGTTTAGCATACTTACAAAGAGATACTTCTGGCGCAAACGACTTAGAAATCCTCAAACTTCAGAAAAACTTAGATGATGCTCGTCAAAGCTATACAGATACTTTAATCGACCAAGCAATCTCCAACATGGAAAAGGATGCAAGCCTCGCCGCAGAACAACGTACAAAACAAATACAAATCATGCAGGCGCAATTAGATATGGCTGTGGCAAATGGAACTCTTTGGAAAGAAGTGCATGATATTATAAACGATGCAGCAGACGAAAATGGCGCGCTTAGTCCTCAATCTAACCTTATTAAACTCTTAGAAGAATCAGAAGGTTACAAGAGCTTGAGCGCAATCGGAAAGGAAGATTGGTTACAGAAAGCCGCAGAAGAATTCCATAAAGCTTGGGTTGGATTAAACGAAGCCGAAGATAAGTACAAAGTAGATGCCAATAGTGATGGGGTTGTTTATGATACTAGTACTCCTACCGAAGACACAAGTTCTAACAATAACAAACTTAGATGGGATACTACTGAAAAGAGAAAGCGCCGTGGCGATGGTAAGCATAAGTGGAGTGCATTTAAGACAGGTGGTCTTGCAGATTATACTGGTCCTGCTTGGCTTGATGGTACAAAGACAAATCCTGAACTCATCCTTAACGCTCAAGATTCAGCAAACTTTATCGCATTAAAAGATATTTTAGCTTCATTGTTGAACATCCAAGGCGCGAACGGCAAAGTTGGTAAGGGTGGAGATAACTATTTTGATATTGATATTAGCGCGACACTTGAATCTGACTATGATGTTGATAAACTTACAGAAAAGATTAAACGAGATATTTATAATGATGGACAGTACAGAAACGTTAATACAATAAACTATCTTAGATAAAAATGTGGGGATTCATAATCCCCCATTTTTTTATACAAAATTCATTACTTAGCTACTTATATATGAGATAAAAGGAGTATTTGAAAATAGAGTCAAAGGAGGCAAACCAATGTTAATTGATTTTTGTGGGTTCACTTTTAATGGAATCCACTCTTCTGAATTAAATATAACACGTGTAAGTAGCGGCTCTAGATATAACGAAAACTTGGGTGCTGTATTCCAAGATAAGACAGCACAAGTCGAGGGAGGAGACGGTACTTTATTTTGGAATTCTTATTATTCTAATAAACCTTTTTCCTTTCAAATTGCATATGATAGTTTAACCGAGGCGCAATTACGAAAATTGCGTCAGGTTTTTTGCGCTAAAGCAATGGGAGAACTCATACTTGATGAGACTCCTTATAAAGCTTATACAGTAAAAGTGCAAGCGCCCGTACAACTTTCATATCTTTGTTTTGATGATGTAAATAAAAATCGTGTTTACAAGGGAGAGGGAACAATTTCACTTATTGCTTATTATCCTTATGCTAAAAGTGTACATAAGTTTTTGAATGAATTTAATGATTATTTTTATTCAAATAAATATGAATGGGCCGATGCTTCAGGTCTCGCGCGCGTAAAGGGACTCTATGATGGCACAGGAGAAGATATTAAATTATATAATTCTGGCGACC
>Ga0265298_10002789_pt1 | contig 23823 bp, 25 predicted proteins | sample AusTroGonzalo_MG_3_FD_193486 | JGI IMG/M metagenome (GOLD analysis project Ga0265298, IMG submission 193486) | Bovine rumen microbial communities from tropical cattle in Woodstock, Queensland, Australia - Gonzalo_01 | ecosystem: Host-associated > Mammals > Digestive system > Stomach > Rumen ...
GCGGAAGCGGACCAGGGGCATCCCCGTCACCTGCAGGGGAGTCACGGTGACTTCACCGGGTTCGCCGTCGGGCACCCGGTTTCCCTCTTCATCGAGGATCTCCACCACCGCCAGATCCGCCGGGGGATGGCCGCCGCACCGGGCGGAACATTCGGTGAAACTGGTAACGATCTCGCTGGAAGCATAAGTGGAATGGACCGCGCCGGGCCAGAACCCTTCAAGTTTCGTCCCGAGCGGGGTCAGTTCCATCTCGCGGTTCCGCGCGGGTTCGCCAATGCAGATCAGGCGTCTGATGCAGCTGCCGTCGATGTGATTGTCGGCAAGATACTGTCCCAGTTTGGCCAGAAAACTGGGGACGCCGATGAGGTTTTCGGGATGCAGCGTGCTGATGACTTCGGCGTGGCTTTCGAGGGTGTTGAGACCGTTGCGGATGGCCGCGGCGCCGAATTTGACCACACCCTGATAATAGGCAAGACCGGCGATGAAACAGCGGTCGATGGTACAGGTGAGAAGCACCTTTTCGCCCTGGCGCATTCCCGCCGCCCGGTAGCCGCAGGCGTCGTTGTAGGCGAGACGGTCAAGGTCCGAGGCGGTGTAGACGATCCGGCAGGGAGTGCCGGTGGTGCCACTGGTAAAGCAGATGTCGGAAATTTCGCTGTCTGGAACGGCGAAAAAGGCGTCATTATGTTCCGCCAGGTCCCGTTTCGAGGTGGTGGGCAGTTCCTGAAGGGAATCGAAATCGTAATCCCGGTCGGGAAAGGCGGAAAAAAGTTTCCGGTAAAAAGGAGAATTGCTCCGGCAATAGCGGAGATGTTCGGTCAGCAGACGATCCTGAAGACGTCTGACCTCATCCCGGGAAGAAAACGATTGGTCGTCCGACAGATTAAATGTTTTTTTCATGATCCAACTCCGCGTCCATGGACGCCAGTTCCCCGGACATGATCCGGAAGACTTTATTTTTTAAGACATAAGCGGTTGCGCACTGATTGACCTGGTCTTTGTCCAGCGGTCCGATAAGACGGACCGCGAGATCCCTGAACTCCCGGAAGCGGAATTTCCGGTCCGGCATGTATTCGTTTCCTGCGATGCAGAGCATGTAGACGGGGACCTTCAATTCCAGCGCCACCTGGAAAATGCCGCTGTGAAAAGGATTCATATTCCGGCTCTCGGACCGGGTCCCTTCGGGATACGCGACGATCCCGTCACCGGAGTCCAGCGCCTCTTTCGCATGCTTGAGCAGCGTTTCAGAATCCCAGCCCGTGATATTCAAATAACCTGCCGACAGGGCGAACCAGCCAAGGACGGGGATCCTCAGGGGCCAGCCGTTGACTGTCTGGACCATATTGCGCCGGGGAAGCGACACCAGAAAACCGTCGATGGCCGACCGGTGGTTGGCGATCAGGATCCCCGGTTCCCGGGAACCGCCGGTCCGGTCTTCAAAACGGACCTTGAAAAAGGGACGCCACACGATACGCACCATGGACAACCCGAAATAAAGCAGAAAGATGCGGAGATAATGCTTTTTGCGCTGATCCGGCAGCAGGAACATCACCGCCAGCACCGGGACCAAGACTGCCAGCCAGTAGACCACCCACCAGAGGGCGGTCATGAAATAAAATGCCGCAGTTCGCAGAAAAAGCATGGCCGGAAACACTTTCCGAGTTTTACCGGAATTTTTCTTCGATCTCGGGATGCTCCTTGGCCAGCTTCTCGAAGAGGGTGTAAACATCTCCGAGCGTGCGGACGGCGCGGACTTCCGGATTGTCCCGGAGCATGATCCCGAACTTCTGCTGCAGCCCCACGATCATATCCACCAGATCCAGACTGTCCAGCTGAAGATCCTCGATGATCCTCTTGTCTGGTGTCAGTTCGGATTCGTCCAATTCGAAACGTTCAACAAAAATCGAGTTCACCGTTTTGACGATCGTGTCGTGATCCATATTCCTTTGTCTCTCCTGTAATTGGGGATGAATGGTAAAAATGCTGATATGTCAGTCTGCACTCCTGCAAACCAGCGAGGCATTGACCCCGCCGAAAGCGATACTGTTCTTGACGCAGATCCGGACTTTCTGTTCCCGGATCTCACGGGGCAGCAGAATGCCGGCGCAGTCTTCGACCTGTTCCAGATTGCGCGTCGGCAGCACGATGCCGTCACGCATCATGCCGTAAACAGCAGCCAGCTCCAGCGATCCGGAAGCGCCGAGGGTATGTCCCAGATGTCCCTTGAGACTGGAAACCGGGACTTCGGAACCGAAAACTGCCCGGCAGGCCGCGGCTTCGGCAGCATCGCCGACTTTGGTCCCGGTGGCATGGGCGCTGACGTAATCGACTTCGCCGGGAGTGACCCCGGCATCGGCCAGGGCGTTTCTCATGCAGTTGGCGATCTGGAGTTCGTCGGAGTGGCTGACATGCCATCCGGAACAGTTGGTGGCATAGCCGGCGATCTCGAAGAGGATCCGGGCACCGCGTTTCCGGGCGTGTTCCATTTCCTCGACCACCAGAATGCCTGCCCCCTCGCCGCAGACCAGTCCGGTCCTGGCGGCATCGAAGGGACGCGAGAGCCGTTCCGGCTCCGGAGACTCTTCTTCCGCCAGTGCATAAAGAAGCTGGAACGAGGATGACACCAGAGGGGTGGATTCATCCGCGCCGCCCGCCAACACCGCATCGACCTTGCCCAGCTGGATAAGTTCCAGCGCAGCACCCAGAGCCTGAAGCCCGGAAGCACAGGCGGAATTGGTCGACAGCTGCGGACCGTTGATCCCGAACATGTCGGCCACATTGAAACTTGCGGAATGGGACATGATCCGGAAGAAATGGCACGCAGAGAGGTCGTTGCGGCGGCCTTCATATTCGGCAACGCAGGCTTCGGTCATGCTGGAAGGACTGCCCACGGTGGAACCGATGATGCATCCCACTCTCCCGGAGGTGAAGACCGCCGGGTCCAGCCCGCTTTGAGCCACGGCTTCCTGCGCGGCAAGTCCGGCAAAAAGGGCGGTGTTCCCCATCGTGCGTCTGACCTTGCGGCTGATCTGTTTGACCACCGCAGGATCCAGTTTCACGGGAGCTCCGGCGATATCGCGGCCGAACTCATCGTGCCACTCGGTCATGGCCCGGATCCCGGAACGGTTTTCCACCAGAGCCCGGTACAGCTCCGACGCGGAGTTGCCAAGCGGCGAAACCACACCGATTCCGGTGACTGCTGCTCTGCGTTTTTCCATATTTTTCAACCCACCATGCTTTTTCGAGCGGGAATTCAACAAGAATAACGGCGAAAAAGACCCGACACCTCATTTCCACCCGGAACAAACTCAATATGATAATATAATACTGAATTCATGAAATACAAGACAGTTCCAAATTTTTCCCGCAATTTTAAAAATGTAAAAATTAAAATCTCAACGTCCTCTTGAATTTCTTTTTTTTCGGAGTATGATAACGGACAACAGATCTGCAGAAAGGAATTTTTCAAAATGAACAATGTCTGTGATTTCGGAGCCGTCGGCGACGGCCGGACCAAAGATACGGCGGCGATCCAGAAAGCCATCGATGCCGGCGGCATGGTCTTTTTCCCGCCGGGAATTTATCTGAGCGGAACTTTGTATCTGAAATCGCACGGCGGCCTGGAACTCGCTCCGGGCGCGGTCCTCCTGGCCAGCCCCGACAAGGAAGATTACAACGCCGATGATTTCTGCGTGCAGAACAGTTTTTCGGTGAGGGAAAAATCCAGCGGAGCCCATTTCATCGTGGCACTGGAACAGCAGGACATCGTGATCCGCGGCGGCGGGGTCATCGACGGCAACCGGCAGGCTTTTTACAACCAGATCTGGGAGGAACATCCCCATTTATTCAAGCTGACCGACTGGCGCCCGGGCCAGATGGTTTACTGCTGCGAATGCGAAAATGTCCGGATCAGCGAGGTGGAACTGAACAATGCGCCTTACTGGACGCTCTTCCTGCACGGCTGCGAACGTGTCACCGTCCACGGCGTCCGGATCTGGAACGATTACAGAACCCACAACGGCGACGGGATCGACATCGACTGCTGCCGGTTCGTCACGGTCAGCGACTGCATCATCCATTCGGCCGACGACTGCATCACTTTCCGCGGCAACGACCGGAAACTGAAGCGGAAGCAGCCCTGCGAATTCGTCACGGTGACCAACTGCATTGTGGGGACGCGCTGCAATGCCTTCCGTATCGGAGTGGGCGAAGGCGTGATCCGCAACTGCACCGTCTCGAATGTCATCATCCAGAACACCCGGACCGGGATCCAGGTCAACGGCCGCTATTCCCCGACTTCCGAGGGCGCTGTAATCGAAAATATCCTCTTCAGCGACATCCTGATGGAGGTGAAACGTCCTCTGGCGGTCTGCAGCGATGTCCGCGGCGTGCATGACCAGGAGATCAAACCGATCCACAATATGGTGTTCCGAAACCTGAACGGCACCGCCTGCTGGTCGAGTCTGGTGGAAAGCAACCATCGCGGGGATATCCGCGACATCGTCTTTTCCGGAGTGAAACTGAAATACCGCGGCGGGGAAGATGCCGAGGAAGGACCGGGACTGATCTATGCCGAATTCGGAACCAGGAATGCGCCCGCGGCCTTCCACCTGGCCAATGCGGAAAAAGTCATTTTCCGCGATGTGCAGATCGATTGGGAATCCGATTCTCCGAACTGGAAATACGGGATCATGGCGGTGAACACCGAGATCACGGAAATCAATTCAGGATGCGATTTCGGCAAGCCGATGAACACCGCCGCCAACTCGATCCTCTCCGCCGGTCAGGAAAAAGGAAAGTCCCATGCGTAAATTTATCCTCGACACCGATTGGTGGACAGATTGCGATGATGCCGTCGCCATCCGTCTGCTTTGCAATGCCCACCGGAAAAAAGAAATCGAACTGCTCGGCATTGACATCAATGCCTGCATGCCGTATTCGATTCCTTCCCTGGATGTGTTCACGCGGGATTCCGGCGTCGAAGTGCCCCTCGGATTGGATCACAGCGCAGTCGGATTTGCCGGCCGGCCGCCTTATCAGGAACACCTCGCCAAGGTGCGGAAACCGGAACGGACCAATGCGGATGTCCCGGACGGAATCGATTTCTATACGCATCTGCTCAGCAGCGCCGACGATGCATCGGTCGAAGTATTGTCCATCGGATTTACCCAGGTCCTCGCCGGATTGCTCAGACAGCCCGGAGGCCGCGAGCTGGTCTCCCGGAAGATCCGGCACTTATGGATCATGGCCGGCAAATGGGACGAGCCCCGCGGGAGGGAATACAATTTCCATAAAAACGAACTGACCCGCCGCAGCGGTGCGGAACTTTGCTCAGCCTGGCCGACACCCATAACTTTTCTCGGTTACGAAGTCGGCGAAAGTGTCAAAACCGGCGGTCAGCTGCCGGACGGCGACCTGCTGAAACAGGTCATGGCCGACCACGGCAGTGTCAACGGCCGTTCGTCCTGGGACCCGATGCTGGCTTTGCTGGCAGTCACCGGCGATCCCGAACGGGCCGGTTACCGCTGCGTCTACGGGCGTGCGCAGGTGGATGAAACCGACGGCAGCAACCAGTTCACGGAAGATCCGGATGGTCCGCACCGCTATGTCGTCAAGCTTCATGACGACGGATATTATGCGGACGCTGTCAATGCCCGTCTTATTTATTCGGCAGCCTCGGCCAGTTTCGCACGGACCTGAGCCAGCACGGCCGGATCATTGGTCCATGTGAAGGGATCTTTGATGAACGGTTTGATCAGTTCGATCACCTTTTCACGGCCGATCTTGCGTTCCGCGAGCGCAAGCAGTTCATAATCCTCGATGCCGTCCCGGATCAGCCATGCACGCTGGGTCGGAACGGCTTTCCCTTTGCCCTGATACGGCGGATAAATGATCGTCGGATAGGCGCTGTCATAAAGTCCGGTCGGATTCTCCCAGGGATTGAAAACTTTGTTTTTTCTGGCGACCCCGCAGTAGATCGTGTTCCACAGCAGACCGCCTTTGCCGCCGGCCGTGTAAATCTGCCAGGCGAAGGCCCGCGCGTTCATGCATTCCGCCGGGTTGATGGTGTTCTTCCACTGATAATACCATTTTCCCTTATAGTTGTTCAAGGTGGTTCTGACCGACGGCCGGTTGAAGGAAGAGACCTGGATATCATACGGCGGCAGTTCGGCCCGGCCGCCGACGATCATCAGTTCGAGGTCAGGCACCTGCTTTTTGATCTCTGCCATGATCGGGATCAGCTGCCGGAAAACGTCGCCCGGGACTTCATCGTAGATATACCAGTAGAAACGGATATCCGGAAATTCTTTCTTCGCATGGTCCAGGAACTGCCGGGCATATTCCGTGACATATTTGAGTCCTTCCGGAGCATCGTAGTAACTGCCGAACGGGGTGGCCGGCGGTTCGGCGCCGACGGTCCGGCCCCATTTTTTCCTGGTTTTGCGGCCTTTGCTTATGAACCAACCGCCGTTGTCACCGAGCATTCTCAATAACGGGACCCGGATGATACGGAAATGATATTTGTCGCGCAGTTCCCGGATGGAAGCATCCGTTGCGCTCCAGTCGGTCACAACCACGGAACCATTGACCTTTTTCCATTTCGGGGCCTTGATCCCCGCCGCCTGGTTGGTGGAGATCCGCATCCGGCTCAGAATGGAATGAAGATCGTCGATGATCTCCTGTTTCGGACGCGTATCGAATTTCAGATAGGCGCCTTGTCCGAAACCGGTGCTCGTATAAAACGCGGTGGAGAGGACGGTCCGTTCCGGCAGGGACGCGCCCCAGACTTTGACCGTCAGCGGAACAGAGGCCAGTTCCCGGCTGCCGTCATACAGCCGGACCTGTCCCTTGCAGTTTCCTTTTTTCATTCCGGACGGGATTTTGACCGTGATGAAGAAAGCGCAGTTCTTTCCGGGTTCGGCACTGACCGGGCCGTCAACAGCAATCAGCGGATCGGCGGTCATGCCGAGCTGACGCGGATCGGCCGCCTTGGTCACTTTCACAAATTCCACTTTGCGGAATTCGAAACTGAAATCCTTGAATCCTTCGGCTTTCAGCGAAAGCGCTTTCAAAGATTTTTTCGGCGTAATGACCAGCTGGAACGATTCGTTTTCGTTTCCTGCCGCAGCCAGTTCCACGCCGCTGCCCTGTTTCACCCCGGCGGGAACGCCGGAAAAAGCCGCCTGGCAAAGCGGCGATTCGCTCCACAGAATGAAATCATCGGTCTGTTTCTGAATGACTCCCATCGTTCTGACATAGGAAGCCGGGGCGGTTTCGGAAAACGAGGCATCGTCGACCCAGACTTTCATGATGCTGCAGAATTTCAGGTTGATGTCGCATTTCACCGTGTTTTTCGGCGGGAAAAAACGGATCGGGAACGGCAGCCATTGATCCATTTCCCTCTCCATCTGCGGACCGTTGAAATAACCGCAGATCTTGCCCGCGGCATCGTAAAACGTCACATCATACCAGATCCGCGACGTCACTTCCTTCTGCCCGATGTAATAGAAACAGTTGAATTCGTACATTTTGCCGTATCCGCATTTGAGATTGCGGAACCGCATGTTGTTTTCTCCGGGTGCGACCCGGCACTCGTGATACCAGGAACGTTTGCCGGAATGGACCCGGGTGGTGTCGGCCCGGCTGATGAAACGGCCCGCCGTGTTTTCCGGCTTGCACCGCACAGTGATGCTTTCGCGGGGACGCCAGGTAAACGGACATTTTTCCTCTTCGAAGGAACCGTTTCCGATGAGATTTTCCGGAGCTGCGCCGAGGGTGAATGCGGCTGCCGCCGCAATACAGAAAACTGTCTTTTTCATCATTTTGGCCTCCTCATAGAAATTCGTATCGGTCAAGTCCCGTAACATACACCGTCATTCACCGTTTTTCAATCCGGCGAGGTGGATCCTGTTTCATATCCCGAATCTGATTAAGGAAGACAGAACAATTTCGATAAAACCTCGCAGAAATGCTTTCAAAGTAAAATGTGAAAGGTATAAGAACGTATATATTGAGGAAGGATGCGGAGCGGCAAGCATTCACTGGATGATCCAAAACTGCTTTTGGAAATTGGCAGTGGAATATCGTTCGACAAAAGGAGGATTAGGTTATGAATTGTGCGCCAGTGATTGAAATCGGATTGTTGGGAAACATTATTATTTGGTCTCTTATCATCATGGGGATTTTAAACACTATTTTGTGTTTGACAACCTGTGATTGGTTTTCGGCAATTTTTTCCGTGATTGGTATTTTTGCTTCGGTGTGGTTTTATAAATTTGTTTATACCTGTATTGCAAACGGGTATAATTATGGCACCGTTGCTGGATTGGTCTGCTGGGCAGGATTTGCTATTCCATGGATGCTTAACAGCATGGTGTGGGGTGCATTGAGCATGAAGATGGGACAAGCAGTTCTTTGGAATTATTTTAATGCCTTTCTGGTGATAACTCTGCTTTGCCCCTGCTGACAATAAATCAAGACCCACTTCCGTCATGACCAGCCGGCAGGGCGGAAGTCCGGAACGGTTTTCAGAATCGGCGAAGAAACGGGTTCAGGATTTCCTGTAATAATTTTTGTCCTTCAGGCAGATCAGGAAGGCGAGGATGGTTCCGGGGAGCCAGCCGAAAAGCGTGAACAGGAAAACCAGAAGCATGGTGCCGCAGCCTTTGTCAAAAACCGCCAGCGGCGGAAAGACGAGACACAACAGATAACGGATGATCATGACCAGAAGATCATTGCCCGTCACTTCGACATCGCCGTTATTCATTTTCAGTCTCCGATTTTCTTTTTGTCAGCCAGACAGAGGATCAATGCCGCGACGGTTCCGGGTATCCAGCCCAGCAAGGTCAGAAGCAGAACCAGAAGAATGGCCCCCAATCCTTTGTCGAAAACCGCCAGCGGCGGAAAAATAAAGCACAGGATGATACGAATTGCCAAATCCATCAGACATACTCCTTGAGTTCGCGGTTGAAAAGTTCGGAACCTCCCAGAACCAGCCCGGGAAGAAAAATAATGGCAGCCAGGGGGATCATCAGCAGAAAATAGGCTGAGACCCCGAATCCGAGAATGATGAAAATTCTTTTGCCGGCAGCTTTTTTCAGCTGGCCGATCGTTGTGCCGTTCCGGTTGGCGGAACAGATTATGTAAGTTAAACCGAAGAAATATCCCATGCAGATGATCAGCAGGATCTGACCGATGACCGGGAAAAAAAGGCTGATGATGAACAGTATGCAAAATGCGAGGGCGGTTCTGATGCCGAACAGGAAAGATTCGATACTGTATTTCAAGCTCAATTTCCAGGTGATCCCGACCGGCCGGGAACCGTATTTCCGCGTTTCGTAGTGATCGACCAGTGAATCGAAGAAAAAACCGCCGAACATTTCATAAAGGGCGCCGACAGTCATTCCCAGGATCAGAATTCCGGCAATGATCCCTAAAAAATGGGACAGTCCGCAGACCAGGCCCGCGAGCCAGGAAAGCCACGCGGGAAGGTTCGCCATCAGCTGAGTGATTTTCTCTGAAATGCTGCTTGTCAACCCGGCAATGATCCGGAACGTGATGAAATATACGATGACAAGAAAACACCAGGGAAACAACGCATATTTCCATGAGCCCCTGTCATGAAAGAAGATCCGGATCCCGCGGGGGGTATATGACAGTCCATTCATGAAATCCCTGATCATAGCCAACCATTCAGCTTCGGGTGAAAAGACGGGGAGTTCCGCCTGTCACAGGAAGCCCGGCCGATGCCGGGCGTTCCAGTTGACATTTTATTTTTTCGCAGCATCAGCCTTCGGAGCGGGCTGGGCAGGCTTGGCAGGAGCGGCGGCTTTCGGCGCGGGCTGAGCAGTTTTGGCCGGGGCAGCCTTCGGAGCGGGCTGAGCGGGCTTGGCCGGAACGGCGGCCTTCGGCGCGGGTTTGGCAGGAGCGGCGGCTTTCGGAGCGGGCTGAGCGGGCTTGGCCGGAACGGCGGCCTTCTTGGCCTGCTGCTGCGCTTTCATCTTCTGAGCTTTAGCTTTGAGAGCGGCCTGGCGGGCTGCCCTTTCCTGTTCTTTTTTCTTTCTGTTGGCCTCGATTTTTTTGCCGAGCGCTTCGGCATCCTTGATTTTGAAGGAAAGGCTGAAGATATTCTTTTCGGTCTTGCGGGTCACTTTCTGTACGAATTCAGCGTATTCCGGGCCAGCCTGGGCGGCGAAACCGATGCCCATATTGGCGGCGGCCATCATTTCGCCGGCGGACTGATCATCCTTGAAGATCATCCGGAAATCCAGCACGGGGTCGTCTGCGGAAAACGGAATGTTCAGTGCAATGGCGTCCAGTTTCTTGAGCGCGGGAAGCATCTGGATGACCGCATCGACGGATTCCTTGGCCGAGCCAGGCTTATCGGGAATGACCACTTTGATGGCGGACGAAAGCAGAATGTCCTTCATCTGGATATCATCGAAGATCGGATTGGGCTTGTCCGCCTTGAAGAAAGCCGGGTCGGTTTTGTTGATCCCGACCAGCAGGAGATTTTCATGATAAAGAATGGCAATGACTTTGCGTCCATTCACCGTGGCGGTCACATGACGTTCGTCTCCGACCTTGACTTCTTTCAGGTCTTTGACAACGTCTTTATTGTCTTTTCTGATATCCGCCAGGGCATAATCGAAGAATTTGCCGACCTGCTTATTGGCGGACTGGATCAGGAATCCGCCCCACTCCTCCCTGACCGAACCGAAGAAAAGGACACGGCACTCGAAAATGTCTTCCGGAAGCGACGCTTTTTTCACATCTTTCAGGAACATTTCTTTATTTTCGGCGTACATTCTGGTTTTGGTGGCATTGGTTCCATCAAACAGGAACAGGCCATTGGCGGAAGCCGGAACTTTGGATTTCAGTTCCTTGTCGGGATTTCCGCAAGCGGCCAGGAAGAGGGCCAGTGCCAGGACCGGCAGGGCGAAAAACAATTTTTTCATAAGGACACTCCTTTTTTGGTTACGTCACAATTGACGGTATTGTTTTATATTGAAAAATTGGATTTGACGGAAGATTGACGGAACGGCTCAAGACTTGGTGGACATTCGCAAATAAGCCTCCACGAAGGGATCGAGATCGCCGTCGAGGACGGCATTGACGTTGCCGGTTTCATAATCGGTCCGGAGATCTTTGACCATCTGATAGGGCTGGAGGACGTAGGAACGAATCTGGTTTCCCCAGCCGATTTCGGACTTTTCGCCGGAGATGGCGGCGGCTTCTTTTTTGCGTTCTTCTTCTGCACGTTCATACAATCTCGCCTGGAGCATACGGTAACACATGGCCCGGTTCTTATGCTGGGAACGTTCCATCTGACAGGAGACCACGATGCCGGTGGGCAGGTGGGTGATGCGGACGGCGCTGTCGGTCCGGTTGATGTACTGCCCGCCGGCGCCGCTGGCGCGGTAGGTATCGATCCGCAGGTCCTTTTCATCGATTTCGATATCGAGGTCTTCGGTAAGTTCGGGGAAGGCATCGGCGGAAGCGAACGAAGTATGGCGCCGTGCGTTGCTGTCGAAAGGCGAAATGCGGACGAGGCGGTGGATACCGCGTTCGGCTTTCAGGTAGCCGTAGGCGAATTCGCCTTCGACGCGGAGAGTGACGCTCTTGATGCCGGCTTCTTCACCGGGCTGCATGTCGATGATCTCGTCCTTGTATCCGCGGCGTTCGAACCAGCGGCGGTACATGCGCATGAGGATGCTGGCCCAGTCGCAGGATTCGGTGCCGCCGGCGCCGGCGTGGATGAAGAAGAAACAGTTGTTGCGGTCGAATTTGCCGGAGAGGAAACTGACCAGTTCGAGTTTGTCGAGCTGGGCGGAAAGTTCCGCCCAGGCGTTGTCGGCCTCGGCCAGGAAACTTTCATCCTCGGCGGCGAGTTCGGCCATGACCCCGAAATTCTCGACGCTGTCTTTCAGCTGGAAAAACGGTTCGGTGGCGGCTTTGCACTGGCTGAGCCGCTGCACGGTTTCCTGTGCGGATTCCTTGTTGTCCCAGAAATTGCTCTGGGACATGGTATTTTCGATCTGAGCCATCTCGTTTTTGTAGTCATCGATCTTCAAAAACGTATAAAGGCGGTCCAAACGTGCGTTCGCATCCTGGCTGTGAGCCTTAATTTCTTCAAGAAGCATGATAAAATCTCGATCTCTGTGGTTGTTTTCTGTCCAATCTGTGTTATATTGACATATAATATTACCATTTCTTTTGAAAAAATCAAGTTAAGGAGAAAAAAATGCTGGCAAAAAGCAGTCTGGAATTTCTGGAACGTTTCATGATGAGCTCGGGTCCGTCGGGATTTGAGTTCGAACCGGCGGCGCTGTTCCGCGAATACGCCCGGGCGTTTGCGGATTCGGTCAAGACTGATGTCAACGGCAGCACGATCGCATGCATCAACCCGGATGCGAAATTCAAGGTGATGCTGGCCGGCCATTACGACGAGATCGGTTTCCAGGTGGTCTACGTGGATGAGGGCGGACTGGTGACGTTCCGTTCGGTCGGCGGAATCGACAAGCATACCCTGCCGGGTCTGGAAGTGGATATCCTGAATGAAAAAGGACAGCGTATTCCGGGCGTGATCGGCCGCAAGCCGATCCATCTGCAGACCACGAAAGAACGGGAAACCGCCTCGGAGATCAAGGATCTGTGGATCGATATCGGAGCCGAAAGCCAGGAAGAAGCGGAAAAACTGGTGCGGACCGGCGATCCGATCGCATTCCGTTCCAATTACCGGCGGCTGGGCAAAAACGCCGTCATGTCCAAAGGGCTGGACGACAAGATCGGCGCATTCGTGATCATCGAAGCGCTGCGCGAACTGGCGAAACGGAAAGTCAAGGTCGGGGTTTATGCGGTCGGAACGGTCCAGGAGGAACTCGGACTGCGCGGCGCCAAGCCGAGCGCGTTCGGGATCGATCCCCAGGCGGCGATCTGTGTGGATGTGGGATTTGCCACGGATGTTCCCGGCGTGGAAAAGAAGACCTGGGGCGACGTCACGCTCGGCGGCGGCCCCATCCTGCAGCGCAACGCCAACAACAATCCCGTACTGAACCGGCTGATGTTCGACCTCGCGGCGAAGAAGAAGATCCCGTATCAGCTGGAATGCGGGCACCGCGCCTCGGGCGGCACGGACACGGATGCGATCCAGCTGACGCGTTCGGGCGTGGCCACGGCGTTGGTCAGCATCCCGAACCGCTATATGCATACTCCCGTGGAGATCTGCGACCTGCGCGATGTGGAAAATGCCATCAAGCTGATCGCGGAAACCATTGCCTCGTTCAAGGGCAAGGAAACCTTCATCCCGGGGATCGACTGAGCACGACGGTGGGACGATGGGGAAGCTGTTTCTAATTTCCGGCAACGAGGATTTCACCGTCAAGGAGCGGGCTTACGAGCTGATCGTTTCCCTGTGCGGTGAAAATCCGGAAGAGAACACCGGACTGGAAATCATCCGCGGGGACGATGACTCGGAAAAATTCGGACCCGTGCTGGAGCGTTTTCTGGCTGCGCTGGAAACGCCGCCTTTTCTTTCCCCCGAAAAATATGTGTGGCTGAAACATTTCAACAAATTCGACGATGCGCTGGGCGAAGCCTCGACCAAAAAAAAGAAAAGCCGTATCGACCTGATCAGCGATTTTCTGCGGGAGGGTCTGCCGAAAGAATTGACCGTAGTCATCGACGGCACGGGGCTGGACCGCAGGAAAGCTTTTTTCAAGCTGTGCGAAAAACTGGCCAAAGAGTCCGGCGGCGCGCTCGAATGGCACGAAAAAGCCGACCCGAAAATGAAGGGATATCTGCAGCAGCTGCACCGGAAGGTCCGGGAAATGATCAGCCAGTATGACAAGCGGATCGACGAGCAGGGCGCGTCATTTCTGGCGGAGACCATCGGCGGGGATGCCGCGAGGCTGAAAAACGAGATCGAAAAACTGGTTTCCTACGCCGGATCCGGCAATCAGATCACGCTGGAAGACTGTCTGACGATCTGCAGTCGGAGCACGGAAACGCTGGCGTGGGAATTTTCCTCGGCGCTGGCCTCGAAAAACGCGCCGAAAGCGCTGTCGATGATCCCGAGCATTCTGGAGACGCTGGAACAGGAATCCGGCTCTTCGGGCGGCCGGGGCGAGCTGGTGCTGATCGCGGTCACCAATTCCGAATTCAAAAATCTGCTGCTGGCCAAGTGTGAATCGGAACGTTTTTCGATCCCTTCCCGGGCGAATGCGGATTATTTCTACAATCTCTTCGAATCGCGCAAAGGAGCGGAAAACAACAGCAGTTTCTTTTCCCAGCATCCTTTCCGCGCGTTCAAGCAATGGGAGAATTCCACGCGGTTCACCGATGAGGAGATCTCCCGTGCGCTCGGCGCCATTTTCACCGCCAACAGACAGATGGTCACAGGCGGCGACATGCGCCTCGCGCTGGAAAACCTGGTGATCAAAATCGCGGGGACCTGAAAGGACCGAAAGAAATGCTGAAGATCGTAGCCGATGACAAAATCCCGTTTCTGAAAGGGATCCTGGAACCTTTTGCACATGTGGTCTATCTGCCGGGTGGAAAAATCACCCGTTCGGAACTGCAGGATGCCGATGCGCTCCTGACGCGGACCCGGACGAAATGCACTGCGGAACTGCTGGAAGGCACGGCGGTGAAATTCATCGCCAGCGCGACAATCGGCTTTGACCATATCGATACCAGGTTCTGTGATGCGGCGGGGATCCGCTGGACCAATGCGCCGGGCTGCAATTCGGAATCCGTGGCGCAGTATATCACCTCGCTGCTGCTGAATCAGGCACACCGCACCGGCCAAGCGCTGGACGGGCGGATCCTGGGCGTGATCGGCGTGGGAAACGTCGGTTCCAAAGTGGCCCGCAATGCCCGGACGCTGGGGATGCGCGTGCTGCTGAACGACCCGCCGCGGGCACGCCGGGAAGGACAGTCGGCTTTCACCGGCATCGACGAAATCTGCCGGCAGGCGGATTTCATCACCTGTCATGTGCCGCTTAATTCCGAGGGAGCCGACAAAACTTTTCATTATGCGGATGAAGAATTTTTCAGCCGGCTGGAGCAGCGGCCGTTTTTCATCAACAGTTCGCGCGGGGAAGTGTGCGACAACGGCGCGCTGAAACAGGCGTTGAAAGCGGGAAAACTGGCCGGGGCGGCACTGGATGTGTGGGAAAACGAACCGGATATCGACCTGGAGCTGCTGGGACTGCTGGATTTCGCCACGCCGCATATTGCGGGTTATTCCGCGGACGGCAAAGCCAATGGAACGGCGATGAGCATTCTGGCGCTGGTGAAATTCTTCGGGCTGGAAAAAGGATTCGATCCGGCGGTTCTGCAGCGGCCGCCGCTGCCGGAGCAGCGGACGGTCGATCTGATGCCGTATTTCAAGGCCGGGGCGAGCCGGACGGAACTGCTTTACCGGGCAGTGACCGCATCTTATGACATTGTCTCGGATGACCAGCGTCTGCGCGGCGATCCGGCCGGATTTGAAAAACAACGGGGTTCATATCCGCTGCGGCGGGAATTTGATTCTTATCGGATCTCGGCGCCGGAAACGGTGTCTGATATTCTGAAAAGATTGCGTTTTGAGGTTATGTAAGGAGTTGGGAAGTGTCGCGGGGAAAGTATAATAACTGGAAAGAAAAAGCACGTCGTCTGTTCCGGTTTTATTATAACAAGGCCGTGCGTGAAAAAGGGACTCCGGAGTATGTAGCCAGGGGCTGGGCGATCGGGATGTTCGTCGGTTTTGCCGTTCCTTTCGGACTGCAGCTGATGGTCTCCGTGCCGTTGGCTTTTCTGCTGAAGGGCTCCAAGCTGGGGTCAGTGGTGGGAACTCTGGCGACCAACCATTTCACTATATTCATCATCTATCCGTTTCAATGCTGGCTGGGCAGTCATCTGATCGGAAATCCGCTTAGTTTTGCCGATATCAGTTCGAAGATGGAGCAGGTGATCGAAAATCAGGATTATGAGACCCTGTTCGGTCTGGGAAAAGATATCATCACCGCGTTTTTCATCGGCGGTTTTCTGCTGGCATTCGTATCGACGCCGATCTGTTATTACGTGGTCAAAAATATGGTGATCCAATATCGGCTGAACAAAGAAAAAAGACGTCTGAAAAAACTGGAGAAGCTCAATGCCCTCGATTCCGGAGATCGCAATACCAAATGAAGCCGAGAACCAGCTGGCGGAACGTCTGGAAGAGCTGGAAAAACTGCTGCAGGAATCGGAAAGCCTGCGACGCCGGCAGTTCCTGGTATCCGGCATCACGCTCCTGCTGATGCTGGCAGTCCTGGCCTTTTTCATCATCGGCCTGGTGTTTTTTTTCCGGACCTATCCGAAACGTCTGCTGATGCAGGAAGTGGTGGACCGGAACCGGCTGATCCTGGGCAACCCATATCATTTCGGAGTCAACCGGAAATATGACCGGAAGCTGATCCATTATTTTCTCGGAGAAACGCGCCGGGAACTGCAGCGGAGGAAACCGCTGCTGCGGCAGGAACTGCGTACCGCGATCCGGTCCCTGAACGCCTATGCCCGAAATGAACTGCGGAAAGAATTCCGGACTCGTCTTTATCGCCATCTGGCGGCTGAAACGAAGCTGTATCTGAAGGAGAAGAAGTTGGAGCCCGCCGCCCGGCATCTGGTCCAGCTGCGGCAGATGAATGTGGAACTGTCCTCAGCCGTAACAGAGGAAATATTCGGCGATCAGGAAACTGTCGGCCAGGAGGCTTTTGACCTTTTTCAAGCGGAAGTGCAGCATTTGCGGAAAACCGATCTGTATCGGGAATTATCCGGCGAGCCGCTGGACATGGTGGAGCAGCGGCTGCTGGAAAATCTGCTGGAATGTGTGGTGTGCCGGCTGCATGAGTGGAAAAGTGAGACTGGAGGACCGGTCCATGAATGAGAAGCTCCAGGAAAAACTGGATCAGCTGACGATCGAGCTCAAGGAACGGAGACGGAATTATCATAATTCCCTGCGGTATGTGATTTATTTCTGTATCATCATCCTGGTGTTTTTTTCGCTGTATTCGGCCCTGATCAGTTATAAGATCCGCGAGATCGCCACACCCTCGACCATCGCGCTGCTGATCGCCGGGGAACTGCGGGATCATTTTTACGATACGCTGAAGGAAGGGAAAGCCGATTTCCGGCGGACCGCGGGCGATATGTCCCAGTCGGCGCTGCTGGCGGTTCCCGTCGGGATTCATGCGGCGGGGGAACTGCTCAGGGAATCCATGGATTCGGACGCGCGGAGCGCCGCCCTGGAAATCTCCGAATCACTGAAAGTTCAGCTGCACCGGAATATTGACCGTATCCTGGCGGATGCCGCTGCCGCTCCCCAGACCTGGAAAGTCCCTGCGGATATCGATCTGAAGGAATTGAGTCGGATCGGAAAAAGAATGATGTTTCCGGTGCCGCTGGCTTTGGGGGAACATCTCCGCAGTATCCGCCTGAAGAAAAAATCCGCCTTGTCCCGGCAGGATCTGTGCGAACGTGATTTCATGCTCTGCTGGCTGTTCCTGGTGGAAAATGAACGGTATCTCGATACCCTGAAAGCGCGTTTCTGGCTGGAATTTTCCGCGACCGTGGCACGGAGCTGGGAAGACGTGATGAAACCGAGCGCAGATTCAGGTCAGAACAACACAAAGAACATCCCGATGAAGAACAGGATCCCGGTCAGGCCGTAAAGGATCAGTCTGCCGTTTCTGCCGGCGCTGTTCAGATTCTGAAGACGGTTTTTCCGGCGTAAATATTCGGTCTGGAGATACGAGGAAGCATTCCGGCGGTCCGTCAGGCTTTCCTGGGAATTGATTTGCCAGCGGTTCGACTGCCAGTTTTTCACAGGTTCACCCGGAAAGTCAGGAAGATGGCCAGGATCAGCAGCAGACCGCTGAACAGGACCGCCAGGATCAGCGGCAGCATGAAAGCGGCTCCGAGCCGGAACATTTGTCCGAACGTGACCGAATCCAATTCCGCAAAAAGATTTTTGGCAGACTGATTCACCGCCGTTTTTTCGGCCGTCGGCAGCTGAATGTCGGCAAGGTCGATCCGCAGATGCTCCAGCTGACGGTAATTATCGGAAAGACGGAGCTGGAAATCGGGAGCATATTCATCCAGTTCCGGCTGTTTTTCGAGACGTTCCAGGAGCTTGGCGGTTTCCTCTTTCATTTTCTGCAGATCGGCGGAATTCTTTTCCAGCTCTGCACACTGGTTCGCGATCCGGGCCGCAATTTCATGAAGCCGGATATTCAGGTCCTGGCGGAAATGTTCGTATTCCTGCCAGCGTGACCGCAAAGCTTTGGCGGTTTCCGCCGGGAGACCTTCGAAAACGGACACCGGATGATCGGGGAGAGTCCCGTCCACATCAGCAGATTTCTCCGCGGGCTCTTCCGCCGATTGGGCGATCTTGTCTTTGATAAGACATAATCCAGCTGTCACAAACATATCTTTTTTCATGTTTTCGGCTCCGTGTTCGGTTGACTCTTCCTTTCTGCCCGTTTCCGGAAAAACGAGGTGCCAGCGATAAGCCGGATTCTGTTCTCTTTTTCAAGAGCGGCAACCATCTGTCTATGCGACCAGTACCCGGGATTCAGACGCTGCGAGCAGCAGCTCATCCTCTATTTGGTCTTGCTCCGGGAGGGGTTTGCAAAGACGGAGCGGATCACTCCGGCTCCCGGCGGGCTCTTGCCCCGCCTTTTCACCCTTACCGGATTTTCATCCGGCGGTTTGTTTTCTGCTGCACTTTCCTTTCCGGGGCGTATGGTCCCCGGCATCCTCATTGAATGAGGACTCCCTGCTCTGCGGAGTCCGGACTTTCCTCCAGTTCAAAGAACCGGCGGCTGCCTGCTGACACCTCATCAATAATATAAGCCGTTTTTCCGAAAAATCCAATGCAAATTCAAAAAAAACGCCGTCTTTCACGGACCGGTTTACTGAAGTTTCCGTTCCGACATTTGCAATTCGGCGAAAAAGGTGTATATTAAATATACTCGTCGATCACTCAGTAAAAAATGGTCCAACTCAGGAGAAGAGAACACTTGAACTCTTTTGAAAAGCAAGAAAAAACCGTTTTTCGGGACCTGGTCGTTCTTTTATAAACAGCTGATGATAAATTTAAAATTCACCAATATTAAAATTCTGGTATTCCTTTATTGCGTTCTGGCAGTGTCCTTGGTCATGATCGGCTTTACTGCATTCAGGATCCGGACGGTCACCAATAATCAGAGCGAAAACTACTACAACCATTTCAATTATCATGTTGCCAATGACTGTTTCCGGCAGGGAACCGATCTGCTGACGGAGGCGGTCCGGCGCTATGTGGTGACCATGAAGCCGGAATACATCGAGAGTTATTTCGACGAAGCGCTGAATATCCGGCATCGCGATCGGTCCCTGGAAATGGTCAGGGACATGCACATCGACCAGGAGCTGAAGGATTCGCTCACGAATGCGATGAGAGCCTCGCGAAGCCTGATGAACACCGAGTATCATGCCATGCACCTGATCGCGCTGAAAAGCAGGAATGAAACCCTTCACCGGGAGGTCAAAGACTATCCGCTGACGCCGGAGGAACAGAAGATGTCGGTCGATGAACGTCATGAACGGGCGGAGAAACTGCTGTGGGATGAGGACTATATCAAAACCAAGGCCGAGATTTATCACTATCTTTCCAGCGGACTGGCGAAAGCCAGTGAACAGGCCATGAAACAGCATCAGAAATTAAGAGATGAGCTTTTCCATATTCTGGTCTTCGGCGTGTTCAGTCTGACCGCCCTGGTGCTGTCCATCTGCGGTTTCGTTTTCTTCCGCCGCTACCAGCATGAGCGCATGATCGAAATCCAGGCGGAGGAGAATGCCCGGATCAATGCCCAGTTGAGGGAGGAACGCGACAAATCGATCAAGGCGGAAAAGGCGAAGAGCTATTTCTTCTCGACGGTGAGCCATGATATCCGTACGCCGCTGAATTCCATTATCGGCTTTTCCGAAATGCTGCAGCTCGGCATAGACGACCCGGACGAAAAGGAACGGGCATTGGATGCGATCATCACCAGCGGCCAGACCCTGCTGGAACTGATCAATGACGTGCTGGATCTTTCCAAGCTGGAATCTGGCAAGATGGAACTGCATCCGGTGCCGACGGACATCGCGGCGCTGGTCAGCAAAGTGGCCAATTCCTTCGAAGTGGCAACCAGCCGGAGTTCCCTCATGCTTTACACGGAAGTCGAAAAAATGCCGTTCCTGAAGCTGGACCCGCAGCGGATCCGCCAGATCCTCTTCAACCTCATCGGCAATGCCGTGAAATTCACGGACCGGGGATCCATCACGATCCGCGCCACCTACCGGGACGGCGACTTTGCACTCTCCGTGTCTGACACGGGCCGCGGAATTTCCGAAGAGAACATCCGGAAACTGATGTCTCCATACGTTCAGCTGCAGGACCATGACAGTTCCAAGGGCACCGGACTCGGTCTGGCCATCTGCAAGCAGCTTTCGGTCCAGATGAAAGGAAAACTGGAACTGGAATCCACGGTGGGCAAAGGGTCCATCTTCACGCTCCGCATTCCGAATGTGGAAGTTTTCTCGGAGAAGGAATCGGAGGCATTTCGCACGGACCGCAATGCTTCCAAAACCAGAATGCAGCTGGATGAGAGCATCAAGGAAAAGGACATTCTGATCGTGGATGACCAGAAACTCAACCAGCGGGTCCTGCAGACGATGCTGTGCCGCCTCGGCATTCATCATGTGCTGACGGCCGAAAACGGCAAGGAAGCGCTGGAAATCATGAATAATTGCGGAAATGTGGATATCGTGCTGACCGACATGTCCATGCCGGTCATGGACGGCGGCACGCTGGTGCATGAGATCCGCAGATCGCCCCGGTTCGCACAGGTGCCCGTCTTTGTCATTACCGCCGATGTGGAAATGCAGAGTGATTACAGACAGATCGGTTTCGATGATTTGCTCATCAAACCGATCACGCTGGATAAACTCAAGGAACTGCTGATGAAATACACTCCCCGCCAGCCGGGTGAAACTGCCGGCGGAGAAAAGGCATGAAACGCGGGATCATCACCCCGCAACCCCTCCCTGCCGCCTGAATGTTCCTGCGGCAGAAAAAGAATGGGACGTTCCGATCCGTCAGATTTCAGCGGCGAATTTTTTCAGTTCCTCGAAATGAGAATGTGCTTCATCCTTATTCGACATTTTGGCCGCGATCCTGAGCGCGATGGCAGCGTTGGCCGAATCGGTGTCGCCGGTAGCCAGGGCATTGCCCTTGACGGCATGTGCCAAGGTGTCCAGCGAGGTCCAGTTTTCCGCCGCCAGCGCGGCTTCCAGCTCCGGAATCTTTTCCTGCATCGATTTGGCATATTCCGAGTAGATCTCTCTGATCACGTCCTCATCACCAAACTGTTCCGTCAGATAGTCTTTGCAGCATTGTTTCATTTGAATCTCCTGTTAGTGTTTCGCTTCGCCGTCGATGGCAATGCGGTAGATCGTTTCATTGAGGATCCCGTATTTATTGCGCTCAATGCTGGCGCACATCTGGCGCACCATGAGCCTGCCGCGGCCGCGGCTGCTGAAATCCCGGTTTTTCAGTTCCAGTTCCAGTCCGGTATCGGCGATCGCCATGGCCAGACTGGGTTCCTGGGTCCCCCAGTCCCAGACCGTCAATACCACATGGGTCCGGTTCTTTTCCAGTTTGACACAGGCCTGCTCGCCCGATCTGCCCCGGATATCATAACCGTGGTCATACAGATTCATGATCTTTTCTTCGAAGACCAGTTCCACCTTGGTGATGATCTCCACATTCCATCCCTGGTCGGAACACCACTGTTCGATCTCCCTGGCCGTTTTATCGATGACCGCAGTGTCCATCGGCACCGATTTGACCAGAATGCCTGGCTTTTTGAGGCGCACGCCGAAGATCAGTTCGGTCACATCATCGGAAAAATATCCGTAGCCGCTGGCTTCGCAGGCCAGCTGGAATTTATAGGGGAAGCTGACCATGGAATATTTGGAACGCGCCTCGGACAGCAGTTCGTTCTGCAGCTGCATGAGATCCGAATTCGGTATCGGAACATGGCAATCTTCATCCTGGTATATATCGAATATGCCGTCGGTAAACGCCACGCACAAAGCCGATTCCGTCAGCTGAGTCCTCACGACGTCTTTTTCCGTAAACAAGGTGTCCGGCATCAGTCCGATCGGCAGGTTTCCCCGGTGTTCAGGATTGATTTTGCTCTGGTCGGGGTTCTCCGGATCGATCACATGCAGATCCGGAGCGCCGCAGCTGATCCAATCTACGATATTCTCCTTGGGCCGGTGCATGCAGATCAGCGCCGTCATATAAGAGAAAGTGCCCAGGTTTTCCGTGAAAAACCGATGCATCAGATTGGCGATGTCCGCCGGCGTGGAACCGGCTAAATTTATGTTGGCGGGAAGCTGCTTGAGAAAACTCTGCACCGCCATCATTGCCAGCGAGGCGCTGACTCCGTGCCCCTGGATGTCTCCCAGAATGAACAGATTGCCCTCCCCCGGCAGCGGGATCACTTCCACCAGGTCCCCGGAAACGATTTCTTTCGGCATCGACCAGCAGGTGTAATGGTCGATCTCGGTAATATTGACCCGCGGTGGCAGCATCTTGCGCTGCAGATTGGCGGCAAGCGCCAGGGATTCCATGATCTCCTTGTCTTTCGCTTTGATGAACTCTTCGATCCGTTTGGAATCGACGATGCTCTTCACCCGCTTGAGGAGAATGTCCGGCCGGATGGATTTCGGAAGATAGAAACTGTAGCTGTCATCCATGATCCGTTTGAGAAATCCGCTGCCTTCTTCAGGATCCAGTGCCGTCATGAAGAAGATCGGCATGCTTTCATCCTTCCCGCGGACAATGTCACGGAAGACAAATCCGTCCATGTCGGCCATCATGATGTCCGTTATGATGGCTTTGAACTGCTTGCAGCCGCCATCGTTCAGCAGGGCCACCGCTTCCGATATGGAGGCCACGCAAACGGCTGTATAGCCGATCTGTTTCAGTTTCGCATTCAGGGTCAGCCTGATGAGACGTTCATCGTCGATCACCAGTATTTTCGTATTTTCGGTCTGGTTTGGCATTGTTTTTTGACTTCTTTCAAGTTAACGGTTTCAATAAATCAATATATAGCCGTTTCGAGGTTTTTCAAGCAGCGGTTTGGATTTTGTAAAGCAAAATACATTTTCGGGTATCGCGACGCCCGAAGCCGCCGGCGTCATGCTTTTTTCTTTTTCCGGAAAAAATATTGCAGTTTTCTTCCTTGATTTTTGACCGGGTTATGCTATATTATTCAGCTTGAAGGGACAGTTTTGAACCATCGCATCGAAATGTCTCCTGTGCTGTTACAATGCCGTTCTGCATTTTTGCAGAAACGGTGCAACCCTTAAACTTTGTCAAATCAATATGGATTATCTTTTTGAAGATGTTGGAAATGTTCTGAAAGTTTCGCTTTCCGGCCGTCTGGTGGCTTCCTGTTCGAAAGAATTCAAGGACGCGATGCTTGAACACATGAAAGACCGCAAATGCATCCTGTTCAATCTGCAGAAAATGGAACATATCGATTCTTCCGGACTCGGCGCCCTGGTGTCGATCCTGCAGTTTCAGAATTCCAGCGGCGGATCCGTCAAACTCTGCTGTCTCCAGGCCGGGCCGAAAATCGTTTTCGAAATCACTAAAGTCTGCCGGATCTTCGAGATCTACGATACCGAAGAAGCCGCATTGGCGGCTTTCTCCGGCCAGGGCTGAATTCCTCCGCCGGACTTGATACGTTTCGTCATTCC
>Ga0265298_10002794_pt1 | contig 23801 bp, 22 predicted proteins | sample AusTroGonzalo_MG_3_FD_193486 | JGI IMG/M metagenome (GOLD analysis project Ga0265298, IMG submission 193486) | Bovine rumen microbial communities from tropical cattle in Woodstock, Queensland, Australia - Gonzalo_01 | ecosystem: Host-associated > Mammals > Digestive system > Stomach > Rumen ...
GAGCCGTCATGTCGGGATCGAGGAGGACGCGCACCGCAGGCGGAACGCCATTCTCATAGTTGCCGCCGTCGAGGGCGATAGTGCGGGTGATGCTGAAACGGTAGCACCAACCGTTGGGCAAAGAGCCGCCGTTGGGCATACCCATGCCGCCACCGCTGTAGTCGCCAAACAACTTGATGTTGTCGTAGGCTTGTGTGGCCACAGCGAAGAACGAGGTTGCGCTGTAAGAACCACGGTCGATGAGAACGGCCACAGGCTTGGTGTAAGGATTCTTGCCCAACAGGCTGCTGTCGGCGGCATACACCGTTTTATATTCGGTGAACTCGTCATGCTTTGGGCCAGACTTGATTTGGGTCTTGAACAACGGTTGCTTATGGTTGTCGAAGATACTGAGCAGGGTGGTCATGTTGGTGGAGGCACCGCCGCCGTTGTCGCGCACGTCGATAATCAGGCCCTTGCAGTCCTTGTAGCGCTCCATGATATACAGCAGGTCGTAGTTGGTGATGGTGTTGCTGAACGAGCTGTAGCGGATATAAGCCACTTGGCCGTTGCGGATGAAATTGTGCCTGAAACTTCCGGTGGTGTATCCGTAAGGCGTCAAATAGTTGGCTGCCACAACGTTGGTGTTGATGTTGCAACCCTCAATCATCTTATAGTAGAGGGAATCGCTCCTCGAAGTGTTGAAATCGGACCAAATGTTGGTGTGTCCGTCCTGCAAAGTGTTGATCATGGCGGCACAAACCTTGAACAGGCTGTCGTCAGTCATTTCGTCAAACACCATGGGGCGATAGACCTGATGGACAGAATCCCAGTCGATGCCTTTCACATCGAAGAAGGAATACTGTTGGTCAACCTTGTTCCAAAGATACTCGAACACGTTGACAGGGTTGTTGGGAGCGTCTTTTTCGCTGAATGCTTGTTCGCACGAGGCCAAGCTCAATGCCAAAAGGCAGAAAAGTAGGGTACGTATGTTTTTCATGGCTGTTATCTTCTGAAAATGTTGAACATAAAGGTGAGGTTTGCGCTATGGAAGGCGTTGTCGTAACGATAGATGTCTTTCTTGCCTGTCGTGAGATAATCCCAACGGTAGTCGAGGGCGATGCGGTTGCCGTTCTTCAGGTTGAGGCTGAGGCCCAACGTGGTGTTGCAGCCCGGGAAGAACTTGGTGAAAATGTGATGTTCGGCGGTGAGGAGTTCCCAAGAGCTAACCATGCCAACGCCGTTGCTCACGTATGAAAAGTCGGGGCGGAAGGCCACACCCACTATGGGTAGCCCCACCTTCCCGTAGGCGGTCAGCCAGTTATGGGTCTTGTCCTTGTTGAAGGCGAAGTCAAATTCCACTTTCCAAACAGCGCCTAAGGTGCTGAAAGCTGACAGGTTGGAGGAAGCGTTCTGCAAGGCTGGAATCTGACGGATGTCGAAAAAGCCCTCCAAATCGCCGCCCGCCCATTGGTGCCAACGGTTGCTCTGGGAATCGTGGAAACGATAGAGGAATCCGTAATTGAGATTGAGGTTGGTTCCAGTGCCACTGGGATAGGCCAAGGTGGTGTTGAAACTGCGGAACTCGAGTTGGGTTTCGTAGCGTTTCCATCGGTAAGTAGCACTCGGCGCTGCAACTGTGCCGATACCCTTGATATGGAAGGGAACCGTACCATTGTCGTAGGAATCAGCAATGGTAAAACCCAATCCAAGATTTGTCCAAAGCGCCCTGTTGGCTTTGGCCTTGTCTTGCTGGGCGAACGAATTGAGACCCATCAAGATATAAGCTAAAAGAAACAAAAGTGTTTTTCTCATTTTTTTGATAGTTTTGTTGTTAGTTTATATTAAAATCAGGTGCAAAGGTACTGAATTTCTTTATATTTGTCAGTTTTTGCCTTGTTTTTCAGTCTTATTTACTACTTTTGCACATGACAAAACAAACCTTATATTATGTTAGAAGAAGTACTTAAACAACTATTTGTCAAGTCGTTCAAGACCTTATACGGACAAGAGCCGCCCGTCCAGCAAGTGAATTTTCAGAAAACTCGTCCCGAGTTTGAGGGCGATATGACCATTGTGGTGTTCCCCTTCGTGAAATTGGCGGGCCGCAATCCTGAGCAGTTGGCCAACGAAATGGGTGCCGAGATGATCAAGGAATCGGATATGATTGCCAAGTTCAATGTGGTGAAAGGCTTTCTTAACCTGCTGATTTCCGACAAGTTCTGGATGGATTTCTTCAAGGAAAACCACGAGAACCGTGAATTTGGCCGCAAACCCGTTTCGGGCAAGAACGTGGTCATCGAGTATTCCTCGCCGAACACGAACAAACCCTTGCATCTAGGACATATCCGAAACAACCTTTTAGGTTGGAGCGTTTCTGAAATCATGAAGGCCAACGGCAAAAAAGTGGTGCGTGTCAATTTGGTCAACGATCGTGGTATCCATATCTGCAAGAGCATGTTGGCTTGGCAGAAGTGGGGCGACGGTTGCACGCCCGAATCGACGGGCAAGAAAGGCGACCACCTCATTGGCGACTTCTACGTGTTGTTCGACAAGAAATATAAAGAGGAGCTGAAAACCTTGCTGCCGGAGAACTTCGCCACTTTGAGCGAGAAAGAGCAAGAAGAAGCTAAAGCCAAGGCCGAAGCTGAGTCCACGCTGATGCAGGAAGCCCGAGAGATGTTGCGCAAATGGGAGGCCAACGACCCCGAAGTGCGCCACCTTTGGGAAACGATGAACCAATGGGTGTATGACGGCTTCGACGTGACTTATAAGCGTATGGGTGTGGCATTCGAGAAGATATATTATGAATCGCAGACCTATCTTTTGGGCAAGGAATTGGTTCAAGAAGGCTTGGACAAAGGTGTTCTCTACCGCCGTGAAGATAACTCCGTGTGGTGCGACCTCCGCGATGAGGGCTTGGATGAAAAACTCTTGCTCCGCCGTGACGGCACTTCGGTTTACATGACCCAAGACCTTGGCACAGCCCAATTGCGCTACAACGAATACGACCCAGAAAAACTGATATATGTCGTTGGTAATGAGCAGATTTACCACTTCGATGTGTTGAAGCGCGTGTTGGTACGCTTAGGTCGAGAGTGGGGCAATGACATTGAGCATTTGTCATACGGTATGGTAGAACTGCCCAATGGCAAGATGAAATCCCGCGAGGGTACCGTGGTTGATGCCGATGACCTCATGGACGAGATGGTGGCCACGGCGAAAGCCGTTTCCGAGGAACTCGGCAAGGCCAAAGACCTCTCGCCCGAAGAAGCCGACAAGTTGTATCACACCATCGGCTTGGGTGCCTTGAAATATTTCATTCTCAAGGTCGACCCGAAGAAGACCATGCTTTTCAATCCTGAGGAGTCCATTGACTTCAACGGCAACACAGGACCGTTTGTGCAATATACCCACGCCCGTATCTGCTCGGTGCTGCGCAAGGCTGAGGAACAAGGCATCAAGCTCGAAAGCGAGGTGAAAGTCAGTGATTTGCAGCCCAAAGAGAAGGAAATCATCGTGATGATGTACGGCTGGCCGATGGTACTGAACCTCGCCGCCGAAAACCGCAGCCCCGCGATGGTCGCCAACTTCATCTTCGACCTCGCCAAGGAATTCAACCAGTTCTATCAAGAGTGTAGCATTCTGAAGGAACCCGATGCCGACCGCCGCATGTTCCGTTTGCAGGTTTGCGACATGGTTGCCGCCTTGCTGCGCAATGCCTCTGGATTGTTGGGAATCGGAATGCCAAATCGAATGTAATGTAGGGGCGGACCCATATGTCCGCCCTAAATAAAACCGCCCTAAATGAACGTTTTCTACATACCTGATGCGAAAGAAAGCCTAACCACCCTCCCCGAGGACGAGTCGAAGCACTGCGTCAAGGTGCTGCGCATGACCGAGGGCGAGCGTTTCTGCGTCACCAATGGCGAAGGCTATCTCTTTGATGCAGAATTGGTTGAGGCTTTGCCGAAGCGGGCCACTGTCAACCTGACAAACCAGCGCAAAGGGTATGACCATTGGGACTTTAATCTTGAAATCGCCATCGCACCGACCAAACTCAACGAGCGCACAGAGTGGTTTTTGGAGAAGGCTACGGAAATTGGCATTGATAAAGTGAAATTGTTCACCTCGTATCATTCTGAACGCCGCGCTGCCAATGTGGAGCGTTTCCAGAAGGTGATGGTGGCGGCGATGAAGCAAAGCATCAAGTCGCGACTGCCAAAGGTGGAAGACTTGGTGTCGTTTGAGAAATTGGTAAAGCAACCTTTTGATGGACAGAAGTTTATCGCTTGGATTGACGACGATGTCAAAGATTGCCTCTGTGACCTATATAATAAAGGTGCAAACGCTTTGGTGCTCATCGGGCCGGAAGGCGACTTTAGCCCCGAGGAAGTGGCTTTGGCCAAAGAGAACGGTTTCGTGCCGTGCAGTTTGGGCGAGGCACGTCTGAGAACCGAAACGGCGGCTCTCGTGGCCTGTCACACCATCCAACTTATCAACCAAATGAAATGAGGAGATTTTTGATAATCATATTATTAGCGTTTTCTTTCGTTGCCTCGGCCCAGCAACTCAACATCGCTTTGCTGAAATACCGTGGTGGTGGTGACTGGTACGGCAACCCGACTTCTTTGCCCAATTTGGTGCGTTTCTGCAACCAAGAGATTGGCACCGACATCAACCCGAATGTGCCAACCGTGGAGCCTTCCAGCCCTGATTTGTTCAACTATCCATACGTCTATATGACGGGTCACGGCAACGTGGTTTTCGATGCCGCTGAGGCGCAAAACCTTCGCAACTATATGCTGGCGGGCGGTTTCCTCCATATCGACGACAACTACGGCATCCGGCAATACATTGAGCCTCAGATGAAAAAGGTGTTCCCTGAGTTGGATTTTGTGGAGTTGCCTTACACGCATGAGATTTTCCAGAAACCGTATTCGTTCCCGAACGGCTTGCCGAAAATCCATGAGCACGACAATAAGCCGCCGCAACTTTTTGCCTTGATTTACGAGGGTAGGGTGGTGTGCATCTTCACCTACGAATGCGACCTCGGCGATGGTTGGGAAGACCAGCGCGTGCACCACGACTCGCAGGAAACCCGCGAAAAGGCCCTGAAGATGGGCGCGAACATCCTGCGTTATGTTTTTACTAAATAACTGAAAATTAAAAAATTAAGAATATGGAAGAAGAAAAAAGAAAGTGCCTCTATTGCGGCGAGCCTATCATCGGGCGCATCGACAAGAAGTTTTGCTGCGACTCGTGCCGCAATAGCTACAACTACGAGCGGACGCACAAGCAGACCAATATCGTCAGGAACATCAACGCGATTTTGGCGCGCAACTACAACATCCTTATGGAACTGAACGAGAAGGGAAAGAGCTTTGCCACGCGGCAGCAGATGGCAGAAAAAGGCTTTGATTTCAGGTATTTTACGCATACCTACAAGACGAAAACCGGCTCCGTGTATAGTATTGTGTATGACCAAGCCTATCTGCCAAAGGAAGGCAGCAGCGACACCTATTTGTTGGTGAAATTTGAGGAAAAATAATAATAGGATTACCCTTTCAGCAGCACCTCAGCGGCCCGTAAAGCTTCGGGTGTCACTTGGTCGTTGCTGAGCATCTTGGCGATTTCGCGGATGCGTTCCTCAGGAAGGAGCAGGCGAATGTGCGATTGTGTGCGTTCGCCTTCATTGTCTTTGTAGATGAAATAATGGTGTTCGGCTTGGCTCGCCACTTGGGGCAGGTGGGTGATGGCGATGAGTTGTACGGCATGGCCCATCTGTCGCATGATGTTGCCGATTTTGGCGGCCACCTCGCCCGAAACGCCCGTGTCGATTTCGTCGAAGATGAGGGTGGGGATATAGTTGTAGTCCGAAACAGCACTCTTGATGGCCAGCATCAGGCGCGACAACTCGCCGCCCGAAGCCACACGGCCAAGGTCGGCAGGAGCAATGCCCTTGTTGGCTGAGAACAAGAAGGTTATGCTATCAGTGCCTTTGGCAGCAAAACTTTCTTGCATCGTCACCTCCACTTGGAACACGGCAAAAGGCATAGCCAACTGCCGCACTTGCGCTGTCACTTTCTCCCCGAAAGCCTCGGCGGCTTGACAACGCTTGTTGTGCAGGGTCTTGGCGTGTTTTGCAAGGCGTTTCTCGCTGTCTTTCATTTCCTTCTCAGCTTGGGCGATGGCCTCGTCGATGTTCTCGAAGGCATTCACCTTTTCTTTCAGGTTGTCGCGCAGGGCAATGAGTGCTTCAAAGTCGGCGAGACGGTGCTTCATCATCAGGCGGTTGAGCAGGTCGTAACGCTCTTGCAGGGTTTGAAGCTGGCCTTCGTCAAATTGGGTTTCGTCTTCCTTGTGGCGCAGGTCGTAGGCGATGTCTTTCAGTTCCACCTTCAGGTTCTCGATGCGTTCGCCCAAACTTTCCGTATCGGGCAGCAAGTGTTTCATCCGCTGCAAAGTGGACGAAAGGCTGTTGACTTGCTCCAAAATGGCGTTTTCCGAGTTTTCGAGCAAGCCGTTGGCCGTCACCAAAAGGGTCTTGATTTCCTCGGCGTTCTCCATCACGTTCAAGGTCTGCTCGATGTCAGTGTATTCACCTTCCTTCAGGTCAGCTTTGTCGAGTTCGTCCAACTGGAATTTCAGGTAATCGTTCTCTGCGGTGTTTTTTGTGGCGAGGTCTTGCAGTTCGTTGAGTTTGTGTTTCAGCCCATTGTAAGTGGCGTATTCGCCTTGGTATTCCGACAAAACCTCGCCGTTCTGGGCGATGTCGTCCAACAGACGCAACTGGAAATCGGCATCGGTGAGTAGGAGGGAGTCGTGTTGCGAATGGATGTCAACCAATTGGCTGCCAATCTCTTTCATCGTTTGCAAAGCCACGGGCGTGTCGTTGATGAAAGCGCGACTTTTCTTCTGCGGGTTAAGTTCACGGCGGAAAATGCAGTCGGTTTCAAAATCAAGGTCGTTTTCCTCGAAAAGGGACTGTAAGGCATTGTTTTCCAATGCAAAATGCGCTTCCACGACACATTTCTTGTCCTTGTCGTAAAGCACGTTGGTGTCGGCACGGTCGCCCAAGGCAAATCCCAAGGCTCCAAGCAAGATGGACTTGCCCGCGCCAGTTTCGCCCGTGATGACGTTGAAGTCCGTCTCGAAACGGACGTCCAGTTCGTCAATCAAAGCGTAATTGTGGATTTGCAGTTGCTTGAGCATAGGGATTACATGCCCTTGTTTTGCAGCATTTCATCGTATCTCGACGATTGCGAGGGGTCGATAGCTTTCATGATATTGGCAGCCTCGGTTCTCACCTTCATGTCGCCTTGCGAGAAGATTTGGATGATTTCGTCGCGCTTGCTTTCGATGAGCAGTTGCAGGAAATAGCACATGGAGTTGCGCTCGTAGATGGTCCGCAACTGACCGAGGGCGGACAAGATGGTCTCGCGGCCTTGCAAGGCATCCTCCACCATGAGGTCGAGTCCCATACGGTGATAGTCGTAGAGGAACTGGCGCAGCGGTTGGTACGTCGCGTTGTTGATGTCGCTGATGAGGGCGTATCGGTTCTGTCGGCCCATCGAACTCCAGCCGTTTTCTGCACCCAACTCTTGCGGGGCGGTGTTGGCGATAGTCTCGCAAATGGCGAAGAAGGGGTCGCCGCCATTTTGGGAGAAGCTGTCGAAATCCAAACCGAGGAAGAGATAGACATAAAACCCGATGGTGCTCGTGAGGTTAGAGATGTAGGTGGAGGGATTGAAGTCAAGTGTCTGACCGTCAGTATACTCGAAGTAGAAATTGCGGTCAACGTAATTGAACAGGGGCGTGTTGTAGTTCGACTTGTAGACGGGACGGCGTAGGGCCAAATTGATTTCAGCCGTGAAGTTGTCGCTTTCTCTACTTTTCACGTCAATAAGTATCGAGCATTCGATTTTTTCCCCCTGCTTGAAGTTGATGTCCGTGAACTTGGTGTTGTTGAGGAATTCGTAAAGGGAGGTCTGAAGGTTTTGATACACGGTCTTGTCGCTACCTTCCACTTTGTTCGAGGAGACCCGAACGTCGCATTGCAGTTCCTGAGCCTGCATGGTGTTGACCATCAGCAGGTTGCCGAGGAATAGGAGTAGGATGGCAAGTGTTCTTTTCATAGGTTCTCCCTTTCGCTGATTCGATGCCACTCAGAATGCTTCGGCGCTTTCCTTGGCGGGATTGCGGTAATAGATTTGGTCGTTGAGGAATTCGTGGATGGCAATCAAGGTGGGCTTGGGGAGACGCTCGTAGAACTTTGCGATCTCGATTTGCTCCTTGTTTTCGAACACTTCTTCCAGACTGTCGTTGGTGGCCGAGGCGAACGATTCAATCTTTTCGTGGAGTTCGGCTTTCATCTCGGAAGCGATTTGGTTGGCTCTGATGGACAGGATGGCTACGGTTTCGTAGATGTTGCCTGTGCCTTTGTAGAACTGGTCTTTCTGACGGGTGACGACCGTCGTTTCGGTCTTAATCTTCTTGAAATCCATGTTTATTGTATGTTTTCTAATTTCTTTCTGGCTTTGTTGGCGATATTGTTCACGTCTTGCAGGTATTGGCTCTCGGGATAGAGATACGACAAGGCGTTGCACTGCTCGACGCACGACTCATAACGTTCGCGCTGCTTTTCGGCGATGCTGTTCTCGGCATAGTCGTAATAGGTCTTGGCCATGTCGAAAAGGATTTCCTCGCGGTGCGGGGTGTTGGGATATTTCTTCAGCATGTTCTCGAACGAGGTGATGGCCGCGCTGTAGTTCTCCATGCGGTAGAACAACTTGCAGATGTTGTAGTCCTTTTCCTCAAGTTTGTTGTTGAGGTCGGCCATCAGTTGGTTGGCCCTGTTCAGACTGTCGCTGTTGGGATATTTCTCCACGAAGATTTTCAGTTGTTTGATGGCGTCGTGGGTGTTGGATTGGTCCAGACCCGACTCGGGCGAGAGCATGTAGCGGCAGTAGGCGTTCATATAGTCGGCCTTTTCGGCGTTCTTGGAGAAAGGATAGGTTTGCGCGAATCTGTTGAAATAATAGGCAGCGATTTCGTAATCGCTTTGATTGTAATAGCACAGCGCGGTGTTATAAGTAATGAATTCGCCTCTTGGGGTGTTGCGGAACGAGGCCTGAAGCAGGTCGAAAAGTTGCAAAGCGTGGTTGTAGTCGCCTTTCTCGAAATAGTCCATGGCGACTTCATATTTCATCTCATTGTCGGTGCTCTTCACCAAACGGTTGAAGTCATTGCACGAACTGAGAAGAATGACGCTTAATAAGGCTAATATCCAAAGTCTGTTTTTCATCGGGCTGCAAAATTACTGATTTTTGGCTAATAACGCCTGCTTTTTGTTTTTATTTTTCGATGACGAGTTTTTCGACATGGTTTCCTATCGTGCCGCTGAGGTGCAGGAAGTAGATGCTTTCTGGCAGATTCGAGGTCTCGATTTGGATGCTACCCTTGAAATTGCCCGACATTACGAGCTGACCTATACTGTTGTAAATCATATAGTTGTTTTTGCCTTCGGCTTCGATGGTTAGACTGCCTTTAGTGGGGTTGGGATAGATGCTGAAGCCTTTTTGTTCGGCGATGGAGGTGTGGTCGTTGCAGGTGACGATGGCCGTCCATCCCTCGTAGGCGGTGAGGTTGTCGGAAATGAATCTGAACGTCAAGGCACCCGCTTCGTTGGTGGCGGTGAGTAAGTCCGGCTTTTGTGTTCCTGTGAAGGTGCCCAAATGCTGGGCACTGGTCGAAGTGCCGTCATAAGCAATCAGGAAGTCGCGGTTTTGCTCTATCTTGAAATTCAGGAAGTTGACGCTAATCTTATGTTCGGGCGTATCGGGAAGGAAAGTCAAAGTGTAATTTTCGTTGCTGCTGTAGGAACCGCATTCGCCTCCCGAAGAATAGAATAGGGCTTGGCACGTGCTGAAGTTGCCGCTTTGCATTTGGACAGGCTCGCGGACTTGGATAAACGCTTGTCTCGTAAGAGTTTGGCTTATTCCTGAAGCGTCAGTGGCGGTCAAGGTGACATCATAAACTCCGGGGGTGGAATAGGTGATGTTTTTCGGCTCTTTTTCCGACGATACTGAAGGTGTGGCTCCGGGAAACTCCCATGCCCAACTGACGATGCGGGCGTCCTTGTCGCTGTTGATAAGCCTGACGGGAAAACCACAAGCCACAAGGCTGTCTTCCAAGCGGAAATCAATCACCAAAGGACTTCCATCGGGAACCAATTGCACATCTTGTGTAACGGTTTCATAATCGTTTACACTGACGGTAATCGTTTGTGACTCATAGCCGTATGCAGAATAAGTCACATCGTAGGTGCCACCTTTGATGGGACGGTGATAGTCGCCCATCGGCAAATGCGAGCTGACTTCCGAACCATGATGGTCGTGGCCCACAATGCTCACCGTGACCTCGATGGGCAGGCCGGTCTCCGCATCAGTGACGGTGCCATGAATCCCATAGAGGCATTGCTCCATGTAGCTCAAAATGCTGTTGTAGTTGTAGTTCCAATACATCGGCAATTGAGCGGGGTTAGGGATATAGGAATTGGAGCATTCAATGGTCACTTCGCGGCATTGGGCGTAGTAGTTCATGTAGTCTTGCCGGCTGCCCGAAATGGTGTACCACACATAGCCGTTGATGATGCCGTTTTCGGCATATTGATGCGACATGTTCATGTAGTTGGTATCCCATTCGTGGCATTGGTCGGCGTATTCGTGGCAGACTAGTTTCCACCATTCATTGTCGGCGTGCAGTGAGGGGTGGGTGTCCCAAGGATAGTTCATCACCTCCGATCCGCCATGATAGTTAGCCGCCATCGTGAAATGATACTCTTGGGCAAAATCCATAAGCCATTGGGTCTCATCTTGATAGCAGTAACGATTATCGGGGTGCGGGCCTTTGTCGAAATCGGGATAATGGCGGTTGAGGTCTACGTTGTGTGCGTTTTGCCGGCGTGCACCCGAAACGGAGCTGTTGCCACTGAAATAGGTGCCGTCAGGGTTGGTATTGGGGCAAATGAAGATGTCCAAATTGTTGATTAGGTTGAGGATGCGTTCGTCATTGCTGGTGCAAAGCTCGTCAATGAGATGCAGCATGAGTATCATTCCGGTGGTTTCGTCGCCGTGCATGGTGGACGTATAGAGGAAACGCGGCTTGCCTTCGGGCTGACCGTTGTTGAGACGGCAAAACATCAGTTTCCGACCGCTGGCCAAAGTGCCAAGCTCAAAATAGGTGCAACGCTCGGGATGCTCTATGGCATATTGCTGCATCATGGCTTCGTAAGCCTCGTAGGAAGGATAGCTGTCCCAATCGTATGCGCCGCGTTGCGGATCGTACATCGTTGGCTCCTCGCGCAAAGAGGGTGGCAATTGTAACTGGGGCTTGTAGCCTAAGCTGACAAGCTCGTCAAATTGCGTTGGGTTGGCATAACAAACCACCGTCTGACCGTCCGTGCCCGCCACCGAACACAAATCGCTGATAGCTTGGATTTCAGAAGGTTGCTGAATGGTGAGCGTGAAGTAATATTCGCCTCGGTTGCGCATCAATTGTTCTAAATCGCTTTGGGCGTGCGTCGTGCCGCAAAATGCGAAGATGAAGAGAAATGCTATCCAACGAAAATGCTTCATTCGATGACGACTTTTTCAACCTTGTTGATGCTTTCTCCGATGATATGGAGGAAATACGCCTTTTTTCTGTTGGGTCTGGATTTGGATGCTGCCTCCATCTTTCTGGCCAGCGATGATGCGTTGTCCGAGACTGTTGTATAGTTCAAATCGGATAGGCTCGCTGGCATTGATGGTGAAGTTGCCCTTGTTCGGATTGGGATAGACTTTTGCTCCGTCTAACCCGTTTTCATCGACCGACCAATTGCTGATGCTGACGTTGATCTCGCCGCTTGCGGTGTTGCCTTCGCCATCGGTAACGGTGACTCTATAAGTAGTCTCAGGCGCGGTGGGCGTGGCGATGGGCATGGCGATGGTCGGGTTGTCGAGGGTTTCGGCAGGTTCCCAAAGGTAGGTGTAGTTGCCAGCACCGCCAAAAGCATACACGCTGAGTTGGGTGGTGCTTCCTTCGATGATGACTTCCGGATCGGCAAAGACCTCTATCTCAAGCTGGTCTCCTCCCGAGCCAACGCAACGCACTATGGCTTTCCATCCCGCATCGTTGACAGCATAGTCGGAGCTGAAGCGGAAAGTCAAGGCACCGTCAGAATTGGTGGCGGTCACTGTTCCAGGGCTGTCGATGCCAGAAAATTCACCAAGTGATGGGGCAGAGGTGGATGTGCCGTCGTAGATGTAAAGGAAGTCATAGTTGCTTTCGGTGGAGAACTCTTCAAAGATAGCTTCGAGAGTACCGCCGGGCGTTTCGGGCAGGAAGGTCATTGTGAAGTTTTTACGGTTGTTGTAGTTGCCGTTCGGGCCGCCATCGTCGAAAAACAGGGCGTTGCAGGTGGTGATGGTGCCGTTTTGCATGTTATACGACTCGTTCACATTGATATAGTTGTGCTTGACGATGGTCTCGGTTTGGCCTTCGTTGTTGGTGACGGTCAGTCTCACGTCATAATGTCCGGTGGCATTGTACCTGATGCCCGAAGGATGTTGTTCGTTGGAAGTGGCTGGGTTGCCGCCCTCGAAATTCCATTCCCAACTCACCAAATTAAGACCCCAAGTGTTGTCGGTGAAGTCGATGCTTGCACCGACTGCGACATCGGTCGTGCTGGCGCTGAAGTCCGGGATGATGCCTTCGCCAGCTTCAAGTTGCACGTCTTTGATGACGGTTTGGTAATCGTCCACAGTGATGGTGTAGGTCTGAGGATAATAGCCATTGCAGGAGTAAGTGACATCGTAGGTGCCGCCTTTAATGGGACGGTGGTAGTCGCCTGCGGGCAGATGACTCTTTACCACTGAGTACGTGTCATCGTGGTTAGTGATAGTGATGGTGGCATCGAGTGGGTGTCCGTCAGCCACATCGGTCACGGTGCCGTGAATACCATACAGGCACTGGTTCATAAAAGCGAAGATGGAGTTCTTGTTGTAGTTCCAAAAATTGGGCAATTGGTTGGGGTTCGGGAGTTTGGTGTTCGAGCACTCAATCGTAAGCTCGCGACATTGCGCATAGCCGTTCATGTAATCCTGACGCCCGCCGCCAATCATGTACCATTGTGCGCCGTTGATGATGCCGTTGTTGTAGTCGGTCATGTAATTTGGGTTGACTTGATGGGTGAGGTCGGCATATTCATGGCAAATAAATTGATACCAATCGTCATCGGCATGATGGGTATAGGTATTGTCCCAAGGATAATTCATCACTTCAGCACCACCGTGGTAGTTGGCGCCCATTACAAAGGCATTTTCATCGGCAAGTTGCATAAACCATTCGGTCTCAGTTGCGTATGGGTTTCCGTCAGGGTGAGCACTGCCGTGTGGGTCGGCGTAGTTACGGTTCATGTCCACACCGTTGGCGTTGTAACGGGTGGCACCGTTCACGTTGTTGTTGCCAGCATGATAAGTGCCGTCAGGATTGGTGTTGGGGCCAATATAAAGGTCGATGTTCTCCATAATGGTTTGAACTTCAGGCTCGTCAGGGTTCTCAAGGAGATAATCGATGAGGCGGAGCATCAGAATCCAGCCTGTGGTTTCGTCGCCGTGGATGGTGCTGGTATAGAGGAACTTGGGCTTGCCCTCGCCCGAGCCGTTGTTGAGGTGGGCAATCATGATTTTGCGCCCACTGGGCAAGGTGCCAAGGGTGATAATTTCGCACTTGTTGGAGTGGTCGGTGGCGAATTGGAACATCATGTCTTCGTAAGCTGTGTAGGTCGGGTAGCTGTCCCAATCATATTCGGCACGGTTGCTGCCGTCCCACATGGCCACTTCTTCGACTAACGAAGGTGGTGTCTGTAACGTTACTTTATATCCGAGTTTTTGGAAACGCTCGAATTCCTTGCTGTTAGCATAGGCGGTGACCACATTGCCGTCAACGCGGTCAACCGAAATGGTTCGTGCGATGGCTTTAAAGTCATCGTTGCCGTTCAGGTCAAAAGTGAAATAATACTCGTTGCGTTGTTGCATGAGTTGGTTCAGTTCCTGTTGGCTCTTCTGAGCGAAAATGTTGCCGCCAATGATTGTGGCAACCAAGAGAATAAAATAGTGTAAAATCTTCATTTTATTTGTTTTTTAAACAATTCCATTCTTCAATTATGTCGGCTTCCACCTTTTCATTCGCACTTACCAAAGGCAGGCGCAACACATTCTGACACAGCCCGATATGGCTCATCAGGCACTTGATTCCGGCGGGATTGCCATCGGCAAAGATGAGTTGGTTCATGTGCAGCATGGCGTAATGCAGGCGCAGGGCTTCGTCAGTGCGATTTTCCATTTGGGCACGCATCATGCGGCTGAATTGGCACGTGTAGGCGTTGGCCGCCACCGAAATCACGCCTGTTGCGCCCAAGGCCATTAGCGGTTGGGTGATGCCGTCGTCGCCCGAAAGCACATCGAAATCGGCGGGCTTGTCGCGCAGTATCTCCATGATTTGCTGCAAGTTGCCCGAGGCTTCCTTCACAGCAATGATGTTGGGATGTTGGGCCAATTCCACGCAGGTGGCGGCTTGCAGGTTCACGCCCACGCGACCCGGCACATTGTAAACCACCACTGGAACGGGACTGGCATTAGCGATGGCCTCGAAATGGGCCTTCATACCGCGCTGGTTGGGCTTGTTATAATAAGGTACAACGCTCAAGATGCCTTGGATGCCCTTAAAATCCTGCACTTTGATGGCCTCAATGACGGCTTGTGTGTTGTTGCCGCCCATGCCGAGCATGACGGGCAAACGGCCATTGTTGGTCTTCAATATTGTGCTGATTACCAGTTGCTTTTCATCTGCTGAAAGGGTAGGAGCCTCGGAAGTGGTACCCAATACGACCAAAAAGTCGGCACCGTTGTCAATGACATGGTTCACGATTTTTGTTAATGCCTCTGTGTCAACGGATTGGTCAGCTTTGAAAGGGGTTACTAAGGCAATGCCTGTACCCTTGAAAGGGTTGGTTTTCATTTTGTTACGGATTTTAGGGTTGAGGTCCCGCCAAAGCCTTCAGGTAGTTGTGCAGGACATGCATGTTAGAAACAGGGTCGGTGGCTCGCGGGTTTTCGATGAGCAAGTCGTAGATTTTCAGGTTCTTGCTTTTGTGGAAGCAAATCCTGAAATCCGATTTTGGCAAGGTGCATAAGTAGTCGCTAATGTCGCCGTTCTTGCCCGCCATATTGATGAGTATGCTGCTGAAAGGCAGCTTCTTAAGGAATTCGTGCTTGTCGGGTTTTAGCACGCTCATGAAGCCGAAGTCTTTGGGCGTGATTTCCGTGTAAAGGTCGCTTTGCAGGATGGTGTCCGACATTTGGTTGCAGAGGATGATAAAGCCACAACGGTTGGCACCGAACAGGCTCTTCACGCTGCTTTCGATGTTTTTGACGATGCTTTTGTCTTCCTCCTCAAGGATGATGAGGACGGAAGTAACTCGCTGCATATTAGGCAGTTTTGCTGCTGTTTTCTCGGCGAGGAACTGCTCCAGCGCCTTTTTTAAGGCCCTATTTCTGAGATATGATGAAAAATTCATGGGCGCAAAGTTAGTTATTTCTCCGAAACGCGGCGCATTTTCCTTGAAAAACCTTATTTTTGCAATTCCTTTTTCGGCCTGTGACCGCAAAGGAATGAAAACCCAAGTTGAATCGTAACGCTATGATTGTTACTGTTTTAGGTAGTGGAACCTCACAAGGTGTGCCCGTCATCGGCTGCAATTGTCCCGTGTGCCAAAGCAAAGACCCACGCGACAAGCGCCTCCGCACCTCCATCCTGATTCAGACTGATGAGGTGACGGTGGCTGTGGATGCTGGCCCCGACTTTCGCCAGCAGATGTTACGCGAGAATGTCACCAAACTTGATGCTGTGCTAATTTCGCACGAGCACAAAGACCACATCGGCGGCCTTGATGACCTACGCCCTTACATTTTCATGCAGCAAAAACCCATGACGCTCTATGTGGCCGACACTGCCTTGCCCGAAATCAAGCGCGAATATTCCTACGCCTTTGATGCAAATCCCTATCCGGGAGTGCCATCCTACAACATTCGCCGCCTCGACGAAACGCCCTTCGACCTTGGTGACCTGCACATCACACCTATTAAATTAAAGCATTTCACTTTGACTTGCTATGCTTTCCGCATTGGCAAATTCGCATACGTCACTGACCTGAGCGAGATTTCCGAGGAAGCGATTAAAAAACTGCAAGGCGTTGAATACCTGATAATTGAGGCTTTGCAAAAGAAGAAGCACTATTCCCATCTGACTTTGGACGAAGCCATTGAAATTGCCAGAAGGTTAGGCGCGAAAAAGACTTGGTTCACGCATTGCAGCCATAGCATGGGCCTCGCCGCCGAAGTCAACCGAGAACTGCCCGAAGGCATGATGCTCGCTTACGATGGTCTGAAAATCCCCATTAAAACATAAACGGCCCTTCGACAAGCTCAGGGACCTTAGCTCATGCAGAAACCAAAGGTGCCTGAGCCTGTCGAAGGCCCCGCAAATCTTAAATCTTTGAATTTTAAATTTTGAATTTTGAATCAAATATGAAAGCAACCTATTCCCAAAGATTAATCAAACTCGCCGACCTCAACCACCACCAAACCTTTTTTGCAGGTCGTTGCTCCGAGTATTTCTTGGAAAGTTCCTATTTCGCTGTGGCGCAGTATGTTGACACGAAAGATACCGTCCTTTTGGTGCTCCACGGCATCGATTTCAAATTCCCGATTTTTGCAGGCGACATCGTCACCTTCGAGAGCAAGGTAATCGCCGCAGGCCGCAGCACTTTGACGGTTTACACAAAAATGTACCGCAGCCGCGAACCCGAAAAAATCGCCGCCGACGGCTTCGCCACCTTCTCCTATCTCGACGAAAACCATCACTCCAAACCTCACGGCGTGACACTCGTCCCCGAAACAGAGGAAGAGAAATTTTTGCAGCAGCAGGCTTTGGAGGTGATGGAGGATTCGAAACGGCGGGCTATGGCGATGAATCAGAGGGTTTAAATCCCCAACTCCTTAGGATAGCAAATAAAAGGCTGTATTATACTTTGTCGTTTTGTTCTCCTTCCTGCATAGCAAAGATTTCCTTCTGCCGTTCAATTTCGAGTAAGAGTTGCTCTTTGTCAGGGAGATAGGTCAGGTATTTGGCGGCGAAAAGTTGCTGGTTGTCTTTTAAAATGCTGTATCGTGCCAAGTCCTTGCTGGTTTCGGCGCAGAGCAGCAGGCCAATGGTGGGATTGTCGCCCTCGCTGCATTTCAATTCGTCGTACATCCGAATATACATGTCCATCTGCCCAATGTCCTGATGCGTTATTTCGGTGGTTTTCAAGTCCACCAACAGGAAGCACTTCAGGATGTAATTGTAGAAAACCAAGTTGATGTAATAGTCCTTCAAGTCCGTGCGAATCAGTTGCTGGCGGGCGACGAAGGCATAACCCTTTCCCAACTCCATAATGAATTTTTGCAAGTGGTCGATGATGGCCGTTTCCAACTTGGTCTCGCTGAAAGCCATGTTATGCGGCAACCCAAGAAACTCCGCCACAACGGGATTCTTTATGAAAGCGTACTTGTCTTTCTGGTAATCAGCCGTTAAGGTTTTCATTTCGTCAACCACTTCGTGTTTCAGGTCGTCAGGGGTTTGGAGCAGGCGGTAATAGTATTGCGAATTGATGTTGCGGTCGAGGGTGCGATAACTCCATTGTTGGGATGCCGCCTCGTGCATGTACCACAAGCGGGCTTTTTCGTCATCTACGCGTATTAGACGTTCATAGTGGGTCCAACTCAATTGGGCAGGTAGCGCCTGACCTTTTTGTTTGAGCAAAGGGGTAGACGGCGTCTGCCTTTTTTCAGATTCAGCAGGCACCGCCTGCTGAATCATGCTTTTCAATTCAGCAGGCACCGCCTGCTGAATCTCAAACTCGTTGAAAATCAGATAGAACTTTCTGAAACTTCTGATGTTTGTTTCAGAATACCCTTTGCCAAATTCTTGTGTCAAAGTCTCGGAAGCAAGTTTTATCACATACGCGCCATAGTCTGCTCGGGCTTTTCCGTGCTGCTCTTGCTCTACAATCCTCCAGCCCAACAGCCAGTTACTCGCTACTTGCATAAGGTTCACTGCCCTGTATGCCTGCGTTTTGGCCGTTGCAACAATCTGTTTGATGTCTTCGACGAAACGCTTTTCCTCCGTTGCCGCTTGCTTTGGAGACTCTTTCGCTATGGAATTTTGTTTGCTCATTGATTCTGTATATTAACGACCTACAAAAATACAATTTTTCCCCTTCCATCGAATCCTACAATCCCAACTCCTTCGGATAGCAAATAAAATGCTTAACCACAGGCTGCGAGAGCACCGAAATGTTCAGTTGGTCTGAAGCCTCGCTAATGTCTTTCATCGTGCCGTCTTTGTATAAAATGTTGATGGCTGGTTTCTTGGGATGGTAGGCGTGATTCGAAGAAACACCTTGCAACAGCGCGAAATCTGCCTCTTCCAACGACCAGCCATAGTATTTGGCAATCTTGTTCCGAATGTCCTCGATATAGTTAGGGTCAAATTCGGAGTCTTGCATTTCTATCTTGAATAAGTGCCTGTCGGTCAACCGTCTGCAAAGTTCGGAGAGGACGCGGTCGGGGTCGTCGCGCCAGGCTTTCACAGCGGTCATCACATCGTAGTCGTCGAGTTGGCAAAACTTGTCTAAGACGAAATCGGGGTCGTGGCCGTCGGCGAAAGGCTTCGGAGTTTTTAGGAAGAATGATAGGGCAGGGGTAGCAAACAAATCACGTTCTTGGCTGAGCATCTTGGCGCGTTTCAGCACCTTCATCAGCGTGTATTCCGCGCTCAGCACGGCCTTGTGCATATACACCTGCCAATACATGATGCGCCGCGCCACCAAGAAACTCTCCACCGAATAAATGCCCTTCGCCTCAATAGCGAGTTCATTCCCAACGACTTCCATCATTTCCAACAAACGTTCCGCGTTCACGCTACCCTCGGCCACACCGCTGAAGAAACTGTCGCGCTTCAAATAGTCGATGCGGTCTACATCTAATTGGCTGGAAATGAGTTTGCTAAGAAAACCCTTCTCAAACTCTCCCTTGAACAACTTGATGGCCAAATCAAGCCGTCCTCCGTGGATTTCGTTGAACTTCTGCATTACCATGAGCGAGAGTTCCTCGTGTGAGATGTCCTGCACAATGCTGTTCTCCAAGGTATGCGAGAAAGGCCCATGGCCGCTGTCATGTAGCAAAATGGCCAACGAAGCCGCCTCAAGTTCCTCGTCTGTGATGTCGTAGCCCTTGCCGCGTAGCAGTTGTATGGCGCGCCGCATGAGGTGCATGGTGCCGAGGCTGTGGGCGAAGCGGGTGTGGTTTGCGCCCGGATACACCAAATTGGTCATACTAACCTGCTTGATGCGCCTAAGCCGCTGGAAATAAGGGTGTTCGATAATGTCGAAATGCAACTCGTCAGGGATACTGACGAAGCCGTAAATGGGGTCGTTGAAGATTTTCTTTTTGTTTGGGGAGGAAACATTATAAAGCATAGATATGGCGTTTGAAATCCTCGAAATTCGTAAAAATAATTCCTTCTTTTTCATCTACTTCTTTGCAGGCTTCGAGGGTCAGTTTATAATTGGTCTTAGTTTTTTCTTCAGATAATCTTCTCATGTAAGTTTGTTTACCCCGCAAAAATACGCAAATTCTTTTATTCCGATAATACCGTTGAAATAAAATAAAAGCCCTGTTTTTTCGTTTTCTTAACAAATTATTGAATTATGGACAAAACGACAATCCTTTGGGCCGACGACGAAATTGATCTCCTCAAGCCCCATATCATGTTTCTGGAACAAAAAGGCTATGAGGTAGTTACGGCCAACAACGGCTCCGATGCCATCGACCTCGTGCGCCAACGCCATTTCGACATCGTTTTCCTTGACGAGCAAATGCCGGGCATCTCGGGCATTGAGGCGCTCGAAGTCATCAAGCGCGAGTATCCCAACCTGCCCGTGGTGATGATCACCAAGAGCGAGGAGGAACGCATTATGGAGGATGCAATCGGCTCTAACATAGCGGATTACCTCATCAAACCCGTGAACCCGAACCAGATTCTGCTTTCTCTGAAACGAAATTTGGAAAACAAAAAACTCCGCGACGAAAAATCGACGATGGGCTATCAGCAGGAGTTCCGCAAAATCAGCATGGACCTCAACAACAACCTGAACTTCGACGAGTGGGTTGATTTGTATAAGAACTTGGTGCGCTGGGAGTTGGAACTGCAAAAATCCACTGATGAGGGCATCAAAGGCATCCTCGCCGACCAAAAACAAGAGGCCAACACGCAGTTCACGCGCTACATTGAGCGGAATTATGTGGACTGGATTCAAGGCAAGTCCGAGAAGCCTGTGATGTCGCATACCGTGGTGCGCGACAAGGTGATTCCGCGTCTCGATGATAGCGACAAACCGTTGTTTTTCATTGTGATAGACAACCTACGCTACGACCAATGGAAGGCCATCCAGCCGCTGATTGAGAACCATTTCCGCGTGGAGGCCGACGATGTGTATTACAGCATCCTGCCCACCACGACGCAATACGCCCGCAATTCGCTCTTTGCCGGATTGATGCCCTTGGAAATCCGCCGCCGCTACCCCAAATGGTGGGTGGATGAGGAGGACGAAGGCACGAAGAACCAATTTGAAGGCGAACTTTTGGGCGAGCAACTGAAACGTTTCGGCAAGAATATCAAGTACTCTTATAATAAGGTGTTGAATTTGCAGGCGGGCAAGAAACTCTACGAGCAGATGGCCAACCTGATGCAGAACAAGCTGAATGTCATCGTCTATAACTTCGTGGACATGCTCTCGCACGCCCGCACGGAGATGGAAATCATCCGCGAACTGGCCGACGACGAGGAAGCCTACCGTTCGCTGATGTACTCGTGGTTCGAGCATTCCAGCCTTTTCGACATGATGCGTTTCATCGCAGAGAAGGGTTGTAACATGATCATCACCACCGACCACGGCTCCACTTGTGTCGAAAAACCCGTCCGCATTTTGGGCGACCGCGAAGTGAACACCAACCTGCGCTACAAGTACGGTAAGAACTTGAAATACAACCCGAAAGAAGTCTTTGAGGTGAAAGAACCCGAGAAGATTTTCCTGCCAAAGGTCAATTTGAGCACGACCTACGTCTTTGCTGGCGAGAGCGACTTCTTCGCCTATCCGAACAACTACAACTATTATGTGAGCTACTACCGCAACACTTTCCAGCACGGCGGCATCTCAATGAGCGAAATGCTGATTCCGGTGGTTCATCTTACGGCGAAATGATAATTTTTGCACGCAGAGGTATTAAGCACGCAGAATTCGCAGAATTATATGAAGCGCGAAGCGACGAAAAATTTGTGTCCGATAGGTTCTGCGATTTCAGCGTATTCTGCGTGAAATAAAAAATGTATTTTTGCAGGAAATTTTATAGAAATGAATTCCAAGGAATTTCATATTTCCAGTGTGGAGCAGTTATCAGAAGTGTCTGACTATCTGCTCTCTATGAGAAATGAGGCTGATATTATCGCCTTTTACGGCGCGATGGGTGCAGGCAAAACGACTTTAATCAAAAACCTCTGCCACCGAATGGGTGTCACCGATGAGGTGAACAGCCCGACTTTCGCCATCGTCAATGAGTATGTCACCGAGGAAGGCGAATCGGTCTATCACTTTGATTTTTACCGGATTAAGAAGATTGAGGAAGCCTATGACATCGGTTTCGAGAACTATTTCGACAGTGGCAACCTCTGCCTCATCGAGTGGCCCGAAATGATTGAGCCGTTGATGCCCGAAAAATACATCCGTGTGGAGATTCGCCATGGCGCGAGTGATGACGAACGAAAAATTCGTTGTGATCTGATAGTCAACTGATTGTTATCGAGTCATTTCAGCCATGATGATGGCACCTGCCACAGCGGCGTTAAGTGATTCTGTTGTACTGTTGTTCACACGAGGTATGGTAATGGGGTGCGTGATGCAAGACAAAATCTCGGCTCGAATGCCGTGCGACTCGCTTCCGATGACGATGATGCCCTCGGTTTTTCCCTTCATTTGGAACAAGTTTTCCCCTTCGAGCAAGGCACCATAAATGGCTTTGCCTTGGGCTTGACTTTGCCTCAAAAAACTGACCAAGTCTGTTTTCCAAACTTTTACCCTAAACAGTGAACCCATAGTGGCCTGCACCGTCTTGGGATTCCACAATTCAACGCAATCTGGGCTGCACACGATGTCGCCGATGCCAAACCACTCCGCTGTGCGGATGAGGGTACCCATGTTGCCCGGATTGGTGATGCCGTCCAAGGCGAGAACGAATCGCGATTTGGGCTTGATTTCGCTTTGTGTCGGAATGCGCACCACGGCGAGAATGCCGGGCGGTGTGTCCAAACCGCTCATCTGTTGCATTTGCACTTCAGTAACTGCTTCGGCAGTGGAAAAAACAGTGCTGTTTTCGGCGAGGAAGGCTTCGGTGGCGTACAAGCCCTCGACCTCAAAGTCGGATTGCAGTAGCTCCTCGACCATCTTGCGCCCTTCTACAACAAAGAGTCCCAGCTCTTTGCGGAACTTTTGCTGCCGAAGCGATGCGATTTGCTTTATGGTGTTCTTTGTAATCATTTTCGCGTCAAAAATACGAAAAAAGGCTGCCCCAAAGATGAGACAGCCCAAAAACTTATGAAAAAGTCAATCCTATTATTCAGCAAAAACGTTGAAGTCGATGTCGACGGCAACCTCCTTGTGGAGTTTCAGCTTGGCCTTGTAGTCGCCGACTTCCTTGATGGCGTCTTCGTTGAGGACGATGTGCTTGCGGTCCACTTCGATGCCAGTGGCTTCCTTGATGGCGTTGGCAATCATAATCGTATTGACCGAGCCGAAAATCTTACCCGTGGCGGCAGCCTTGGCGGGGATTTGCAGCTTCAGGCCTTCCAAAGCCTTGGCTTTCTCAAGGGCCTCGTTCTTAATCTTCTCTTCCTTGTGAGCCTGTTGGCGCATTTCCTCGGCCAAGATTTTGCGGTTGCGCTCGGTGGCGAGGATGGCCATGCCTTGCGGAATGAGGAAGTTGCGGCCATAGCCGGGCTTCACGGTGACGATGTCGTTCTTATATCCTAAGTTGTTGACGTCTTGTTTCAGAATGATATCCATGTGTTGTCCTCCTTCAAATTATTTCAAACAATCTGCTACGAATGGCATCAGGGCGAGGTGGCGGGCACGCTTCACGGCTTGGGCAACCTTGCGCTGGTATTTCGTTGAAGTGCCGGTGATGCGGCGGGGCAAAATCTTACCCTGCTCGTTCACAAACTTCAGCAAGAAGTCGGCATCTTTGTAGTCGATGTACTTGATGCGGTTCTTCTTGAAGCGGCAGTATTTCTTTCTCTTGGTATCGACTGCAATGGGAGTCAAATATTTGATGTCGTTATTGTTGTTCATTTGTGCCATTTTTCTTCGGTTTTAATTGTTCAACATTAGGCTTGTGCTTCAGCGGCAACTTCAGCTTTCTTGCGTTTCTTCTCGTTGTAGGCAATGGCGTGCTTGTCGAGCTTCACGGTGAGGAAACGCAGAATGCGCTCGTCACGTTTCAGTTCGGTTTCGACATCGGCGATCACAGTACCTTCGGCCTTGTACTCAATGAGTTGGTAAAAGCCCGTGGACTTCTTTTGGATGGGATAGGCAAGCTTGCGCATGCCCCAGTTCTCTTCATGAA
>Ga0265298_10002795_pt1 | contig 23800 bp, 22 predicted proteins | sample AusTroGonzalo_MG_3_FD_193486 | JGI IMG/M metagenome (GOLD analysis project Ga0265298, IMG submission 193486) | Bovine rumen microbial communities from tropical cattle in Woodstock, Queensland, Australia - Gonzalo_01 | ecosystem: Host-associated > Mammals > Digestive system > Stomach > Rumen ...
CTAGTAAGAAAGCAAGTATTATTAATTTAATATATACTACATCATTACCATTAGTACTTGTTTTTTCATTTGTATTATTATTTATTCCATTTGCAGTTGGTCTAATAACTATTGATAGATGGTCTAAGGAAAAAGAAAATCTTAGTACTGGGAATAAAGTATTCTTAGTAATAATATATATTTTAAATATAATACCATTTACTTATATACTAATTAAGGCGTTTTAAAAAAAGATGTATTAAATACATCTTTTTTATTTTAATAAATTTAGTAAAGTTTTTGGTTTACCATCTTTAGTTTTTTCTATGACAAAATTATCATCAAAATCATCTAATTTTTTTATAAAGTCTTTTATTTCAGGGGTTTTTAAAAATCTTGGAAAATCATCTCTTCCTATATCACGAATAATAGCATCAGTTTCAATTCCTGATAAAAGAGATAGTGCAAACCAGTTAAAACAATAGTAATCTATATTATAGATAAATTTACATCTTTCTCTATATTCCATCATAGCAGTATCGACTATATTAAAATCTAGATCATCTATTCTAAAATTATCAATGTCAAATAATTTAATTCTGCCATTTTCTAAACTAAAGTTATCTATATTGAAATCCCCAATATATAATCTATGTGTATTTAATTCTTCATATCTATTTTTTATAAGTTTTAATAAATATATTTTTTGTTCTCTACTATCTAAAAATGATAATGGCATATATGGTTCATATTTAGAAGTAAAACCTATAAATTTTCCATTAGAGTAGACTCTACTTAATATTTTCATATCATTATTTAAAACAGATTCATTTTGCAATATTTGTATTTTTAATTCTTTATTATTATTAGCTTCTTTATTATTATCATAATAGATTTTAAGAGCTACTTCTTCACCATTATCTTTATAAAGATATATAATAGCTTCACTACCATAATCAATCTTTTTAATAATGTTTTTTTTATCATAATTAGATATTCTCATAATAACCTCTTCAAAGTAAAAAATATTATAATTAATTATAAAAAAAAGTCAAATTATGGTACAATAAAAATGGTGATAATTATGGAAAAAATAGTTTTAGTAGATGGTAATAATTTATTATTTAGAAGCTATTATGCAACTGCATATTCAGGAAACTTTATGAATAATTCTAAAGGTTTTCCTACAAATGGATTATATGGTCTTGTTAATATGCTTAATAAGATTATTAGAGAAGAAAATCCTAAATATATGTTAGTTGCTTTTGATAAAGGTAAAACTTTTAGACATGAAGAATATAAAGAATATAAAGAAGGCAGAATAAAGATGCCTGAAGATCTAGGTAAACAATTTGTTGTAGCAAAAGAATTACTTCCTAAAATGGGTATTAAATGTCTTGAAATAGAAAATTATGAAGCAGATGATATTATTGGTACATATTCCAAAATAATTAGTGAAACTAATAATAATGGATTAATTGTTTCTAGTGATAAAGATTTATTACAATTAATAAATGATAATAATACTGTAAAACTATTAAAGTCTAAAGATTATATAATGATGGATAATGAAACTTTTATAAAAGAATATGGTATTACTCCAGATAAGATGACAGATTTAAAGGGACTTATGGGAGATTCATCAGATAATATTCCTGGAGTTAAAGGAATAGGGGAAAAAACTGCATTAAAACTATTACAAAAATATAATTCTCTTGAAGGAGTATATGAAAATATAGATGATATATCTGGATCTACTAAAGAAAAACTAGAAGTAGATAAAGATAATGCTTTTATGTCTAAGAAATTAGCCACTATTTATAAGGAAGTACCAGTTAGTTATTCTTTAGAAGATTTACTATATACTGGACCAACTCCTGAATTAAAAGATATGTATAATGAATTAGAATTCTATAGTTTCTTAAAAGAAGTAAAGGTAAACAAACCAGTTGATAATACTACTAATGTAAAAATAGTTAGTGACATTAATGAAGTTAAGGTAAAAAGTCCAATATCTGTTTATTTAGAATTAAACAATGCTAATTATCATGATGGTAATATATTTGGATTATCTGTTTATGATGGAGATAATAGTTATTTTATACCTAAAGAAGTATTAGTAAGTAATCCTAAATTTTTAGATTTCTTTGATATATATACTTATGATTTAAAGAAGTTAATAGTGTCTTTAAACAAATATAATATAAAGATTAATAAATGTTTATTTGATACATCTATTGCTTGTTATATATTAAATTATACTTTAAAAGATGATATATCTTATATAGCAAATGAATTTGGTTATGATGTAGAAGATTATAATTTAATGCTTAAAGATAAAGAATTATCTTTAGAAAAGATAGCTAATATTGGTGCTTTAAAAGCTAAATTTATATATGAAACAAAAGATAGATTATATAAAGAAATGGAAGAAGAAAAGTCATTAGATTTATTTAATGATATAGAAATGAGATTATCTTATGTACTAGCTTCTATGGAAATAGAGGGTGTTAGAGTAGATCTAAATGAATTAGATAAAAGAGGAGAAGTACTAAATAAGAGAATAGATGAATTAACTAAAGAAATATATGAATTATCTGGGGAAGAATTTAATATTCAATCTCCTAAACAATTAAGTGATATTCTATTTATTAAGATGGGTATTCCATATCCTAAAAAGAATACAAAAAGTTATTCTACATCAAGAGAAATACTTGATAAATTAATAGGTATTAATCCAATCATAGATAAGTTAATTGAGTATAGAACTTTAACTAAACTATATAATACTTATATTATAGGTATTAAGAATGCTTTAAAAGAAGATGGTAAATTACATACTATTTATACTCAAACTCTAACAAGAACTGGAAGACTTAGTTCAATTGAACCAAATCTTCAAAATATTCCTATTAGATTTGAGGAAGGTAAACTTATTAGAAAAGCATTTGTTCCTGAAGAAGATAGTGTGTTTATATCATCAGACTATTCTCAAATAGAACTTAGAGTATTTGCATCTATGGCTAATGAAGAAAGCATGATTGAGGCATTTAAAAAAGGAATGGATATTCATACTAAGACTGCCATGGAAATATTTAATAAATCTAAAGATGAAGTTACTAAGAATATGAGAAGACAAGCTAAGGCTGTTAACTTTGGAATTCTTTATGGAATAAGTAATTTTGGTTTATCTGAAGATATAGGTATAAGCGTTAAAGATGCTAAAGTATTTATGGATAGATATTTAGAAGTATTCCCTAAGATAAAAGAATATCAAGATAAATTAGTAGAGGATGCTTATAAAAATGGATATGTAACTACTTTATTTAATAGAAAAAGAAAAATTGAAGAATTAAATAATACTAATTATTTAATTAGATCTCAAGGAGAAAGAATAGCTCTTAATACCCCAGTACAAGGTACTGCAGCAGATATAATTAAGATTGCTATGATAAATATATTTGATGAATTTAATAAGAAGAATTTAAAGAGTAAAATGATTCTTCAAATACACGATGAACTTATCTTTAATGTTTATAAAGATGAAGAAAAAATAGTTAAAGAAATTATTAAAGATAAAATGGAAAATGCTTATAAATTAAGTGTTCCTCTAGAAGTTGATATAGAAGAGGGTACTAATTGGTACGATGCTAAGTAATGTAAAAATGCATGTAAATATGATTCGTTACATGCATTTTTTTGACTTTTTAATGATATAATTTAATCATAGGGGAAGAATAATTACTGAAAATATTTGACTTTTACTTTAGTTTATTATATAATTGTTAAACCAAAGTCAAAGTCAGGGGAAGGTGAGAATATGAGAGATGTTTATATTTTTGAATACTTAAATGAAGCAGAATTTAAGAAAACTGAACGTTCTGTAAAGAAGTATAATATGTTCGCGTATAAGAAACTTATATTCGATTTTTATCCTGAAATGAAAAATGGTAATTTTATAGGAAAACAAGTATCTGAAGATAAAGAAAAAAATACTGTATCTTATGAATTAACTCTTCCTACAGATGAATTATTTGTTAAAGTGCATGGAGAAATAATTCTTCACTATGATGTATATACAAACAAGAATATCATCTTATTAAAGAAGATTACACCTGAAGAATTATGGAATGAAGGACATAATACAGAATTAAGTGCATATAAAGGTGTTATGATCAGTAAAGAAAATGCTGAAAAAGATATGTTCAAAATAAATTTATTAAATATGTTAAATAAATAGACCTAATGGTCTATTTTTTTTGTTACATTTTTTTTAAAAGTGTTATAATTAATAATAGAGGTGTTATATGAAAAATAAGGATATAAAAATTCCAATAATAGTAGCTTTAGTTATAGCTATAGTAAGTTTGGGAGTAGCATTTGCCGCTTTTAATTCATCACTATTTATTAATGGTAATGGTATTATTGAAAGTTCAAAATGGGAAATAGTATTTGAGGGACTAGATAGTGAACATCCAGATGTACTAGGAAGCCCAACTATACCAGTAGGTACAGGTGGGACAGTAGTAACAGCACCAACAATAAAGAATAATTCAACAGAAATAAGCAATTTTGTTGTGACTTTAACAAGCCCAGGAGATAGTATTACATATAATTTTAAAATACATAATAGAGGAGATTATGCAGCAAGTGTAACAAGTGTTGTAAAAAATAGTGGAATATATTTAACATCTGACACATCAAAAAGAACAAGCGAATTAAATACATTAAATAATATAGAATATAAATTATATTATACAGAAAGTAATTTGGATGTAGGCAATGATATAGAAAAAGACTGTCTTGCCCCAGGAGAAGAAGAATTAGTCTCATTAAGAATAGTTTTTAGTTCATCAAATGAAACAGACACATCAGTATTACCAAGTGCAGATTTAGTATTAGATCAATTAGGAATAGTAGTTAATTATACGCAAGAAGATAGTTGTTCTCAAGGCACAGCTGGAGGTGGGTCTGCTAGTGCTAATATCTTAATGAGTGTAGGAACACCATCAGCAAATGGAAGCCAAAGTGCAGCAAGTGTCACAACTCCAACAGTAAGTGGAACATCAATATCTGGAGCAACAGTATCAATACCATCAGAAGGAGATTCAGTAACATATCCAATTTCATTTTCATCTAGTACAGCAAGAGAATTAACATCAGTAACAATACCATCAGTAGCGGATTTAGCAGCAGCTAATCCATCTCTAGATTCAAGCGTATTTGAAAATATTGAAGTAATAGTAACTGATGAAAATGGTATTGCAATATCATCAACAAATAGACCTTGTTCAAGTAATAATTTATTAACTCAAATGAATATAGTTATTAGACATAAGGCCGGGACATCTTCAATTACTGGAAATATAGTATTGCCGACTATGGATTTAGTATTAAATGAAGTTAATAATTGTAGTGAACCTGCTATAGAAGAGTATTATGTTTCTTCAACATCTCAAAATGGTGGATATACTTATAATTGGAGTCAGAATAAGAATAGTATTCCTTCTCTATATGGAGAACCTTATATAAAGAAAATAAATGATAATTATAGTATATGCACAAACATAAATTCTACAGAGTATTGTTTTGATAACAATACAACTGGAGCATCACTTTCATCGACTTGTAGTGTTATTGGTGGATATGATGTAGATGGTGTTGGTTCTTGGCTTGGATTAGGATATGAAGTAGGAACAACTTGTAGTAATATCCAAATCATTCCAGATGGAGAAGGCGGAGTAGCAAATTATCACGATTTAATATATCAAACATATGATATAGAATATACTGATATAGCTGACTTTGCTTATCCAGGCAACAAATATATCTATATAAGTAGATTTTATAATTGTGATGCTCAAACAGAAAGTTGTGATTATTCATATTGTTCGATTAAGTATCCTGTTTCTAATTCATATAATTCTTTTAGATGTGGGAACTCATCAGACTTAAATAATTAATTTGAATATGTATAAAAAAAGTAATTTTGTAATTACTTTTTTTGTGTAAATAAAGTGAAAATAATATAAATATATAGTAAAATATGATATAATTATTTTAAGCGAGGTAAAAATATGAATTGGTTAAGAGATAATATTTTAAAAATTTTAATTATTCTAGGAGTTACAGTAGTAGCTATTGTAATAATAGCTCTATTTATGAAACCAAAAGGAGATAGCGTAGTTAGTGGCACTAAATATGGTGAATTAGAAACTAAATTACAAAATGCTGCTATTAACTATGTAAAAAGTCATAAAAAGTTATTACCAACTACAGTAGATGATGTTACTAATATTAAATTAAGTACTTTACAAAGTAATAATTATATTGGCAAATTAGTAGCAGTAGATGACTCTAGTACTAAATGTGAAGGTTTTGTAGAAATATCTAAAATTAGAGAGGATGCTGATGATTATAGATATACACCTTATATTTCGTGTGGAAAATACTATGAAACTAAATCTATCGGAGACTATATTATTGATAAAGAAACTAATGAGGGAACATTTGAGAGAACTTCAGAAGAAGGATTATATAAAATTGGTGAAGATTATGTCTTCAAAGGAGAAAATATCAATAACTATATTATGCTTGATGATCATCTTTATAGAATTATAAAAGTAGATCAAGATAAATATGTGGAGTTAATATCAACTGAAAAAACTAGTGATAGTTATGCTTGGGATGATAGATATAATATTGAGAAGAATAGAGAAGATGGAATAAATACATTCTTAAAGAGTAGACTTCATGATACTTTAGTAGCCATGTATGATACTGAAGGTGAAGAATCTTTCTTTACATCTAAAGAAAAAGATTATATAGTTTCTCATGATTATTGTATAGGAAAAAGAAGTTTAAATGATGGCGGTATTTATTCTAATGCTGAATGTAAAGAAACTACATCTTTAAAAGTAGGTTTAATTAGTTTAAATGAATATGCTCGTGCAAGCATTGATACAAATTGTAAATCTGTTTTTGATAGGTCATGTGCTAATTATAACTATTTCACAACTTTAGGTAAAAGATCATCATATTCATATGTTACTTTAACTGGTGTATTAGATAATACATATCAATACTATAGAGTAAGATATGGTGAAGTTAGTACTTCAAAAACATCTTCAACAAATTCATTACACCCAGTAATCTATATTAATAACAATACTATATATTCATCTGGTACAGGTACAGCTACAGATCCATATGTAGTTAGATAGGTGAAATATGAAGTTATTCGCAGAATACAAAGGGGAAAAAATATTACTTAAAAATTTTAATAGTTATTTATCTTTAGATAAAACTTTATCTTCTTTTGAATCTAAGGAAAGTTTAATGAATAGATTAGGTTTAGATTTAGAACATGATAATATATATATTGAAGATAATAATGGAAAAGAAATCGAATTTAATCCAACTGTACTTAGAACAGTAGTATCCTTTTATGAACAAGGAAGAGGCGAAGATTTTGTAAAATGGATTTATAGTGGAATAAGTGATCCAAATTACGGATGGAAAAACAAAGGCAAATTAACACATTATTTTTGTGAAAGACAATTAGATTTTATTAAAGATGTTCCTGAAAAAGAATTTGATATTAATAATATTAAGAATCAAGAAGGCAAAAGATTATATTCTTTAATTAAAACTATTAAAGAAAGCTTAATAATATATGATGTTATTCCTTCGACTTTTGAAACATTTAAATTTGAAATAATACCAAATTTAGATAAATACATTAGAAAGAATGATACTTATGATTATGCTTATATGAGAAAATTTATTATGTCTCTAGTTTCTGATTTTAATTATGAACTTGAAGAACCTAATATTTCTTTAAGAGATTTCAATACTCATGAACAAGATAAAATAATAAAAGATTTAGAAACAAAAATACATAATTATATATATTCTAAAAATCAAATTACAATAGACGAATTATCTAATGAAGAAGTAATTCCTATGTATGATGAAGACGGAATAAAACTTGATGAAAAGGAATTCCTAGAAGAATTCAATACAAAGAAAATACATTTATAAGGGAATTAGTTCCCTTTTTTAGGTGAAATATGAAAAAATATATTGATGAATTTATTGAGTATTTAAAAATACAGAGAAATTATTCTGAATTTACTAGAGTTAATTATGAAAAAGATCTAGAAGAATATTATGAATTTTTAAATAATAATAATTATAATTTTAATAATATGGATTATAAGAAGTGTATGGACTTTTTAATATATCTAGATGGAAAAAAATATAAAAAGAATTCTATATCTAGAAAATTAAGTTCTCTAAGAACTTTTTATAAATTTTTAGTATTGAATAATTATTCTAAAAATAATCCTTTTTTATTAATTTCATCACCAAAAAAGGAAAAAAAGATACCTAGATTTATTAATTATCAAGGTATTGAAGAAATATTTAATATACCTGATATAAAGACTATGGAAGGTCAAAGAGAAAAAGTAATACTTGAAGTATTATATGGTTCAGGTATAAGAGTATCTGAATTAGTAAATATAAAACTTAAAGATATAGATTTTAATAATAAGACTATTCTTATATTTGGTAAAGGTAGTAAAGAAAGAGTAGTTCCTTTCGGAGATTATGCTCTTGAAGCAATTAATACTTTTATTAATGATGGTAGAGATAAATATCTTGGGGATATAGAATCAGAATACTTAATCGTAGGTAAAAATGAACCTAATTTAACAACAAGAAGAATAGAACAAATAATAGATAAGCTAATAAAGAAAACAAGTATTAAGATGAATATAACTCCTCATATGTTTAGACATACATTTGCAACACATTTACTTGATAATGGATGTGAATTAATCGCAGTACAAGAATTACTTGGGCATGAGTCATTATCAAGTACAGAGATATATACACATGTATCAAATGAACATTTAAGAGAAGTATATTATAAATGTCATCCAAGAAATAGAAAGTAGGTATTATGAGAGTAATAAGTGGTTTATATAAAGGTAAAATAATAGATGGTTTTGATATAGAAGGTACAAGACCTACTCAAGATAGAGTAAAAGAATCTTTGTTTGGATCTATACAAGATTATATAGATGATTCAGTAGTATTAGATTTATTTAGTGGATCAGGTAATCTAGGTATCGAAGCCCTTAGTAATGGAGCTAAAGAATGTTTCTTTGTAGATAATAATAAAGAAGCTATTAAAGTAATAAATAATAATTTATCTAAGATAGGTATTATTTCTAACGTACTAAATAAAGACTTTAAAGATGCTTTAAATTATTTTAGAGATAATAATACTAAATTTGATTTAGTGTTCCTAGATCCCCCATATAAAGATGATTATATTGATTATGCGGTTAATTATTTATTAGAAAATAATCTATTAAATGAAAAGGGAATAATTGTATCAGAATTTGAAAACAATATTAAAACAGATTATAAAGAATTAAAGATAACAAAAGAAAAAAAATTTGGTTATAAAAAAATAGTTATATTTAAAAAAATATAACTTTTTTTTGACAAATTTTTCATGTACATAGAATTATTATTAATATGGTGAAGAGATATGAGAGTTTATTTGGATATTATTATTGTAATTAATTTTATATTTGATTTCATTTCATTGCTTGGAACATCAATTGTTTTAAAAAGAAATACTAAGTTATTTAGAATTATTTTAGGATCAATACTTGGTGAACTCTCGATATTATCTATATTTATTAGATTCAATTCTATTGAATTAATATTAATGAAAATATTATTAAGCATTTTTATTAATCTTATCGTGTTTGGCTTTCATGATATAAGATATTTTTTTACAAATTTATACTATTTTTATTTATTAGAATTACTTCTCGGTGGATTACTTTATGTGGTTAGGAGCAATAATTATCTGATAGAAATACTGATAGGTATAATATTTATATATTTCTTTATTAAAAGCATTAAAAAGTTAAAGAATAATTATAATAAATATATTTCTATAAGATTAGATATTAATAATAATACATATAAATTAAATGCTTTCTTAGATACTGGAAATAAGTTAAAAGATCCATATTTAAAAAGCCCAATAATAATACTGGATAATAATAAATTTAATTTAGAAGGAGATATATTAGTTCCTTATAATACATGTAATAGTAATAATATTTTAAGATGCATTAAAGGGTCTAATTTATATGTAAATAATAAAAGAATTAATAAGAAGTTTTTAATAGGTCTATCTAATAATATTAATTTAGATGGAGTAGACTGTATATTTAATGAAGAATTAATGGAGGGTATATGATAAATATTATTAAAAAAATTATTAGGATTATTTTAGGTAAATATAATTCATTATATTTTCTTGGTCAAGCAGATAAATTACCACCACCATTATCTAAAGAAGAAGAGGAAAAACTTTTAATTGAGTTTCATAATGGTAATTTAGAAGCTAGGAATAAACTTATTGAACATAATCTTAGATTAGTGGTATTTTTATCTAAGAAATATGAAGGAACTAAGATAGATTTAGAAGACTTAGTATCTATTGGTTCAATAGGACTTATTAAAGGTATAAATACTTTTAAGGGCGATAAGAATATTAAACTTGCTACTTATTGTTCCAGATGTATTGATAATGAAATACTTATGCATATAAGAAAAAATAAAAAAAGAAATTTAGATGTATCACTTGATGAATCACTTTCATTTGATAAAGAAGGGAATGAACTTACTTTAAAAGATGTACTTGGTACTGAAGAAGATATAGTAACTAAAGGACTTGAAGAACAAGATTTAAAAAAGATAATGATGGAAGAAATAGATAAGCTTAATGATAGAGATAAAGATATTATAGTCAAAAGATATGGGCTCGATGGTAATGAAGAATTAACACAAAAAGAAGTAGCTTCATTATTAGGTATATCTCAGTCATATATTTCTAGGATTGAAAAGAAGGTTATAAAAGATATTAGCAATTTAATTAAAATATAGGGGAATTTACATAATTTTTCGCGAATATTATATTTGGAGGAATTATGATTTTAAGAATAGATAATTTAACAAAAGAATATGGTAAGAATAATAGTTATCAAAGAGTATTAGATAATATTTCTATAAGTTTTAAAAGTAATGAATTTGTTTGCATATTAGGAGAATCAGGATCAGGAAAAAGTTCTCTTCTTAATATAATGGGTGGATTAGATAATGATTATAAAGGTTCTGTTAATATAAATAATATGAATATTAAATATATTAATCAAGATGAATATAGAAAAAATAATATTGGCTTTATATTTCAAAATTTTAATTTAATTAATAATTTATCTGTTATAGATAATATTATTCTTCCTATAGAAAGGGATAATTTATCTTATAGAAAGAAAAGAAATATGGCTATTTCTTTATTAAGAAAATTAAATATTTATACTTTAAAAAATAAAAAGATAAATGAATTATCTGGAGGACAAAAACAAAGAGTAGCTATTGCTAGGGGACTTATTAATAATCCTAGAATAATACTTGCTGATGAACCTACTGGAGCTTTAGATGAAGAAAACTCTAGAAATATATTAGATATATTAAAAGAAATAAATGAAGAGGGTAAATTAGTGATAGTAGTTACTCACTCTAAAAAAGTAATAGAGTATTCTTCAAGAGTGATAGAAATAAAAGATGGAAAAATATATAAAGACCAAAGAATAAAAAAAGTAAAAGAGACTAATATTGATACGGTGGAGAGTAAAGAAAATAAATATTTATTTTTAATTAAACATGCTTTTAAAAATTTAAAAAATAATAAAAGAAGAAATTTGTTTATAACTTTAGCTTCTTCGATAGGAATAATAGGTATTATAATTAGTTTATTTCTTGGTGATGGAGTTAAAAATTATATTAATGATTTAATAGTTACTAAGACAGATCCGAATAATTATTCAATAGAGAGTAAATATCAGTATTATGATAATGATTTGATCGATAAAGTTAGCAATATCAAACATATAGATAAAGTTAATAGAGAACTTAATATTTCTATAGCTAATCTTAGGTTTAATGATAAAGAATATAATTTGACTTATTTGGATTCTCTAGAATCTATTAAGATAGATAAAGGTGATAATACTGGGCTATTGATTAATAAAACTTTAAATAAGAAGATTTCTCTTGGTGATACAGTTAAACTTACTTTTATAGATAATTATAATGTTTTTAATAGATATATTAAAGTTACGGGAATAATATCTGATACTGGTATTAAATTAGTTGATGATAATTATATTGCTATGATTGAGTATTCTAATTTAGATAATATTTATAAAGACTATAAAATAGATATTAAACCTAATAATCTTAGTATTAAAATAGATTCTAAAGATAATATAGATTATGTAAAAAAAGAATTAAAGAGACTTAAGATGACTGCTAAAACTAATGAAGATTATTATAATGAATTAAAAAAATACTTAGATATAGCGAGTTTAATATTAAGTATATTTTCAATATCATCTCTTGTTGTTAGTACTATTATGATTAGTATAATAATTAATATTACTGTCTTAGAAAGAGTTAAAGAGATAGGATTACTTAGGAGTATTGGTTATAGTAAAAAAGACGTTAAAAATATATTTAAGAGTGAGAGTTTATCTCTAGGAATATGTATATGGTTATTCTCTATATATTTATCTAGTTTAGTTATTAAAGTAGTTAAATATTTAGTTAATTATAAGTTTGATATTAAAACTAATACTAATAATATTAAATATTATTTAATATCATTATTTATTAGCTTATTTGTTACTTATATATCCAGTTTGATACCATCTAAAAAAGCATCTGATTTAGATCCAATAAATGCTTTAAGAAGTGAATAATTATGATATAATAAATTAAGAAGGTAATTTTTATGAAGAAAATGTATATTATTTCAATTTTAGTATTTTTATTTGATAGAATTACTAAATTATTAGTAGTAAATTTTATAGATAAAGATATTAGTATAATTAAAAATATTTTTTATCTTACGTACGTTAAAAATGATGGCGCTGCTTTTTCTATATTAGAAACTCAAAGAATTCTGCTTATAGTTTTAAGTATATTAGCTTTAGCATTTTTGATATATTATATTACTAAGAAAGATAAGAATGGTATTGGATATTTCTTTTTAGTAGGAGGAATATTGGGTAATTTAATAGATAGAATATTTCTTGGATATGTAATAGATTTTATAGGAATATCTAGTTTTCCTATATTTAATATAGCAGATATATTTATAGTACTTGGAGCTATATTTGTTATCTTTGAAAAAGAAAAGAAATAATGTATAATATTTAAAGGAAGTGATGGATATGAATATAATTAGTAATAAAGAAAATATTAGAATAGATAAGTATCTATCAGAATTAGAAGAATTAGATTTAACACGCGCTAAAATACAAAGATTAATTAAAACAGGTAATATAAAAGTTAATAATAATGAAATAAAAGAAAGCTATAAAATTAATCTTAATGATAATATAGAAATTAATATAGTAGAAGAAGAGTCTAAATTACAAGGTGAAGATATTAAACTAGATATTGTTTATGAAGATGATGATGTCTTAGTAATTAATAAACCAAGTGGTATGGTAGTTCATCCAGCACCTGGGAATAAAGAACATACTTTAGTTAATGCATTAATTAATTATAGTAAATTAAGTTCTAGAAATGGTGAATTTAGACCAGGAATAGTCCATAGAATAGATAAAGATACTAGTGGACTATTAATCGTTGCTAAGAATGATAAAGCACACTTATTCCTTGAAGAAGAATTAAAAGAACATAATATTGTTAGGACATATATAGCACTTGTAAATGGAGTTATTAATCATGATACAGGTAAAATTGATGCTCCGATAGGAAGATGTGAATCAGATAGAAAAAAGATGGAAGTAACTTCTAAGAATTCTAAGGAAGCTATAACTAATTTTAAAGTTCTTGAAAGATATAAAAATGTAACTCTTTTAGAATTAAAATTAGAAACAGGAAGAACACATCAAATAAGAGTACATATGAAATATATTAATCATCCAGTATGTAATGATCCAGTATATTCTAATAATAAAAATATAGAGAATTACGGGCAATTATTGCATGCTAAAGAAATAAGTTTTGTTCATCCATCTACAAAAAAAAGAATGACTTTTACTTGTGAACCAGATGATAAGTTTAATGAGATAATGAAAATATATGAGGAAAAGTAATATGAATATTGATAAGAAAGCATTATTAGAACTGAAATTAGTTCACTATTTTATGACTAAAGAAAATTTTATTCCTATTATTATACATGGAATAGAAGATGAAATATGGCTAGAGAATAAACGTAGTGATTATAGAATAATAAGAATAGTTACTAAGAAAATAATTAATGAAGAACAATATGAATTTGATATTGATAAAACAAAAGAGATAGCTAGTCAAATAAAAAGAAAGACATTTAATCCATTCATGTCAATATTAAACATATATTTAAATATTGATGATGATGTAAAAGAATATGTCACTAGTACAAGAAATAATGTTAGTATAATTCTTAATGACGAAAAAGATCTAGAAGAAAATGATATAATTAAGAAAAGTTATAAAAACATAGTTAATGATATTGATTATAAGGAAGAAGGATTTGAATTATTAGCTAAGATAACTAGAGATTTAACTAAAAAAAATATTGAAGAGAATGAGAGGTTTAATAACATGTTCAAACAAAAGAAACCAATTATTACTGCGATAATAGTAGCAATTAATATAATTATGTTTGCACTTATGTATTTATTAGGAAAGGGGAGTGAAGACTCTGATACTCTAGTTAAATTTGGTGCCAATGTACCTGCATTAATTAGAGGAGGAGAATACTTTAGATTATTAGCATCTGGATTTCTTCATATAGGAATTATACATATATTATGTAATATGTATTCATTAGTAGTACTAGGACCAACAATAGAACATTTTTATGGTAAATTAAAATATATTTTGATTTATTTGATAAGTATGATAATAGCATCACTATTTGTAATGGTATTTCAAAGTGATTATAGTGTTTCTGCTGGAGCTTCCGGTGCAATATTTGGTTTACTTGGCTCACTTTTATATTTTGGATATTACTATAGAGGATATATGGGTAATCAAGTAATAGGTCAAATAATACCAGTTATTATAATTAACTTAGTAATTGGATTTATTTCTCCTGGAATAAGTAATGCTGCTCATATAGGTGGTTTAATCGGTGGTATAGCAGTATCATTTATGCTTGGTATAAATGATAAAGAAGATAAGAAGAGTAGAATTACTGGAACAATTATTACGATTGTATTAACAGCATTCATGATATATTTAGCATTTTTTAAATAAAAAGAAATTACTATTTAGTAATTTCTTTTTATTTACACTTTCTCTTTTTGATGTTGACAAATTCATCCGGGGAGGGGTACTATTATAATAGAGGTGAAATAATGAGAAATAATAAAATAACAATACCTATAATTGCAGCATTAGTAATAGCAGTAATAAGTTTAGGAGTAGCATTTGCAGCATTTAGTGCAACTTTAACTATTAATGGTAATGCTACAATTGAAGCTTCAACATGGGATATTCATTTTTCAGAAACTGAAAAGACATCAACAGCAGGTTCAGGAGCAGCACCAGCACAAGGAGGTGTAACAATATCTCCAGAATCAGAATATCTTGGTACAGCAGAATCAACACTAAGTACATTAACTAGAGACACATTTACATGGAGTGGAACATTTAAAACACCAGGAGACACATTAGAATATCATTTCTGGATTGTAAATGCAGGAGATTATAATGCAACATTATCAGCACCAACAGTAAATCAACCAACATGTAAAATAAGTGGAGTTACACAACAAAGTTGTCCAATTATTTATTCTGTATCCAAAGATACAAATGGGACACCATTCACAGGTAGTGATTCTTTAGCATCAGGTGCGTCACAATTTGTAGTAGTAAAAGCACAATTAGACCCTAATTATGGTGGAGATGGATCTGAATTATCAAATGTTGATATAGATGTTAGTTTCTATACAGTAACATTTACATATACACAAAATGGAGCAGCAGGACAAGCACAATCAGGCGGAGGATCTAGTGGTGGTTCTGGTGGAAGTCAAGCAGCTAGTGTTGAATATTTAATACCTTATTATTCTTATATGACTTATGATGAAGAAGGACATGATATTGATGTGAACATTGATGAACATTGGGGAGAAAAGTCCGAATTAGAAAACATTTATGAGTTTATTCCTACTGTATATTTGAAAAAAGTAGACAATGTTGTTAATAACTGCTTTGAAGTTGATTCGACCGAGTATTGTGCAAATGCTTCAACCACTTTATCACAATTCTTGCAAATGTGTAATTCTATACCAAACACTTATGTAGATGGTGATTATGGTTCTGAAGGTCTTGAGGGAGCAGAGTGTGTATTAAGAGATTCATACGAAAATCAAATTGGTGAATTATATTATTATGATGGAGAGGATGATGGACAAGGAAATTATTATCATGGAAATCTTACAAGACTTTATTTTGTTCTAGACCAAGCTAATAATCTTCCTTATAATTGCGATTATTATACATCTGGTAATAGCATGGAATGTTCTTATAATTAGAATATATTTATAATATAAAAAACAGATAGTGTACTATCTGTTTTTTTAATGACGAAATTAAGAAATGAAAGAATTCTAATTATTTAGGATTTTTTCTGTGTTTTTAAAATTAAGTTTTGCTATTTCATTTAATTTATCTTTACCATATTTATTTACTATATCTTTACCAGCTTCATCAACTACTGTAGATGCTCCAAGAGGTAATACTTTATCTATTGATTTGGATAATTTTTCCATTTCATTTAAGAATATATATCTACTTATAATAGAAGAACAACCAACTGATAAACATTTATCTTCAGCTTTAGTAGTAAAAGTGATTTTTCTATAAACATTTTCTCCAACATCTTTTAAATAACCAAAATAATTTCTAGCTGGAGTAAATTGATCCATAACAACCATATCTATCATAAAATTATCTTGTTTTAATAAACCAAGAATAACTCTATTATGAAGAATAGATTTAATCTTATTCATATTATATCCTCTTTCTTGCCATTCATTATATTCTTTATTAGTAAGAATGAATGTTTGATGAGGGATATTTTTTATTAATTCTGGTGCTATTTTCATTATTTTTTCATCAGTTACTTTTTTTGAATCTCTAACACCAAGATCTTCAAGATAAGATATTTTGTCTTTAGAAACATAAGAAGCAGTAACTACGATAGGGCCAAAATAATCTCCAGTACCAACTTCATCAGATCCAATAGAAGATATATTATAATAATCAGTAGTATCTATATCTTCTTCTTTTTCTTTTTTCTTTGTATTATCTTCAGGCATTTTACCTGTTAATATTTTTTCTGTTTCTTTCCAAAAGTTAGCATCTATATCAGCAGATACTCCTTGAAATACTACCTTACCTGATTCATAAAGAGTAACTACAGTGTCTTCTTCATCAGCTTGAAATATTGCATAAGCTGGAGTTTTATCTCTTTTTAAATCTTTAAAGTGCTCTATCATTTCTTCTTTAGTTTTATCACTAACTTTAAAAGATATTGTCATAAAAATCACCTTCAAGTATATTTTAACATATAATCTTTATTTTTTTCTAAAAATATAATATAATTTATAATAGAGGTGTTAATAATGAAAATCAATATAGTAGATATTATTATAGTGTTATTATTAATATCTGGTTTTATTTCAGGGTATAAAAAGGGTTTTATTAAACAAGCAGTATCTACGATTGGAGATATAGTAGTTATTGTATTAGCATTTCTTCTAAAGAATAATTTATCTATTATTTTATATGAAAAATGTCCATTCTTTACAATTGGTTTACTGAAAAATTATTCTTCTTTAAATATACTATTTTATGAATTAATTGCATTTTTTATATTATTAATTTTATTTAGTATATTATTAAAAATTATTATAAAAATAAGTGGGGTTTTAGAAGATGCATTTGAGGACTCTGAATTATTTAGATTACCTCTTAAAATACTTGGTGGTATTCTTGGAGCAATATCTTCTTATATAGCGTTATTTATAATATTACTTATTTTATCAATGCCATTATTTGATTTTAAGTTATCTAATTATATCAATAGATCAACATTAAAAGGGTATATATTGAATAATACTATCTTAATATCTAATATTTCTAAACCTTTGGTTAAGACTATAGATCAAGTTAGAAAATTAGAAGTAGATAAAAACTTAGGAAAAGAAGAATTTAATTGTAAGACAATAGAGATATTCAAAAAGAATAAGATAGTTACAGAAGAATCTTTAGATTATTTAAAGAAACACAAAAAGTTAGATATAGATTGTGAATAAAGAGAAAAGGAGGAAAATATATGAAAAGAAAGGATTGCATTAGCTTTTATATACTATTTAGTGTAATAATTGGTACTGCTGCTGGACTAGCATTAGGTGTTGCATTTAGTAAAATAATATCATTTACTACTTGCGGTGCTGTTATTGGTTTAGTAGTAGGATTACTTACTGCAAATGATAAAAGAATAGTAGCATCATCAAAAACATCAGCTCCTAAGAAGACTACTTCTAAAAAAAATACTAAAAAAGTAACTAAAAAAACTACTAAGAAATAAGTAGTTTTTATTTTGAATTTATTATATAATTTATATAGGTGATTTTATGAAATATTATTGTATAGGAATTAAGGGTTCTGGTATGGCAACACTTGCTTGTTTACTAAGTGACCTTGGTTATGAAGTATCTGGTTATGATGATGTAAAAGATTTTAAATTTACAGAAAAAGGATTAGATGCTAGAGGTATAAAAATATATTATGATGGAACTAAAGAAATAGATAGTGATACTATTATTACTGCATCTAAAGCATTTAGTGAAGATCATAAAGAAATAAGAAGAATTGAAGAATTAGGATTTAAAATAACTCCATATAATGAAATAATTGGTAATTTAACCGCTAAGTTTAGAACAATTTCAGTATGTGGAACACATGGTAAAACAACTACTTCTTCAATGATTAGTCATATAGTAGATCATACAATTGGTTGTAACTATTTCATCGGAGATGGTAGAGGACATGCTAATAAAGATAATAATTTATTTGTAATTGAGTCGGATGAATATAACAAACATTTCCTAGCATATCATCCGTCTATATCAGTATGTACTAATATTGAACTAGAACATACTGAATGTTATGATGGTCTTCCTGATATAGTTAATAGTTTTACTAGATTCCTAAATAGTTCTTCTGAATATGCAGTAGTCTGCGGTGATAATGAAAACATTAGAAGTATATTATTCAATAAAGATGTAACTTATTATGGTGAAGATGAATCTAATGATTATGTTGTAAAAAATATTGATGTTAGGGAAGATGGGACTCATTTTGATATATATTATGAGGAATCACTACTTGTTAGTTTAATGGTTCCTGTATTTGGTAGACATATGGCTTTAAATGCATGTGCTGCTACAATAGTATGTATGAATTTAGGAATAAGTTTAGATGATATAAAGGAATTATTAAAAGTTTTTAAAAATGCAGAAAGAAGATTCCAAGAAGAGAAAGTTAAAGACTCTATAATAATTGATGATTATGCACATCATCCAACAGAAATAAGAGTTACTTTAGAAGCTGCTAAGGCAAAGTATCCAAATAAGGATATAGTGGCTATATTTAAACCAAATACATTTTCTAGAACTAAAGAATTTACTCAAGATTTTGCTAAAGCTCTAGATATAGCAGATTATGTTTATATTACAAATGTAGATAGTAATAGAGAAAAACAAGAAGATTATCCTGGTGTAAATTCTAATATGATATTAGAATTAACTAGAAATGGTAAACTATTAATTGAAAGTGATATAACTGATTTATTGACTCATAAAAATAATGTTTTTGTTTTTATGAGCTGTGCAAGTATATCTCATTTAAAAGAAGATTTAATTAGCAAGTTGTAAAAATTTGCTAATTTTTTTATTTGTGATATAATAAGAACCAATAATTTTTGAAGGGGTTTCTATATATTGTATATATAGAAGGTGAAATTATGGAAAATAATATTAATTATAATGAGATAACTAAGTTAGCAGAAGTATTAAATATTAACGGAATAGAAGAATTAGAAAACTATTTTAGTGATTTAAATAATTCTAAAATGTTAGTTGTTTATGGTAAATTAAAATCTAAATTAAGACTTAGTCAAGTTGTTAAGTATATGGATATGATTATTGATTTTACCAATTTTAATATTGATGATGAATTGTCTGAAGAATTATTGTTTGATGAATCTTTACAAGACTTAGTTACTTCTAGTCAAGAAAAGGAAATTAATAATAAGTTCTTAAATGCACTTGGTAATTATTTAATCAAAGCATTGGATTCAAATGATGAAGCAACATGTTCTGATGGAGATGAATTAGTATTACCTTTGTATTCTGATCAAAATGAGGAAATATATGCTTTTGAAAAGTATGATTCGTGGAGAAGGTTATTAAAAAGATATATTTATGAGAATAATTACACTGATTTTATCGAATATATTACTAGTCTTGATAAATCAGATGTTGCTGAACAAGATTCTAAGAAATTCAAAATGATTTATGCTTTAGAAAAACTATATAGTGATAATTGTACTGAAGAGTGCGTAGTTAATATTAAGAAAGATAAACAACTAATGAATCTACTTGAAGAATGTAGAGAAGTAAGAGATGATATATCTTTTCATAACCTTAGATTAACAGTATCTGTTGCAAAAAAATTTAATGGATATGGATTGCCAATGGCTGATTTAATTCAAGAAGGTAATATAGGTCTTATGAGAGCTATTGAAAAGTTTGATGTGGATAAAGGATATAAGTTTAGTACATATGCTTACTGGTGGATAAATCAAGCTATAAAAAGGGCACTTGCGAATGATAGTACTACAATAAGAGTACCTGTTTACTTACATGAAATGAGAACAAAGGTAAATAGAGCAACTAAGATTTTAAGAGAACAAGATTTTATAGAAGAACCTAGTTTAGAGGAATTATATGATAAATGTAACGAATTGGGTTATGATTTTACAATGGAACAATTAAAATCAGTTCAAGATATGAAAAGAAGAAGTGAGCCCGTTTCAGCAGATAAATTTGTTGGTGAAGATGAAGATACAACAATGATGGAGTTCTTAAAGGATGAAAAATATGCTACTGAAGATTACGCAGAATTTAATAATTTAAAAGATATTTTAGAAAAGAAATTAACTGAAATAGCTAGTGGTAAGGATCCTAGAGGAAAACCTAGAAAAGGTGCTGATTCAAAAACCATCTATAAACTTATTGAACTTGTTACGACTGATAGTAAAAAAATAAATATTCTTCTTACAAAGAAAGAATTTGAATATTATATAAAAGGTATTAAGGAATTTGGTAGAGAAAGATTTATTGAATTTTTAGATACTTATAAAATAGATAAAGATAAATTAACTTCATATTATAATATATCAAATTACGAATTAACTAATTTTCAAAGAGAGGTAGTAGTTTATAGATTAAGAAAAGGTATTATGGATAATTTTACTACTTCATTTATAGAATTAAGAAATTATAATAATGTTTTATTTGAAGAAGATACTCAAGATTATGAATTTACTCTTGAAAAAGCAGGGAAATTACTTGGTGTAACAAGAGAAAGAGTTAGACAAATAGAAAATAAAATAGAAAAAAAGATAAATCCTGCTACAAATAAGAAAATAAGTAAAGCTAATACAACAGAATATATTTTTTTGGATGATTTAAATGAAAATGTTTTTGATGTGTTTAATATAATAAATAGATTTGATTATGTTCTTTATGTTCCACAAAACAATGTTATAAGAGTTGATTCTTGTCATAATATACACCCATTAAATACTGGATCTGTAACTATGACACTAAAGAATGTTAGACATGGTGGAGAAAGAGAACTAAATTTAGTTGTAAGAAAACCTATGAGACATGTAATAAGAACAACAGATAATAATAAGATAAAAAGTTATTTATTGACTTTGGAAAATAATAAAAAAGATAATCAGTAATGATTATCTTTTTATATTGCTCTATACTTATTAGCATCTTTATATGGATTCTTTTTATCTATATGGTCATAGAATAATATTCCATTTAAATGGTCTAATTCATGTTGAAATACAATTGCTAATTCTTCTCTTAATCTTAATACCTGTTTATTTCCTTTTTCGTCATAGAATTCTACTTTAATTCTTGCACTTCTTGGAACTATACCTTCAACAGGTCTATTAATACTAAGACAACCTTCTCCTTCTTCAACATATATTTTTTCTTCAGATTCACTTAAAAGTTTTGGATTAATTACAACATAATTTTCAAACTTTCCTTCTTCGTATTCATAAACTATTACGAAATATCTTTTAGCAATACCTAGTTGGATTGCACTAAGACCCATACCTGGTCTTAAATCATATTTTTGTGATAGTTCTTCTATCTGACTATTCTTTAACATAATTTTAATGTCTTCGATAGTTTTTAATGTTTTTTTATCAAGTGGGAAGGTAACTTCTTTACTAATTATTCTAATTCTTTTATCATATTCATCGATAATATCTTTACTACGTATCACTTTTTCCACCACCTATGCAAGGTATTTTAACATAAAATGATTTTTTTATCAAATTTTTTAATTTGCTAAGAATCTAGAACCAATTACGATTACTAATAAAATGAATAATACTAATATTATGGCTCCACCATAATTTCCTTGTGAGCCATAATAATTTGGCATTTGATATGAATAGCAAGGGTTGTTATAACCATATCCACCATAGCCATAATAGTACATAAATATACCTCCTTTAACTAATATATATTATTCTTACTTGTAAATAAAGTGTTATATAAATAACCTATATATAGTTTAAAAATATTATTTGTGATAATATTATTTTATAAAGGAATATAGGTTATGAGTAGATTATTTAATAAGATGGATAAAATTTTATTAATTGTTTCAATTATCATGTTTGGTTTTGGTCTATTCATGATACTTGATGCTTCTAGTATGAGATCTTTTATTGATTATGGTACTAATAATAGATTCTTTTTTAAACAATTAATTATTTTAATAATTAGTTTTTTTGCGTCAATTTTTGCTATATTTGTTCCTACTAAAAAGTATAAAAAATGGGTTATTCCAATATATGTGTTTACTGTAGCATTATTAATATATTTGTGTTTCTTTGGAGAATATAGTAATGGTGCCAAGAGTTGGATATATATTGGGCCATTCGGATTACAACCAAGTGAAATAGCAAAATTAGTTATTATTATTTTTACTGGAGTTTATTATCGTGCTAATCAGAAGTTATTAAATGGATTTATTCCGTCAATAATACCTTTAATAGTAGGTGCTATAGTCACTTTATTAACATTTTTACAACCAGATGGTGGTACTGGACTTATATTATTTCTTATTACCATGATAATGTTTTTTATATCTCCAGTTCCTAAACAAAATAAATTTAAAGTACTTTTAATCGGAGCGGGATTATTAGTAACAATTCTTTTGTTAAAAGTATGTGGAGTTAATATTTTAACTAAGACACAATTAGATAGATTTAATTTCTTAGAACCATGTACAAGATATCAAGAATCTACTGGATTTCAGGTATGTAATGGATATATAGCTATTAATAATGGTAAATTGTTTAGTATATCTC
>Ga0265298_10002796_pt1 | contig 23790 bp, 22 predicted proteins | sample AusTroGonzalo_MG_3_FD_193486 | JGI IMG/M metagenome (GOLD analysis project Ga0265298, IMG submission 193486) | Bovine rumen microbial communities from tropical cattle in Woodstock, Queensland, Australia - Gonzalo_01 | ecosystem: Host-associated > Mammals > Digestive system > Stomach > Rumen ...
CCGTTCTCCTTCATTTCGATCTTGGATTCGTACTGTTTGATCTGTTCCTTGATAATGCTGCTGATCTCTCCTGCCTTGGAGCTCATGAGTTCATCACTTCCTTGATCTCTTCAAGCTTGTTCCGTATACTGCCGTCGATGACCCGTCCGTCAACCTCCACCCGGAGTCCACCGATCAGGTCCGGATCCTCCTGGCATTGGATGATAATCTTCCGGGCTAATTTCTTTTCCAGCTTCTGGCGAAGCGCGACTGTCTGCGCCTCTGTCAGCGGCACGGCGGAAGTCACCATGGCGACGGACTCGCCGCGGTATTCCCTGGCCAGTTCCTCGTAGTCCCTGACCATCCCGCTCAGCGCCGACACATGCCCGCGGGAAACCATCATCTTCAGAATTCCCAGCAGGATATCCGGGATTTTTCCGCGGAAAACCTGGTCCAGCGCGTCCAGGCGCTCCTTCTTGCCGATGGCAGGGCTCGCCAGCAGTGCCCTGTACTGGGGCATCTGCAGCAGCGCGCTTTCCACCGTCACCACGCCGTCAGAGGTCTCCCGGATCAGGTTCTCCTGAACCGCCAGCTCAAACAGCGCCTCGGCATATTCCCTGCTCGTTGTATTCATTCCAAAATATCTCCTCCGAAGGATCAACACATGACGTATTGACCGAAGGTTTCAAATAACGCAATCGGGCCGAAGGGGTCTTAGGGGGCGATCGGAAAGCCCCCTAACTTATTCAAGATCATTGAGGAACGAATCAATGAGCTTCTTATGATCGTCCTCATTGATCTCCCTCTGCAGAAGTTTCCCGGTCAGCTGCGTCGAAACTTCCGCAATCTCGTGCTTCATGTCGTCTTCCGCTTTCCTGCGTTCAAGCACAGCATCGGCTTCCGCCTGCCGGCGGATATCCGTTGCCTTCTCCCGGGCTTCCGAGATGATCTCATTGCTCCGGTATTCCGCTGTCCGGGTCGCATCCGCGATGATCTGGTCCGATGTCTGCTTCGCGGCAGCCATGGCAGCCTCATAGTTCTGCCGGCTCTCTTCCGCCTGGTCCCGGGCCGCCTGGGCCTGGGCATAGTCGTTGTCGATCGCGGCGCGCCGGGCGTCCACAATCTTTTTCACCGGCTTGAAGAGGAACCGCTTCACAATCAGCGTCAGAATCAGCAGATTGGCCAGAGAGGCCAGGATCGCCCAGATGTTGACGGAAATCACATCTAAGTTCTGCATGTTTTCCCTCTCAATTCTCCCTGTCGTTTCGACCGAGGGCGCATCGCGCCCGTGTGGAGAAATCCTTTACTTATTGACTGACTCTCTTATTTCTGGGTGATGCCCTTCAGGATACTGGTAAAGGAACCGGGAGCCACGAAGATCAGCAGGATCGCCACGATCAGGCCGTACAGACCGGTGGTCTCCGCGATAGCGCAGCCCATGATCATGGTCGAGGTGACGTCGCTCTTGCATTCCGGCTGACGGCCGATCGCTTCGCAGGCCTTCGCCACGGCGTTACCTTCGCCGATACCGGGGCCGATACCGGCGATCATCGAACATCCGGCGCCCAGTCCAAGCAGTCCCAGCATGATACCGGTTGCGAGTTGAAGCATTCCATTGTTGTCTTCCATTTTTTCTTTCCTCCGTTTTCTATTGAATCATTGATCAATCTTCAATTTACCCTGTTCAAACACTTTCTAACCGAAGGGGTTTCAGGGGGCGATCGGAAAGCCCCCTGATTCAGTTTTCCAGCGCCGGCTTGTTCCGTTTCGCCCGTCTCTTGTTCCAGTCGTCCCACGGCACCGCGCCTGCGATGTTCAGCATCGTCAGCATCGCGAAGATGAACGCCTGCATCACGCCGCTGAACACGTCAAAGTATACGCTCAGCACCGCCGGAAGACCGACCCGCAGCAGCGGCATATCCGAGAACACTCCGGGCAGCCAGCCCAGCAGCTGCTTGCTCAGTCCCGTCAGCGCGCTCCCGATCAGGGCCGCGATCACCGCGCCGCTCAGGATGTTTCCGTAATGACGGAAAGCCATGCTGACCGGTGTGGCAACTTCCCCGATCAGGTTCATCGGTGCGAACACGGGAATGGGCTTGAACAGTCCGACGAAGTAGTTCCACAGTCCGCCCCTGAACTTGAAGTGCATGATCAGGAAGAACACCAGAATCGCCCAGCCGAACGTAACGTTCACGTCGCCCGTCGGGCTGAACAGCCCCACCAGGCAGATCAGGGAAGAAAAAGCGCTCAGGCCCATGATGGCCGCGATGAAGGGCCCCCACTGGGCGAAGAAGCCGCCCATGTTGTCCTTCACCAGTTTCTCGCTCTTCTCCACGATCCATTCCGCCGCCAGCTGGCGTTTGCACACCGCCTTTGCCGTCAGCCCGTGCGTCAGGTACAGGCACAGGCCGAGGATGGAGATCATCACGGCCCAGGTGTTTACCTGGCTCTCGGAGATGTAGAGCGTGGTCGTGCCGATCTCCGGCTCGTTTGACCAGAACACCAGCGCCCCGGCGATGCTGACGCCCTCGCTTGCCGGCGTAAACAGCACCTTCAGCACGATGCATGCCAGGATCGGCAGAATCATCATCGCAATCAGGGCATAGTCGACCATCCTGAACCGGGTGCTCCTGACGTCCGGCACCCTTTCATCAGTCAATCAGATCACTTCCTTCCGTCCCCGGAGCCTTCACCCCGCGCTTCCGGTCGATCAGCGGCCGGAATGCGATCGCGATCCGGGGAAACAGCAGCGGAATCAGAGTTGCATATACGTTTGTCTTGAAAACGGCGATCAGGATCACGCACAGGCCCAGGCAGGCCAGCAGCCGGGGCGCCGCCGTGACTTTGACCCGCTTGGCTGCGTCTTCCGGCTTCCCGCTGTCCAGCCCCCGCTCAACTGCGCGGGTTGCGATCAGTGCCATCAGGAAAAAGTTCCCGATCGCGATCGCCGCGCCGCCCAGGTTTCCGAACAGCACAGACAGGTTCCAGTACCCGGTGATCACGAAAACCGCTTCCATCACAAGGCTGAGCAGCACGACCCATACGGCAATGTACCCTGTTTCCTTCTTGACTGCAGGATCCATGCCGGGATCGGCCCCCTCTCATGTGAATAAACAACCTCAAATGATTGTATCAAAACTGTGCCCGTTTTGCAATGAAAAAATTCCCTTATGCAATCATATGGCAGGCGGCCTCTGTGCCGGCTGCCGTTTCTTTGAGAGCCGGTTCCTCGGCGGCGCAGCGTTCCGTGGCATGGGGGCACCGGGTGCGGAAGCGGCAGCCGGAGGGCGGGTCGATCGGGCTGGGCGGCTCGCCCTGCAGCAGGGCCGTCGTTTCCGTGCGTTTCCGGGGATCCGGCTGAGGTACGGCTTCCAGCAGAAATTTCGTATACGGATGCCGGGGTGCGCTGAAAACTTTCTCTGTCGGCCCGGTTTCGCAGATCTTTCCCAGGAACATCACGGCGATCCGGTCGGAGATATGGCGCACGACGGAGATGTTGTGGCTGATAAAGAGATAGCTCAGTCCCCGGGCCTGCTGCAGCTCGCGCAGCAGGTTCAGGATCTGGTTCTGCACGGACACATCCAGGGCGGACGTCGGCTCGTCGCAGACGATCAGCGAAGGATCGGCGGCAATGGCACGCGCAATCCCGATGCGCTGCCGCTGCCCGCCGGAAAACTGATGCGGATACCGGTACAGAAACTCCTCCGGCAGCCCGACGTCCCGCATCAGCTCAAGAACCCTTTGGGTCGTCTCTTCCTTTCCGGCGCAGACGTGCCAGGTCTCCAGCGGTTCCGCGATAATATCCCGGACGTTCATTCGAGGGTTCAGTGAGGCATAGGGATCCTGGAAAATCATCTGTAATTCCCTGCGGATGGGATGAAATTCCGTTTCCTTCATCTCCGAAAAAGCCTTCCCGCGGAAAAGCACGTCCCCCGAAGTCGGCGGGATCATCCGGATCAGCATCCTGCCGAGTGTGGATTTGCCGCAGCCGCTTTCCCCGACAATGCCCAGCGTTTCCCCTTCGCCGATCTGCAGGGAAACATCGGAAACCGCATGGACGACTTTTTGATGCCCGGCCGGAAAATCCCTGCTCAGGTTCCGGGCTTCCAGTAGAATCCCGCTCATGCGCCCTCCTTTCCGCCGGCCAGATGGCAGCGAACCTCATGCCCCGGCCTGATGCTGTGCATTTCCGGAAAACGGTCAGCGCAGTCCTTCCCGCATTGATCGCAGCGCAGGGAGAAAGCACAGCCTGCCGGCAGATGAAGCAGGTTCGGCACGACGCCGCGGATCGTCTCCAATACCGTCTCATTGCGGTTGAGTGCGGCAACTGCGTTCATCAGGCCCCTGGTGTAGGGATGCACCGGGGCTTCGAACAGCGTGACGGGGTCCGCGTGCTCCACAATGCTGCCGGCATACATCACGTAAATATCGTCGCAGGTCTGCGCGATGACGCCCAGGTTGTGGCTGATCAGCAGAATGCCGGTGCCGTCTTCGCACAGTTTCCGCATCAGGCGCAGGATCTGCGCTTCCACTGTCACGTCCAGCGCGGTGGTAGGTTCGTCCGCGATCAGCAGCTTCGGTTTGCACACCATGGCCATCGCGATCAGCACGCGCTGCCGCAGGCCGCCCGAAAGCTGATGCGGATAGGATTTCAGCCGCTTGTCCGGGTCCGGAATCCCGACGGATTCAAATGCTTCAATTGTCCGCCTTTCGGCTTCGTCGCCGGAAACGTCGTTATGGAGAAGAATAGCTTCCTTCACCTGTCTGCCCACGGTCATGACCGGGTTCAGGCTTGTCATGGGATCCTGGCAGACCATCGAAACTTCCGAACCGCGGACTGCGCAGTACTCCCGCTGCGAAAGCTTTGCGATGTCCCGGCCGTTCAGGAGGATTTCCCCGGCAACCAGCCGGCCGGGATGCGGGATCAGGCCCATGACGCTTCGCGCCAGCATGGACTTGCCGCATCCGCTTTCCCCGACAATGCCGGTGATCTTTCCCTCGCCGACCGTAAGGGAAACATCACGAACGGCCTTCAGTTCCCCCTTCTCCGTAAAGAAGCTGGTGCAAAGATTGCGAATCTCAAGCGTATTCATCTCCACTCTCCACTCTTCACTCTCCACTCTTCACTCTCCACTCTGAAAAAAGCTCTCCACTCTCAACCTTTGTTCAAATGCGGATCCATCACATCGCGCAGCCCGTCCCCCAGGAAATTGAACGCCAGAACGGTCAGCATGATGGCAACGCACGGGGCAAAACTCAGCCACGGCGCGGTGTACAGATACTGCCGCCCCTGGTTGACCATCAGTCCCCAGGAAGCCGCCGGCGGCTGAACGCCCAGACCGAGGAAACTGAGGCCGCTTTCCGTGAGTATGGAAGACGGCACATTCAGCGTGAAGAGCACGATCAGTGTCGGAATACAGTTTGGCAGAATGTGCCGCAGCAGAATTTTGCTCCGCGATACACCGGTTACGCGGGCCGCCTCCACATATTCCAGTTCCTTCAGCCGGAGCGTCTCCGCCCGCACAACGCGCGCGACGCTGGCCCAGTTGACGATGGAAAGCGTCAGGAAAATATTGATGAGCCCGTCGCCGAGCATGTACATCAGGACCATGGCCAGCAGGATCGACGGGAACGCCAGCATCACATCCGCGATCCGCATGATCACCGTGTCCGTCTTTCCGCCGGCAAACCCCGCGAGGATCCCGAGCGCCGCGCCGATCGCCATGCTCAGCAGCGTCGGAACAATCCCGATCAGCAGGCTGACCCGGGCGCCGTAAAGCAGGCGCGTAAACACGTCCCGGCCGCCTTCGTCCGTGCCGAGCGGGTGCGCGGCGGACGGCGGCGCCAGCCGGTTCGCCAGATCCATTTCGTCATAGGTGTAGGGAGTCAGCAGCGGCGCGAACACCGCGGCCAGAATAAACAGGATGATGACGCCGAAGGAGATGACGGCAAGCTTGTTTTCCCTCACCATGCGCCGCATCATGGTCCCGAAGGTCTGCGCCTCGCCGATCTGGCTTTCCAGCCCGGCCGTCCGGACAATTTGATCAATTTTCTTTTTCCGGTTCATCACTCCGCCTCCTTCCGGATCCGCGGATCCAGCACGGAATAGAGGCAGTCGGCAAGCAGATTGCCGAAGATGACCACCATCGTCGCGAAAAGGGTGGTTCCCTGCAGCAGCGGAATATCCCGCCCGGAGATTGCCTGAACCGCCAGGCGGCCGATTCCGTTGATGGAGAAGACCGTCTCGGTGATCACGGCGCCGGAAAGAAGTCCCGAAAACTGCATGGCCATCATCGTCAGCACCGGGAGCATCGTATTTCGCAGGGCATGCCGCCGGATCACCCCCATCTGACCCAGGCCCTTGGCCCTGGCCGTGTCGATATAATCCTCCTGGAGCACGTCCAGCAGCGTGGAGCGCACCAGCCGGGCAATGCTGCCGGCGGAGTTCCACCCCAGCGCAATGGCGGGGAGAATATAGCCCTTCCAGCTGTCGGTTCCCGAGATGGGAAGCCAGTGCAGCACATATCCGAACAGATACTGCAGCAGCATCGCCACCATGAACACCGGCACGGAAACACCGAGAAGAGAAAAGCCCATGAAAAGGCGGTCCGGAATCCCGTCCTTCCGAAGCGCGGCGAAAACCCCGCAGAAAATTCCCAGGCACCAGGCGAACAGCACCGCCGCGACGGTAAGCTTCAGCGTGTTCCCGAAGGCAGCCGCCATCAGCTGGGACACCGGCTTGCCCAGGGAGTAGCTGGTCCCGAATTCCCCGCGGAACGCGTCGCCGATATAGCGGAAAAACTGGACCAGGATCGGCTGATCCAGGCCGAGCTCCGCCGTCATCCGGTCAACGGTCGCCTGGTTGGCATGCTCGCCCATCAGGGTCTCAACGGGATTGCCGGGAACGATGCGAAGCATAATAAACAGGATCAGCGCCACGCCGAGCATGACGCCGATAGCCTGCAAAATCCGCTTCAGTAATGTACGGGCCATAAAATTCCCTTCAGATTATTCATTTACCACATCTGCCACCTTCAGGTCGAAGCCGAAGGGGTCTGGGCGATGTCGCGCGCGGTGCGCGAGGCGGCACACCGCCCGCGGTGCGCGTGCGATTCCTTGCGGAAAGCCCCCTGGTTATTTCATCACCACATCCGTCGCAAAGAAATCCGTAAACCCTGCCCACTGGGGCGTAAAGCTCTGCACCCGGTCCCCGATGCAGTACAGATGCAGCGTCGAATACATCGGAACCCACGCGGCATCCTCGACGATGATCTTCTCGTCCAGCGCCTGATACTCTTTCTCCCGCTCATTGTCGTCCACGATGGCGGAAGCAGCGGCAACCCGGGCCATCACTTCGGTGTTCGGATAGTTCTCGCTGCGGAGGGCGCTGTTCTGCGCGTTGCCGAAGAAGGTGAACATGATGTTGGCCGGATCGTTGTAGTCCATGCCCCACCGGGCGATAAAGCAATCCATCTCGCCGGAGTTCCGCAGCGCCAGATACGAGGCTTTGTCGTAGGCCTTGATATTGGCGTTGATCCCGATCTTTTTCAGCTCCTGGCTGATGAACTGGTAAACCAGCTGGGTATTGCTGTCCGTGGTGGAGTCCATGGAGAATTCAAAGGTAATGTCGCCGTCTTTGTATCCGGCTTCCTGCAGGAGCTTCCGGGCCTGGTCCGGGTCATACGGGAAACTCGTCTGCTCATTGTTGTGGCCCCAGACGCCGGAAGGAATGAGGCAGTATTCCCGCTTCGCGTTTCCGTTGAAGATGTTTTTGATGATGGAGTCGATATCGATGGCCATCCCGACAGCCTTCCGCACATTGACGTCCTTCAGGTACTGGTTGTTCTCGTTCATGATGATAAAGGTCAATCCCACATCCGGCGTGCTGATGATCCGGTCCGCGTACTGCGTCTTGTAGGTGTTTTCCACAATCATGGTATCCATGCTCTTCAGGTCAATCAGGTCCAGCTCGCCGTTCTGGTACATCAGGTTCTGCGTGTTGGCGTCCGGGATCACCTTCACCACGAGCTTCTTCACGCTCGGCTCCTCACCCTGGTATTTGGGATTGTATACCAGCGTGTAGTGGTCGTTCGCGACCCATTCGGTCACGATATAGGGACCTGTGCCGATGGTATCCGCAGGGTCCACGCCGAAGTTCTTCACCTGTTCCATGGTCTCTGCGTCGACGATCGACATGGCCGGCGCGCTCAGCTCCGCCACGAATCCGGCGTTCGCATTGTTCAGCGTCACGGAGAAATGCGTGTCGTCCGTCACCGTGAAGCCTTCCAGGGAATCCGCCTCGCCTTTCATCACGGCTTCACCGCCGACGACTTCCAGCGGAATGTCCGTGTTCTGGTCCGCGATTTTCAGCAGCCGTTCAAAGCTGTATTTCACGTCGGAGGCGGTCAGCGCGCTGCCGTTGGAGAAGACCACCCCGTCCTTCAGCGTGAAGTTGTATGTCTTCCCGTCTTCGCTCACGCTGTAGTCGGTGCACAGGCTGTTCTCGATCTTGCTTGCCCCGTTCTCCGGCCGGCTTTCAAACAGGCGCTCAAACACATTCATCGGTATGAGATAGTTGTCCGTCGTGTGCGCCACGTCCATCGTCGAGATCTCGTAGAGGACCGCAGTGACCATCGTCCCCGCTTCCTCCTCTGCGAAGGCTGCCGGCACAAAAAACGCCAGCAAAAGGGTCAGTGCTGTCAGGATTGCTGTCAACTTTTTCATGGAAAAATCCTCCTGAATCATAAAAATCATTTCCTGTTTAGTCAAATCCTGGATAACTCAGAATAAACAGCATTATTTTACAGAAAAAACAGACATTTGTAAATGAGGGATCAGGAATCGTTGACGCGGACGGCATTCCAATGTAAAATTGGGTAAGCGATACCATCTTCCGGACTGATTGAGCCGGATAAAGGAGATCTTACAATATGTCAAAGCTTGTCATGGGATACTGGGACTGCCCCTTCTGCGGCTCCAAAGGGATCCGCGGGGACGTGGTCAACTGCCCTTCCTGCGGCCGGGCCCGCGGAGACGTTCAGTTCTATATGAAGGACTACGACGAGGGCGAAACCCGGGAAGAGAACGATCGCGCGGATGTCGAGTATCTCAGTGAAGAGCAGGCGAAATACGTCAGCAAAAATCCGGACTGGTACTGTTCCTTCTGTAATTCCCTGAACAGTGACAACGCACAGTTCTGCGGCAACTGCGGCGCCAGCCGGGCGGATTCCGAGAGCAATTATTTCCAGATGCTGGAAAAGAAAAAGGCCCGCGAGGCCGCGGAAGCCGCTGCGCAGGCCGGGAACAAGGCGCCGCAGAAGCCGTCCCGCAAGCCGCTGTTCATCATCCTGGCGCTCCTGCTGGTCATCGTCGGCGTCTTCGTGTTCATGAACGGGAACAAGACCGCCGGCGACCTGAAGGTCACCGCCCTGAACTGGGTCCGGAACATCAATATCGAAGAGAACCGGATGTTCAGCGAGTCCGGCTGGGAGCTGCCTTCCGGTGCGGAGAAAACCGATGCCCGAAACGAGATTCATCATTACGACCAGGTGCTTGACCATTATGAGAATGTCGATGTCCGGCGTTCCCGCCAGGTGGTTGATCACTATGAGACCTATTACACTTACTCCGACAACGGCAACGGCACCTTCACCGAGGTCCCCCACGAGCGTCCGGTCTACACCACGGAGTATTATACCGAAACCGTGCGCCAGCCGGTCTACCGCTCCGTCCCGCGCTATGCAACAAAGTATTACTACAACATCTGGCGCTGGACGCCCTCCCGGGATGTGACCGCCCGGGGAGATGACCATAACACCGCCTGGCCGGAGGTGACCCTCGCGGAGAACGAGCGCGAAGGCCAGCGCTCCGAAGCCTACCGTTTCACCGTCGAGCATACGCAGAAAAACAAGCCTGCCGAAACCTACCGCCTGGCCGAAAGCGACTGGATGAACCTCAACGTCGGCGACCAGCTCTATATCACCGCCAAACGCACCGGCTCAAATCCCTATATCTCCGACGAAAAGGGAAACAAAATAGCAGACCTTGTCCAGGAAAAATAAAAATGGATATGACAAACCCCGGAGCAATCTGAACCGCTCCGGGGCTTTGCATCTCTTCTTTGCTTCTGCAAACTCTGTATTCTGCTTTCCTTAAGTCGAAGCCGAAGGGGGTTTGGGGGGCGATCGGAAAGCCCCCATCCTTTACTTCACTTCCAACCCATTCGGCACGCCTCTCCATTTGCCGAAGGGATACACCACCTGCCGCACATGCCCGATGATCATGCTGCGGTCGATTGCCCCCTGGCTGCGGCTGTCGTTGGAGTTGTTCCGGTGGTCGCCCATCACGAAATAATAGTCTTCATCAACGGTAAATTGCTTGTCGGATATCTCCGTCAGCAGTTTTGCCAGTGCCTCGGCATGCTCCTGGTCGTCCTGGTTGTATGTTTTCCCGTCGTACACGAAGGTCTTTCCGCCGTCCTTGATGGTCAGGCCCTTCCCGGCTTCATCCTTGCACTTCATCACCGTGTTGCTCAGGGCCAGTTTTTCCCCGTTCAGCAGGAAAGAATACCGGTTGTCCTCAAAATGCACGGTAAACCCGTCGCCCTTTTTCGGCACGGTGTACTCGTCCATCGTGTTCAGCGATCCCGTGCGGTATTCGTCGTTCACATAGGGTTCCTCATACGCGGTACCGTTCACATACAGCTGTCCGTTCTCCAGCTTCACCTTGTCGCCGGGCAGGCCGATCACGCGCTTCACAAAGTTGGTATCGCCCCGGCCGGGGTACCGGCAGATCACCACGTCAAACTGCTTCGGGTTGCCGAAAAGATTGATGCGCGGCGCGTTTTCCTTTGCCTCGTTGCTCTGCCAGGGAAAGCTGAACCATACCGAGTTGTAGTCGAACTTTGAAACCAGCATGATTTCCTTGTCGTCCAGCGTATCGTCCATGGAGTGGCCGTCCACGCGCACGGGCTCGAAGATCACGGCACGGACCACCATCGCGACCGCAAATGCGATCAGGATTGTCCATACCCAGCTGAGGATCTCCATGCCCAAGGATTTCTTCACCTTTTCTTTTTTCTTCTTTTTGCCGTTTGCGGCCTGTTCTTCCGCCTCCTGTGTCATCCCGAGCGGAGTCGAGGGATCTCCGTTCCCCGTTTTCTCAGCCTGTCCTTCCGCCTCTTGTGTCATCCCGAGCGGAGTCGAGGGATCTCCGTTCCCCGCTTCCGCCGCCTGCTGCACCCTCTGAACGGCTTCCGCCGCCCGCTGTGCAGCCTCGGCCGCTTCCGTCGTTCTGTCCTGTTCGCTCATATCAGTTGACTCCCTTCAGTCGCAAAATCTCTTTTTCCACTGTTTCCTTGCTGCAGTAGTTCAGCGGGGAGAATCGGCCGACAACCGCCTTCTCCAGCTTCTTCAGCGCAGCCTCATTGTCCCCTGCCTCCTCGTCGTACAGGCTCAGGAAATACAGGGTGTCAATCTGGCTGTCCTTGTTGGCCAGCGCTTTTTCGAACCATTCCTTCGCGCCGGCCCGATCCTCCCGCACCCGGTACAGGAACTGGCCCATGTTGTCCAGGCAGATCGGATCCTCATCGTCGTATTCCAGGCTGGCCTTGATAAAGGCCTCCGCCTTCTCCACGCCTGCATCCCAGGCCTCCCGGGGAGAAAGCTCTTTTTCGTCAGCAGCAGCCTCCGGCTTTGTCTCTTCGTCCGGCTGCTGCGCGGGTTCCGCCTCTCCCGGGGCGGACTCTGCCGCGGTCTCTTCTGCTGCTTCCGCAGTCTCTTCTGCAGTTTCTTCCGTCACCGCAGTCTCTCCGGTCTCCGCCGCGTCTTCCTCCGGCGGAAATTCCGGCTTCTTCGCCGCGTCGTACTTTTCCACATACAGGTATCCCAGTGTCTGATAGATCAGCCCGGTCTCTCCCTTGCGGTGCTGCTGCTCCAGGGTGTTGATGCCCTTGTCGATGTCGCCGAGGCGGTAGCAGCACGCGGCATAGTCCACCAGCAGCGTCACCCGCTGGTCCGGCGTCATGCCCGGCGCCTTCTGATGCTTCACCAGGAAATCCTTCGCCTTCTGATATTCGCCCTTGCGGATGATCAGCAGCGCATAGGAAAGCACGTACCGCGGATCGTTCAGTCCCTCCGCGAACACTTCCTCATAAATTTTGATGGCCTCCTCCGTCTGTCCGCTCTTTTGCAGACGGTATGCCTTATTGGCTTTCAGTCCTGTCATGAATCCCATTGATCTTTTGCTCCTTCAGCTTGCGCAGTAATCGTTGACGGCGGTATTGTAACTCATTTTTGGCTTCTTGTACAGTTCCGCTTTCCCGCAGCTGCGGCTCGCTGAGCAGGGCCAGCGCCTGCTCGGTCATCTTCAGCGCGGCGGAAGGATCCCTGCGGATATGCTCTTCGTACTTTGCCATCTCCACATACGGGGTGATCCCGCCCCTGCGCTCCCGGATCATCTCCTGCCAGATCTGCGCCGCCGCTTCCCGCTCTCCGCTGCGGCGGTAGCTTGCGGCCAGCGCCGCCCCGGCCGAGTCGCCCATGCGTCCCTTCCGGGCCAGCCGGTAGCAGTGCCGGGCGTTTTCCGTCCGGTTGATCCGCTCCAGCGCCCGCCCCATGGAATATACGTCCTCGCTGAACCGGATCTTTTCCGGGTGCAGATACAGGTCCGCCATGTGGTTCAGCAGCACGCACAGGCTGGCGATATCCTGCGCGTTGTGCTTCAGGATGTCGTCCAGCAGGCTCATCTGTTTCGTTTTCAGATAGGTAAAGTACCGCTGGGGCACCTCGCTGCCGGGCAGGTCGTTCTCCCTGGGTCTGCCCAGCACGACCTCCTCCAGCCGGCCCAGGTTGCACCTTCCCAGCCGCAGCTTCCACAGCCTTCTGCACATGTGCAGCAGGTCCAGGTGCGGCATCTCCAGGCATTTCCGGTCCATCCGGTTCATCAGGAAGCGGCTCTCCAGCAGCGGCACGTCAAACGTCGTCCCGTTGAACGTGCACAGCGCGTCGAACTTTCCCAGGCCGTTCGCCACGTGCCGCAGCAGATACGGTTCTTCCGGATAGTCCCGCATCAGGAACTGGTGCACCTCAAAGCCCTTGTCCGTCAGGAATCCCATCCCCACCAGAAAAGCCACGGTGCCGCTTCCGCCCAGGCCCGTGGTCTCGGTATCCAGATACAGGATCCGCCGGGGATCGAAGTTCTCCGGCATCTCTTTTTCGCTCATCAGCGCAAGGGTATCCCTTGTCAGGTCCCACGCCCCGGGAAATTCTTCCGCCGGCCGGTATACGGCAAAATGCCGGCAGTCCCTTTCCGCCGGTTCCGCCGGCGCCGGGCGTTTTGCGCCGCCCCCGTCCACCGCCCGCAGCTTGTCCCGCAGGTTCATCTGGTCAGCTCCTTCAGCAGCCAGATCGCCGTCCGTTTCCCGTCCTCGCCGATCTCCCCGACCGGCCCGACGCACGAGGGGCATCCGTAGGTGCACGGGCAGTCCTCCGCCACCTGCAGCGCCTTTTCCAGCAGCAGTTCCTTCATGCCGAAGGCCTTGTGGCTCAGGCCGATCCCGCCGGGGCAGTTGTCGTACAGCAGGATCGTCGGCTGGTCCGTGATGGGGCTCTTCACCTGATATACCACCGCGATATCCTGCGGCGCGCACATCAGGTACAGCGGGCACACGATCCGCAGCAGGTTCGCGATACCCATCATCCCGTTCTTCAGCCGGTCGCTGGGCACCCGGGCCGCCAGCTTCTCCGGCAGCGTCCACCACATGCTCGTCGTGTGCATGTCCGTTTCCGGCAGCTGCACGTGGCCGAAGCCCAGCGTCTCATGGGTGTCGAAGCGGATTTTCTTGAACATGGTCACCAGCGCGGTCACCTTGATTTCCCCCAGGCCCGCAATGCCGCCCTGTTTCGTTTCTTCTTCCTTTTCGATGTCCAGCAGGCTCAGGTTGATGTTCAGGTCCGCGTCCGTGTAGTATCCCACGTCCACGCTCCGGATAAACGCCTTGCACGCGTCAAAGTCCAGCTTTTCCACCTGGAACTGCCTGCCCTCATGCATGTAGATGGCGTTTTCGTGCAGCAGCATCGGCGCGGTAAACCGGTCCATCTCGCCGATCACCCGGTGATGGGCGGGATCCGTGATGTCGATGATCAGGAAGTTCTCCGCCGCCGCGGAACGCAGGGAAATCTCGCTGGCCGGGAAGTCCTCCGCGCTCCAGTGGTACCGCCCGTCCACGTGGTGCAGGATCCCCTGCTCGTCCAGGTAGTCCAGCAGTTCCTCCGTCGACCCCGTGTTGCCGAAATGGTCCCCGTCGGAGAAGGGCAGCTCAAACGCGGCGCATTTGAAATGGCTCAGCAGGATATACAGGTTGTCCGGGTTCAGCAGGGCGTTCTCCGGGCTCTGCGTCAGCAGGTAGTCCGGATGGTTCACGATGTACTGGTCGATCGCCGCCGAGCTGGCGATGAAGAAGATGATGCTCGTCCCCTGCCGCCTTCCGGCCCGGCCGGCCTGCTGCCACGCGCTGGCGATCGTCCCCGGATAGCCGCACATCACGCACGCGTCCAGCGCGCCGATGTCGATCCCAAGCTCCAGCGCGTTCGTGCTCACCACCGCGTCCACCTGCCCGCTGCGCAATCCGCGCTCGATTTCCCGCCGTTCGCCCGGCAGATAGCCGCCGCGGTAGCCCCGCACCCTGCCGGCGTTCCCCAGCGGATCCCGCACCATGTCCTTCAGGTACCGGGTCAGCACCTCCACCGTCAGGCGGGACCGCGCGAACGTGATCGACTGGATCCCGTTCTTCAGCAGCATCCCGCTGATCGCCCGGGTGATCGGGATCGCGCCCTTGCGGATCCCCAGCTGCCGGTTCACCACCGGCGGATTGTAGAACACGAAGTGCCGCTCGCCCATCGGCGCGCCGTTTTCGTCCACCAGCGTCACCGGCCGGCCGATCAGCGTCTCCGCCAGTTCCTTCGGGTTGGCGATCGTCGCGCTGCACAGGATGAACTGCGGCCTGCTCCCGTAGAATTCGCACAGGCGCATCAGCCGCCGCAGCACGTTGGCCAGGTTGCTCCCGAATACGCCCCGGTAGGTATGGATCTCGTCAATCACGATGTATTGCAGGTTCTCGAATAGCTTCACCCATTTGGTGTGATGCGGCAGGATACCGGAGTGCAGCATGTCCGGGTTGGTCACCACGATGTGCCCCGCCTGCCGGATCGCGCGCCGGGCCGCCGCGGGCGTGTCCCCGTCGTACGTATAGGTTTTGATGTCAACGCCCATGCCCTCGATCATGTCGTACAGCTCGCTCACCTGGTCGGCGCTCAGCGCCTTCGTCGGAAACAGGTACAGCGCCCGGGCGTCCTGATCCTTCAGGATCGCGGAAAGCACGGGAAGGTTGTAGCACATCGTCTTCCCGGAGGCCGTCGGCGTCACCACCGTGACGTCCTCCCCCCGGGCGGTCGCCTCCAGGCTCTGCGCCTGATGGGTATAAAGGCTGTAGATCCCCCGCTGGTTCAGCACCGGGATCAGCCGGGCGTCCATGCTTTCCGGAAAGGGACTGGTCTTTGCCGGGCGGGCGGGAATCACTTCCCAGCGGGTCACGTCCTTCATGAACTGGCTGTCCCGTCGAAGCTGCTCCGCAAGCTGTGTCACGTTCATGCTCCCGTCTCCTTTCCTCCGCCTCTGCCTCTTCTTTATGATCCGAAGGGGTTTAAGGGGGCGATCGGAAAGCCCCCTTGTTATTATAAAAACTTCAACCTTTCATTGCAAGGCGAACAAAATGATTTTTCATTTTGCTTTCCCCCGCCTTTATGATATAATCTCCCCCGTTGCACGCCCCGGTGTCATCTCCCCGCCGCGCAGCTTACCATCAGCTTTTGAGAGGACAAGCAAATGAGAACAGCAATCTACGGCGCCGGCTCCCTGGGAACCGTCCTGGGCGCCTATCTGACCAAAGCAAACGTCGATGTCGATCTGATCAGCCGGAACCGGGCCCATGTGGAAGCCCTGTCGTCCAAGGGCGCCCATGTCACCGGAACCGTCGATCTGACGGTCCCCGTCCGCGCCCTGCTCCCGGAGCAGATGACCGGCCGATACGATATTATCTTCCTCATGACCAAGCAGCTGAACAACCCGGAGGTTGTCACCTTCCTGAAGGACTTCCTCGCTCCTGACGGCCTGATCGTCACCCTCCAGAACGGCATTCCCGAGGACGGGATTGCCGAAATCATCGGCGCGGACCGGACCATCGGCTGCACCGTGGAATGGGGCGCCACCATGACCGGCCCCGGCGAAAGCTGCCTGACTTCCGCGCCGGACAGCCTCTCCTTCCATATGGGCGGCATGCCCGGCGTCCCGGAAAGCAGCCTGGAAAAGGTCAAATCCGTCCTGGAAAAAATGTGCCCCGTGGAGATCGAGCCCAACCTGCTCGGCGCCCGCTGGTCAAAGCTCCTGATCAACGCCACCTTCTCCGGCCTGGGCACCGTCATGGGCGGCACCTTCGGCGATGTAACCGGGGATTCGCAGGCCCGGGAGCTCGCCGTCCGCTGCATGAAGGAAGTCATTGATGTCGGCCGCGCCGCCGGCGTCACCTTTGCGCCCGTCCAGGGCAAGGACATCGTCAGCCTCTTCTACTGGTCCAACCCCGTCAAAAAGGCGGCTGCAAAACTGATCCTGCCCGTCGCCATGAAGAAACATGCGGCCATCGAGCCCTCCATGCTGCAGGATGTGAAGAAAGGCAAGCCCTGCGAAATCGATGCGATCAACGGCGTCGTCTGCTCCTGGGGAAAGAAGAAGAGCATCCCCACCCCCGTCAATGACCGGATCGTCTCCCTGATCCATGAAATCGAGTCCGGGAAAAGAAAACCCTCCCGGGAAAACCTCAAAGCTTTCTGATCACCGCCGCCTTCCCTTCCCCGGGAAGGCATTTTTCTCTTTTCACCTTCCTGATCTTTTGGTATAATAATGTTATAAAGACAACTTACCGTTACCCGCCGGCCGTATGGATCAGATCATTGAGGAAGTGAAGACATGGCACGTAAAAAACTGAGTTTTACCTCCCGGTATGTGCTTGCCTTCGGTCTTCTTATGCTCCTCGCAAACACCGTCCTCGGGGTCGTCATCCTTTATCAGTCCACTTCCACCGTCCGCTCTCTGATCAACAAGAATATGCTGGACGTCGTCCGTTCCGCCGCCGGCCTCCTGGACGGGGATACCCTCGCCGCCCTGACCGAGGAGGACGTGGACGGCAAAACCTACCGGGATATTGAGGACAGGCTGATCGTCTTCCAAAGCCATGAAGACATTCGGTTCATCTACACCGTCAGGCAGGTTGACGAGGGCAAATTCGTCTTCATCGTGGATCCCGATCCGGATGATCCGGCCGCCTTCGGCGAGGAGATTGTCGTGACGGAGGCCCTGATTCAGGCCGGCAAAGGCTATCCGGCGGTGGACAGCATGACGGCGGCGGACCGCTGGGGAAATTTCTACAGCGCCTACTGTCCCGTCCCGGATTCGTCCGGAAATGTCGCCGGTATCGTCGGCATCGACTTTGACGCCGCCTGGTATAACGCCACCGTCTGGAAGCATACCGTTTCCATCGCGATTATCACCGCCGTCTCCGTGGTCATCGGCGCTCTCCTTGTATTCCTGATTACGCGCAGCGCCAAAAAACGCTTCCGCCTCCTGGATGAGGAGCTGACCAGGCTTTCCTCCGGCATGGACCAGCTGATCATCGCCGCGGGCGGCCATGCCGCCGATCCCGCTGCCGGCCGGACGGAATCGACGGATGATGAAATTGAAAAGCTGGCCGCCAGGGTCCGCCTCCTGCAGCAGGATATGACCCTCTATGAGCGGCTTCAGAAGGACCGGTATTATAACGATTCGCTCACAGGCCTTCCCAATATGTTTTTCCTTCAGCAGTTTGCCGATGAGCGGGTGAACAAGCTCCGCTCGTCGCAGGCTCACCCGGCCATGTTCTACTTTGATGTCCGCTCCATGGTCTCTTACAACACGGAATACGGCTATTCCAAAGGCGATGATCTGCTCCGCCTGACGGGCCGGACGCTCCGGGACGCGTTCCCGGATGCCCTGGTGGGCCGCGGGAGGGAAGATCATTTCGTTGTGATCGCCCCCTGGGATGATCAGATTGATCAGAAAGTCCGGCAGATCGATGAAACAATTAAGAAGGAAGCCTACGGCCGTTCCGCCGGCATCCAGTGCGCCGTCGTCAGCATGGATGACCTGACGGTTGCGGAAGCCGCGCAGTACGCCAGAAGCACGCTCAAGATGATCGGGGACGATCTGAACGTGGTCTGCCGTCACTTCTCGCCCGAGGACGACAGCGAGAACCAGATGAACCAGTATATCATCCAGCATTTGAATGAGGCGCTGCAAAACGGCTGGATTCAGGTTTACTATCAGCCGATTCTGGAAACCGTCTCGAAAAAGGTGACCCATCTGGAAGCCCTGGCCCGCTGGGCGGATCCGGTCCGCGGCATGATCTCTCCCGGCCGGTTTATTCCGGTGCTCTCCCGGTATCATCTGCTGCACCTTCTGGATCTCTGTATGGTGGAGCAGATCTGCCGTGATTTCCGTCGCCGGGAAGAATGCGGTCTGTCATCCCTGTCCGTTTCCGTCAATTTCTCCGCCCGGGATTTTGATTATGCCGATATCGCCGGGGAACTGTCCCGGCTCACGGAACAGTACGCCGTTCCCGTGGACAGGCTCATCGTCGAAATTACGGAGCAGGATCTCGCCCGGGCGACGGATTCCTTTGTCTCTCAGCTGCGCCGGATCCACGAAAACGGTTACCGCCTCTGGCTGGACGATTTCGGCTCCGGCTATTCCTCCCTCAATGTCTTCGGACAGTATCATATCGACCGGATCAAGTTCGATATGGAACTCGTCCGTCACCTGGATGACAATGGCGGCGCCAACCGCATCATCATGGAATCCATCACGGACATGTGCCGCCGGATGGGCATCCATACCCTCGCCGAGGGCATTGAAACGGAGGAACAGTATCGCTTCCTGCGCGATATCGGCTGTGAAATGGTCCAGGGCTTCCTCTTCTTCCGCCCCGAACCCCTGGAAAACCTCCTCCGGAAGCTTTCGCCCGAAACAGGCATGTAATCAGTCCCGGCCCCGGATCAATGAGAACAGGGAGGAATAAACCATGACGGAAAAAAAGCTGGCAGCCCTTCTGGCGGAAATGTCGCTGGAAGAGAAAGTGATGCAGCTGGTCCAGCTGCCCGGCAGCGCCTATGACGACACGGCCAACATCACGGGAAATGAACTGGAGCCGGTGGACCCGCGGGTAAAACAGCTGGCAGGAAGCACCCTGGGAATCCTGAGCGGGAAAACGGCAAAAAGGATACAGCAGGAATACATGGCGGCGCATCCGCACCACATACCGCTGCTTCTGATGGCGGATGTGATTCACGGATACAGGACGGTCTTTCCCTGTCCGCTGGGTCTCGGCGCGACCTTTGACCCGGAAATCGTGGAGCAGGCGGCGTCCGCGCAGGCCGAAGAGGCCGCCGCGGACGGTATTCAGGTTACTTTCTCCCCCATGGCTGATCTGGTGCGGGATGCCCGCTGGGGCCGGGTCATGGAGTCGACGGGCGAAGATAAGGTGCTGAACGGCCGCATGGCAGCAGCGATGGTTCGGGGCTATCAGGGCGGAGGGGCCCTGAAGGATGAACACACCGTCGCGTCCTGCGTCAAGCACTATGCCGCTTACGGCGCCGCGGACGGCGGCCGGGATTATAATAACACGGAGCTGTCTGAGCACACGCTCCGCGAGGATTATCTGCCCGCTTATGCTGAGGGGATTCGGGCCGGTGCCCGGATGATCATGTCCTCCTTTAACTCCTGGAATGGGATTCCTGTCACAGGCAGTGCCTTTCTGTTGAAACAGATCCTGCGTTCAGAGCTGGGTTTTGACGGCGTGGTCATATCCGACTGGGATGCTGTGGGCCAGCTGATCCCGCACGGGTTTGCGGAGGATCGGAAGGACGCTGCGCGCAAGGCGTTTCAGGCCGGGGTGGATATCGATATGTGCACCGGCGCCTACGCGGACCATTTGGCGGAACTGGTACGGGATGGGGAAATCGCGGAAAAGGAAATTGACGGGGCCGTGATGCGGGTTCTGCGGCTGAAAAACGATTTGGGGCTGTTTGAAAATCCCCTGCGGGGCTTCACCAACTGCACCCGGAATACGACCCTGGAGGAGCGGAGGGCCCTGGCCCGGAAAGCCGTTGCGGAATCTCTGGTCCTGCTGAAAAACGAAGAAAATCTCCTGCCGCTCCGGGGAAAAAGGATTGCCTTCATCGGCCCCTATGCCGACAGTCGGGAGCTGATCAGCACCTGGGCCATGGCGGGGGAGAAGGAACCTGTGGTCAGCGTGATGGAGGGAGCCGCAGCCGCCTTTGCGCACACAAAAACGGAAATCCGCACTTCCCCGGGGTGCACCATGCTGGATAATGACACGGTTGTCTCCTTCTATCAATATCACAGTGATACCTGGGAGGAAGAAAATGAACGGATGCTGGCCGAGGCCCTGGAGACAGCATCCTGGGCTGATACGGTGGTGCTCTGCCTCGGCGAGCATCCGATGCAGTCCGGCGAGAGCACCAGCAGGGCGGATCTTCACCTGCCGAAGGTGCAGGAGCAGCTGCTTGAAGCAGTCGCGGCCGTCTGCCCTCAGGTGGCAACATTGGTTTTCTGCGGCCGGCCGCTGGCTCTTTCATCGGTTGCCGGTCGGTCGAAGGCCCTGATGATCTGCTGGCTGCCCGGCACGGAGGGAGGAAATGGTATCCTCGACGTGCTGACCGGGAAAATGCCGCCCATGGGCCGCCTTCCCATGAGCTTCCCCTGGACTGTGGGGCAGGAGCCGCTGCATTATGACTGCTATGCGACCGGCCGGCCGAAACCAGCGGAAGGCCTCGGAAGTTTTACAACCCGGTATCTGGATTACCCGAATGAGGCGCTGTATCCTTTCGGCTTCGGCCTTTCCTATGGGGATACGGTGATTTCCGATCCTGCGGTCAGTGCTGTGGATCTGTCCGAGAAAGGGGAACTCACTGTGACCGCGATCCTGGAGAACCGCGGAGATGCGTGCGCGGCGCACACGGTGCAGCTTTATCTTCGGGATGTTTCAGCCAGCCGGGTCCGCCCGGTTCGGGAGCTGAAGGATTTCAGGAGGCTGACCCTCCGGCCCGGAGAAAAGCGGGAGGTTCGCTTCACGGTCACTGAATCCATGCTGCGCTTCTGGCGGGCGGACGGTACCTTCGGCAGCGAGCCGGGAAAATTCCAGGTCTGGATCAGCCTGTCCAGCCGTCAGGGCAACCCGGCCGAATTCGTTTTGAAAGGCTGAGCCGGAACCTTACCTCGGCAGCACCTTGTACCACTTCATCAAAATCATCACATCGCTGTAACTCAGCCCTTCCTCGATCAATCGCAGGAAGGGCTTTATCCTTTCATCCTCAATGCATCCGCGCAGTTCCTCCAGAACCTCGTTGATCCGTTCCCTCTTAAACGGCTCAATTTTTTCATTCGGATATTTCCCTGCCATTTCTTCCACCGCGTAATAAATCTCATCAAACACCCGCCTGAGTACTGTATAACTCATCTTCACTCTCCACTCTTCACTCTCCACTCTGGATAAAGCTCTCCACTCTTCACTCTCCACTCTCAAATCTGGAACAAGGGGACGGCCTTTTTCGTTCGACGAATGTTGAACTAAAAAGACTGTCCCCGACGTTCCGCCTCCGTGATCAGCGTATTTTTAGTGTGTTGAGGAAGCATCCGTGCTTCAGCACGGCTCATGCTTCCCATGCTACAGCTGTCAAAGGCGCGTAAGCGGCTTTGGTAACAGCGATCGCAGTGTGCTACCTCTTAGTGGCACTTTTATTTGTCCGTACCAATTGAGTGTTTTTTCTGTTTTAGTGTTCTTTTGGAAGTCCATAGTGTTTGAAAACAATCGATCCAATCCCTTATTTTGCAACTGTTTCAGCCGATTAGCATGTCGAGTGTTCTAGTGTTTTTAGTGTTTTAGTGTGGGGGCTTCGGCGCCTATTTGTACGGACCATTGAGAGGAACTTTTTTTGAGAGGAACTTTTTTAAAAGCCGTCTGATACTGAATAATAGAGTTTTTTCAGGTTGCCACTTTATCAACTTTATCAACTTTATCAACTTTATCATGATAAAATGACATTCCCCCTTCAAGACTTTCAAGCGGTCAGAACAACAAAATTTAACCAGCAGAAGAAAAAAGTCTTCACATTTTCATGAGGCATCCGTGCAAGCAAAACCGCCCTATATGCCGGATTCATCAATATCGACGCCGAAGGACACCAGGAATTCCTGATCTGCCACGTGCGAAGCTCCTTTCTTTGATCCTCTCCGAGGGAACTCTCAGTCTCTTTCGTCCGTCAGATAATATGAAGGCAATAAACGGCTGCCCGGAAAGCAAAGGACTGATGAAAGGATTACCATGGAACTGAAAAAAATTGTGTATGAAAACGGCATTTATCGCTGGCGCTGTGAATCTGATGAGGAATTCAAGCAATTTGAATATCAATGCGGTATCAGAACAGGCCTTGCTATCAGTGCCATAATGCTGGTGCTCGGATTCCTGCTGCTGAAAGATGAGAAACTGATCATTATGATTCTCACCTGCGGAATTATCATCCTGATCGTCCATGCAGCCTGCCGTTATGCCCTGAACAGGTCGAAAGTGGAAATCGTTCCCTATGAGCTCAGAAATGACGGTATCCGCATTCGGGAAGGAAGAGGGTGCACATTTGTTGACTTCAAAAGCGTCCGGTATACGGATACGCGGGGAAACAGGATCATGCTGCATACCCGTTTTTCACATATCCCCGTCTATATCCCGCAGGAGGATTTTGTTACAATAAGCGAACTGATTGCCAAACGAGTTAATGAGCAAAACAAGGCTATATTATAGGTCCCGTCCCAGAGCTCATGCTGCTTCCAGAAAGGAAATAAAAAACAATACCGGCGACATGAACATGCGAGAGATCTTTAAGAACGGCACCAAGAGAGACGAAGCTTAATCGGCCAGCATAGAGGCTGGAACCCTCCGGCTCCGTCCCCACCGCTAAGCCGCTCTCCAGGGGGAAGGACTTTCCCTCCTTCCCCCTGTGCCGCGGGGGCAGACCCCCTTCTTCCCGGTAGCGCTAACTATCCGCAAACGAAAAATTGATCCGCAAGCGGATCTAAACGGCGGAAAGGTGGACTCAATAGGCGGAAGGGTTGCTCTCAACGGTCACTGGAACCGGGTCTCACGACCCGGAATAATCAGCGAATGCCGCAATGGTGTTCTTAATGGTGGTGTAAGTCACCTTATCGCTGCTTAAGGCGCTTTCACAGGCCATTTCCAGAGCTTCCTTGCTGTATTTATTTGAGAAGCTCAGGACTCCCTGGCACATCCGGTATGTCTGGACTTCCAGCTTCCGGCATTTCAGAATCCGCTTGATTACCTCGGTTGTATTTGGACCTACTTTCTTCCTGGACAAACGGTACAACTTTATGCCGTTTTCCTATATACGCGAGCGCGGATACGGGTACGTGCAAGCAGTTCACTGCAAAAAACAAAAACAATTACATCTGAAAAAAGTTGTCCTGTCCGTCCCTAAGGTTGACAGAATCAATGAGGTTTTGGATTCGCTGCGCAACAGTGTTGAGGACGACAGAATAAAGCCCTTCCTGCGATTGATCGAGCAAGGGCTGAGTTACAGCGATGTGCTGGTGATGATGAAGTGGTATAAAGTCTTACCCAGATAGGGCCAAAGGGCT
>Ga0265298_10002797_pt1 | contig 23780 bp, 20 predicted proteins | sample AusTroGonzalo_MG_3_FD_193486 | JGI IMG/M metagenome (GOLD analysis project Ga0265298, IMG submission 193486) | Bovine rumen microbial communities from tropical cattle in Woodstock, Queensland, Australia - Gonzalo_01 | ecosystem: Host-associated > Mammals > Digestive system > Stomach > Rumen ...
GTCGGATGCTTGAGGAAAAAGCCCTCCGGGGGCAGGATGTTATTGTCTGTAACGATGAAGGCATTATCCAACGCATCCCGGCCAGAGAAGCCCTCGCCAGCCTTCAGAAGTAGCGGATTGATACGGGTCAACAACGGGTGACACGTCATTTGAAAAGGAGTTTGCCTCCGCATGGAAAAACATGCGGAGGCAAACTCCTTTTAGTTGTTTCGTTTTTTATTCGCGGTTTTACACTGTCATTATGGAACATGAACTGATTATACAGCGTATCAGGGAACTCGGTGAGAAGATACTTCCCGAGGGGGCCTCGCTATGGCACTACGGCTCCCGCTCCCACGGTGATGCTGGTGAGTTTGGATGAAGAAAAACGTGCCATTGTGGTGCGCCTTGAAATGGAAAGGCAACAGAATTCCCTCTTTACAAAAGCTCGGCTATGAGGTCGTTTTCGAGGGCGTCGGTGATGCGGACGTTGACAAAGGTTCCGGGGATGATTGTCTGATTGTCTAATTGTCTGATTGCTTGAGTGGGGATGAGAACTTCGTCGTCGACCTCGGGACTGTCGTACTGTGTGCGGCCGACGAGGTAGTCTCCTTCTATCCTATCTATTAATACATCGTAGGTGTTGCCGACACGGGCGAGGTTTTTCTCGAGGGATATCTGTTCCTGGAGTTCCATGAGTTCGGCAACGCGGCGTTCTTTCTCCTCCTGCGGCACATCGTCGGGGAGAGCGTAGGCGGCGGTGCCTTCCTCGGGGGAGTAGGCGAAGCAGCCCATGCGGTCAAAGCGTGCGGTGCGCACGAATTCCTTGAGTTCCTCGAACTCCTCGCGGGTCTCGCCGGGGTAGCCGACGATGAGGGTTGTGCGGATGGTGACATCGGGGAGCTCGCGGCGGAAATGTTTCAAAAGTCTGAGGGTTCCCTCGCGGTCGATGCCGCGCTGCATGGAGTTGAGGATACGGGAGTTGATATGCTGGAGGGGAATGTCGATATAGTTGCAGATGTTGGGGTGGCGGCGGATGACGTCGATAGCGTCGAGGGGGAAAGAGGAGGGATAGGTGTAGTGGAGACGGATCCAGGGCGCTCCACTTTCGGTGGCGAGACGTTCAAGCAACTCGCCGAGCATGCGTTTCCCATAGAGGTCGAGGCCGTAATAGGTGGTGTCTTGTGCGATGACAATGATTTCCTTCACGCCGTCGGCAACCATACGCCGGGCCTCGCCCAGTATGTCTTCAATGGGACGGGAGATGTGCTTTCCGCGGATAAGAGGTATTGCGCAATAGGAACAGGTGCGGTTGCAACCTTCGCTGATTTTCAGATAGGCGTAATGTTTCGGGGTGGATTGCATGCGCTCGGCTTCCAGACAATCATGGTATTGGGCCTCCAGCGATCTGACCAGTTCTCCCCATTGGTGTACTCCGTAGAAGGCGTCGATTTCCGGCAATTCTTCCCGCAACTCTTTCTCATAGCGCTGGATAAGGCATCCGACAGCTATCAGGCGGCGTTTTTTGCGGCTGCGCTTCTTGACGGCAATCTGCTCGAGGAGAACGTTGACAGACTCCTCCTTGGCATCGCCGATAAAACCGCAGGTGTTGACGATGACGATATCGCAGTCGTTCCGGGTTCGGTCGAAAAAGAGTTCGAAGCCCGCTTTGCGCAGATGCCCGGCAATATGCTCACTGTCGACGATATTCTTGCTGCAGCCGAGAGTGATGATGTTGATTTTCATTCGAAGAGGGAGTTAACGAAGTCGGTGGGGTTGAAGAGTTGGAGGTCGGTCATCTTCTCGCCGAGGCCGATGTAGCGGACGGGAATGTGGAACTGGTCGGAGATGCCGATAATGACGCCGCCTTTGGCGGTGCCGTCGAGTTTGGTGAGCGCCAGGGCATTGACGTCAGTGGCTTGGGTGAACTGGCGGGCCTGTTCGACGGCGTTCTGACCCGTGGAGGCGTCGAGGACGAGGAGCACTTCGTGGGGTGCGTCGGGCACGAGTTTCTGCATCACGCGGCGTATCTTGGTAAGCTCGTTCATAAGGCCCACCTTGTTGTGGAGACGTCCTGCGGTGTCGATGATGACAACATCGGACTCTTTGGCCAGTGCCGACTGGAGGGTGTCGAAGGCCACGGAGGCGGGATCTGCCCCCATACCCTGCTGGACGATGGGGACATCGACGCGTTCGGCCCAGAGCTGGAGTTGCTCGACGGCGGCGGCGCGGAAGGTGTCGGCAGCACCGAGGATAACGCTTTTGCCGGCGGCTTTATAGCGGTAGGCCAGTTTGGCGATGGTGGTGGTTTTTCCGACACCATTGACGCCTACGACGAGAATGACATAGGGCTTCTTGGGCATGGGAGCGTCGAAGTTGGCGGGGAAGTTGCTGTTGTCCTGCCGCAGGAGTTGTGCTATCTCGGCTTTGAGGACTGAGTTGAGTTCGGAGGTGGAGATATAGCGGTCGCGTTTGATGCGTTCCTGCAGATGGTCGATGATTTTGAGGGTGGTCTCGACGCCCACGTCGGAGGTGACGAGAGTTTCCTCAAGGTTGTCGAGCACTTCGTCGTCGACGGTGGATTTGCCGATGATGCTCTTGGTAATCTTTTGGAAGAGACTGGTCTTGGTCTTCTCGAGACCCTGGTCGAGGGTCTGCTTCTCTTCTTCTTTGCTTTTGCGGATGAAATCAAATAATCCCATGGCGGTAAGGTTGTTGGTTAACGGAGGGCTTTTTCCATGGAGGGACGGATGTCCTTGTTGAAAATTTTCTGGTATTGTTCGTAGGAGTAGCGCTGGTAGTCGCCGGAGGCAAGGTACCAAAGTACGACGGTGAAGTCTTTGGCGGACATGAATCCGGGAATGGCCTGGAGGGCTTTGCCGTCGGCGGTGCAGATGACGAAGGTGGGGTATCCTTGGAGTCCCTGTGCGAACTGATGGGTGCGATTCCGTCCTGCAGTGGCGGGCTTGTAGGTCTGTCCGAACCAGGTGAAGGTATTGGACCCTTCGGCGTTAAACTTGACGGGGTAGTAGTATTGGTTGAGGATTTTGGCGACCGTGGCATCGGAGAATGTCTCCCTGTCCATCTTCTTGCAATATCCGCACCAAGAGGTGTAGAAATCTATAAAATAAAGCTTTTCTCCTATCTTGGCCTCAGCGGCCTGCTCAATGGTGTGCCATTTCACCTGTGCCGTTGCCGGGGTGAAAGACATAAGGTGTAAGGTGAGTAGCACCGACACCAGAAGGATTCCTTTCAATTTACCAATCATATTCCCAGTCTTTTTCGTTGTCTTGTTCTTCCTCGATGTATATTTCTTCGCGTTCCTCTCGGTCACGTAGGCGGAAGAGGCGTCCGAGCCAGTCGTTTTGCTTGGAGTGGACTTGTGTTTTGCTGTTTTTGTCTTCTTCGATGATCTGTGTGATTTTTTCCACGTAGTCGGCAACGTAACCGGGATTGGCGTAGGGGTCGTGGTGCAGCGTGGCGCCGGTGTAGTAGTGGCTGAGGATGCTGTCGTAGGAGATGCCGAGGGAGACCATGCGGATAGCCCCTTCCTGTGACAGTCCCACACCGTGTCCGTAACCGTGTCCGAGAAGGACAACGTCGTTTGTGGCGCTGTCGACGGTGACGGAGAAGAAGGTGGACTTCAGTTGGAAATCAGTACGGATGCGGGTGAGGGGAACGCCCAGAAGGTTTACCTTGCGGTGTTCCTGCGAGAAGGAGAGCAGGGTGTCGAGGATGGTGGAATCGGTGATATCAATCTTATGGGTTTTGCTGAAGTAGTTGAGCCAGCGGTCGCGTGAGATAATCTTGGTCCAGTCGCTCTGCCGCATGTGGAAGGAAAAGGTGTCGGTGACGGCGCGGAGATAGGGGAGGGCGGCGCGCCAGACATCTTCGGAGTTGGCCGTTTCACCACCCGAGTTGGAGTGGAAAGGCGTCTCGATAAGGGCCCCCGTGGAGTCGACGAGGGTCTCGCCGGTACTCTCGATGGCGCCGAGCATGATGTCGGGCCGGATGCAGCGGTTGAGGTAGGCCTGGCAGTGGACGTGGTCGCAGAAGTTGTATCCTTCCTTGGCGTGTTTGTCTTTGTTCCGGAGTGCCCAGGTGCGTGAAATGATGGCTTGAATGCGGAAGATGTCGGTCTGGTTGCCGTAAATTTCGCTTTGCACGACGCCGGCGATGTAGGTTTCAAAGTCGACATCGTTGAGGATGAGCAAGGTCCCTTTTCCGAGGGAGGATACAACAAGGTTTCCCTCGTAGGTACGTTGCTTGCAGTTGGCGGGATTGAGACAGAGGATGCAGGCGGTGTCGGCGGATTCGAGGCGGACGGACTTGTATGTTCCGTAGTCGGTCTCGTTGACGCTGACATGAACTTTTTTGCCTTCGGGGCGGAGAATGACAGAACGGCCGTCCCCGATCATATCCTCGATGAGCTGGTCGTTGTCGGCATAAAGGTTGTAGTGACCGAGGTCGACGGAGATGTTGATGCTTTTGATGTTGTTGGCGGAGAAGAGACGTACCTTCACGTTTTCGGCTCTGGCAGTCAGGACGGCGAGTATCAGGGATATTATGAGCAGTGGTCTTTTCATTATAAGGGGAAGCGTCGGATTTTAGCCGGCATTGATAAGGTTGATGATGCTTTCGGCCGTACGGCGGCTGGCGCCGGCATTGCCGAGCTTTTGCTCCACACGGCGATAACCTTCGAGCATGCGCTCGCGGTTGGCAGTGTCGGTGGTGATGAGTTGGAATTCCTGTTCGAGCCGCCGGTCGTTGAAATCCTGTTGGAGGAGTTCTGTGACGACGTTACTGTCGTCGATGAGATCCACCAGCGCAATGTGGTTGATGCGGTTTCCTACAAGGGCGCGGGCGATGGCGATAGAGACAGGGTTTCCGCGGTAGCATACCACTTGGGGGACGTGGAAAAGCCCCGTCTCAAGGGTGGCGGTACCTGAGCATACGACGGCGGCATAGGCTTGGGAAAGGAGGTTGTAGGTCTGGTCGTAGACGATTTCAGGCGATGAGTGACGGGCGATAGATGATGAGTTGATTGTTTTGTTGTAGAAATCGGGCCCGACAAGGCTCATTCCGGCGACGACGAACCGGTATTCGGGATGATTTGCAGCCAGCCGCACCATGTAGGGGAGGCTGTTTTTGATTTCCTGACGGCGGCTGCCGGGCAGCAACGCGATAATGGGCCGGTTGTCCTCAGGGCTTTTAAGGTCCTTGGGGTCTTTAAGGCCAGCGATACATTCCACCAGCGGGTGTCCGACATAGACGGCTTGCGGGAGATTGTTCGCAGCGTAGAACTCCTGTTCGAATGGCAGGATATAGCAGAGCCGGTCGAGGTATCGGCGCATCCCTTTGAGCCGACCTTTTTTCCAGGCCCACAGCTGAGGGGAGATGTAGTGGACGCTTTTGATGCCGTGGTTGTGGGCCCATTTCTCGATTTTCAGGTTGAAGCCGGGGTAATCGATGCCGATGACGGCGTCGGGTTGCCAGGCTAGAATATCCCGTTTGCAGAGACTGATGTTCCCCAGCACGGTGCGAAGGTGCATCATTACCTCGATGAATCCCATGATGGCGAGATCGCGGATATGGCGCACGGGTTGTCCGGCCGCCTGCATCATGGCGTCACCTCCCCAAAAACGGAATTCCGCTTGAGGGTCTTTCCCGCGCAGCGCCTTGATGAGGTTGGCCCCATAAAGGTCGCCCGAGGCTTCGCCGGCTATGATGTAGTATCGCATCTCGTTTAAGGGTTGAAAATCAAGAGTTAAAAGCTATCTGGTGAGTGGAGAACAACAGGATCATGAAAGCGATGAAGAAAAGGAAGAACACGATGAAGAGTGTCTTCGTGACAACGGAGAGCCGTTGTTTTACATAGTAGCGTATGAGCAGGATGGTCGGGATAAATATGGCACCATACCAGCGCAGGTGGGCATTGACGGGCTCTCCGGCGAGGAGCAGGCCGGCAGTCAGCAGCAATGCCGTAATGGCCATCGAACCGAGACCGACGGTCAGGCCGACACTTACCTTGTCTTGATGGAAGAACTGTCTAGTCATATAGTTTCTTTAGTTTGTCGATGGTAGGATAGTGTGTGAAATCGCAATGGATGGGGACGATGGAGACATATCCGTGCGCCAAGGCCCATTCGTCGCTCTCTTCAGAGGGGTCGTCGCAAACGAATTTGCCGGTGAGCCACCAGTAGGGGCGTCCTTGGGGATCGATGCGCTTCTCGAAGCTGTCGTTCCAGCAGGCATTGGCTTCGTGACAGATGCGGATGCCGAGAATATCGCCTTTTGGTAGGCGAGGAATGTTGACATTGAGGGTGATGCCGGCAGGCGGCCGGTTGTCGAGGGTGGTGCGGATGATTTGGCGGATGAAGGGAATGCCGGGTTCGAAATCGGCTTGCGGACTGTGGTTGAGCAGTGAGAATCCGATGGAGGGGATGCAGAGAGCCACCGCTTCGATGGCGGCACCCATCGTACCGCTGTAGAGCACGTTGATGGAACTGTTGCTTCCGTGATTGATGCCTGAGAGTACCAGGTCGGGCCGTCGGGGGCAGAAATGTTCGATGGCCAGTTTGACGCAATCCACAGGTGTCCCGTCGCAACTGCACACCGTCAGCCCGTCCTCCCTGCTTATCTCCTGAGCCCGGATGGGGCGTGAGGAGACGATACTGTGGCTGAGCCCCGAGGCATTGGTTTGAGGGGCCATCACGATGACATCGCCGAACTCCCGGGCAACCCGGGTGAGGGTCATGAGGCCTTTGGCGGCGATGCCGTCATCGTTGGTGATGAGTATCAGCGGTTTCATTTTGTCGGCAGGGTGATGTTCTTTCCCATGAAGAAGCTGGCGGGCTGGAGGATATGGTCGAAAATCCAGTTCTGGATAAGGACGGTGTCTTTGTTGTCGATGAGGGCATAGAGACGGTTTACGTCGAGTTCCTCGCGCAGTTTCTCGTTCGGCATTGCGGCGGCGTCTGCGGGATTGATGTATCTCAGATATACCTTCACCTCGTTATGGTTGCCGTGGGTATCGGTGATGCGGAGGATGCAGCGGGGAACACCTCTCACGCAGCTGTCGGCGTTGCTGTTGGGGACGATGGAGGCGAATTCGTCGAAATTGAGGTTCTTGAAGGTGGAGAGCATCTGGCTCACCCGCGCCGTGTCGAAGTTCCTTATCCGTTGGTGACCTTCAAGTAACTCCATGTAGAAATCCTTGTTGTCCTGCACAATGGCGAAGGATTCCCGTGGGGCGTTGGGGATTTCCAGCTCAATGCGGGCTATGTCATACACGTCGAGGTCGACGATGCGGTGACTGCGCCATTTGATCCCTTCGGCGGAAAAGACGGGGGTCAGGTAGCCGCGGAAACCGGGAATGTGCACCTCGCAGGGGATACTGTCTCCCTTTCGGATCATAAAGCTGGCCATATGGTCTTGCGTTTCGCGTCCCACAAAGTAAGTCTGGAACAGCTGGTCGCCTTGGTAGATGTCCACCTGCACGCCGTGGGCGGCGATGTCTTTCAGGACATTGGGTACGGCACTGCGGTTCACTTCCGAGCGGATCCTCATCTTTTTCAGCGTCTCCAGCAGTCCATTGACCATGGGATCATTGGCAGGATATTTCTCATCGACACTCCAACCCTTGCCGCTTCGTACAAGCGACATCTTGTTGTCGAGCTTGTCTGTCATCACGATTTTTGTGACGGAGGCCGTGTCTTCAACCTGGTAACTGGAGTCGTGGGGGCCGGAGCCTTCAATCCGGTCTCTGCGGAGGATCCATATCAGTACCGTCACCGCCACAATGGCGGCAATCACGGAAACAAGTATAATGTTCTTCTTTTTCATTTCTTGCCTTTTAGCCTTTTTTGTTCCTTTTTGACGTTTTCATTCCTGTCTCTCTTGCCGTAGACGCGTTTTTCTATCAGGATAATGCCTACTCCCGCAATGGCAAGGATAAGCACGGGAACGACGATGTTGATGATTTGGTAGAACGTGCGTTTTTCGCTGGCTTTGTCGCTGTCCAGTTTGCGCAGTGTGAAGTTCTTGTTGCGCACCGTCATCAGTCCTTCGTCCCCGGTCATGTAGTTCAGCATGTTGAGGATGAGCTCGCGGTTGGCGTAGCGGATCTTCCGGTAGAAGTCGTAGCCCACGGGATAGATGGTGCCCTCGTTGGGGTTGAACTGGTTCCGGATGATGTCGCCATCGGAAACGACAATCATTTTCGTGGGCTTGCTCCGGTCTCGGTACCCCATGGATTTCTGGGTGATGAATTCGGGAGCCAGCCGGTTGCGCCACGCCGAGCGGAATTCGCCTTCGAGGAGCACCGCCACGGGGACGAGGCTGCGGTTGTAGAGGCGACGGTCGGGTTGGACCAGGGCGTCGGAGACGTCAATCATGGCGGGAGCGCTCTTCGTGCGCGTGAATTCCGAGGTGGTGAGCAGTACCGTCTTCTTGATGTCGTTCTGTATGGTGTCGATACTGCTGATGAACTCGGCCTTGATAAGGTCGAGGTTTTTCACGATAGGATGGTCGATGCGCGGCACCAGTTCGGGATAGTAAAACCAGGGACGGAATTCATAGCGGGGCTTGTTCCCCACAAGTTCCACCGGCATCGGGATGAGTTGGCTGACGATATCCATCAAAATGTCGGAGTTGAGGCGCACGCCATAGGTGAAGAGCATCTCGTCGAGACGCCCCAGGGGGTAGCGTGTCGCCATGGCCTGTCCGCGGTTGGCGAGGCTGTCCATCTCGGCGTTCATGGGGTCGATGAACCAGATGACCTTGCCGCCGTACATGATGTATTGGTCGAGTATGAAGAGGTCCTGGTCCGTGAAGGGCTGCGTGGGTTTCGCCACTATCAGCAGGTCGTATTTGTTGACGAAATGGTAGGAACTGTCTTTCTCGTTGAATGTATGTGCCGTTAGTGCCTGAATCTGCCCGTCGATGCTCACATAGTCCAGATTGTAGAACTCCTCCATCGCTTCGGCGATATTGAAGATGGCCGCACCCGACAGTTCCCCGTGTCCCTGCAGGAAAGCCACCGTGGGTTTCTGCAGGCGTGTCAAGTTACGGATGGCCCGTATCAGGGCGTATTCCAGATTCTGGATGGAGTTGTTGATGATGTCTCCCTGGTCGCTGATGTATTGCTGGTTCTGCACTAGGGAAAGTGCGGTAGAGCGCCCCTTGAAAGAAAGCTCCGCTCCGGGAAGAAGCGTGAGTGTGCGTACACTGTTGCCCTCTTTCATCTGCTCCTGTACTGGGTAGACCCCTTTCTGCATCATTTTCTGGTAGATGACCTGCCGCTCTTCATTGTTGAACTCTTTCTCGTCGTTGGGATCAACAAATTCGAAGGTAATGTTGCTGTTGTAGGACCGGAACAGGTTCAACATCTCACGCGTTTCGTCATGAAGACGTTTGTAGTCGGATGACATGTCTCCGTCGAGGTACACCCTCACCAGCAGCGTTTCGTCGATGTCTTTGAGGTAGGTCTTGGTCTCTTCGGAGAGGGAGTATCGTTTTTCAGCCGTCAAATCGAAACGGGTGTAGAGGTAGTGGCTGGCGAAATTGGCGGATACCACGGCAATTACCACCACGGCGAGTTCGAGCAGATGGCTCGTCATCAGATTCCTGTTCTTCCTTTCGCCTTTCACTTTTCTCAGATTCCACCCTCCCCACATGCGGCTTTGGAGCACCAGGCGGGTAAGAGTCACGAATATGATAATCACGCCGGCGAAGTAGACAACGTCACGGGTGTTGACCACCCCGCGGCTGATGCTGTCGTAATGTGCGGCCAGACCGAGGCTTTTCACCTCAAGGTTGGCCCGGCCCGAGAAGAGGCCCATGTCGTACAGCGAATCGAAACCCAGATAGAACACATAGCACAGTGCCGCGGCGGCAAGGAAGGATACAATCTGGTTTTTGGTTAGCGAACTGCAGAACAAACCGATGGATACGAATGCTCCGCCGAGCAAAAGCAGACCCAGATAGGAACCGATGACGCTTCCGGTGTCGATATTTCCCGGATGAGGGTATCCCAGCGAGTAGACGCTGAAATAGTACACCAGGGTCGGAAGCAGGGAGATGAATACAAGCGTCCATGCCGCCAGGAATTTGGACCACACAACGGTCCAGTCGCTCAGCGGATGTGTCATCAGGGTCTCCAAGGTGCCTCCGCGGCGTTCCTCGGCAATCATTTTCATCGTGATGGCGGGGATGAGGAAGAGGTAAAGGTAGGGCCCAATAACGAAAAGTCCGTCGATGCCAGCATAGCCGTAGTCAATGATGTTGAGGTATCCCTTGAACACCCACAGCATCAGTCCTGTGAGGATGAGGAATACAGAGATGGTGAGATATCCTATCAGTGAGGAGAAGAAACTCCCCAGTTCTTTCTTATAAAGCGTCCACATTATTCAACTGCTTGTTTACTCAAATCTCATCGATTTGCTTTTCAGACTGCGGCCTTTATAGATGCCGTCACAAAGTTCTCTTACCGTCTCCACCTCCACCTGTGTCACGTGGGTGAGTATCTTGCGGTCGATATTCTCCCAGATGTCGCTGGACACATGGTTGTGGTGCATGCCGTTGAGGGTGGTGAACACCAATGAGGGAATGCCCATTTGGTCAAATCCGCGGGCGTCGCCACGGAGCTCCAGTTTCTCGCCGCCCATCCAAATCATGCTGTGGTTGGCCTCGTCGCGTCTCTTGGCGATCTCCCATAGGGTGGGATAACTGCCGTCACCCAGCACGACGATACTGTCGCCGTAACCGATGTTCTGTATGTTGATGAAGGCTTCCACCTCTCGGATGTCTCTATAGTTTCGGAGGAAGATGCGGGAACCCAGCCAAAGCTGTTCGCTGCCGCTGAACAGTACGAAAGCGATGCTGCGGCGGGGACGGTACCTTTCCTGCGACAGCAGGCGCGCGGTTTCAAGCACTGCGGCCACCCCGGAGGCGTTGATGTCCGCACCGGGGAAGAGAGCCGTCTCTCCTTGGATTCCCACGTGGTCGAGGCTGGCGCCCACCACGATAAGCTCGTCATTGTAGCGGCTGTCGCAGCCTTTCAGGATGCCGATGACGTTGGCGGTCACGGCGCGCTGGCGGTAGATGGCGTTAATATCGATCTCGGCTTTCTTGCGGAAGGCGAAAGAGGCGGTTTTGTGTTCTTTGTTCAGCGTCTGAAGGGCATCGTCGAAGGCGGTGGACTCGTCGAGGAACAACTCGCGGCCGCTATCGAGGGTGAGATGCAGGATGGGGAAGGTGGCCAGGTGGGGCAGCGCGCCGCAGTAGATACGGCTCTGCGGTTCGTTGGGGAGGCAGCTTGTGCTCATGTTGATGGCCAGCATACCGAGGGCTCCGTGCTTCTCGGCCGTGCGGGCCTTGTCGCGCAAGGTGGCATAACGCTCACCCACACTGGCGGGGAGCCATGATCCTTCGGGCAGTCCTGTCAGAACCACCACAATCTTGCCTTGCACGTCGACATACTTGTATTCGTTGAGCACCTCGTCGTCGATTCCGTAGCCGACAAATACCATTTGGGCATCCACATAGCCACGGCCCGTCATGCCAGCGCAGCAGAAGTCGTTGCCCAGAATGAATGTGCGGCGGTCCGTGGTGCCGGGGAGGTAGATGTTGAATTTACAGTTTTCTATCTCGTTGCATTCCACTTCGAAACGCTGCTCGCCGACAGAGACACCGTAGCGCGTCAGCACCTTCTCCACATAGTTCACCGCTTCGTCGTATCCGTGAGTGCCTGCCAAACGGCCTTCATAGATTTCCGATGACAATTCGGTGATGTGTTTCATGATGGAGTCTTCCTCCACCACGGGCATTGCCAGGGGTTCTCTGGTCTGACAGTCCGCTTTTGTGCTCCATCCGAAAGCCAGTGTCGCTGCAAGTATCCATAGACAGGCTCTTCTTCTCTGCATTCCCTTTTTTATCATTGTTTATATTTATTATGTTAATCTAAGTAAATGATGGTCAATACACTAAAGCTTTGTGCCTGTACACAAAGCGCATACAAATATACGAAAGTTTTTTAACTTCTAGACTTTTCTTTCTCCTTTTGCCATTTTTACCGATTCATCTCATGCAACAGTTTGTTGAGGTTGGGCGTGAGGATGATCTCGGTGCGGCGGTTGGCGGCTTTGCCTTCGGCGGTGCTGTTGGAGGCTTTCGGGGCATATTCGCCATGGCCGCAGGCTTCGATGCGGGCCGGGTTGATATTGGGGCCGTATTGCAGTATCAGTTTCAGAATGGAAGTGGCGCGCATCACGCTGAGGTCCCAATTGTCCTTCACGGCCGTTGACCCGCGGTAGGCGTCGTTGTCGGTATGTCCTTCCACCATAATGTTCAGAGAGGTGTCCTGCTCAAGAATCTTGGCCAATTCCTTGATGGCGTTGGAGCCCTCTTTTGACACCGTCCAGCTGGCGGAGGGGAACATCAGCTTGTTTTCCATGGACACATATACTTTGCCGTCTTTGGTCTCCACTTTCAGACCTTTGTCGGCGAATCCCACCAGGGCTTGGGTGACCGAGTTTCTCAACGCCTCCAGTTCGGCACGGGTGGCGGCTTGCTGCTGTTCGAGCTCCTGCTGTTTGGCAATCAGTTCACTGCGCTGCAGCAAGAAGCTCTCCTGCTGCACTCTCAATTCAGTCTCTTTCTGTTCCAGTTCCAGTTCTTTTTCGTTCAGTTCCTTGGTTCGGGCGGAGAGCAGGTTTTGGGCGCGCACGAGGTCCCGGTCCTTGCCGGCCACCTTTTGGGTGTAATTCTCCATGGTGGTGTCGTAGTGGTGGCGCATCTGTTCTAAACGGCGCGTAAGGCTCTCGACGTTCTCGTCGCATTTCTGCTTTGCGGCCGACAATTCGCTGTAATCGCTTGTCAGTGCGTTGTTTATCTTGGTGAGGTTGGCATTGTTCTCCCTCAGTTCATCGCGTTCCTGAAGGGTGAGCCTGTACTGTTTTGCCGTCTGGTCATATTTGGCTTGCAGGTTTTCGTGTTCGCTGAGCGACACACAGGAGGAGAGAGCCATAACTCCTAAAAATCCAGTTAGAAAGACAGTCCTTTTCATAAAAAAATGTAAAATTTTATTAAAGTATAACGTGGTTCAATTATTTTTCGTATTTTTGCACCCAAATTTTTTTGAGCGAAATGTCATTCTATACAACCCTCCACCGGTGGCGTTTGCGCCATGTGAGTGAGCAGACGATGCTGCTTCTGCTGGCTATCGTGGTGGGCGTGTTGTCGGGTCTGGCCGGTGTGGCGCTCAAGACACTGGTGCATTATGCCGGCGCTCTGGTGACTCATTTGTCCACGGGTTCCTCTGCCTTTACCCAGCATTCGTCGCTAATCATTATCTTCTTTCTGCCGTTGATTGGCATCCTGTTGACGGTGCTTTTCGTAAAATACATAGTCAAAGGCGACATCGGGCATGGACTTCCCGGAGTGCTGTTGGCCATCAGCCGCAAACGTTCCAAGTTGCCGCCCAAGAACATGTATTCCTCGCTTATCGCCTCCACGCTCACGGTCGCATTCGGCGGCAGCGTGGGACTGGAGGCTCCGATAGCCTCCACAGGCTCGGCCATCGGCAGCAACATCGGACGTTGGTTCCGTCTCAACTCCAAGAGTGTGCGTCTCTTGCTGGGTTGCGGTGCCGCCGGCGCCATTGCCGGCATTTTCAAGGCGCCGTTGGCGGGTATCCTGTTCGTGCTTGAAGTGTTCCTGTTCGACCTCACGGCCACCACGGCGTTGCCTTTGCTGCTTTCGTCGCTCACCGCTTCGACGGTGGCCTACTTCCTGATGGGTACTGGGGTGCAGTTCAATTTTACCATCGGCGAGCCTTTTGCGCTCTCACAGTTGCCTTACTATATGGTGTTGGGTGTCTTCTGTGCCGTGGTTTCTGTTTATTTTCTGCGTGTTACCGACCGTGTGGAGGGGTGGTTTGCCCGTCGCCGTAATCCGTGGTTGCGTTGGGTGACAGGCGGTCTCTTATTGGGATTGCTGGTGGTGCTTTTCCCGCCGCTCTATGGTGAGGGTTACGCGTCGCTCACGGCTCTGTTGCGCGGGGGAGACGGCGTGCTTTCCGATTTCCAGTTCTCGATTTTCAATTTCCAGTTTTCCTGGGCTCCGCTGATACTTTTGGTGTTGCTCATCATTCTCAAGCCTGTGGCGACGGCCGTTACCATTGGCTCCGGCGGTGTGGGCGGTACTTTCGGCCCCTCGCTGGTGTTAGGGGGACTGAGTGGATACTTCATCGCCTTGTTGAGCAACACGTTGGGCTTTCCGCCCCAGAATACGGCCAATTTCGCTCTTGTGGGTATGGCGGCTGTGATGACGGGTGTGATGCACGCTCCCTTTATGGCCACTTTCCTCATCGCTGAAATTACCGGCGGATACGAACTGTTGGCGCCCCTACTTACCGCATCGGCGGTGACGTATCTGTGTATCTCCCCGTTTGAACGGCACTCCATCTATGCCCGCAAACTCGCCGAAAGGGGAGACCTCCTTACCCACAACAAGGACGCTTCCGCTTGGCGTCTGCTTGATATGAAGTCGCTTGTCGAGACCAACTTCGTCATCGTCCGCTCCGGCGACAAGCTGCGCGATCTCGTCGATGCTATCCAGAATTCCAAGCGCAACCTCTTCCCTGTGCTTAGCGATGACGACAAGTTTCTTGGGGTCATCGTTCTCGACGATGTCCGCAAGATCATGTTCCGCTCTGAACTGTATGATACAGTGATTGTCGACGACCTTATGCATCCCCTCTCCGAGGGCGACCTGGTGCGCAGCAGCGACAGTCTCAGTGACGTGGTGGAGAAATTCCGCGTCGGCAATCGGTACAACCTTGTTGTCATCGACGATGCCGAGCGCTACCTCGGATTCCTCTCCCGCGCCAACACCTTCAGCGCCTACCGGCGCTTTATCTCCGCTACCAGCGACGAGTAGACTAATGTATGAATCTTAGGTCAATCCAGGCCCAGGTGAGACGGGAGTCGTTGGTCGAACGTTTCAGCCTGTCCATGGTTTCGCTTCCTACCATGTAGGAAAATCCGGCCGAGAGGGTTACCTCCGAGGAGAACTTGTAGGCGGCGGCGAGCTCCAATTCGTGACCCAGCGTGTGGTCCATCTTTAAGTCGGCTGGGATGGCAAAATAGTGGTAACCGAGGCCAAAGTCGAATTTCTCGGTGGGGTGGAGGTCTATGAAAGTGTAGAGATTCTGCAGGCCGGGGGTGAATCCGTTGTAATAGGTGCTGACATAGAAGAAATCCATGGCCCCGTAGAACTTGTGGTGCGATCCCCAAACGGGGTTGAATCCGCGGATGACCTTGTGCTGTATCATTCCGAGGGAACCGCCGGCAGGTATGTTGAAATATTCGTCGCCGCTCATGTGGTCGCCGCCGATGCTGACGTCGAGCAGCGGGACGGGTCTCCACGTGGCTTTCAGGGCTGCCATCCAGGCATCGATGGGAAGGCCGTGCTCCTCGTGGCCCCCTTGCCGGTAGTAGGAACCTTCGATGGTCAGCCACGGTTTCTCGAACTTGGCGTAGCCGCCGTAAATTTGTTGGTATTCATTGTACTCGTCGACGTCTTTGGTACCGGCCTGCATGCCCATGTTCATGAATATCAGCGAAATCGAGACAGGGAACTTCGGGGTTTCCAGGTGATACCAGCCCACCAGCATGGTCTTGTAGCTTTGGAATCCGCCTTCGGTGTAAAAGCTGCTGCCGGTCTCCTCGACGTCGCCGTCCTGGTTGTAGGCGGCGATGAGGTGGAGTTTGTGGGCTCCATGTTCGTAGCCGAGGCGCAGCACGTCGTGCGACTGTGCTGCCATGGCCCAGTCATCCATGCCGATGATGCGTTCGTCGTCATACGACAGCGCCTGTCGTCCCACCTGTACGAAGCCTCCCCACATAGTGCTGAGTTTACCCCAGCCTTCGAATATCTTCAGCGCCCCTTCCTGTCCCCAGATGGTCTTATGCTGAAGGTTCAAGTGCATGTTCCACTTCAGGTTGCTCGAGGAATCGCTGTAGTCTGCGATAAGGCGCTCTCGGCTGGCCATAAATCGGGGGGCGTAATGCGCGCTGTCTTTCATTCCGCCATTTCGGATTTCGGCATGTCCGAGGATGTCGACCTTAAACGTCAATGGCGACTGGGAAAATGAAAAATGGAAGGTGGATAACAACAAAACGGCGGCAATGAATACTTTTTTTCTCATTTTGTATAGTGTTTGTGGCACCGGCTTTCAGCCGGCATATTATTGTTCAATCGATCCTTTCTTTTCGCTATAGACGTCGAGTGCGACGATGACAGCGGTAAAGGCCCAGAAGGGAACGGAGAGTTTGTCGGTGTCGAGGAAGTTGTTGAAGACGCCGTGGATATAGTAGGTGAGAAGTGATAGCGTGAATGCCAGTGCCATACGTGCCGTATGGGGATCTTTTACGGTACGGTAGACGCGCACGCCGGTGGCGAAGGTGGTGAGAAATAGCAATGCAACCAGTGCCACTCCCGGCACGCCCTGCTCGGTCATCGGACCGATGTACTCGCTGTGGGCGTTGCCCAGATTGCCGGCATTGGTGCTGATGGTGGAGAGCTGGTAGCTGCGCTGATAGCTTGCGTAAAGGAATTGGTAGGTGCCCGGTCCGCAGCCCAGCACAGGACTCTCCTCCCACATGCGGAAGGCCGATGCCCAGCGGTTCAGTCGTTCGAGGTTGGATGCGTCGGTCGTGATATTGGAGATGCTCTTCACCTGGTCGGCCAGCGTGTAGCTCGAGTCCTGATGGTTTTTTCCAAGTTTGTAGATGATGTCGTTCTGATAGATGAAGAAGGCTCCCACGCCAAGTCCGAACAGCAGCACCATCCACTTTACCTTCATGCCCATACGTATCAGCACATAGACTCCTATGACACCGGCCACGCTGATCCATGCTGCACGGCAATAACTGAAGAACAATCCGATACACATACCTGCAAACAGCATCAGCGACAATACCCGTCTCCAGCCTTTCATGCTGTGTGAGAATATGAAATAGAAGGCCGCCGGCAGCATCAGGGCAATGACGCAGCCGTAGGCCGTGTGGTCGTTGTAGAAAGGTTTCATCACTCGGTGCAGTGTCTGGAGGTCGCTGAAGTTTCCAAGGGTCTTCGAGGTGGCAATGAGGATAACGACACCCAGTCCGATGGCATAGGCCCAAAAGAACTGCCGAATGCGGCGATGATCTTTGAAAATCTGTGCCGCAGCGAAGAAGAACGGCACCACAAACCATACCCTTGCCAGCAGGTACTTGATGGATACCCATGGTAGTTCGGAAGTGATAGATGTAACTAGCATCCATGCCAGCGATATCAAAAGCAGCAATGACACCGGATGCCGCAGCAACCGTGTGTCAAAGTTTTTGTCCACCAGTACGCGGAAGAAGAAGATGGCCGTGAAAAGTATCATCATCGGCTCCACAGGCATTGAAAGCTCCATGCCGGGCATTAGTGCCATGTTCACCGCGAAGGGGGTCAGCAGAGCCATGCAGAGCAGTCCGGTCTCGAAGCGGGTCACAAAGAGCCACACTGCCAACAGTGCCAACGGCACCAGCGCCACGGTGGCGTCTCCTTTGTACCATAGTGCATAAGCCTCGCCGACGATGAACGCCATCGTGACGGCCAATGCTATCAGCAGACCCCGGTTCTTCTTGAGCCAGTCTTTCATTTTCTATCTTTTCCAGTATAACTGGTTTGACTGGTGTTACTGGTGCTCCTTTTTCTTTGTCGGGCAGAAGATCAGCAGACAGAAGATAGCCACCACCACTGCACCCAAACTGCCCCCTAGGATGATAAGCAGTCGTTTGGGATAGGCTTTCTTGTCGGCAGGAGTGGCGTAATCGACGCTGTATTTGTAGCTTACCTCCAGGTTTTTGTCAATGCGCGTCTGTGTGGCACGGGTCTGGAGGTCGGCCAGTTGAGCGCATTTCTCGGCAATAAGTTTGTCTCGCCAGTCAGCCTTGGGCAGTTGCGACAGCGAGTCAATCTCGCGCTCCATCGAGGCGCAGACGCCATCCATCACCTCGGCGGCCGAGATGGCACGGTCATGATGAATCTCGTGGCACAGGGTGTCGTACATCGCGGCGATATAGTTGGCAATGTCGGCGGCCCACTGCGGATCCTGGTCGAGCACTCCGATTTCCACGCCGAGGAACTCCGTGCGTTTCACCGAGATGTTGCTGCGGTATTGCTCGTCAAGCTTGAAGAGTTTGTGCTCGTCATTGGTCGGGATGCCGTAGTGCTCCATGAGGTTGAAACGGTCGCACACAGCCTGCTCCATGCGTTTCGAACTGAGAATCTGGATGGCATACTCACAATCGCGCTCGATGCCGTAGTCCATGAAGTCCAAACTGTAGTGGTAGTCCATGATGGCCTTGCTGAGACGGTTCGAATTGGTGGGGAAAATCACCGCACTCGATTTGTAGAGGGGTTTGATGAGCCAGGCTGCGATGCCCGACCCGATAGCGCCCACAATAAAGACAATCAGCAACACTTTCCACCAGCGGCGGAAGAAGCGGCGCGTGGCCTCGTGGTCATAGTTATTTCCGAATCCTTTGCTTTCTTCTTGCATCATCTGTTTCTCTTTTTATAGATTTATTCATAATATAACGCTTCTCCGCCGAAATTATTGTTTTTTGAAAAAAATAAAAAAAATTGAAAAAAATTTTGTCAGTTTAAAAAATAGTATTACTTTTGCAGTGTTCTAGTTCACTAGTACACATAGATAAAATTCAAATAGCAAACTGAAAAACAGTTAGATAGTAAAAATATCAATAATTATGAAGAAGCTGATTTTTGTTCTGTTGGCGGTTTTCGCCACGATGGCCTCGGGAGAGGCGCAGAATTTCAAAGTGAAGGGTACCGTACGCGACGCCAAAACGGGCGAAGCGCTGCCGTTTGTCAATGTAGGCCTCATGCGTACCACCGACACCGTCTTCGTGCGTGGCGCCGCCACCGACATGCAGGGGCGCTTCGTCATCGAAGACGTGAAGGCCGGTGAGTATCTCATGCAGGCCAGCTGCGTGGGCTATGAGAGCTACACCAAAGACCTTAAGGTCGTTAAGGACATTAATGACCTTAAAGTGGAACTAAAGAGCGGCACTCTGTTGGAGACTGTGGAAATCACTGCCGAGAAGCCTCTCTATGTGATGGATGGCGAGAAGAATATGTACAACGCCAGCGAGGATGTCTCCATTCAGACCGGCACTGCCAGCGACGCGCTGCAGAACGCCCCGGGCGTGGAGGTGGATGCCGAGGGCAACATCACCCTGCGCGGTGTCTCCAGCGTGGAGATATGGATCAACGACCGCCCCTCCCATATGAACGAGGAGGCCTTGAAGCAGTATATCAAGCAGCTGCCGGCCAATGCCATCGAGCGTATCGAGGTCATCACCAACCCCTCGGCACGATACTCCACCTCCGGCGGTGTCATCAATATTGTCACCAACCAGAAGATTACGCGCAACGAACTGCTCTGCGTGGGTGTGCGCGCTACCACCACACCGGCCATATCGCCGTGGGTCTCCTACGTGTGGGCCAACGAGAAAGTGGACTTCAACTTCTATCTCAATGGCAACTACGCCACCCACGATATGGATGCCGACGGCACCAGCACCCTCTATGCTCCCAACGGTGACACCAGTCGCTACCAGAGCTTCAAGAACGAGAGCCGCAACCCCAATGTCGGTGGCTACGTGGGCTTCAACATGAACTGGAACATCGACAGCTTGACACACCTCTCGGCCTGGTTGGGCGCCTATCCGGGATGGAGCCGGGGCCACGGCCAAAGCGACTACATCTACCATGAGTATAATATGACAGGGGGTACGCCTGCGTACCAGGACCTGAGCTATTTCGATACTGTGCGTGACCACAATTTCTGGGGCGGCGGTTATGCCGGTGCCTGGTTCGAGCATCGCTACGACACCACGGGCCGAAAACTCAGCATCACTTTCAACGGTAACCTCTGGAGCAGCGATGGCGAAAATGAACGCTGGCGCCGTTATTCCACCATTGCGTCAAAAAACTTCGACCGGAAAGGCTCCAGCTACTATTTCGGCCCCAGTGCCAACATTGGCGCCAACTACACGCTGCCGCTGAAGAACAACTTCGAGATGGAAATGGGTGTCGAGATGGGTTTCAACCATAATGTCAACGAGCAGGGGCTCGACAGCCTTGCAGGCACCACCTGGAACAACATGGGTCTGCGCTCCTACCGAGGTGAAGGCACCGGTTGGAGCCCCGAGGCCTATGTCACCGTGCAGAAACGTTGGGGCGGCTTCACCGCCAAATTGGGTCTTCGTGCCGAAAGCACCATCATGAGCGGTACCCTCAAGCATAACAGTGATGTCACGGCCCTCGAAATCGACACCGCCTTCTTCGGCCTCGTGCCCAGTATCCACCTGAGCTACCAGACGCAGAACTTCACTTCCTATAGCCTCAGCTACACGCTCCGCTTCTCTGATCCCGACGACCTTGCCGACCTCACCAACCTCTTCCGTATCTATGACGATTATAGCTACATTACCGGCAATCCCAACCTGCTGCGTGCCTACACTCACAATTTCGAGGCGGCTTGGAACAAGTACCTCATGGGCTTCGGCAACATTGGCCTTAACGCCTATGTCCGCGCCAACACCAACGAGCGAGGCACCATGACCTCCACAGACATCGACCCCAATATCGGCACTTATCTGGTGAACTACAGCTACCCCGTCAATATCGGCATGAGTCACACCGAGGGCATCGAAGCCAACATCACCTATCGCCCCACGGGTTTCTTCAACGTCCGCTTCAACGCTTCGGTGTTCAACTACGGCTACGACTACGACGGTGACAAGGACAGCCGCGTGAGTTGGAGCGCCCGCGTCAACCTCTGGGCCAAGCTGTGGGAGAAACTTGAGGTCTTCGCCAACGCACGCTACACCTCTCCGCGCCTGGGACTCTATAGTCTCAGCAACGCACAGAAGAGTATCGACTTCGGTGTGAGCAGCGATTTCTTCGATCGTCAGCTGAGCCTATTCCTCAACGTCAACGACATTTTTGGCTGGAGCGAATGGGGCAGCAACACCACGGCCCCGAGTTACCAGACCACAGGTAGTACCCGCTTCAATTCGCGCTTCGTCAGTGTCGGCCTCACCTGGCGTATCGGCAAGATGGAGCTCGAGAGCAAAGCCCGCCAAGGCGCCACGGATAGCAATCCTCAGATGTAGCCTTGCTAAAACAATCATGTAATCAAACAATCAAACAATTAATAATTATGAAACTCGTAACAGTAGAAACCCTTCAGGGTGTGAATTATGAAGAACTGGGTGTTGTTACCGGCAGCACCATCCAAAGCAAGAATATGTTTGCCGACTTCGGCCAGGGACTGAAGAGCATCGTGGGCGGCGAGCTGAAGAGCTACACCGGCATGATGGACAAGGCCCGCGAGATGGCCACGCAGCGTTTGGTCGACCAGGCTGTCCGCATGGGCGCCGACGCCGTCATCGGCGTGCGATACACCACCAACAGCATCATGGCGCAGGCTGCCGAGGTGCTGGTTTTCGGAACGGCAATAAAATACAAGAACTAGTATAACCGGTTTGACTGGTTGAACCGGTAAAACTGAAAAAAAAGATTAAGCCATGATAGATATCCAAAACCTTAGCTTCAGCTATAAGAAGACTCCTGTCTTCGACAATATCAGCCTCTCGTTCCGCGAGGGCAACATTTATGGCCTGCTGGGCGAGAACGGGGTGGGCAAGACCACGCTTCTCAAGCTCGTCTGCGGCCTCCAGCGTCCCACTGGCGGTACCTGCAGCGTCGACGGCCTCGCCAGCCACGACCGCCTGCCGGAGATGCTGCAGCGCATCACCTTCCTCCCCGACGAGGTGAAGCTGCCCGACAACGCCACCCCGCAACGCTATGTCGACGAATTGCGCCCCTTCTATCCCAACTTCGCCCAGGGTACTTTCCTGCACCTGATGCAGGAACTGGAGGTGGATCCCGACCGCAAGTTCCGCGAGATGAGTTTCGGCCAGCAGAAGAAGAGCCTCATCGCCGCCGCCCTCTCGCTGGGTACCGACTATGTGCTGCTCGATGAGCCCACCAATGGCCTCGACATCCCCGGCAAGGCCCAGTTCCGCTCCATCCTCAGCAAGCGTGTCGACGAGCGCTCCACACTCATCATTTCCACCCATCAGGTGAAAGATGTGGAGAATCTCATTGACCCCATTGTTATACTCTCCAACAATGCCGTGCTGCTCGACGCCACGGTGCAGCGCATCACCGAGAAGCTCTACTTCGAGTACGGCGGCGAGAAGCGCGACGACGCCCTCTACAGCGAGCTGATGCCCGGTGGATACCTCAATGTGGTACCCAATACTACCGGTGAGGAGAGCCAGATCAACATCGAGGCCCTCTTCAACGCCGTGCTGAGAAACAAAAAACAAATCAATGAACTTTTTGCCTTATGAATAACACTTTTCACTGGAACCGATTCTGCGAAGTCGTCAAAAAAGACTTCCGCAACATGTGGCCCCTCTTCGGCCGCACCATGCTCATCCTGGCGCTGCTGCCGATGACCATCTGGCTGGTCTCGGTGGTGTTCCCCGGCGTGTCGCCCGTCTCCGCCAACTTCCGCCTCTGGGCAGTAAAGCTAGTGGCCATGCTGGCCGCCTGCATGACTGCCTCGCGCATGTACCGCACCTGGAACCTCGTCGGCGAGGGCATCTACTACGCCATGCTGCCGGCCTCGAAACTCGAGAAACTTCTCAGCGCCTCGTTTTTCTCCATCATCGTCTGCCCGCTGCTGGTCTTCTTCGGCAGCATTGTGGTCGACACCTTCCTCACCATGCTTCCCTTCGGCGGCTACCGCGAATGGATATGGCAGCGCGATCCGGGCCTCTTCTCTTTCAATCTTGACACCGATCCCGGCTTCCACTACGGTCCCTGGGGCACGCTCTACAGTATTACCTACCTGTTGAGTTTCGTCGGCACCACGCTCCTGTTCATGTTCACCTCCACGCTCTTCAAGCGCCACAAGGTGCTGCGCACCTTCCTCTGGATCTACCTTATCGAGTTTGTCATCACCCTCGTCCTTGTCCCCATGCTGAACACGCCGTCGTTCACCGTCTGGTTCATCGGCCTGTTCAAGGATATGGGACCCGATGGAGTGCTCAACCTCTTCTTCGGCGGCATGATAGCCTTCGCCGTTATCGAGATTATCGTCTTCGGATGGCTCACTTGGCGCAGGCTCGACAGAATGGGATATTAAAGAAAGGAACACCATGGAATTTAGGAAACAGAAACCGATATACCTTCAGATTGCCGACCGGCTGATGGAGCAGATCCTCGCCGGCGAGCTCAAGGAGGAGGACCGTGTGCCGTCGGTGCGCGACGTGGCCGAGGCCATGGGCGTCAACCCCAACACGGTGATGCGCACCTTCGAGTACCTGCAAGGTGCAGAGATTATCTACAACCGCCGCGGCGTGGGCTACTTCGTTAGTCCCGATGCCCAACAGAAAATTCTGGAAAAGCAGCGCCGCGAGTTCATCGAAGACGACCTGCCCATTATCAAACAGAAGATGAAGATGCTCGGCATCGATCTCAAGGAACTCATGGACTAAGCCAACCACATTACTTGACCACTAAACGAAATCGCCCGCCGGATTTTCCGGTGGGCGACTTCGTTTTTATGCCGGCAGGAAGCCGGCGTTCCTTTTGTTATTTGCTTAGACGGGTGAAAACGATGGTCTGGGGGAGAAGACCCTCGGCGCCCTCGGGATCGGGATTGG
>Ga0265298_10002799_pt1 | contig 23751 bp, 19 predicted proteins | sample AusTroGonzalo_MG_3_FD_193486 | JGI IMG/M metagenome (GOLD analysis project Ga0265298, IMG submission 193486) | Bovine rumen microbial communities from tropical cattle in Woodstock, Queensland, Australia - Gonzalo_01 | ecosystem: Host-associated > Mammals > Digestive system > Stomach > Rumen ...
CGCTTTTGTCATATACATCTTGATCTCACTGTAAGGAATCACCAGCTCGCCCCGGGACAACTGCTGCCAGTTCTGGGCGGAAATCCAGCGGTCGCTCTTGGTCTTAAGCGGATTCACGATGCGGTCGTTAAAATCTTTGATCTTCTGGGAAATGGTGGTCTCCGCCTTGTCCGCCGTGGTCTTTACACTGGCAAACACATCTTCCCCTTTGACGTTTTTCATTTTTTCTTTCAGCGCGTTCAGGTCGAACTTTTTGCTTTCATCACCCAGCGGTTCGTCCTTGCAGTCCATGTTGCTGAAAGTATCCGCGTTTTCTGCCCCTTCCTTCCGGGCTTTCTCAAACACCTCGCGGAAACTGGCCACGTCTTCGGGACGCCCTGCCTTCAGCCAGGCATTGGCCGCCTTGCCCACGCCGTAGGTGATGGACACGGCCAGCGGGATCTGGATGGCCGCGATGGGCAGCAGGGTAAATACCGACTGGCCGATAAAGGTAGCGCCCAGGGACCCAAGCAGCCCCAGCGCGGTTCCTTCGGAGATCTTGATCCCCCGCAGGTCTGCCAGACGGGTGATCATATATACCTCGTTGGCGATCAGCGCCATGGTCCCCAATACCGGGGCCACTACCAGCACGCTGGCACGGGCTGCGCCCCAGCGGCACAGTTTTTCCGCTTCCCACTCGGTATCAATATCTTCCAGCGGTTCGATTTCCGCTTTTGTTTCTTTTTTATCTGCCGTATCTTCTGTAGCAGAATCGCCTGCGGCTTCCTTGACATCTTCTGCCGTTTCCTCCGCAGCTTTTTCTGTTGCATCCTCTGCTGCGGCACCGTCCTGAACAGCTTCCGCCTCAATGGTTTCTTTTACGGTTTCTGCCGCTTCTTCCGCAGCCTGGCCGGCTGCCTGCGCCGTCTGTTTTACTTCCTCTTCTGCCATGATGTTCCCTCTCCAATTTTTATACAGGTTTTATTCCGCATCGGCTACACAATGATTTAAAAGAAAATACCTGACTCTTATTTCCTGCATTATATATTATATACTTTATGCTATAATAAATTAATGAAATCTTTATGAACAAATAATGAAGAGAAGATTAAAGGGACGATTCTCATGACAAACCATGCTGCTTTTCCACAAAATGTTACAGGGCGCTTTGCCCCTTCCCCCAGCGGGCGCATGCACCTGGGTAATATCTATACCGCATTGGCCGCCTGGCTTTGTGCCAAAAGCACGGGCGGGACATTTTTACTGCGCATCGAAGACCTGGACCCCATGCGCTGCCCCCGTTCTTTTGCCGATCAGATCTTGTCCGACCTGGAATGGCTGGGCATCACCTGGGACAATCCGGAGATTCCGTATCAGAGCGAACGCACCGCTGTGTATGAGAAATATTTTGAACTGCTTTCCGAAAAGAATCTCGTCTATCCCTGCTTCTGCAGCCGGGCCCAGCTCCATGTGGCGGACGCGCCCCACGCTTCGGACGGGCGTGTGGTCTACGCAGGCACCTGCCGCCGGTTAACGGCAGAAGAAATCCGCGCAAAAGAAAAACATCGCAAACCTGCCGCCCGGCTGATCCTGCCGGATGTCACCGTAGAGTTTTGCGACGGCTGTTACGGCCCCCAGTCTTTCAATCTGGCCCGGGACTGGGGCGACATCATCATCCGCCGCAGCGACGGCGTCTTCGCCTATCAGCTGGCTGTGACCATTGACGACGGCCTCATGGGGGTCACCCAGGTGGTGCGGGGCTGGGACCTGCTGAGTTCCGCCGCGCCCCAGATTTATCTGTTCCGGACCTTAGGATTCACGCCGCCCGCTTATCTTCACCTGCCTATGCTGATCACACAGGAGGGCGCCCGGCTGGCCAAACGGGACAAGGCGGCAGACATGGGCTTCCTCCGGCAGCAGTTGGGGAAGCCGGAACCGCTGATCGGTTACATCGCCTGGCTGCTGGGACAGCTGGAAAAACCGGAACCGGTAAAAGCCGCGGAGATCCTTCCCCTGTTTGACTACAAAAAAATCCCCGGGCATGATCTTGTCATCCCCGGGAATTATTGGGAAACTTTGTGACGGCTTACCTTACAGCCAACTGTGCTCTGTTGGCATTCCGCTTATTCTGTTCGGCGATTACATCCGCTACTTTCTTGCGTACCGGAATCACCAGCTGCTGCCCCACCGCCAGGTTGCTGCCGGTCAGATTGTTCTCTTTCTGGATCCGCAGGATCACCTCACGGATATCTTCATCCCTGCCGCCCCACTCCGCGGCGATATCCCACAGGGTATCGCCGGTATGAACGGTGATCACCTGTTTTTCGTAAATCTCCGGGGAAGCAGAAACCGTCATATATGTGAAACCGCCGCTGAGCAGAGCGCCTAATACGAAAGCCAGTAAAAACTTTTTCATTTTATCCACCTCTTTAAGAACGTTTGTTTGTTGTAAATATAATACAACTAAACTGTTCGTTTGTCAAGTGTTTTATTTCGAACAGTTCGTGTTTTGTTTGTTGTTTGTTCGTTTTAGCGGATATCTGTTAACTTTCTGCCTTCACTGCGCTTTTGCGTGACAGCGGTTTTTCTTTTTTATTTTGCTTTACAGACCGGCGGACTTTGTATATAATCTTATGCAATATCAAAAAAAGGAGGTTGTACTATGACCAAGTTTCGTCTGCCAGCCAAACAGTTTATCGCATCCTTCGATATTGACGCCCAGAAAACTTTCACCCCTCTCTGCCCCGACGAGCTGCCGGTAGCAGAGGGAGATAAAATCGTACCGGAATTAAACGCCCAGGCGGCCTTCGCGTCCCTGCGGGTAGCATCCCGGGACGCCCACTCCCCTTACGCCAAATGGATCGCCACACCGGAGCATCCCTGTCTTACACCGATTGAGGGGTACCCCGATCTGGACCTGTACTGGACCAGCCACGCCATTGTCGGCACCCCCGGCTTTGAGTTCATCGACGGTCTCGACCCGGAAGCCTATGCCTTCCAGAGCCTGAAAGGCATTGAACCGGACAGGCATCCTTACGGCGCCTGCTACCATGACCTTTCCAATAAATACAGTACCGGCGTCATCGAATTCTTACGGCAGCACGGCATCACCACCGTCATCTGCGGCGGCCTGGCCACGGACTACTGCGTGCTGAACACCGTCCTGCAGTTAAAAGACGCAGGCTTCACCGTAATTTTAAACGAGGCGGCCTGCCGGGGCATCGCGCCTGATACCACAAAAGCTGCGTTGGAAAAAATGAAAGCTGCCGGTGTCATCCTGGTTAAGAATGCGGCAGCTTTGAAATCAATAAGCTTTTAAGTTTTCAATTGCGTATAACGCCTTCGGCAAATATTCACTTTGTTTTCTCTCCGGGAAAACCACCGCCATGCGGTAGGTTTTTCCGGCTTTTTTTGCCGCGCTGTCCACAATCAGGCAATACTCCCCGCCAACGTACCGGCGGATGTACTGTATGAACACATCATCCCCCTGAAGGGTTTTCCGGGTTTCCGTAAATACGGGAGCGGCTTTTCCATAACTTGGGAATGTATCCCGGTTCTTATAATAATACGTATCTGTCGGATCGTCCGTTGTGATTGCCATAAACTCGTTCTGCCCCGCATTGCGGATCAGCATAGGACCGGTTGCAGGCACCTGCAGCAACGGATTCTGGGACAGGGAACCGGGCAGGGTTGCCACGTAATGGCCTTTACTGTTGGAAAACCAGTAAAAATCACCCTTTGACAGGGGACGGAACGGGGAAGGCGACGGAACCAGAACCTGTACGGTTATGGTCTTCGTTTTCCGGCTCCCTCTGAAGGGAGCGGCCTGCGCAGACGGAGCCGGTCTCCCTGTCATCCGCCTCTGTTCCTCCCGCAACTGTCTCTGTGCCGCGGCACTGTAGCCGGAACCGTACATAACCGTATCGCCGGGGGCGCGGATTCCAAACGAGCCGTCCGGATTCTCTGCAAAGGTTTCCGAAACATCCTTCAGTTCCCCTTCGGGGAAGAACAGGGTGGGAATCTTCACGTCCAGCGTTCCGGGCCGGTAATCGTTTCCCGCTGCCGCGCCGGATACCCGCCGGAAGGCAGGCCTGGGCGGTGTATACTGCTTTACCATCCGTTCCCGGATCTCCGCTTCCGTATAGCCCGTAAGGTTTACACGGGCAGCCGCCGGAGCCGGAACGGGACGTACAGAGCTTTTTGTTACCGGCCCCGCAACCCGTTCCTGCCGCGGTTTATTGCCACGCATGCTTTCTGCAGAAGCTCCGTTATTAACCCTTTTCCAGACTCTGTCTGCAGCATTTTCCGTCCCTGCGGAAGCCGAAGGCTGCGGATGGGTGGGCAGGGCCGCCTCACCGGCCGGCGGGCACACCGCAAGACCGGCAAGCCATACGCCTGCCGCTATGAATCGTATCATTCTGTCCGGTTTCACAAACGTTCCCATAATGCTCCTCTTACTGTCGCTCTTCTGCTTATGCCAAAAGCAGAAGGCTTTTTTTTATAATTATTATATCATTTATTTTATTTTATCGTACCGCCGCCGACCACCACATCGTCCTGATAAAACACCACAGCCTGTCCCGGCGTTAACGCCCGCTGGGGTTCGTCAAAGGTGACTTTGATGTTACCGTCTTCCATAGGCTCAATCATAGCCGGCACATCCGTGGCCCGGTACCTCGGCTTGGCCGTGACCCGCAGGGGACCGGTCAGTTCCGGGACGGAGATCAGGTTGCAGTTCTCCGCGATCAGCGTACTTGAAAACAGCGCTTCCTGAGGTCCCAGGTACACGATATTTTTCTCCACGTCTTTTTTCACCACGTACAGCGGATACCGGTACGCGATGCCCAGCCCTTTCCGCTGCCCGATGGTGTAATGCAGCTGCCCTTTGTGGGTTCCCAGCACCGTGCCGTCCAGATGAATAAATTTTCCCGGCTGCGGCGTGCGTTTTGTGATATTCCGGATCACCCGGGCATAGTCACCGTCCGGCACGAAGCAGATATCCTGACTGTCCGGCTTCCGGGCATTCTGCAGTCCTTCTGCTTCCGCCCTCTCCCGGATCTGCGTCTTGTGCAGGTGTCCCAGGGGGAACAGGATGCGGGCCAGCTGCGTTTGCGTCAGCGTGTACAGCATATAGCTCTGGTCCTTCTGCCGGTCTTCCCCCCGCAGCAGCAGCCAGCGTCCGGTGTCTTCATTATATTTTACGTTGGCATAATGGCCTGTGGCGATGCAGTCGCAGCCCAGTTCCTCCGCTTTGGCGAACAGCTGCCCCAGCTTCACATGTTTATTGCAGTCCACGCAGGGATTCGGCGTCCGCCCGCTTTCGTACTCCGCGATGAAGTGATCGATCACATGCCTGCGGAAACAGTCGCAGAAGTCAAACACGTAATGAGGAAAGCCAAACTTCTCCGCAGCGCTTTTTGCGTCCGCTGTGTTGGCAACACTGCTGTCGCCCTCATCCCCGAGCCCGATGTCCCTGCTGTCAAACATTTTCAGCGTGACACCCACAACATCATAGCCCGCTTCCTGCAAAAGCAGGGCCGCCGTAGTACTGTCCACGCCGCCGCTCATGGCCATCAAAACTTTTTGCTTCATTTTTCGTCTTCTTTTATAAAAAATTTTTACGCTTCAAACTTCGCGCACTCTTCATTGATCTTCGCTTCATCCACCCGCATGGCCTCAATGGTTTTGGTAATCAAATCGTCCAGCGTCCAGCCCAGCATCTCCGCGCCCTGCTGGATGACCTCCCGGTGACAGCCTGCCGCAAATCTCTTGTCCTTGAATTTTTTCTTCACGGATTTCATTTCCATGTCCTGCACGCTTTTGGACGGACGGACCAGCGCGCAGGCCCCGATGAGCCCCGTCAGTTCGTCGCATGCGAACAGCACCTTTTCCATTTCGTGTTCCGGTTTCACATCAACCCGCAGGCCATACCCGTGGCTGGCCGTAGCGCGGACCAGCCTCTCATCCAGGCCCCGTTCCCGCATGATTTCCTGTGACTTTTCGCAGTGCTGGTCCGGATACTGTTCAAAATCCAGATCGTGGAGCAGCCCCACCAGCCCCCAGAAGTCTTCTTCCTCCCCATAGCCTAACGTCCGGGCAAAGTAGCGCATGGCCCCTTCCACCGTCAGCGCATGACGCAGATGAAACGGGTCTTTGTTGTATTCCGTCAGTAAATTCCAGGCTTCTTCCCTTGTAATCATGATGCTTACCTCTCTTTTATATCACATAATCCCCGCCGGCTTTTTCGTGGTAGCGTTTCACCAGATCCGCCAGCGTGATGTGATCCACCACACTGTTGACGGCGTCCTCAATTTGCTTCCAGACCTCCAGGGTCACGCAGTTCTGTGCCATCTCGCATTCATACCCGTTGGTATCCAGACAGGAAACAGGGGCCAGGCTTCCCTCCGTCGTCCGGAGGATCTCCCCGATGGTATACGCTTCCGGCGGCCTCATCAGCTGATACCCGCCCTGGGCGCCCCGGGCACTGCGTACAAAACCCGCCCGGCTCAGCTGGGTGATGATCTGTTCCAGATATTTATCCGAGATGTTCTGCCGCTGGGACACCGCCTTCAGGGGAATGTACCCGCACTCGTAATGCAGCGCCAGATCCAGCATCAGCCGTGTCGCATACCGCCCTTTCGTCGAAATCCGCATAGGAACCCCCTCTTTCATATAGTATCATATGCCTATATTCTACTATGAATTTAACGATTAAGCAAGCAGATTCAAAAGCCCCGACTGCGGCACCAACCTGCAATCGGGGCGTAACTCTCATACTGTTACATGAAGCTGTTTATTTTTTCTGCGCTTTCTTCTCCGCCTTCTTCGCGGCTTTTGCATCTTTCGCGCGCTTTTCTTTTACCTGGGCCCACAGGTCGATGACCGTCTTCATCCAGTCGATCATGGCCAGCTTGCCGAACTGGTGCCAGGTCTTGCACTCCGTGTTCTTCGCGATGAACGCGTTCCACTTGTCCTGGTTCACCTTTTCAATTTCCATCGGATTGGTCAGCCCGAAATCGCTTTTGAACAGCATATCGTCCAGGGACGTAAACTTGCTGTTTTCTTTCATAAATTTCTCATTGAACAGTTCCTGGAACGTCATCTGCTGCATCAGGTGCCCCAGCTCCGGGTCAGCCTTGAATATGTCCATATATTTTTTAAATTCAAAATCAATCTTTTTGGCGTCAACCATGATTATCCTCCCGCGTGCTAAAGGAAATGTTTATAAAACAAACCGTTCCTTAATGTCTGTACTATTGTAGCACAAAAAACTTTTTGCCACAAAAAAAACTTTTTTTCGTCATGGTTTTGCCCCACCCTGCTGCTATGATTCAGATAACAAAACAAATCTCATTAAAATATAGTTACGGTATCAGCAGGAATGGGGGATTATTATGATGATGCACAAAAAGTTACAAAAAATATTGGCAGTCGCGCTGATGACAAGTTTCTTCAGCACCTCTTTCATCATGGGAGTTTCCGAGGCGGCGCCTGCCCGTCACGCCGGCGGCGGCCAGAGACCGGCACAGACCCAGCAGGTCCGGCCGGTACAGAAAAGCAGTTCCGGCCATCAGGCCAGGCCGCATATGCAGCAGGGCACGCACAGACAGCAGAGCCGTCCGATGCAGCGGAGCACCGGCCATCAGGGCACAGCAATTCATAAGAATGCACCCAACCGTCAGGGCACGGCCATCCATAAGAGCGCACCCAACCGTCAGGGTCCGGCCGTCCATAAGAACGCGCCGCAGCATAAAGGGGGAGCCATCCATCAGGGTCCCGGCATGCGCAAAGGCCAGCCCCTGAGTCATAAAGGCGGCTCCGGCCACCATGGCCCCTCCATTCACAGAAACGGCTCTCATCACAGAGCCCAGCCAATGATGCACAAAGGCGGACCGTCCCACGGAGGCCCCGTTGTAGTACGGCAGCACCATCCGGCACCGCCTCATCACCATCACGACGACGGCCATCGCAGCATGCACAGCGGCGACTGGATCGGCGCACTGATCGTGGGCGGCATCATCGGCGCCATCATTGCCAACAACAACCACCGCGCAAACACCGCGGAATACGCAGAAGTGTATTAAGAATCAGCAGACACCTCCCTGAGTAACTATAAGACACCCCTCTCTAAAAAAGGGACTGGCAACAGGATCGATTCCTGCCCAGTCCCTTTTGCTTTGTATTAATTGTCTTTATCTGATGGCGCTGATTAAACAAACGGCGTGTCAAAGCCCTGAGTTATACGGCGTATCAATACCCTGGATGAACTGTGCGCTCACATAGCCCACCGTGCCGTCGTCCAGTCTTACCTTGCCCCATTTAAACACAAGATATTTTTCTCCGGTTTCCTTTACAAACCCCAAAACCGTCAGCGGATAGCCGTTATCTTTTTCGCCCAGGATTCCGCAGTTGGTGTTGGGCTGTTCACGAATCCGCACGCCATCCCCTTTGATGGAAGCCCGGCCCATTTCCTTAAAGAAGCGGATCCTGCCGTCATCACCCACACTCGCATGGCCCAGCCGCATCACATCGTTGTCTTCCGGCTGCAGGATTGCCATGTTATTCGTAGTAATCGCATTGGGTCCTTCGCCGCTGTAGAAATCCGTCATACGGATATACGTATCGGGATTATCCAGCATCTCCGGGGCGTTCAGTGTAATGTGGCGATGCAGGTACAGTGCGTTGGTGCTGGTCATAGCCGTCCCGGTGAAATTGCTCCAGGTAATTCCAACCCAGGAAGGATCGCCGTGATAATTGTTCCTTACGAAAAGGAAATAATAATCATGCTGGTGGTTTTCCATCACAATGTGCAGTTTTTTATCCGCTGTTACAGTCCACACGTCCTGCCGGTCCGGATTGCTCACGTTCAGCACATAATAATCTCCGTGCCAGGGCTCCCCTTGCTCCTCATCATTCCGGGTGTAGGAATTAGGCGAAATATTTTTATTCTGAAACGCATTGTGATTTAAGGTTTTTTCATATGCGTACAGCACTGCGGATAACGGATAATTCGCCACTGCGTCAGCATTTTTCACATATTTCCCGTTCAGCGCGTCACTGCAATTGTACGCATTGGCTTCCCCTTCATTAACAAAACCAAAATCCACCTGCTGGCCAAAGGACGTGTTGAAGACTTCCGGGGTAAATTTGCTGTACTGTTTCATGGCGTTCTGCAGTGTCTCGCCCCGCAGGCGCAGGCCCGTTTCCCCCGCGCCGGCCGTATCCGTCTTCCAGGTGTAGCAGGTTGCCAGTTCTTCGGTCACGTTGCCGCTTCCGTCCAGTGCCTGCATCGCGATGATGGGCGCCCCGGGCGAAGTTTCCATAGTCAGGCCTTCCTGCGTTTCGGAAGCCTTGCCGTTCAGCGTGATGACAAACATCCTGGCCGTCACGTTGCCGTTTCCGTCTGTCTTTTCATAGATACCGTCCTCCGGCGGCATGGCCCAGGCGGAAACAGAAACCAGCAGAAGCATCACCGCCATCAGCAAAGTGAAAAATGCGCGCGCGCGTTTCATGTATATCCCTCCCTTGGTTAAAACCTTGTTTTGTAATTTTCATTTTACCATAAAAACTACATTTATAATATATTCACTCCCGCAAATTTCTTATTGCTATTTTTTGCAGAGGCGTCGCGAATATAGTATAATTATATGGTAAAGTTTCTTTAATAAGGAAGTGTTGATCATGCCTGTTGCGATTCCCGATGCAGTGCTCCAAATCGACGGAGCCATTTTGCTTTTCATACAGAACAACCTGCGTTCCCCTGCCCTGACACAGTTCTTCAAAGCCGTTTCCAACTACGGCGTCATCATTATGGCCGTGTATTTCGTCATCATGCTGCTGTGGGAGAAGCGGAAACTGTTCCCCATTGCCTCGGCCTGTGTGGTAAGCGGCCTGCTGGGGAATTTCATAAAAGATTACCTGAAACATCTGGTGAAGCGTCCCCGCCCCTTTTTGGATATTCCGGCTCTGGAGCCGCTCATTAAACGGCCTAAAGGATATTCCTTCCCGTCGGGGCACACCACGCTGGCCTTTGCCGTCGCCTTCATCGCTTACCGGATCCTGCCGAAACGGTACAGCATCCCCGCGCTTTTAATCGCCGCGCTGATAGCTTTTTCCCGTATGTACCTGGGCGTGCACTACCCCACCGACATTTTGGGATCCATACTTGCAGGCTACGTGGCGGCGCTGGTTACGGAATTTTTGTATAAGAGATAAGAACGGGACGGACCCGTCGTCCCAAAGACAGTCCCGCTCTGACGAAACACTCACAGCAAGGAGGGTAAGCCATGAAACACAAACGCATCCTGTTAACCCTTGCCGTGTTTTTACTGACACTGTTACTGTCCGCCCCGGCCCGGGCCATTCAGCCGGAACAGGGCTGCTATGAAAAACGGAACGAAGCCGGACAGGTTACCGCCAGAATGTATGTCACAGCAAGAAACGGCAAAGGCGAGATGGCCGCTGCCGCGAAAGAACTGTGCATCATGCTGGAAGCGCTGGATGCCGGCGGCAACGTGACAGAACAATTAGTATCCGACTATCTGGAAAGTCCCATATACTCTATCGGCATGGGCCTGGACGGTTTCCGGCTCAGCGGCGACAACCTGCGCCACGCGCAGACCGCCTCGGAAACCTTTCCCCGTTTTTACCCGGAACGCTTCAGCTTCATGTGGGGCCTGCACACAGAATTCAGCTTTCCCGGCGGCCAACGGGTCACCGTGCGCAACTGCAGCGAAAACCTGGACGGCAGTTACGCGCTGAACAGCAGCAAAGAAAGTTACGTCACCCTCCCGGCCCTGATCTTTGCCTATGAAAGAACATACTGCCCGAAACAGTATGACTACAAACAAGAGCCCGCCGGCTATTACGCTCTGGGAAGAGACCCCGGAAGCGAAACCCGCCATAACGGAAAATATTATGTGCTGCACGTAAACAACCCGCCAATCGAAAATCACTGGAATCTGATTGCGGATGACCAGATGCATATCGTCATGGAGAAGCGGAACAGCGATTACCATTTCCCCTTCGTCCGGGATACTTACGCGACCGCATGGATCGACAGCGCCTGGCAGGGTTTCGCCGGTTCTGACCAGATTGACGAAAACATGCTGTACCTGCACCAGTACATTACCCGCAATGCCCCGGAACTGCTGGAAAATCCGGCCGCGTTTTTCCGGCTCCTGGATACGTACAAAGGCAAAGGCGATATCGTTTCATGGGAAGTTGTCATACTGTTACCGGATACTAACGGCGAAACAAAACTGGGTTCCGCCCTTGTCAGCAATCACGCGGAAATCCAGATCGCCAAAGGCGATGAACCTTTGAAAATGAAAAAGAAGAAACCAAAGAAGAAGAAAAAATGAAAAACAGTCTTTGCTTTCACTGTACAAAGCAAGGACTGTATGTAACACAAGGAGTAACATCATGTCTGTAACATTTATCCGCGGCGACATTACCACACTGCATGTGGACGCCATCGTCAACGCGGCCAATAATGAACTGCGGGGCGGCGGCGGTGTGGACGGCGCCATCCACGCGGCGGCAGGAGCGGAGCAGTTGCACGCCTTCTGCAAAACGTTAGGCGGCTGCCCTACCGGAGAAGCAAAACTGTCTCCCGGTTTCAACCTGCCTGCGAAATTTATCATACACACCGTAGGTCCGGTCTGGGAGGGCGGCGGCTTTCACGAAAAAACGCTGCTGACCTCCTGCTATATCCGTTCCCTGGAACTGGCGCAGCAGAATCATTGCAGGACCGTAGCCTTTCCCCTGATCTCCGCCGGCGCTTACGGGTATCCCTACGAAGAGGCCCTGCAGATTGCCTATGACACTTGCCAGCGTTTCCTGAATGAAACAAAGGCTGACATGGAAATTTTCATCGTGCTGTACCAGCGCTCGCGCAATTACAACGCCAACATGCGCCGGCATGTAGATTATTCCGAATTCCCGGACGCGGACGCGTTCCGGTCGGTAGCCAACTACATCAGCGAACACTACCATTTTGACGCGGAAGAAGCCGCGCGGGAGGAAGCGGTATCCGCCAAAGAAGTTTTATCGGCTTCTTATGCAGAAGACAGTATGGTGTTCTGTGATGCAGCAGACTTTGAAGTGGCCAAAAAGCCTGAACCGCCTGCACCAAGGAAACGTATTGCAAAAATGGCTAAAGCCAAAAAAACTGTTCCTGATTTTGACAGAATGGAAGAAGCTGCCATGGGAAGCGCTCCCGCCATGGCTTCCGCCCGGTCTGTTACCATAGAAAAACGCGCCGCGTCTTCCATGTCCATACTGCACCGCTGGTTTGATGAAGATTACCCGCCTGCAGCGAAACGGCCGGAACCGGGAGACTTTCCCGTTGAAGAAACCTTTACCCAGTTGGTGTTTCGTTTCATGAGGGAAAAGAACCTGACGCCAAAGGAAGTTTATACGCGCGCCTGCATTGACCGGAAACTCTTCTCCAAAATCATAAGTAACACTGACTATCAGCCCACCAAGAATACAGCCGTAAAAATCGCGCTGGGGCTGCAGCTTTCTTCCGAAGAAACAGACAAGCTGCTGAACGCGGCAGGTTTCGCTTTGTCCCGCAGCAAGATTACCGATCTGATTATCTCTTTCTGCATTTCCCATAACCTAAAGGAAGTGTGGCAGGTCAACGGCTATTTGGAAGACTACGGCCTGGCCGCCATCTGATAAAAGAATTGTCGCCTGTCAGGCGACCACAACAACTTAAAACTCATTTACAATAAGACTGTAAGGAAAAACCTTGCAGTCTTTTTTACTACACAAACGGAGAAAACAGGAGGAAACAAACATGAAAAAAGGATTAACGGAAATGCTCTTCATTCTCGACCGCAGCGGGTCCATGCACGGGCTGGAAACGGAAACCATCGGGGGCTTCAATTCCCTGATCGGGAAACAGAAAAAAGAGGAAGGCAGCGCCATCGTCAGCACTGTGTTGTTTGATGACGAAATGAAAGTGATCCACAACCGCGTGCCGCTGGAAGACGTGAAACCCTTAACCGAAAAAGAGTATTACGCCCGGGGCTGCACCGCCCTGCTGGACGCCACAGGCCGCAGCGTAAAACACATCCGCAAAGTGCAGAAATACCTGCCGGAAGAGGAAAAACCGGAACACACCATCGTGGTCATCACCACGGACGGCTACGAAAACGCCAGCCACGAATATGATCTGGAAAAAGTAAAACGGCTGATCCGGAAACAGCAGGAAAAATACAACTGGGAATTCATGTTCCTGGGAGCCAACATCGACGCAGTGGCCGCGGCGGGACGAATCGGCATCTCCGCCAAACGGGCCGTACGGTACAAATCGGACAAACGGGGCACGGCGCTGAACTACAAAGTCGTCGGTGAAGCCATGGCCGCCATGCGTTCCTGCGCGGCGATTGCCGATGACTGGAAAGCGGAAATCGAAGAAGACGTTGCGGAACGGGGCTTTTAAATCCGGATGAAGCATCAACAGCCGTGGACTTTTCCACGGCTGTTTTGTTATAATGTATAGTGTATTAAAAATAGGAAAAAAGGAATCATGTTTAAATCCGTTTTTGCCAAGACAGTAATCAATACCCGTTTCTGGTCCGTGTTTATCGCTTCCACTTTTTCCATGGTAAGCACCTACCTGCTCATGCTCACCGACAACGTGGTGGCAGGACAGATGGTGGGGGAAGACGCCGTCATGGGCATGACGCTGATATTCCCCATCGTCACCGGGATCATTTTTGTCAGTTACCTGATCGCCGACGGCCTGGTCATGCTGTACTCATACGCCAAAGGACGGGGAGACCGGGACGAAGAGACACGCCTGTTCAGTCTGGGGATCATCCTGTCTGTCATCACAGGGATCCTGTTTACGGCTGTCTTTGTGGGCTTCCGGGAACAGATCCTTTCCTTCTGGGATATTTCCGACCATCTCCGGGGCTATGCCGACGATTATTATTCCGGACTGCTGCTTTTTGCGCCGGCTTCCTTTATCGATACCTTCCTGTACACGGTATTTATCGCGGAAGGTAATGAACGGGTCTGCGTCATCGCGTCCATCGTTGCCTTTGCGGTCAACGTAGTACTTGACTTTTTCCTCTGCATGCATATCGGCATTACGGGCATCGGCATTGCGTCCACCGCAGGACTGATCGTTTCCACCCTTGTCCAGATCCGCTACCTGACCGGCGGGCAAAGCCAGCTCCGGCTGATCTGGTATTTCGATATACGCAAAACCATGAAAGGCGTATGGTACAGTTTTTATCACGCCATCGATACCCTGCTGCTGGCCATCCTGCCGGTAATTTTATCCGCGTTTGTCCTGTCCCGCTTCGGCGAGGCGTCCATCATCATCGTAACGGTAGGGATGAATCTGCTGGAACTGGTCATCGCCGTCTATACCGGAATGGTTGACTGCCTGCAGCCCATGGTCTGCCAGTACCATGCGGAAAAAAATCTGCACAGCGTAAAAAAAACCATGAACGTCGGCATGTTCGCTACCATTGCAGTCAGCCTTGCGATGACCGTCCTGGGCATAGTTTTTGAAAATTTCCTGCCGGGCCTGTTCGGCGTAAAAGAAACCTCCATGACCCAGGAGATTGCGGAAGCGATGCGCTGTTTCCTGCCCTTTACGGTATTCCTCGGCAGCACGCTGATGTACAGCAACTATTATATTTATATTGAAGAAAGAAATTACGGAGCACTCCTGAAAACGCTCCTGATGCTGGTGTTCCCGCTGATCAGCATGTACTGCGGGGCAGCCTTTTCCATGAACGGCCTGTGGCTGGGCATGGGTATTTCCTTCGCCGCTGCGTTTCTGCTGAACTGGCTGCTGACAAAAAAATGGAGCAGAAACCGTAAAGGCCTTCTGCTCATGAATGAAACGGAATATGACCGGCAGCTTTCCTATGATATCAACAGCACGCCGGAAGAAGTTACGGCGCTGGCACAAAAAGCCGCCAGCGTACTGCAGGCTTCCGGAGAAAACGCAAAACGGCGCAGTCTGCTGGCATCCCTGATCGAACAGTTAGGCCTGCACGCTGCCGAACGTTCCGGGGACGCACCGTTCCAGCTGGAATATTCCATCCTTCCGGGGGAGACCGCTTCCGAACCCCTCCGCATGATCCTCCGGGACAACGCAGAGCCCTGTGATATTATTGAAAGGATAAAGCAGGGCAGCTGTTCACAGCGGGAGGCCCTGATCGATTCCCTGACGGCCGGACTCAAAAGCAGACAATATTCAGCCAGCGGCGACGAAAACCGTATGATGCTGCAACTGTAATAAGAATTCCAATTATACTTCAGAGATTACTTCTTCACCTCAAACTTGAATCCCTTCCAGCTTTCCGCGAACGTATCGCGCACACCGCCGGAAGTCTTCTGCGCCTTTTGCCAATCATGCGGATAAATCCACTTCATTTTGAAATCAGCAGGAATCGCACCGGCAGCATACATTTTTACATAGTCGTTCATGGCCGCCTCACTCATTTGTTTTCCATACCGGTCTTCCGCATGATCAAAAATGGCCTCTGCAGTGGCAGCCTCCATGAAAAGACCATAATTGCCATATTCCGTACCAATGGTCTGCACTTCCACCGTTCCGTTCTTCAGCGACAGAACCTGCCGGTACAGGCAAAATCCAAGATCGCCCACACGGTTTAAGGTCGCTACATTATAAAAACGTATCTTGTCATCCGCATTATAAAAACCTTCCCGCATCGAATGCAAATTAGGCGGCACAATCTTGTCCGGGTAATTGAATTTCAGTTCTTCCAATTTTTTCCCGTCAGCGCTTACTTCAAACCCGCGGACACGCATGGTGATGGGAACGGTTGCTACAAGAGCCCTGCCCTTTTCTTCATTCGTTCCTTTTTCGTTTGCTCCTGGAACGGGGTTTCTCACACCACGGACAAAGAACATTTCCAGCCTGCCGTTGCCGTCAAGGTCGGTGACAGCGCAATACCCTTCGTCCTTCTGCCAGTCCCTGTAAAACTGATCGGCACCCCATACCGCTGTCTGTTTTGCCAGTAAATCAATCTGCTTGTCCGGGCTGGCAGCTTCTGTTTTACCCGCAACGCCAAACACAAACAGCGCAACCGAAGCCAGAGCTAATAATTTACGGTTTTTGAAATTCATTTCTATCCCTCCCATTATCGGCAAACCATAACTTATCTATTGTTCCAATACTAATTATAACAAAACAACTACAGAAAAACTACAAATTCCCCCGTATTCTTTCTTCCATGTACTCATGCACCACCTTGCGGATCTCCGCAAACCGCTGCCGGGTTCGTTTATTCCGGCTGGGGAACTGCAGCACCGTTTCCAGGTAGCCCTGCTCCTTCATCAGCCGCACACTTACCGGATACACCAGCCCAAACACAAACGAGACGTGTCCCAGCATCAGGTCTGCCGGCAGCTTCATCATATTGCGGTAGAGGTTCCGGCGCTGCAGGATCGCTTCATACACCTCGTCGCTGATCTCCGAATCCAGAAAAATATCTTCCTGCACATTATAAATTTCGCTTCTCGGCGTCTCCACGTTCACCCGTACAATGTCAAGCTTGTCCGCGTCACGCAGAATCGTGGCGAAACGCAGCTCCCGTTCCGTCAGGTCGTCCGGCAATTGAAACACATTATGAAGCCGGATGACCTTTTCTATGAGGAGATAATCTTCGGAAGAGGAACTCTCTCCGACATTTATAAAGTTTTTAATCAGCCCGTCCTTAAACAAAATATCCGCGCTGAGTTCCGCGTGATTGATGGAAAGGGCATCCCGGAACGTGTGGTACCTGCGCACCTGTTCAAAGCGTCCGATGTCGTGCAGCATCCCCAGCAGCCAGGCCAGGTCTTTATCGTACCCGGTCATCCCCAGACTGTCGGTAATGACATCGCTCAACGCCGCCACGCGAAACGTGTGGTCCACTTTCAATTTTACCTTGGCATCGTTCAGATTATAGGCAGACGTGTAATCACGAAAATTCTTCTCCACCTCTGCCCTGTCAATTGTAAATTTCATGTTGTGCCTTTCTGTGATGAGATTGATTTATGCTTCATCTAGTTATCGATTATACATCTCAATAATAAACTCAAGTTCGAACCCCCTTGGCCTAAACGAATACGGATTAAGCTTAATATCTATAAAGCTATCAACTTTATTTTTGTCTTCAGCAGTAATCTTTTTTGTTATTGTAAGATTATCAATTCCTCTATGTAACACTCGCAATGGCAATAATGCCTTATAGATAGATGATTGCTGAAGTCCAGACGTTTCATCGTTTGTTTGAAGTAATTCTTTTCCATTGAGCCAACCTAAAAAAACTTTATAACATTCCATTTCTTCAATTACGTTCAATAATGCTGCTTTCATATAATTACCTTTTTGAAAATCTGAATGATTTAAAAGCATAATGAGTTTATCAAAATACATTTCACCCACTTCCCAATTTTTCGTTATCCAATAAAAAACAAACCGTAATCTAATAGCGTTAGATAATTCTCTAAAATCACTATCGAACGAAAGATTATTCAAGAATGAATCTATGCTTTTCTCATTAACAGATATACACTTTGCAAGGTAATCATCAAATTCATTTTGATATCCTAAACGTTTCCTTAAAGCAAAAAACCTGACTTTATATATACTACACATTGCTTGTACAGTACTTTTAGTTTCAAAGGCTTTGTCAACAGCCAAAATCGTTTTTTCCATGTCTTTTAATAACTTGCTTACTTTACTTACTTCACCTTTTAAATATAGCTTTTTTAACAAATATAATGCGTTATCTGTACAATATGCCATGTTCGGCAAATCATATATAAAACTTAATTCTTTATCAAGGATTGCTTGAATCGTTCCGCCAGAATCTGACGGAAAGGTAAAATATGAAGCAAAAAATCCTTTAGTGTCTATTTCATAAACTAATTTTTCTAAAGATGATAACGCTTCTTCATCACGATAATTATTCTCTAAGCATTCTACAGAAAGATACATCATTTGTGCTAATAAAGTGTAAATATTTTTATTATCTAAATTTACATTTTCTTTAATACTCTCAATTAATTTTAATAATTCTTCATGCAATTCATTTCCTTCACCAAAAGTGCCTTTCATAATTTGTTCTATATTCTTGGTAATCAAGTCAACAACCAGAAATCCATTATAACCATTTAAAAAGGTGTCAAGGCTGCCTTTTTCTTTTTCATGATTTATTCTTCTATAAAATGCCGAGTTTAATCCCTTTACATCTTCTTCTGCTATATCTTCTTTATTAAATTTACCCAATAGTTCGTAGGTCAAATCAAGTATAGAATACCTGCTGAGTGGCATAACCTGCCCAAAACTTCTTTCAAACGATTTCTGAAAATCTAACAATATTTCAATTGAATCCTTTGCATTTCTATGAAAAATCGCTTGTTGGCTAGTTCCATTATCTATTCTATCAATTACCTTTTTATCTACTAAAATACGATACCTTTTGGCTCTAATCTTTTGCAAACATTTTTTTGCCAAATCATAACGATTATTTCTACAAATGCTATAAAATGTTAACAAATGGTTCAAAATTAGTTCTTCACATTTTTCCGAGAAATCCGCTATTAAAATTTCTTCTGTCCAGCTATCTATATACTTTTCATTTTTCTCCCTCCCCACCATACGCATATCATATCTAGTTTCTCCATAAATACGGTATACAAATTTTATTTCTTGATTAATGGCTTTTACTATTTCAATGACTCTTTGCGAAACATCTGTTGCTAATATCCAAAACCAATCTTCAATTTCTTCAACTTCCAAATAACTATTAATTAAGTAATCACGTATTTTTCTAAAACTACTATTTGAATAGAACGTTTCTTCTAATTTTTTGTCAATAATACTTTGATTTATCTTTTTTGTCATTATTCTCCAAGCTGCAACACCGCTTCGCTTTAGTCCCAAAAACAGATATTGCAAAATACAATTAGCTGTTTCGTTCTTTAAAAATTTACCATATCCGTATTGAGTCCAAGGATAGTATTTCATCATATCGTATAATACTAAAATTTTATCAAAATTTTTTTCCGGAACATTACAATGTTTTAATGTCCAGTTCCAAATTGTAATAAAACCTGTAGAAAAGAAAATTATGTCATTAGTTTTTTTATTATCCACAGTAAAGTAAGTAAAAATCAAATGGCTTCCATATATATCATTGGTTTCTTTTGATAATAGAAGTTTATCCAATGCCTGATAAAAGAATCCTATCATATCTTTCACGACATCAGAATACTCCTCAATAATGAAATCTGCATACGCTATATCCGCAAATTCATAAGCATCCTCACCATCCAAGTGAGTAACAGTTAATAACGGCAGTAAATCATTAAATAAACCAACAAATTCATAAGTTATTTCTTGACAATCTAAGTACTCCTGATACTTTTTTATAGAAATAGACGGGAACAATGCAATTGAAACAGCGATTTCTTTTAATTTTTGCTTTTGATTGATACCATAAAACGAAAGAAGATAGTTCATGTAACTCTCAATAAATTTCACTTCATTTGTGTTATCAAGAGCCACCGGATTTTTCATTGCCAAATAGGCACGCAAATACAAAATTCTGAAGTCCGATTTTTTAATCAGTGTATCTTTATCAACTGTATTAGTAAAGCCAAATCTATTTTCATGTTTTGCAATGTACCGTTTCAGCAATTCTACATTGCTTTTATCATGTCTGCGTATTTGTAATTGTCCGTCTGTTAGCCGTGTTACCTTTTGTATATATTCCTTACTCTTTCCTTGCACTGTTTCTTCATCATTAAAACGAGATGTTAACACAACAAACACGCCATCATCCAACTGATCTTTTGAAGGAATAAAGCTCAAAATGGTTTCTGACTGTTTAGCAGTTTCATCAATGCCGTCAATAACTAGAATCGTAAAATCCTTCTGGTATTTATCATGATAGAAATTTAAAAACTTCGCCATGTCCTCTGCCGGATTATTTGAATCCAATGTTAAAGAAGGTAGTTCTTCAGTGCTTCCCCATAAATCATCAGCCGGGTTATAACTATGACGGAATCCATTATTTATTGAATTGATAAAATCACTAACGCCGCGCAATGCTGCATTTGAAACATGGTAGCAACGAGATAGGCTATTCTTTAACAGTGGTTCGGAATGATACAGACCGCTCATCTGATTGGCAAACGCTGATTTTCCAGTGCCACGTTCCATGAAAACTGTAATTACACCTTTTCTCAACGCATCCATCTGTTCCTGAAGCAATTCCACAAGTTTTACCGGTTTAACATAGTCAGTCGGCATATTAAGACATTCTAAAATTAGATCTTCAGCCCTGCTGATATAATTGCTGACTACTGCAGTATCTTTATTGCCTTTCAAAACATGCTTTTCATACAAATCTGTAAAGTATTTATTCTGTACTGTGTTGTTTTTTCCATCAATATAAGAACTATATTTCACCAGATTTTTTCTGCAATAAAAAGAATCAAATAAATACCATTTCAAATCATAGTCGTTAATATAGTTTGAAACAACATATGATTCCTCTTCAATGTGCAAAATCAAATCACGTGCTACATTATTTACATAACAATCTGCAATTAACTTATTATCACCACACTGAAAATACAGAGAGTCATACAATCCTTTTTTTGGCCGCTCTTCTTCCCCATTAATGTATTTTTTTAACAGATTTAACAAGCCTCTCTGCTGCGAACCTTCCTTTACATCTCCATCAAAATACACTTTTAACAAAGTTAACAGGCTCTTAACTTCTTCCTGATAGTTATCATCATCTTCAAACTTAAGCGCACCATGTCCGATTGTATCATTACGCCAGGCAACCACATTGGAAACTGTGGAGGTGATTTTAGAATTAAAAAGTTTCCGCGTCTTTTCTAAAATACTAATCAGTTTATCAGGCAAATTCAGAGTTTTATTTTTCTTGATTATGACTCTTGCCAAGTTATCCCAGTTTCCCATGCTCATAGGAGATTCCAAAAAAGCTTTCATAATATCACTGTAATCTGAGCCATCCTTGTATTTTGGATCGCTGTCTATAAGCACCAATGCCATAATTACAGGAATCTTTAAAATGGTTTCATAAGTGTCTTTGCATTGCAATAATACACCGTAAACTTGGCCTTCTTGAGCCAAGCGTTTTAATTGCATGTATTCAAAATGAATCATGGACGGTAGTGTGTCTAGTTCTGTTGCCCATAATGATTCGTTTTTGCTTAAATTGATTAGCCATTGGTTTGATGAACGCATATGATACAACTCCTTAGCACTTCTTAATAAATAATGTTTTGGTTAATTATTTGTTTTTACTACTCTAAAAATGTGTTTTCCGGTAAGAATAAATTATAATATTTCGTAAAACTTTTCTTTATCTGCTAATAGTTTATTTTTTAATTCGTAATATTGTAAATAAAAATTACTCATGCCACTAAATCTAACATCATTGGCATTAAATAATATTTGAAAAACAATTGTATGCAACTGAGATTTTTTAATATTTTCTAAATCCGAAATAATATCTGGTTGTAAAATTCCCTGATAATACATAACTAATGTATCAATACGTTGATTAACCACGACAATCTTATTATATAATAATTCCCTTACTGTATAAAAAACAATCCCATCTCTATTACTTCTCGTTATATCAGCAACAGCCGTCCGACAATCTAATCTAAGCCTCAGCAAGCCATTCAAAAAATCTTCACTTAATGGCTCTTGTACTTTTTCTCTCGTTATTTCCTGAAAAATACTTAACATAAGATGTCCTATGTCATTTAAACTTTCATTAATGCGTGCATAAAGAACTTTATTTTTTTTAGCTGTTGGTATATAGATCTGTGTTACGTAAAATATAAAATTTACTATGTATCCTATAGCTAAATCTTTAATTAAACCAAAAACTGTTTTTGCATTCTTATGTTCTATACAATCAATTTTTAACAAATAGCAACCTATAATAAGTAAAGCAAATATCAAGAATAAAGTAATAATTATATTTTCAGAATAAAACCGTTTCGTCATATTTATACATTTAACAAAATTCCTTTTGATTATCTCCATCTTTATACCTCTTGTTTACATAGCAAATTTACTATTTATTAAAATGATTAATTTTTAGAAAATTTATTACCACCTTTTTGTCCCAATAAACAGTCAACTCATTTGCACCGTTAAGATAATTCCATATATGATTCGCTAAATACGTTTCAGCTTCAGTATTTTTACTGAAGCCGATAATAACAGTATCGTCTTTAACATTTGTATATTTTTTTAAAAGATTTTCTTTTTCTTTATCACCTAACTCAGTAATCTTGCTTATTCGGGTTTGTATCTCGCTGATTCCAACGACCACCATAGGCACTGCTGCTGCATTTGGATCATCCTCATGGTTCAAATTAACTACAAGCACCATTTCTATGCCCTTATAATGCGGAATGAAAATTTCAGGCGTTTTCAATACAGGGCGACTAAATTCTCGATATCCATAATCATAACACCATGAGAAAACCCCGCCTTCTGCAAACATAGGAACATCTCCCCATAATTTTGTATTTTCTATTTTATCCGTCCTTGTTGTTGCAGCTTTATGAGGTTGATTTTCCTGAATCTTGTTTTGTTTTTCATTATTCTGCGACATCTTATCTGTTTGTTGGAACAATTTTATATAATCCATTACTATCTTTCTATCCCAACAAACATTCAACTCAACTGCTCCCTTAAGACACTTCCTTATATAATCATCTAGTTTTTTTTCAGCTTCAGTCGTATTGCTGGTTCCAATAATAACAGTATTGTCTTTGATATGTTCAAAATTATTTAAAAGATCTTCTTTTGCTCTGCCATCCAGTTCAGTAATCTCGTTTATGCGTTTCTGTATCTGGTTAATTCCAATAACTGACATCGGAGCAATGCTTGTATCAGGATCTTCCTGGTGAGTCCTGTTAACCACTAAAACTATCTCTGCTCCCTCAAACTTCGGTATGTCAATTTTCTTATACTGCGGAATATAAATCTCCCCAGCTCTCAATATAGGTAAACCGAATTTTTGGAAACAGTAATCATGATGCCACAAATAAGCCCCACCAGCTGAATAATCAATCATGTTGTTCCCATGCACTGCATTATCTGATGTATCTCCGGGTGTACTCTGCGGGCGAATTTCAGCCATGTATTCCCACGGAATCGTATCATCCCCTATGCCTTGCATGAAATTAGTTATTTTTTTAAAATTATCATTGAAAAAATCCCCGTCATCTGCACCGTCTCCAACGATAATCGAATACTCCGCCAGATTGTCAAGCGTTTTGACCAGTTCTGACTTTTGGGATTCTTCAAGGCTTTCTAAATCCCAAATTCTCCTCACAACTTCTTCTTTTTCTAACTGGATATAGGGCCGCGGTATATTCTTTAATTTTCCGTTTGCAAAACACTTTTCAATAAGAACATCGACTCCTTTGTTTTTCTCCCGTTGCACATGGTTCACTTTTCTTTTGGAAATATACGCTTCAAACGTACAAACCACATTAACACCAGATGCTTTTTTTACAAAATCCTCTTCGGCAATATATATTTTTCCCTTATCATTCAATACACCTGCTGTCTTTACAAGAACAGTATCACCAGCTTGGATTCCTGGCCTGTTATCAGTTGTCTTCGTAATATATTCATTTCGTTTTTTATTAAACTCTATAGCTTTTTTTCGATATTCGCCGGCTTTGGCCTTGTTCCCCTTTGCTTCATATGCATCA
>Ga0265298_10002800_pt1 | contig 23746 bp, 25 predicted proteins | sample AusTroGonzalo_MG_3_FD_193486 | JGI IMG/M metagenome (GOLD analysis project Ga0265298, IMG submission 193486) | Bovine rumen microbial communities from tropical cattle in Woodstock, Queensland, Australia - Gonzalo_01 | ecosystem: Host-associated > Mammals > Digestive system > Stomach > Rumen ...
CAAATTGAAGGCTTTGTTTTTTGCAATACGGTACAAAAGTACAGAACTTTTACTTAACGGTCAAATTTGATCAGCTTAATCGTAAAGTGTGCGTAAGCCATGCACACCGTGTGCGCGGCTTATGCACACCGTGTGCGCGGCTTACGCACACTTTTAACATTTGTTGATTGTTCTAAGCAATTGTAATGATTCTTTCCTGCAAAGATGATGAAGGATCCGCGACAGGCTGTCGTCATTGCGTGGACAGGCTGTCGTCGTAGCGTGGTTAACAGGCTTCCGTGCGCTGACTTGATGGTCCTAACCAACTAATAGAAAAAGAGCATCGGAATTATCTGATGCTCTTTATTAGTTTGTTGGGGTTCATGCGCATGTCCCAAATAGTTGCTATCTTGCCCACGGGAATTCCTTTTTTATGTCAGCCCACATCTGTTTGGATGTTACCCAATAGTCAGGGTCGTCATTATGTGCCTCAGCTTCAGTAAGTTCTGCTTTAAGTTCTTTTGTGAGCCACTTTAGCCTTTCATGAGACGGCGGGCAATTTCGGCGACGCTGTCGATGGCTGAAACGGTATAGAAGTGGATGTTGTGGATGCCGTGGTCGTAAAGCTCGCGACACTGCTGGGTGGTCCACTCGATGCCTAACTGACGGGCCTGTTCGTCGGTCTTACACTTGACAATCTCCTTGGCGAGGGCTTCAGGGATGTCGCAGTGGAACGTCTTGGGAACGACTGTCAGCTGACTGAGCTTGGCCATGGGCTTGATGCCTGGCACGATGGGGATGGTGATGCCCATCTCACGGGCTTTACGGACGAAGGAGAAGTATTTCTCGTTGTCGTAGAACAGCTGGGTGACGGCATACTGGGCTCCTAAGTCCTGTTTCTGCCGCAGATACTCCATGTCGCGCTCCAGATTGGGTGCCTCCTCGTGCTTCTCAGGATAGCAGGCCACACCGAAGTCGAACTTCGGACCTGGGTGGTTGATGGGGGTGCCATCGGCAAAGAACCCCTCATTGAAGCGTACCACCTGACGTATAAGGTCTGTGGTATGGGCATGACCGCCAGGGGTGGGGATGAAGCGGCTGTCTTCCTTGGCCTTGTCGCCACGTAGCAGCATCAGGTTGCGGATGCCTAAGAACTGTAGGTCGAGCAGCTCGTACTCTATCTGCTCGACGGTAGAGCCGCTGCAGATGACATGAGGCTCCACAGGGATGCCATAGCGCTGCTGGATGGCGGCGGCAATGGCGATGGTTCCTGGGCGACGGCGGATGCGCAACCGCTCAAACTGTCCATTGGGCAGCTCATGGTAGACGTGTTCCCACTGGTGTGTCGTAATGTTGATGAAAGCAGGGTCGAACTCCACGAGTTTGTCAATCTGGGCAAACAGTACATCGATGCCGTTTCCCTTCAGCGGAGGTAGCACCTCGAAGGAGAAACGCCTTGTGTCTGTATCTTGTTTTTTGATATAGTCAGCTACTGTCATGATAGGAATGTTTCACAAACCGATGCAAAATTAGTTAAAAAGTGTGGGAAATGCAAAGATTTTACGAGAAAAGCATTACTTTTGTAGGATATTAACGAAAATACCTAAAAAAACTGATATGGAACAACAACAAACAGGCAGTAGAGCCTACCTCATTTCAATTGTGATGGTCGCCGTGTTGGGTGGCCTTTTGTTCGGCTATGACACGGCCGTAATCTCTGGAGCAGAAAAAGGCTTGCAGGCCTTCTTCATGGAAGCTAAGGACTTTGCCTATACGGATGGCTGGCATGGCTTCACGTCGGCATCAGCCCTCATCGGCTGTATCATTGGCTCGGCGCTTTCCGGCTTCCTGGCTACGAACTTTGGACGTAAGAAGTCGCTGATCATTGCCGGCTTGCTCTTCTTCATCTCGGCCTTAGGCTCCATGGAACCTGAGTTCCTGTTCTTCACTCACGGCACACCGACGTACTCGCTGCTCATCATGTTCAACATTTACCGTGTTATCGGTGGTATCGGTGTGGGTTTGGCCTCGGCCATCTGCCCGATGTATATCAGCGAGGTAGCTCCCTCTAATATAAGAGGTATGCTCGTATCTTGGAACCAGTTTGCCATCATCTTCGGTCAGTTAGTGGTCTACTTCGTCAACTTCTTCATCCTGGGCGAACACATACAGCCGTTGGTGGAGGAGATGGGCAAGGGCCTTGCAGCCATCAATCCTGCTGCACAATGGACGGTAACGACAGGTTGGCGCTATATGTTCGGTTCGGAGGCAGTACCGGCAGGACTGTTCGCACTGCTGATATGCTTCGTGCCTGAAACGCCGCGATATCTGGTCTCCATAGGACAGGACGACAAGGCACTGCAGGTGCTGCAGAAGATCAATGGTTCTGAGCGTGGCGCCTATGTGCTGAAGCGCATCAAGGAGACTATCACCATCAAGATTGAGCCTATCATGACCTACGGTGTCATGTGTATCTTCGTCGGCATCATGCTGAGTGTGTTCCAGCAGGCTGTTGGTATTAACGCCGTGCTGTACTATGCTCCTCGCATCTTCGGTGACATGGGCATGGAGAATCCGATGGTTGTCACCGTCTTCATGGGTGTCATCAACATCCTGTTCACCCTTGTGGCCATCTTCACCGTTGAGAAGTGGGGTCGCAAGCCTCTGCTTATCTGGGGCTCGTTGGGTATGGCACTCGGAGCCTTCGGTGTGGCAGTGACGTTCGGTCATGCCGGCATGGAGCTGTTCACAGCCGCCTCTCTGCTCATCTACTCTGCATCGTTCATGTTCTCGTGGGGTCCCATCTGCTGGGTACTCATTGCCGAGATTTTCCCCAACACCATCCGTGGACAGGCAGTGGCTGTTGCCGTAGCCTTCCAGTGGATCTTCAACTTCATTGTCAGCTCTACCTTTGTGCCGATGTTCAACATGCACCTCACTGAAGGTGACGACTTCGGCCACTGGTTCACCTACGGGCTCTATGGCATCATCTGTGTCTTGGCAGCCGTCTTCGTATGGCGACTCGTGCCCGAAACGAAGGGCAAGACCCTTGAGGACATGAGTAAGCTCTGGAAGTGGAAGAGCTACGACGTTGTCGGACGTGTTGAAAAGGTGTTTGAATAATTAAGCATTAGGCATTATGAAAAGGATTCTTGTAGCTGAGGACAATGACAGTAACTACATCTTGATGCAGTATATACTGAAGAAGTACTATGAGTTCTATCGTGCCCGCAATGGGCAGGAGGCAGTAGAACTCGTAAAGGAAGGCAAACCTGACTTGGTGCTGATGGATATGAAGATGCCAATGATGGACGGGCTGGAAGCCACTCGCCAGATTAAGGAGCTGTATCCGGACTTGCCTGTCATTGCTGTCACCGCCAATGCTTTTGATAGTGACAAGCAGGCGGCTCTGGAGGCGGGGTGTAACGACTTCCTTTCCAAACCGGTCAATGCAGAGAAGTGTCTGCAAATCATTGGGCGCTATTTGGGAGAATAGCTGTTGGCTAAAGGCCAACCCAGTCCTTTACCATGATGATTTCGATAGCATAAAAAGAATCCGCAGGGAACAAATTCCTGCGGATTCTTTTTTAGCTTTAGCTAACAGCCTGTTACATGTATCCAAGCCATCGTAGGATGTCGTTGAGGTTGGCCACCACCATCAGCAGGATGAGGATGCCAAAACCGACGTATTCGGCTTTGATCATGAAATTCTCCGAAGGTTTGCGGCCAGTTATCATCTCGTAAAGCAGGAACAGCACGTGGCCTCCGTCTAAGGCGGGGATGGGCAGGATGTTCATGAAAGCCAGGATTATGCTCAGGAAAGCTGTCATCTTCCAGAACATGTACCAGTCCCAAACGGGTGGGAAGAGACTGCCGATGGCTCCGAAGCCTCCTAACGACTTGGCACCTTCAGCCGAGAACACGTACTTCATGTCGTCCACGTAAGAGACCAGTACGTGCCAGCCGTACTTGATGCCGGCAGGGAAACTCTCGAAGAAGCTATAGGCAATGGTCTTGGTCTTGTAGAGTGAACTGAGCGTCGGGGGATAGAATCCGAGCTTTAATTCAGGAGTCAGGACGACAGTGGCCGTATCGGTATGGGTGTCATTGCCGAAAGCAATGACGACGGTGCGTGCCTTCAAGCTGTCAGCCTGTGTCTTGGCTGTCAGCAGCATGTCCTCACGACGGCCTAACAGGTCGATAAAATCATTATAGGAGTCAATGGGGGTGCCATTGAATGCTAAAATCACGTCACCGGCTTTCATGCCAGCCTTCTCAGCAGGCGAACCAGCCACAGTACTGTCGATTCTGGCTGGTAACAGCGGGCGGACAAAGGAGGGGTCGGCCTTCAGCATGTTCAACAGGTTCAGCTCGCCAGGCAGGTTGATGCTCATGGGCTTGCCGTCGCGGATGATGTCAACACGCTTGGCCTCGGAAATCTCGCGGTAAAGGTCGGCAGAGAAGTCCTTAAAGGCTTTCTTCTCCGTACCTATTAATATATCACCGTCCTTGAAACCGTATGACTTGGCTTCCTGGTTGAACTTCATACCCAGCGTCATCTGGTTGACAGGAATGTAGGTGTCGCCCCAGTAGAACAGAATCATGGAGTAGATGAAGAGAGCCAGCAGGAAGTTGACCAGCACACCGCCAATCATGATGAGCAGGCGCTGCCAGGAAGGCTTGGCACGGAACTCGTATTCCTTGACAGGCTGTTTCATTTGCTCGGTATCGAAACTCTCGTCAATCATACCCGCTATCTTGCAGTATCCGCCAAGGGGTATCCAGCCGATGCCGTACTCTGTATCGGAGTTCTTGGGTTTGAACTTGAACAGACTGAACTTCCAGTCGAAGAATACGTAGAACTTCTCAACTCTTACGCCGAAGAGCTTCGAGAAAAAGAAATGGCCGCCCTCGTGGAGCAATACCAGCAGGCTGATGGCCAATACAAATTGTAATACTCTGATTAAAAATACTTCCATAATTTTAAGGTAAAAGTGAAAATTGAAAAGTGAAAAATATGCTTCCGCTCTTCATTCTCACATAATCATATTTATTTATTGTTGTTTTTTGCAAATTCCTTGTCTGAGATATAATTCGTATCTTTTAGGAGATTCATCCAATCACTTTTCACTTCAGCATAGCTTCTGCAATGCGTCTGGCCTCGGCATCGGTGGCTACGTAGGTGTCGTAGTCGGGTGCAACAGAGAAGGTACACTGCTGCATGGTCTTCTCGATGATGTCACTCATTTCGAGGAACGTGCAGCGGTCTTCTAAAAAGCCGCGGTTGACAATCTCGTTGGCTGCATTGACGATGCATGGCATGTTGCCACCCTTCAGGATGGCTTCAAAGGCGAGTGCTAAGCAGCGGAACTTCTTGAGGTCTGGCTCGAAGAACTCCAACTTCTGGGCAAACAGGTCCAGCCTGTTGCCGCTCAGTGGCAGACGGTGTGGGAATGAGAAGGCATACTGGATGGGCAGTCGCATGTCAGGAACACCTAACTGAGCCTTGACGGAACCGTCCTGGAACTGTACGGCACTGTGGACGATGGACTGCGGGTGAACGAGTACCTGAATCTGCGAGGCGCTGACACCGAAGAGCCACTTGGCCTCAATGACCTCAAAGCCCTTGTTCATCATGGTAGCAGAGTCGATGGTGATCTTCGCACCCATGTCCCATGTGGGATGCCGCAGGGCATCAGCCTTGGTAACCTTGGTCAGCTGTTCCATGGTGAAGTTGCGGAAGGGACCTCCTGAGGCTGTCAGTAGAATTTTCTCTATCGGGTTATGGTCTTCGCCGACAAGACTCTGGAAGATGGCCGAGTGCTCGCTGTCGACAGGCAGGATGGGCACGTGGTATTCGTTGGCCAGCTGGCAGATGAGTTCTCCTGCGACCACCAGCGTCTCTTTGTTTGCCAGTGCAATGGCCTTGCGGGCCTTGATGGCATGGATGGTGGGGGAGAGACCGGCAAAGCCTACCATTGCGGTCAGCACCATATCGATGGGAGTAGCCTCTACGATTTCATCGAGGGCCTGTGCTCCAGCATATACCTTTACGTCAGGCAGGTCGTCCATCAGTCGGCACAGCTTGTCGTAATGTTGCTCGTTGGCTATGACGACGGCAGCAGGCCGGAACTGATGTGCCTGTTCGGCCAGCAGCTCCACTTGGTTGTTGGCAGTCAGGCAGTACACCTCATAGAGGTCGCTGTGTTCCTCAATCACCTCCAAGGCCTGTGTGCCGATGGATCCCGTTGAGCCGAGAATGGCTATCTGCCGTTTTGTTTTATTATTTGGCGATTTACAATTTACCATTGTTCTCTTCAATTCTTTATTAACGTTAGCCTTAACGTTTTCTGTTCTATAGTGTTAGAAGCCCCTCTGGCAGGGTCATCGTTATCGTTTTGTGGTGTATGTCAATGCTGTCGATGAGGTCGTCGCTGGCAGGGATGAGCCGTCCGTCCTCCAGTTCGAAGAGCACGTTCATGGTGCTGTCGTCAACGGCTGCAATGGTGCCGACGGCAGAACCGTCGGAATCCTTGTCTGCACTGACGATGGTAAAGCCCACCAAGCTGGACAGCGTCGGTGCGTCGTCCTCGTCAGCCAATGCTCTGGGGAAGTAAACGTCGCATCCCGTCAGCTCTGAAGCACGTTGCTGGCTGTCCACATCGCAGAACTTCACCAAGCAGACCGTATCGTTGCGGAACCGATACTCCTCCATGAAGAATGGCACCAGTATGCCGTCAATCTCCAAAACGAGATAGTCGGCATCCACACGGTCGAAGATGTCGTCGTCGAACTGAAACGACACCTCACCCTTCACACCGTGAGCCTTGCCTAACCGGCCTATCTTGTAAACATCTTCCAGCCTTATCATCTTTGAACTTTGAACTATGAACTTTGAACTATAAACTTTGAACTATGAACTAACCAACCCTCTCTATCTTCGCTCCAAGGGCGTTCAGGCGTGCCTCTATGTGTTCATAGCCACGGTCAATCTGTTCGATGTTGCTGATGGTACTGGTGCCACAGGCACTCATGGCAGCTATCAGCAGGGCGATACCGGCACGGATGTCAGGACTTGACATGCGCTGGGCACGCAACTTCAGTTTGCGGTCGTGGCCTACGACGACAGCACGATGGGGATCGCAGAGGATGATCTGCGCACCCATGTCGATGAGTTTGTCGACAAAGAACAGGCGGCTCTCAAACATCTTCTGGTGGAACAGCACACTGCCTCGGGCCTGTGTGGCTACCACGATAAGCACTGACAATAGGTCGGGGGTAAGCCCTGGCCAAGGGGCATCGGCCAGTGTCATGATGGTGCCGTCGATAAACGAGTCCACCACATAGTGCTTCTGACGGGGAATGAACAGGTCGTCGCCGTCGGTCTCGATTTTCACACCCAGCCGTCGGAAAGCTTCTGGAATGATGCCCAAGTTCTTCAGCGAGACGTTTTTGATGCGGATGCCATCGCCACACATGGCCGCCATACCGATGAACGAGCCCACCTCAATCATGTCGGGCAGCAGACGGTGCTCTGTGCCGTGTAGCCGTTCCACTCCCACAATGGTCAGCAGGTTGCTTCCGATGCCGCTGATGTTGGCACCCATGCGGTTCAGCATGTGGCACAGCTGTTGGATATAAGGTTCGCAGGCTGCATTGTAGATGGTGGTGGTGCCTTCGGCAAAGACGGCGGCCATGATGATGTTGGCCGTACCTGTCACCGAGGCCTCGTCGAGCAGCATGTAGGTGCCTTTTAGGCTTTTGGCTTTTGACTTCTGGCTTCTGGCCGAAATCTCGTAGACGTTGCGATTCTCAATATGGCGGAACTTGGCACCCAGACATTTGAATCCTAAGAAGTGGGTGTCCAGTCTACGCCGTCCGATTTTGTCACCTCCTGGCTTGGTTACGATGGCTTTGCCCATGCGTGCCAGCAGCGGACCGATCATCATCACCGAGCCGCGCAACTGGGCACATTTGTGGACGAACTCGTCACTCTCTAAATACTGCAGGTCGAGATTGTCTGCACGGAAGGAGTATGTTCTCTCTTCGTGCTTCTCGCATACCCCTACTTTCACGCCGATATCCTTGAGCAGCTGAATGAGGTTGTTGACGTCTCTGATGTCGGGAATGTTGTGTATGATGACCTCGTCGCTGGTTAGCAGCGTCGCACAAATAACCTGCAACGCCTCGTTTTTGGCGCCTTGTGGCACAATGGTGCCGCTGAGCAGGTGTCCACCCTCTATCTTGAATGATGCCATATTCTTGTTTTTGGCTTTTGGCGATTGGCTTTTGCTAACAGCCAACAGCCGGTTTTACTTCTTCCTCTTGCGCTTGTTGTCCAAGTCGTTCGAGACAAGATGGTTGACAGAAGCGAAACGGAATGTTGACAGGTCTATCTGTATCTTGCCGTCCGTGAAGCGTGCCAGGTCGTCAGCCACCTTCTCGTCATCCATCGAACCATGTCCCCATGCTGCCAGGTCACGCTTCATCTGGTTGGCAGTCAGTCGCACCAGCTCGTCGCGTTCCTTGCCTTCAGGCATCACCTTCAGCTTTTCAAACAATTCGGTAAGCAGTCTTCCATAGTGGCGCAGACGTGCCTGTTCGTCGTGCTTCGGATGCGCCATCGGCTGTGGCTTCGACAATATCTTCTCAGCTTCATTCACGTCGTATGGCCAGTCGATATCCAACTGCTTGTGACTCATCAGATACAGGTGGTCCCAGAGGGTCTGCTGGTAGTTGGCACTCTCGCGGACCTGTGGGTTCTTGTTCTCCATCTGTCTGATGATGGTGTGGGCACAACGTGTACGCTCTTCCTTGGTAGGCAAGCTGACAGCCAGGTCAACCATCTTCTGGATCTCACGTCCGTATTCAGGCATGACCAGCTTCTCGCGCTGGGTGTTGTAGTCTAATCCTTTTATATCCATATATTTCTTGTTTTTGGCTTTTGGCCTTAGGCCTTTAGCCTTTTTTTTGTTTTATAGCAGCGGCTTTGCCTTGATGGCCACAAAGTCCTTCAGGTAGAAGGGGACGAAGTAGGCTACGTCCTCAAACTGATTGTTCAGGAAACGGCGTTCGGCCAATGGCTGCATCCATTTGGCCAACGGCTCCACGCCATCAACAAAGCGGGCATTGGGGTGGCTGATGATGTCCTTGCACTTTCTGGCACCATTGCCGAAGAAGTAGACAGGACGCTCGTCCAACCACGGCTGGTAGGTGTCGGCAGTGACAATGTCGGCACTGACGGGACGTACCTCTTTCAAGGCTCTGTCGTAGAGGGCTGCATAAACCTCCATGCGACGGGCGTCGAGCATCGGGCAGAGCAGTGCATCGTCAGGTATGGCGGTAGCAGATTCGTCATTGTTCACTATGACCTTTTCTCGTAGCAGTATAGGCACGCATAGCAGTTCCAGCGTTGGCACAGCTATCAGCTTGAGGTCGCGGCCGTAGCAGATGCCCTTGGCCATCGATACACCAATGCGAAGACCCGTGTACGATCCTGGTCCACAGCTTACAGCCACTGCATCGAACGGGATAGCGTGGTTGTCGGTGAACGACAGGGCTTCGTCAACCATCGTCCCCAGCCGTTCTGCGCCTGCCCCCTTCTCGCCCCGTTCTGCCTGTTCGAAGATGCACTGTCCGTCTTCGCTGACGGCCACAGAACAGACGTTCGTACTGGTCTCTATATGTAGTATGCAAGCCATTTTCTCTTATACCTCTTTTTATTTAGGGTGCAAAGGTACGATTTTTTCCCTCATTCCTTGCATGTTTCAGAGAAATTAACGCTTAAACGCATGAAGTGCAGTCCGCCGAAGACCTCATTATCGTCTGAGATATTGATGAATACCCAATCCGTTCATGTTCCACCAGCCTTTACGGGCAGTTTTCTTTTTAAGCATTTTGCTTGATCTTTATCAATAGGATGCGGCGTACGCTTTGGTTGAGGCGTGCCTCGGTGATGGTTCCCTTCTCTACAGCGGCTATAACGGCGTCGAAGGCTTCGACGAAGTCCTTGGGACACAGCACGATGTCAGCACCAGCCTGAATACAGCCTATAGTGGCCTGGGCATTGCTGTATTGTTGGGTAATGGCTCCCATGTCCATGGCATCGGTGACGATGACGTTCTGATAGCCCAGCTCGCGGCGCAGCTTGTCTTGCAGGATGACCGACGACATGGTGGATGGGATATCCTCGCCAATGACATTTGGTGCACTGATATGGGCGGTCATCACAAGTTGGCATCCCCAATTGATGCCTGCACGGAATGTGATGATCTCACAGTCGAGCATCTCAGCCCATGTCTTCAGTGTCTGTGCATAGCCGTAGTGCGTATCGGCCTTGGTATCGCCATGACCAGGGAAATGCTTGATGCAACCTGTGATGCCGGCATCCTTTAGTCCTTGCAGGTAGTTGGTCACCATGGGTGCAGCCACAGCAGGATTATCACTGAAGGCACGAGGGCCGATGACGATGTTCTCGGGGTTGGTGTTCACATCGGCCACAGGGGCAAAATCGATGTTGAAACCGTAGCGTTTCAGATAAGTCCCGATGGTGTTGCCGCATTCGTAGGCATTGGCAGGGTCACCAGTAGCACCGATAGCAGCCATCGACTCGTACTTCTTTACGTGGAAATTAGGGTTGTTGGCTATCCGGGCCACACGACCACCTTCCTCGTCAATACACATCAGAGGCTTTCCGTTCAGTGATTTCAGCTGTGGCATAAACTGTGCAAGCTGTGCCTCGTCCTTGATGTTCCATGCATAGAGGATGATGCCGCCTACAGGGTACTTTTCGTTCACACCCATCATACATTTGTTAACCTCCTGCAGTTCCAGAGGCATCAGGTCGGCATACTCCTTCCAGTGGATGGTGGTGTCGAGCGCTTCGGGGCGAACAAAGAACAGTTGACCTACCTTTTCGCGCAGTGTCATCTTCCGCAATATTTCCTCCACCTCATCTTCAGGCGATGGTCTCACGGAGTTGTCGTCATCGGTACACGAGGTCAGCATTATGCCGCAAGTCAGGATGGCGGCAATCACCCAAAAGATTTTTTTCATACGTATTATTATTGATGTGAAAGATACTATGGCATTCTTCAGAATGTTCGCACTCAGCAAAGCCTCGATTCTGTCTGGTCGGCAGCCTAACTTCTCCGTGGCTTTCGCCGTACACAATGCCACACACATCGGTTCTGTACAGCCGATGGCAGGTACTACCTCCTGATGTACCAGTGCGATAATGCGTTCTCGCAGTTCTTTGTTAATCATAGCAGTGTCGTTGTTTATCCATTCAATTCCCTTTCTACATTCTTACAAAGTATAGGGTTGATGCCTTCCTTGACGTTGGGACTACAAAGATACAAAAAAAATCTATGCAACAAATAAAACAGACCAATTTTTTAAGGCTGCACCTCGGAAATGAAAATAAATGAGGATTTATTTTGTATTTCGCTCGGTTTGCACTACCTTTGTACCCAATTAAAAAGAAAACATACGATTATGATACAGTCAATGACGGGCTACGGGAAGACTGTGGTAGCCTACAAGGGTAAGAAAATCAATGTGGAAATCAAGTCGCTCAACTCGAAGCAGCTCGACCTGACGACTCGCATCGCACCGCTATATCGCGAGAAAGAGATGGAAATCCGACAGATTGTTGCGGAGAAACTGCTGAGGGGAAAGGTGGAGTTTAGCCTCTGGATAGAAAAGGATGCCGACATAGAGGCCGCTCCAGTGAATCTGGCACTGATGGAAGGCTACTATCAGCAGTTGCAGGTCTTCGCTGATAAGCACGGACTGGCAGGCATCGACTGGATGCAGACGCTGGTGCGCATGCCTGACGTGCTGACGAAGACAGAGATAGAGGTGCTTGATGACGAAGAGTGGCTGGCAGCTCGTCAAGGTGTCTGCGAGGCTGTGCAGCATTTGGTGGACTTCCGTACACAGGAGGGTGCTGCTTTGGAGAAGAAGTTTGCTGAGAAGATTGACAACATCGAGCGGCTGATGCTCAGCATTGAGCCTTACGAGAAGAGCCGTGTGGAGAAGATCCGCAGTCGTATCGTGGATGGCCTGAAGCAGATTCCGGAGGCAGAGTACGACAAGAATCGTCTGGAACAGGAGCTCATCTATTACATCGAGAAGTTAGACATCAGCGAGGAGAAGCAGCGTCTGGCCAACCACCTGAAGTATTTCCGCGAGACCATGGCCGACGCCCCTGGACAGGGTAAGAAGTTAGGCTTCATCGCTCAGGAGATGGGCCGCGAAATCAACACCACAGGGTCGAAGTCGAACCTGGCTGAGATGCAGAACATCGTGGTGATGATGAAGGACGAGCTGGAACAGATTAAGGAACAAGTGCTGAACGCGTTGTAAATAAATAGTAAATAAGGTAAAAATGCGTGGAAAGTTAATTATCGTGTCGGCACCCAGTGGCAGTGGCAAGTCGACCATCGTTAATTGGTTGATGCAAGAGCATCCGGAGTTGAAGCTGTATTTCTCGGTTTCCTGTACCAGTCGGGCACCTCGTGGTACGGAACAGGATGGTGTAGAGTATTTCTTCCTGACACCAGAAGAGTTCCGCCAGCGAATAGACAACGATGAGTTCCTGGAATATGAGGAAGTGTATGAGAACCGCTTTTATGGCACCTTGAAGCAGCAGGTGGAACGCCAGTGTGAAGAAGGACAGAATGTCGTGTTCGATGTTGACGTGAAGGGTGGCATGAATATCAAGAAGTTTTATGGTGACGAGTCCCTGAGCCTTTTCATCCAGCCCCCCTCTGTCGAGGAACTGCGCCGTCGCTTGGAAGGCCGTGGGACGGATACTCCTGAGGCTATTGAGCAACGTCTGGCCAAGGCAGAATATGAGTTGACCTTTGCCCCCCAGTTTGACCGCATTGTCGTGAACGACGACTTGGAAACCGCGAAGCAGGAGACACTACAGGTCGTTAGGACATTCCTTGGAAAAGGTAAAAAGGTAAAAGAGTAGAAATGAAAATAGGAATCTTCGGCGGATCGTTCAATCCTATCCACAACGGCCACATCGCACTGGCACAGGCGGTATTGCAGCAGTGTGGACTGGACGAGGTGTGGCTGATGGTGTCGCCGCAGAATCCGCTGAAGCAGGAGGCAGACCTGTTGGACGACCGTCTGCGTTTCGAGATGGCACAGAAAGCATTGGAAGGTGTTCGTGGCGTTGAGGCTTGCGACTATGAGTTCCACCTGCCCAAACCCTCGTACACGTGGAACACCCTGCAGCACCTGTCGAAGGACTATCCTGCCCACCGTTTCACCCTGTTGATTGGTGGTGACAACTGGGCACGCTTCACCCGCTGGCGTCATTGGAAGGACATCCTGCGCCACTACGACGTGGTGGTCTACCCCCGCGACCAGTACATTGGCACCATCGACGTTCCCTTACTCCCAGTGTCGAGCACAGAAATCCGACAGAAGGTTCAGCGGGGAGAAAACATCGGCGGTCTGGTGCCCGAACAGATTATTCCGTTGGTCAAAGCATATTATCAGCAATAGATGAAAGACAAAGAGAATCTGAAACAGTATGCCCGGGAGCGGTTGCGTGAGTGCCAGCTGAAGCAGTTGGCCATCCTGAAGGAGATAGACCGCATCTGTCAGAAACACGGCATCCTGTATTGGTTAGACGGTGGAACCCTGTTGGGTGCCAAGCGTCATGGCGGCTTCATTCCGTGGGACGACGATATCGATATCGCTATGGGGCGTGATGACCTGAAGCGCTTTGAGACAGTGGCTCCTGCAGAGTTACCTGCATCGTTGTTCCTGCAAACTCCCAAAAGCGACCCGAACAACGGTCCCATCATCAAGGTTCGCGATTTGAACTCATTGTATCTGGAGCATGGCGACGACTTTGAGTCTGGCTATGTGAAAGGCATCTATGTCGATATCTTCCCCTTCATGAACCATCCTGACATTCCCCGTTCATGGATTAAGCGGCTGCATGTGGGCTTGTCGAAAAGCTATTCCATCCTGCACCGCAAACATTATTACTCGTTACGTTCCTTTGCTGAGTTTTTCTGGTTTGGGGCTAAATATCTTATATATGATAGTCTGTGGCATCTGTTCTGCCTGTGTTGCCCCAGTCACCACTATGCCAATATTCCCATCATCAACGGCTATGGCATCACGCACCGGCGTGAGACCGTCTTGCCTCTAAGCACCATTCGTTTCGAGGATGCCGAATTCCCTGCACCCCACGATGCCGACCAATATCTGAGGAATATCTATGGCGACTATATGCAGTTGCCGTCCGAAGAGAAGCGAAAGGCTCATGCTGAGTTCATTCAGCCGACATTAGTGTAGCCAGCGTCTGGCGCAGTCCCTCTTCCATGCTGTATTGTGGCTGCCAGCCCAAGGCCTGCAACTTTTCCGTTGAGAAGGTGGCACAGGTGATGGGTGTAGTGTTGCCTTGATGCAGGTCGTCTTGTGGAATGTCAAGGTGGACCTTTCGTCCGGCTAATGAGGCTGTCAGCTCTGCTAACTGGCGGATGGTGATGCACGACTGAGGGTTGGCCACATTATAGGCTTCACCCTTTTCTCCCTTCAGAAGGATATGGAGAATGGCAGAGACAGCATCGGCTACGTAAATCCAGGAACGCATCTGCTGGCCCTGACTCTTCAGCGTGATGTCTTCGCCTCGTAGTACGTTGCGCAGGAACTGGGCATAGACACGGTTGTCGTTGTTGGTGAAACCTGGTCCGTAGGTATGGCACAGACGGGCAATGACCACATCGGCATGATATTCTGTGGCGTAGGAGGCGCAGAGTGTTTCAGCTGCCCGCTTCGAGGTAGGATAGCAGGCTCGTGACGTGTTGCAGTCTATGTAGCCGCTGTCTTTCTCCGTAAAAGCACGTCCGTCGCCTTCACCATAGATCTCGCCAGACGAGACAAACAGCATCCGCTTCATGCCGTGCTTCAGACCATAGTCGAGCAGATGCCTGACACCTAAGATGTTGGCCATCATCACCTCCACAGGCTGCGAAGAAAAACTGTTGGGACAGGCAGGACTGGCAGCATGGATGATGTAGTCGTAGCAGGTGTCACCCGCCAGTGGCAGGGTGACGTCGTAGGTCAGCAGATGCAACCGTGGACAGTCGTCGTATCGTGCAAAGCGCACTTTGCCTTGCTCCAGATTCCTGCAAGTGGCATGGACATGACAGGTGGCAGTGGCTGTCAGCAGGGTATCCACAAGGGCAGAGCCGATGAGCCCTGTGGCCCCGGTGACGAGCACGTGGCAGCCGTCGAGCTTACTTATTTCAACCATGACTCAGCTTGTATATTCATGAGTGCCTTCAGTATCTCAAGGTCTTCGACGGTCGTGACCTTGATGTTTTTCTCAGAGCCAGGCACGATGTGCATCTCACGACCTCCTAACTCAGCCATCAGCGTACAGGAGGCCACAGAGTTGTCGATGCCCTTCTGCTTGGCTTCCTCATGGGCGGCAATGATGTTCTTCAGACGGAAGGTCTGGGGTGTCTGTGTGCGGATGAGCTTGTCACGTGGAATACTGCTATTAGTTGAGAAACCGTCCTCGCTCTCTAAAATGGCCTCGCGGCACTTGATGCCTGTGATGGCATAGCCATACTGCTGGCAGATGGCAATGTTCGACGAGATGATGTCCTGTGAGAGTAGGGGACGTACTGCATCGTGGATGAGCACTAAGTCATCATCCTCACAACCAGCTTCCTTCAGTCCGTAGATGCCGTTGTGGATGGACTCCTGTCCGTTCTTGCCGCCAGGGAATATCCATTTCAGCTTGTCGATACGGAACTGGTTGGCATACGACCTGACCACTGTTTCCCAGCCTGCCAGACATACAACGGCAATGCCGTGAATGTCGGCATGCTGCTGAAAGGCCCTCATCGTATGGATAATGATCGGACAGTTGTCAACATGCATAAACTGCTTGGGAATGTCCTGTCCCATTCGGTTGCCGGAACCGCCGGCTATGATTAAAGCGTAGTTCATAACTGTATGCTGTTTATTTTGCTGCAAAATTACAAAATAATTATCAATTATCAATTGTCAATTGTCAATTATTTCGTACCTTTGCCACCAAATTGAGTGAAAATGAAGCATCCAGCCAATATCGACGTAGCAGTGCTGCTGCTATTCTTCAACCGTCCAGAGTCCTTTGGACAGGTGTTTGCCGAGGTCAGGAAGGCACGACCCTCCAAGCTGTTCCTCTATCAGGACGGACCGCGGGGAGAACGGGACATGGCAGGCATCAAGGCCTGTCGTGAGATTGCCGAGGACATCGACTGGGAGTGCGAGGTGTATCGCATGTATCAGGAGAAGAACGTGGGGTGTGACCCTTCCGAGTACCTCTCGCAGAAGTGGGCGTTCTCCATCGTCGACAAGTGCATCGTCTTAGAGGATGACGACGTCCCTTCGCAGTCGTTCTTTCCTTTCTGCAAGGAGATGCTCGACCGCTATGAATACGACGAGCGCATCGTCATGATAGCAGGCTTCAATACCGACGAGGTGACTCCCGATGTCCCTGACGACTATTTCTTCACCACCGTATTCTCCATCTGGGGATGGGCCTCGTGGCGTCGTGTCATCGACCAGTGGGATGGACAGTACAGCTTCTTAGACGATGCGTACAACATGCACCAACTGCGCCAGATGACCAAGGAACGTCGCTATCGTGACACCATGCTCCGCATGTGCTACGACCATCGTGCCTTGGGGAAGGAGTACTATGAGAGCATCTTCTGGGCTTGCATGATGTTCAACCACGGACTGGCCATCATGCCTACCCGTAACCTCATCAACAACCTCGGTGTGGCGGCAGGCGGCTCCACCCACTATGCTGGCTCATTGGAGACCATGCCTAAGCGTTTGCGCCGTCTCTTCACCATGCAGCGTTACGAGCTGGACTTCCCACTGAAGCATCCCCGTTACGTCATCGAGAACGTTGACTACCTCCACTCCAACTACCGCACCAATGCCTATGGTCATCCGTGGATTAAGATTGGCTATTCCATGGAAGAGCTGTGGAACAACCTGCGCTACGGCAACTTCGCCTTCATCTGGCAGTCGCTGAAGAACCGTATCGTCAAGTTGTTGGGAATGAAGAAGTACAAATAGAACGTTGAGGATATCGATACTTACTACTGCGCATGAAAAAGGTCATCGATATCCACTTCATTATTAATACTTTGCCATCCCGCATTGTGTACTAAACCCGCAGAAGTTACCAATTTAAATATCTATGAGATCCGTGAGATCTGTGTGACCCCTCCGCTTATTGGAATTTTTGTAGTTTCAACTATATCCATGCGTGGGGTCATCAAGCTTGCCATAGTCATAATCCTCAATAACATTCAAAAATTTCAATTATATATAACTTTTTCGTGATAAAACTTGCATCTTTTACAACTTTTTAGTAATTTTGCGGCATGAAAGAAATAAAAAGAAAAGAAGAAGTAGAACGATTTCTAAAACAGTTCTTGCCGAAATTGGATATTTGGGGTATCATTTACATAGATAGAGAGAAAAATGATGCCGCATTGAAAGCAATGGGTATTACTCCTATTGCACGTGAAACCGTCATTAGGAGTATTGAAACAGATGACTACGTTGAAACAATAACTGACATTGTCTCATGGGGTGATATGTGGGTGTTCGGAAAGGATGCTTTTGAAAGGGAAATATACATCAAAATAACCCTTGGCCAGCCCAACAATAAAACTATCTGTATCTCGTTTCACGAGTCAGAACATGAAATAAACTATGCGTTCAAAAATATAGAAGGAGGTAAATGATGGAACAATATGTAGACATGAAGAGTCCATTTACTGGTGGACGTGTCAAAGAGATCTTTACGATAGAAGTACAGGAATTCCGCAAAGAGAACTATACTGTTCATGCACGGTACTACGTGTGTGAGGATACTGGAGAAAAGTTCACAACAACAGAACAGGATGAGCTGTTGTTCAACGAACTATATGGACAGTATCGAGTTCGTCATGGGATACCATTCCCAGAAGAGATTAAAACAACAAGGGAAAAGTACGGCTTAAGCCTTGCAGCCATCAGCAGGATCTTGGGTTTTGGCATCAACCAATATGCGAACTACGAGAACGGCCAGGTTCCCTCAGAGTCGAATGGCAAAATGATTCTTGCGGCAAGAAATAAAAATTTCATAATCAGTCTTTTAGATTCTTCCCGTGAGCAGTTTTCTGAAACTGAATACAGGAAAATAAGGAATTCCATTCTTTCCGCTCCAGAAGAGAGTGTATCTGATAAGCTCACAGCCTTGTTTTACTCTGACACACAATGTTCTGTGTATAATGGTTTCGGTTCGCTTAATACCAATAAAGTTGCCAACATGGTCAAATTTTTCATTTGCAAAGAAGGCAGCGTATTCCCCACAAAGTTGAACAAAGAAATGTTTTATGCCGACTTTGCACATTATCGTAAACATGGACGTTCCATCAGTGGGTTACGCTATAAAGCAATTAAATATGGTCCGGTTCCATACCACTATGACACCATCTATGACAACATAGATGGTGTAGAGAAGAACATTGTGATAAGCCACAATTCAGAAAGCACATGTTTGGCTTGTGATGATTATGATCCAAAAGCGTTTTCTGCAGACGAACTTTCTACTATGGAGTATGTTTTTGCTGTTACGCAGGGACTAACAACAGTACAGATAGTTGATAAAAGTCATAAGGAGCCTGCGTGGACTAACTATAAATCTCAGGACGGTTTTATTCCGTACTCGGAAGCTTTCAGTTTGATTCTCTTATAAGAAGCTACAGGCTTGATGACCCCACGCACGGAATGTGATTTTTGAGATTTTTGACGCTGCAAATATACAACACCTTTTTGAGATTTTCCCCAATTTTATTCAAATATCTGTGAGATCCGTGAGATCTGTGTGACCCCTCAAATATGACATTGGTTAGTTTAATTTGCCACAAGCACTGCTCCAGATGACTTCAGTTTCAGTGCAATTGCATCTTCTATAAGTCTTTGATAATACATAAATCTCGAATTTTGCGGCAAAGATACAAAAATTCCCAAGATTTTCAATGAAAAATTCCCAAGATTTTCAATTGCGACTCTGTTTTTGTGCATAAAAATCTCTATGTCACACAGAAATCACGGAAATCACAGAAATATTAATTCACGATGCGTTGTATGGATGCGAGAATGTTGTCAGTGTTGAAGTTTACAACATCATAACTGTTCCAAAAACGATTAACTCTTGAATTATAGTACTTTGTTAATGGCACATTTTTTAGCACCAATTATGGCACAAAAGTACGTATTCTTTATGGGATTCCTGGGCACAAGGTACTCCGCAAGGTATCAGTCACGCAAGCCGATGACCAAAGCATCACCTTTATCCAGATGGTAGATGGCAGTAAGCATTCGTAGAAATACACGTTGTAACAGTTGTGGTTTTGTTGTACCTTTGCCCCCGCAATAGTGCACACAACTACAACTATTATTGTATCATGACAAAAGAAGAGTTTGAAGTATTACAGTTGGACTTGCAGCAGAGTGGCAAGTCTGTCAAGGAATACCTGCATGATGCAGGTGTCAATTATTCCACCTACAACTATTGGCGCAAGAAGATGACCGAGAAAGAATCATCTAAACCAGAACTTGCTCCCATCAGCTTTACCCAGCCTTCAGATCCTGTATTTGCCGGTGGTGTACCCTCTGGTGCGACTCTGTTGTTCCCCAATGGTCTCCGTGCCCACTTTGGCAGCGGCACAGAGGATGTGCTGCGTGAGTTGTTGGACAAAAGCCTAGTGAGCCATGTTCTGCCTTAACGACACGATGCGCTACTGGCTGTGCCCCGGGAGGACTGACATGCGTAAGGGTATCAGTTCTCTCTGCGGTGTGGTGCATGAGAAGATGAGGAGTGACGTGCGCAATGGTGATGTTTTCATCTTCATCGGGCAGAGCCGCAAGCTGATGAAGCTGCTGCATGCCGAGGACGGTGGTATGGTGATGTATGTGAAACGACTGGAGGCAGGTCGCTTCAAACTGCCTGAATATGACGAGAACACACAGAGCTACCAGATGGAGTGGCGAGATCTCGTAGTAATGGTGGAAGGCATACAGGAGTCTCCGGACCAGCGGCTCAAGCGTCTTCGAGCACAAAGAAGGGAGTATGTGGTATAGACAGAGTCCTATTATACATATATTACTGATTATTAGTTATTTATAGCATAAAACATTCTTTATTCCGGAGATTTTTTCGTACCTTTGCACTATATTTAAAAGGTACGGACAATGGAAGAAAGAGATATGCTCATGAAGACGATAGAGTCGCTCAACGCCTCTATCCAGACATTGTCCGAAAACCATAAGAAGGAAGTAGAATCCCTCAACGCACGCATCAAGGAACTGACGGCTCAGGTTGCATGGCTGAACCGCCAGCTCTTCGGGCGCAAGTCTGAGAAGCTACCCATCATCGATCCCAATTATCCCGACCTCTTTGCCGGCATGCTGCCGGAGAATGCTCAGCAGATATCCGAAGCCCATGACGAGGCAGTGGAGAAGATAGTCAAGACCAAGGAAGAACGCAGGCAGGAGAAGAAAAACCGTATCATGATGGAAGACCTGCCAGTCCTGGAACAGGTAATCCTTACCCCAGACAATCTTGACGAGACGCTATACAAGAAGATCGGCCAGGAGGTGACACGTATCGTGGAACACAAGCCCGGCCAGCTGTATATCAAGGAGATCATCCGCGAGAAGTGGGGACTGAAGGACAACACCTCCACGGCTCCAAAGGGCATGAGCGGTGTGCTGATTGCCCCCATGCCCCTGCTGCCTATCTACAAGGGTATAGCTGGAGCTAGCTTGCTGGCAGAGATCCTGCTCCAGAAGTATGAGTACCATATGCCGTACTATCGCCAGATCAAGCAGTACAGCCACCTTGGCATGAAGGGCTTGACTGAAAGTACCGTGGACGGCTGGTTCAAGCAGACGATGGAGCTGCTCAAGCCTCTATACGAAGTACTCAAGTCAGAGGTCATGAAAGCTGACTACGTTCAGGCAGATGAGACTACCACACCTGTCATCAACAAGGAGACCCACAAGGCAGCAAAGGAATACCTCTGGATGGTAAGGGCAGTAATGGAAAGACTAGTGTTTTTCTATTATGACCAGGGCTCCAGGGCAGGAGCGGTGATAGAGTCACTGGCAAACAGATATAACTTTAAGGGCTATCTACAATGTGACGGTTTTGTAGGCTATGAGACGGCTTTCAAGACCAACCCAGACGTGCTTCTGGTCAATTGCATGGTACATATCCGCCGCCATTATGAGCAGGCGCTGGATGAGAATCGCCCAATGGCTGAGCATGGTCTGAATGAAATACAGCACCTCTATAAGATAGAGCACATGTGTGATGATGCCAACCTCTCTTTTGAGGAGCGTAGGGCCAAACGTCAGGAACTCGCTCGTCCCATCATGGAGGCGATGAAACTGTGGATGGAAACGGAAGGTGTGAAGTACAGCGAGAGCTCACTGATAGGCAAGGCCATCACCTATGCCTACACCCGATGGGACAACATGATGCGGTATCTGGAAGACGGAAGGCTGCTGCTTGACAACAATCTTGCGGAGAATGAGATACGTCCCGTCACGCTGGGCCGTAAGAACTATCTTTTCTGCGGGAACCATGAGGCAGCGCAGAACATGGCAGTCGTCTGTTCACTCCTGGCAACATGCAGGAATCACGATGTCAATCCGAGGGACTATCTGAATGATGTCATCAGCCAGATGCCATATCATACAAAAGCATCTTATGATGAACTCCTGCAACTGTTACCACATAAGTGGAAACTTACACATCCAGAATCTGTCATGACTAAAACTATATGATATAGGTACAACATATAGGTACTACAAAATACAATAGCAGCTACAGCCGAATGTGATTGTAGCTGCTATTGATATAGAATAGTTACTAAACCTGTAGTTGGTCAAATGCTTACAGATGGCAAGCCTGTGGAATCCAAGATCTCCAAAGACATCATTATCGAAATCTACCATGTCGTGGGCCACTTCCGCCTCGACTAGCCACCCATACAAACGCGACATCCCCGACTCAGTCCACGAAGAGACCGAATCGGGGGATGCTCATATGCTGCTACTGTGTGAAGCCCACCTTTGCCGCAAATATGGGGAGGGTGGGTAGGAAAAATGTGTCAGGACAAACAGCTATTCTAAAGGTGTGCAGAATTCGTCAAGGTTGCGAGTTGGTGTATAGTCTTCATACTTGGCAACGGGGAATTTTCCTTCATTAATGACAATTGCATCGTGCATGAACTTGTTGCAGTCATTAACAGTAAAGATACTCCTGCGGACAGCTATAGTTAAGATGTCCATCACTCCGATATGCTCAATAGAAAACTCGTCACAATAATCGGCAACATCGCGGAAATTGCTACTAGCAATAACGTCTTTCTCGTATCGGGCTATTGCCAGACAAGCACGCTCACCTGCACCAAGTTGTGGAGACTCCTTCTTTAAGCGGTAGAATTCCAACTTGATGTTGTTATTATTCCAGGGGAACTCCATTTTCTGGATTTTGTGTTTTGCTATCCAGTTGTCAAGTTCCTGTTTGCGGTTTTCAAAAAGCGGATGGTGAATAGATTCGCGGTAAACATCTGCAACAATGAAGAGGTGGTGAGGGCTGAGAATCTTCGGCAAAATATCAATCTTCGCTGTTGACATAAAATGTGAGATGACATCGGAGTCAAGCAGAATGATTTTACTCTTAACCATATTACTTTACCACTTTGTTTAGTCCCATGTCATTGATGAGTGCCACGTATTTAGACCGTGAAATCAGCCCCTTGTCAAAAAGGCTACGTGCCTTGATATTGTAGTCTCCACATATTTCCGTGTTTTTTGTCGGTTCATAAAGACTGGTATTATAGCCGTATTCAGCAGCAGAGCGCTTGACGTTCTCATTGTATTTACATAAGTAGTTCTCGCTTATCCATCCAATTTCTTTCAGGCGTAGTAGGAGGGTCGTTCGAGAACAACGGAAGTGCTGTTCTAGTTTAAGAATAGTTCCCAAAGAAATACGGTCCTTGCGTTGTTCTTCTACAGGGGCAAGCATCTTCAGTCCAGCTTCAGGCAAGAGCAGAAACGATGCAAAAATATTCGCACAGCGTTCCTCTCGTTCAGCAGTACTAACATATCCTGAGTCGTCTACCGATTTGGTGAAGTTCTGCTGATAAAGTAGATGATAGAACTCGTGGCATGCCGTAAAACGCTGCTTGCAGTAGATGTCATTCGTATTTATAAGCATGAAGCTGTGAGCCTGCTGATCACCTTCAAGCCGGATTTTGATGGCCATTCCAGAGATGTCATCATCCAGAGGACGGAAAGAACATATTATGCCTGTTGTACGGAGTGCTTTATGGATACTGACAGGTTCAAACAAACTGATTTGTAACTGACCTATGCGAAACTGGTTGGCCAGGTTTTCAAGTATAAGTTTATTCATGGCGGCGTTCTATCTCACACATGTCAAGGTAGTTCTTTACAAGTCTCTGGAAGGAAGCAATCTGTCCTAAGTTTTTCACTTCTCCGTTTTTACGGAAAGCAAAAGCCATGTCAGCCTGCAACTGTGGTTTATTACAGGTGAGGATGTCGTATTCTTCCACGCCATACACGTCGGCCAGTTTCTCAAGTGAATCCTGAGAAACAACAGTATCGCCACTCTCGTAATGATTATAAGCTGGCTGAC
>Ga0265298_10002802_pt1 | contig 23740 bp, 38 predicted proteins | sample AusTroGonzalo_MG_3_FD_193486 | JGI IMG/M metagenome (GOLD analysis project Ga0265298, IMG submission 193486) | Bovine rumen microbial communities from tropical cattle in Woodstock, Queensland, Australia - Gonzalo_01 | ecosystem: Host-associated > Mammals > Digestive system > Stomach > Rumen ...
TAATCTTTTAAACTAAAATGCTATATTCCATCATATTCAATTAGATGACTTAATTTATTATTTTCAAAAATAGCAAAATCAAAAAAATAATACCTGCCACTTTCTCCTTTTAAATCATTAAAAAAAATACTATTTTTTAAAACTTATATTATTCTCTATTAATATTTTTTCAATTTTTTGTTCTCCTTTAGATATTAAACATCCACAAGACTGTACTTTATTTGATTTTAAATCTGATGTGGCTACAATATGATTATTTCCACAATCGCATTGGCAAAACCAATAAATAACTTTGCTTTTTCTAATTCTATTTTCTACTTCTTCTTTTGTTGCTTCTCTCAATACTGTTAATAATCCAAATTTTTGTCCTGTTAAATCTACTTTAATTTTTTCAGTTCCTTTCTAAGTATTTTTAATTCTATTTTCATACTCCAAGCAACCACATGACCTTGTATTCCCACTATTTAATCTTTTAGTATTAACATAATGAATATTTCCACAGTCACATTGACATTTCCAATAGCGTCCTTCATTGTCTCCTTCCTCTCTTTTTTTTCTTGAAAATTCTTCTGAATATTCAATTACTACTAAACGACCAAATCTCTATCCAGTTAAATCCTTCATTCTATTAAATTTTTCTTTAGCTAAAATTTCTAAATTAGGATACTAAATAAACATCTTCTAAGCAATAGAAGCACGAAAAAACTTATAACCCATTTTACGACCCCAATCTTGATATGATAGAGATGATAAAATCATTTCTTTTAATTCTTCTTCGCTAAACTACTCCCACTTTGCTTTCATCTTATTCTCCTCCCTCCCCTTCCTGTTCAGGTTCACTTTGTGCCGCGGTATCGGGCGCCGGCACAACATCTTCTATAAAACTAGGTTCATAGACTAAATGCATATATGTTAAAGGTATATTATCATTATTATATTTAAAAAGATGAGTTTTATTTAAAGCTTTACCCCATTCAATAGCTTCATCTTCTGAATCAAACTCCTCATGGAGAATAATATTAGAATTACCATAATCTACAACCCATTTATTACTATTCAATATTATCGCCTACTTTAAGTTTCTGAACCCAGACGTAACCCATTACTCCGAAATCTTTTGGGTTATGCTCATAACTCTTATCCAATTCATTAAGTCTGCTACAAAGACCCACTTCAGAAACGCAATTAGTATGTAAAAGAGTATTAGCTAATCTATATGCATCTTTACTTGTCTTACAAGTTTGAACAGGCACACCTACACAATACACAATATACATATTTTCCTCCTTTTATAATATAATTATAACATATTTTTATTTAAAATTCAAATATTTTGCCCTTATCTCGAAAGATAAGGGCAAACCTTATTGATTAATAAGTTCCTCAAAAAGTCCACTCTGCTTCATAAATTCTTTAAACTTCTCATTTAACATACTACAAAATCTCTGACAATCAGCAATATCTTTAAACAAAGGATAGCAATATCCTCTCTTGCCGCCGAGCGTAGCATGATAATTCTTTACACACCAAAGCAGATAGTCTGGATAAGGTAAACCAACAAGTCTTGCATCAAGCACATGATAAGAAGAGCTATAACTAAAATCAGGTCTACCTTTAAATATTTCATTATCATCAAAGCCTGCAAGATAATAGTCATCAGTCATATTCTTTACAGGATGAAAGAATCTCATTAAATCAAAATTAGTCATATAGTCTCCTTTCTTATGCTATAGTAACTAAATCTTTCTGAATCGCCGCCATATCCGCCCATTCATCATTTGAGAGTTTACAATACTCACAAAATGCCACTAAAGGGTTATCTGCCGCGGCAACATAGAGTGCGAAATCTAAAGAACCTTTAGGCTGAATATCTTTGCGCTCTAAGATTTCTTCAATTTCATTCGCTACTACAGTAGTTGGCTTCCACCCCGGAACAAGATATCGTGATACTGTGCTAGGACTACAACCAATTTGTCTTGCAACCTGTGCCTTTACGCCACATTCATAGTATAGCCTATTCATTTCCTCAATTAACTCTGGAGTTGCTACGAAACGACCAGCCATAATATCAACTTCCTTTCTTATTTTCTAATAATATTATATCATAAATTTTAAAAAAATACAATCATTTTCTTATAATGTGCCGCCGTATCATCAGCTTTGCTCTGCCAACTGTCCAAAAAATTGGACAGCCGGCACAAATAAAACAAAAGACCGCCCATGTGGTCTTATGCTTCTGCCGTATATGGTTTATACTTATTAATATCAATTAATGGTTGATTAGCTATAGTTGGACTAGCAAACCAATTCGTCCATCGACTATTTAAATAATACTTATGTACCTTAATCATTGAATTATAATTATAAATATCTTTAATAATCTCAGGAGTTAGCCCATCAATTGATGCTCCAATCTCAATTGTTTGTCTCCAATTGCTAAATTTTTTTTCTTTACGAGAATTACCAGTTCTAGCTTGAAAAATAATAGTTGCTTCACAAAACATTATTATTGCAACAAAACAAAGAAAAGCAATACAAACCAATTGAATTAAATGTGGAACTCTTTTCTTAGTTGCAATTTCAATAGAACAGCAAATCATTAAAGTTCCTAAAGGAATAAATAAAGAAAGAACTGTACAAAGAACAATTAGCATTTAATCACTACTTTCTAGTTCAATAATTTCTTGTTCTGCCGCAGCCCTATCACAGAACCAACCAATCCAGATATTATCTCTATGTTTCTTTGCAAATTTTACTTGTGCATTGTATTTATATACCATATCTGCACAGTGACCATCATAGTTATCATTCTTTATTGCGGTCTGTATGGCGCTATAACGCTCTTGAAAAGTAGTTTTATTAAAATCATAAAGAAAGAAATTATAAAATAAAAGAATTAAGCAAGCAATCATGTCTATAATCAATAAAGACATAAGACTAACATCCCACGCAGTTTCTACTGACCAAGAAAAATTTTCTTTAATTCTTTTTCTAAAAGTTATAAATAAAATAGTAAGAATAATCAAAGTAAAAGTTAAAAGCATTTAATCACTCCTATCAAAAATCTAATAATTCTTAATCCAACGGTTCCTAAAATCAGTCCAAATGCAACATAAACCACCTTTCTCCCTCCTCTAAATTACCATGGAGATGGGGAGCTCTGCCCTCCCGTCCGCGAAAAACTTAATATAATCCTCTACAAGTTTAGTTACGTCATTTATATCTTTCTTCACCCTGCGCCGGCGCAACAAGCTCAAGAGTTATGTCAGCTAAATACTTTTTAAGCTTAGCAATTCTTAAAAAGAACTATTCCGATTTATATAGACTTAATATGTATATTGGAACAATTAAAGCAAAACAATATTAAGTATGATATATATAAAAAATCAAGCTGCATTTATTTTAATTGCTACGTAAGGTTGTGCCGCCTCCCACTTGCAAATTATACCGTATTTCCCACGTCGAAACTAATTACATCCCCAATATGGATTATTAATACTTAACAATCCATTTCTTTATCATCTGGTTCTTATGCTTATCCCAATCATACTGCGGCACAACAGTTCCATAGGTTTTCTTAGCAAATTCTGCCGCCTTAGTATAAGTATTAAATTCTCTTATGAAGTTCATAAGCCTTCCTCCTTAATAAGAATAATAAAATTCAAGTTCCATATGGTCAAAATCAAATTTATCTGGTTCATCAATAATTTCAGGTTCAACATCAAATTCACAAATATCTGCTAAAGTTTCAAAAGTAATTTTCTTTCTAAGAAAAAGATATAAACTATGAATTTGTAGTGCCGCGGCATTTACATTACGAATATAACCACCAACATCCCAAATAGAATCAAATTCAAATTCGTCTTCCGACCTGTCTATTTCATTAATTCCTTGTAAAAAGTCTATTACTTCTGCATCCATCTCTGCTGCCATACGACTTGCCATTTCCCAAACAACATCTAAATGTGTATTTAAATCTAAAGTGATTCCATATTCTCCATCATATTCCAAATTCTTTGCATAGTCTTTGAAATAAAGTGCAGACTCTTGAAGTCTCTTAGATAAAGAATAATTCTTACGGAAATAAAATATTTCACATTCTACAAATTGATTAGTATCCCTTTCAAGAATCTTTAAAACCAATCCACAGTCAAGACCCATTTAACCTTCCTCCTTTCCATAGCCAACCTCATCTAAATAATCATCTTTTGCTCCTGCTTTAAGCAATGAATAAAAAACTATTATATCAACCAAAGCACCACCAATAATTACTCCTATCATTTAATCACCCCTTATGCTGCAAAGAACTCATAGTAATCTCTACTATATCCTGCATAGTCAAATATCATAGCTTTACCTTTCATATTAAAACCATAATTACCTTTATGCATATCATCTAAATCACTAATTTCATTATAAATTTCAATTGCCTTTATAATACCATAGTGCATTATAATATTATAAGCAAAATCAGAATCATCAATATCACTATTAATATCCATAAGATAGTCTATTTCGTGCATGATAAAGTCATCAAGTGCTTCACCATAACTAGCATAATTTACAGCACATTCATTTTCACAGGAAAAAACTCTCTCCTGCACATATATGGGAATACCTTTATATTCCCCAATAAAATAATTTTTAGCCATAAGTTCTTTTACATCAGAGGAATAATTCTCATAAATAGCGAGTTCTTCATCGCAAATATCAGAAATAGCTCTACCTACTGCTCTTACTCCCTTGAAATTATCATTATCTTCTGCAAAACTTAAATCTTCATTATCATCAAAATATTCTTCTTCATAAATTCCAGTTATAGGAATCTTGATTACCCAGTCTATATGCTTATTGTCAGGACAGATACAAAGCTTAGTCATACCATAAGAAATGCTATATCCTTCTATGTCTTCAATAGCAAAAGGTATTGTTCCTACAGTAGAAAGCAAAGGCACATCTCCATAGTCCAAATCTCTACAAACTACTGCTTCATTAATATAAAGTCCAGTAGCTTCACTTCCAAGAATTTCTGCGACAATAGACATAATTTCTTCTTTATTAAAATTCATAGGCAAAACCTCTTTCTTTTATTTTCTATATATATTATATCATATTTTTTTTAAAAATACAAATAATTTTTTATTGAGAGTAAAACCTATATTGTGCCGCCATATCATCAAAATAGTTAATCTGCCTTGTTCTGCCAACTGTCCAATTTTTTGGACAGTCGGCGAAGACAAAATTAAAAGCGCCCGTTAAGGACGCTTTTTTATATGTATTACTTCCAAGTGAACTGAATCTGAGACAGAGTTTCTATCATTGCTTCATAAGGTGTGGTTTCAATAAAAGTTTTTAGATTCTGCATAGGACCAGCACCATAACCGCTAAGATAACTTACATTATCATTAGAGGGAGCTATTACTGTTCCATTTCTGCAAGCAACGTTCCATGAAATTACCCGAGGAAATTCCAGACCAGCATCATTAAACTTCTTTTCCCACTTAGAAACGATAGAGTCACACTGAGAAGAGGTAATAAAGTTATCCATCTCGCCATCGGAAATAACCAGCATAGCACGGGGTGAATCTCCCGTTTCTTTTGCAACATTGAAAATGGCTCTAAAGCTAGAATCCATATTAGTGTTATATGCAACCTGACTACCAAGTATTTCCTTAAAGCAACGCTCTACATCCCATTCATCTTCAAGCTGAATAAAATGAGAGTCTCCAGCGAAACTTAAATAAAGATTATGATAACTTCCTTGATTTCTCTGGGCAAAATACGTAGCTAATCCCACACTTGCTGCAAGAGGCTCGTAATTACAGCAGGACATACTTCCGCTGATATCGGCGCAACATACAACTTCATACTCTTCATCTACATAGTTAGGCAAAGCATTCCACTGAGCAAGGTCAACCACATCAAGAATCTTACGACCATCATTAGCCTTTGAAGCGCTATTATTCCAGCCATAATCTCCCCAATAATGAACTCCGCCACTAGTCAAAAACTTCTTACAAATCTCACTAGGAGAAATTGTTCCAGCATTGACCTTTGCAGTGCCGTTCTTCAGCTTTTCTCTATAAGCTTCGAAAGCCATAGGAACGTGCTTACTAAATGCCTTAATATAACGACTCATAGCCTTAGAAGGCACAGCTTCAAAATCAATGACTTCCCAATGATTTGCGCTCATATCAACCTCAGTAACCTTTAAATAAGCACGAAGCTTAGATAAGGTCTTTCTATAAGTCTTATAAGACAAATCTGCCTTTGAGCAAAAAACTCTTGCAATTCTACGAGTTTCAGCACTAGAGGTATTAATAGAAGGAAGCCACTTTGCAAGTAAAGAAATAGGCTTATTTTCCTTCATATTTTTTACATCTTCAACTAACTGTGCAACAATAAATGCCCACATTGAATCTTCGACAGGAGTTCCTTCTAATGAGAAAAGGTCATCCCATCTGCCGCAATTAACTATGGTCTTAAAGTTGCGCTTAACCTTCTCAGGCTCAAGATTTGCAAGTTCTCTATAAAGCGCACGAGCAATCTTACGTTCACCTATGCCGCCGTCCCTAATCGAGCGAGTGTACAGGATTAGATTAGCTGCATACTCGGGGTTTTCCTTATAAGCAGCACGCCACTTAGAAATTACTTCATTAATAGGCTGATTTCTCATACCGCCGATAGTAGCAAAAAGGTCAAGCAGCTTTCCGTCGCCAGTTGACTTAAATACTACACCCAAATTTTCTGACAAAGTTTGATTTGCCATTCTCTTCATTCCATTTGCAAAACTCATTTTAGTTTCCTCCTTCAAGATAATATGTATTTATTTGATGAATTATCTTTCTCTAAGCGATGTATATACTTATAAATTTCTTGCCAATTATCAGCATAGCAAAAACCATTTTCATAAAGATTTCTAATTAAATCTGCTCGGTCTTGCCGCCATTCGTTCCACGGATATTTATAACAAATACCAAAATATTCTCTATCTCCAACAAAATTCTGTAGGCAATCATCAACTAATACGTCGGCACGAATAATTTGCTTTATATTCGTATTAATCGTATATTTCTTTATGTAATTCTTTGGAAAGAAATCTAAATTTCTTTCAAGGTGCTTAATTTTCTTATGAAGATTAGAAGGTAAGGAACTTGTTACAAAGTAAATTTCATGACCTTCATCATAAAGTTTATGAAGATATTCTACCGCTTCAGGGATTACCTTAACTTTCTTCCACATTAGGGAATCGGTAAATGCTGCCGAACCTATCCACTTATACTGTGCCGGCAGAGCATTTTCAATATAATAATCATGAATATCTTCCATTTTAAGACTTGCTGGAACTCGTTCATTAATATAATCAATAACAGCCGCAGTTGTTGCAACTACAACATTATCTAAATCTACCCCTATTCTCATTATCTAACTCCTTTCAAGACGACTTAAACGCTTCAATTCCCTAAATTGATGTTTTAATTTGCTGAAATCGTCTTTATTAATTTTCTATAATTATTATAACAAAATTTTAAAATAAAATCAAATATTTTACTTTAAAATCTTTATCCGCCAACTGTCCAAAAATTTGGACTCGCGGCGAAAGGTTAAATTAAAACGCCCAGCTTCTGACTCGAACAGAAACGCCGCTATCAACGACTACTCGTAGTTTTCAAGACTACTCCCTTGCCAATTAGGGTTAGCTGGGCAAATATCAAGACACTCTTTTTCCTTGTGCTCTTCCATTGAGCTATAATTCTAAAAGAATTAATAAGATTTAAACTTATTAATTCTGAATGAATCAATAAGATTTGAACTTATAACAGTAAGGTTGGAATTAGCTGAAAGTGTCTTTAAAAAGCACCATGTCGGTTACGCTCCGACGTCCGCTGGGTGGAAGCCAACAGTTCTACTATTAAACTAATGGTGCATAAAGGGACGCCTACGAGTCGCACGTAGCATCGTGGAGCCACAATCCACGGGTTTAACTGCTAGCCTATCGCCCCATAGCACTATTTATACTCTAGTGCCGAGAGTTGGAGTCTTTTTTGGTAAAGACCTAGGATGGATGTGCGCCATCGAATAACTGGGTTGCAGCCAGTCGCCTTAGTCTACTTGGCTACTAGGTCAAAACAAGACACACTTATAAACGGCGTGCTAGCAATTACACTATCTCCCCATAATATGGCGGAGAGAACAGGATTCCAACCTATACCACCGGCTCCGAAACGCAAAAGAAAATAGTTGCTGATGTGTCTTTAGTGCCCATGAAATGATTCGAACATTCCCTGTACTGGTCCTAAGCCAGTCGCCTCCTGCCGCTGGGCTACATGGGCAAATTAAGTAGTTTGATTATGTACATGGTCAAACTACAAAACACCATTTACGGAATATTCATGACTACCCTCACAACTCCGCAATTAAAGAACTCATTGAAGTACTTGCCGAAGACGAGTGACTACCAAGCTCCGTTATACTTCTAGTCGAAGACGTCCGACTCGAACGGCTCTTCCGAGTCCCAAGCTCGGAGTGCTACCTTTACACCACGTCCTCGTTAATAGAGCATTAAGCTCTATTATATTAATTTTCCGTCCCAAATTGAATAATCATATTCCCATTTATAACCACAAGCTGTTATTCTATTTTCTTGATGCTTGCACACTCTTGAGATATTTCTACTTTCACAATTCATTGCCATAGCAGCTTGAATTAAGGTAGGATAACGTTTTATTTCATTTCCATTTAAATCATATTGAATAATTCCAAATTTTAATTGAAATCCTTTCTTTTTTGTTAAATCTTCTGGCTACTAATCTCCAGTAATCCACTGATAGCCACCTGCCTATTGTTGTTTACCATTTAATACTCGTCCTATCAGGTCGCTGTCTATCTTTAATTCTCTTTCTATTTCATTCTAAGTTTTCCATTCTTTTATAAAATTACCCCATAAATCATACTATTTAATTTTTTTATTTATATTATTTGCTGGAACATTTCCACTTTCTTCAGCAATTTTTCTTGCTTTTATTCCACCTCTTCTATTACTTTCTTGAACAGAATAATTAGAATATTCATGTAAATAATTCTAAATAGTTGTATGTCCAATTTTACCTTCAAATTTTTTAAGAATATCGCTTACACATAAACCCTAATCCCATAAATCATAAATTTCTTGCGGGTTTACTTTTATAGGCTCTGAGCCACCTGGTGTCATATTATATCCTTTTTCTTTATTAAAGGAATCATAATAAGAAATCCAATAAATTTCTCGTTCATTTAATTGTTCCTATGAGCATTCTTCTATTACTTCAAAAGTAAAATTTTCAATACCATACTTCCGCATAGCATTATAAAGTAAAGTGTTCCTTCTATTTTCTTTCGCTTCAGCTTTATGCTAACTCCATCGCTATTTTATACGAACACTTTGTCCAATATAGATTTTTCCATTAATCTAATTTGTAATTTTATAAATTCCTATCATAAACCCACGCTCCCATATTATCTTAAGTTTTCGCTCCATAATAAAATAACTATAGGAGAAGAGTGGAGCGTTACTCTTATCAAAACAGGAGCTACCTGTTTCTATCTCCTAAGTTAACTACACCCGACTGGATTCGAACCAGCCCTGTAGCGATTTTAAGTCGCTTGTCTCCTGCCTCTGGACTACGGGTGCATAAATATTAAATTACCTTAGTTCTACTAGACAGTTAAGTTTAGACGGCTCGAACGTCTCAAAAATTCATAAACAAATTTTCTTTATCCAATTAATTTTGCTGTAACTGCCTAAATCACCCCAACCGGCGATGCTCCGGTCTTTGCAGATTGAAAATCTGCTGTCCTTACTAACCATAGACGATGGGGCGAATGGCTGGGTAGGTGGGACTTAAACCCACGACCTGCTGGTTAACAGCCAGCTGCTACTATCGACTGAGCTACTACCCATCAAATCGGTACTAACCAAGTACCTTATGCTATAGCCGCTGTGAATGGAGTTTAAAACCACCTTCGTAAAGGTTGATGGTTCCCATTACTGGTTCTCGCAAAAGAAAGCTTTAAAACTAAAGCCCTCTCCTATAGCTTCCCAAATGGACCGTCAGGGCTTTGCTCCCTGCACCTCTAGCTTGCAAAGCTAGCGTTCTACTTAATGAACTAACAGCCCATATACCCCATTGAGGTGCCGCCCCTCAAACCTTTAGTTTGTAAGACTAATGCTCTACTGCTGAGCTAATGGGGTAAATCAAGACGTTTTCTAATAATGTTAATGGATGGCAACACAATTAAAATCAGTTGCTGATAACGTCTTTAATGGAAGCAGATGGAGTTGCACCACCCGAGGCATATGCCATCTGATTTACAGTCAGACCCGCTTCTTCTTACGGTATATACTTCCAAATCGTTTCAAGACACAACTGTTTAATACCTATTAAAAACAAATAAGCTTATAAAATTGCTGTATGTGTCTTAAAAATTATTCAATTAATTCCCACCAAAAGCCATAAGCTTTTCTATGATGATTTAAACCACTAGAAATATTTTTTCTAGCTGTTTCGACAGGTTTTTCTGGAAAAGATAGTTTTGCTGCATCAGAAATACTATCAAAAATAATTTCTTCTTTTGTAATGGGGTCAATTCTTTTAATTGGTTTTGATGATATTTTCTTATTTGAAAGAATTTCCACTCCCATTTCTCTACAGGCTTTTCTTACTGTGTCTAAACTACAATTAAAAAAATCACTGACCTGTTTAACATTTTTTAATTCTAGATATTTATCAGCTAATTCTTTATAATCATATAACTATTTACATCCTGCTTTCAAAGTCTCATTATAACCTTTACTATCTTGAAAATTTATATATGAATGATATTTTTTTATATAATTCATAATCTTTTCATTTTTATTTTCCTCATTAGCTATCTCCAAACCCTCAATTTTAAAATTATTATAACCATATTCTTTAAAAGCATTAAATAATGCTCGTCCAGTTTTATCTCTTTGTGAATCTTTAAATAAGTTATATAAAGCTTTTTCTAAGGATAAACTAGTGCTCCCAATATAAATATTATCGTTTATATCATTTATAATTTTATAAATGATAACTTCTCCTTTACTAATATTTAAAAATTGTTCTTCATTAATAATCTAACTTTTATTAAGTATAATTGAAGGATATTTTTTTATACAATCACTACAATAAGTAGCACCTTTGCTTATTTTCTTACCACAATTTTTACAGTAATAAATTGAAATTACTTTTTTTCTAATTGGATAATCTATATTCTCATTAAACCAAGTCTTTCCAACGTTAATGTTAGATATAGTAGTCTAATCTACATTAAATTTTTCAGCTATCTAATACTAAGGCATAGAAGTATTAAATAATAAATCGTAAATTTCTTCAATTTCTTCTAAAGTTAATTTTTGAGGTATAGGGCTAGAACTTCCTCCATCTGTCTAATTATATCCAATACTATTAGAATTATAGTAATTTATCCATTCAATTTCTTTTTCATTTAGCTCATCAATTGAACATTCTTCAAGAACTTCAAAAGAAAAATTCTCAATACCATAATTACGTATATCCTAATACAATGGGTAATTATAACTTTTATCATTAGAATTAAAAGCAGTTGCTTTATGATTCTTCCATCTTTCTGCTATATTACGACTTTGTCCTATGTAAGATAATCCATTAATCTAGTTTGTTATTTTATAAATACCTACCACATAAATTCCTCCTATGAACTTAATTTAAATATTCTCCTAATTAATAAGAATATAGGGAAGATGTAGGAGTCATCTTATCACAAAGTTAATTACTCTTTGCTATCCCTAATTCTAATTTCGGTGGAAGGATTCGAACCTTCGCCCACTTAAGGGAACAGAGGGTTAGAGCCTCCTGCCTTCCCACTTGGCTACACCGAAATATGTATGAGTTAGCTATGAACAAAATTATCATATTTAATCATTTAAAATGAACTAACTGATTTTCTATTAATATTATATCAAAAATTTTTTAAATTTTCAAATATTTTAAAGTCTAATTTTCTAAGGAGCGAGCCGTTTCAATCTCGCGCTACTTCTATGGATTTCACAACCTTTATTCTGGAGTTGGCTCTCCAAGTGTTCCACGGACGAAGTTCCTATTGTCTTAGTATCTTTTAATCCTTGATTATCCTTAGAAATTAGGTTTAAGTCCGCCACCGGGGTAATGCTCCCCGCACCCATCGGTTAAAAGCCGATTGCTCTACTTCTGAGCTAGTGGCGGTCGACGGCTCATGCGGGTTATGCTCCCACGACACCGCTGTGACAGAGCGGCATTTTACTATTAAACTAATGAGCCAAAGCTGCCCTTGCCAGATTTGCACTGACGGTGGTAAGGTCAAAGCTTACTGTCTTAACTACTTGACTAAAGGGCAATAATTTTAAATGTATTTCTCAACTTCACTAATAATATTATATCAAAAATTTTTTAAATTTTCAAATATTTTATTTCTTAGTTCCATTGTAAAGCTCCCACCCCGCCATGCTCGGGGCACTATTGCTTACAAGGCAATTATTTTTCTTGCTAAACTATAGGAGCGCAATTGAGAAATATATTTTAAAGGTATATATTTCTCAACTTTCTATAATAATTATATCACTATTCTATAAATATTATATCATAAATTTTATAGAAATTCAAATATTTTATTTTAAACTTTCTAAAAAATCCTTAATTAAAAGTCTAAAACACTTATCGCAATAAAATCCTTCTTCATCATCTGTAAAGAAATTAAGTCCACATTTATAACATACTCGATTATAGAATTTCATCATTATCGCCTTCGACATATCCTATATCATTCCTACACACTGTGCCGGCGCGCAATCCTCTCGTGGGATTATTTAATGGTATGGTTACAAATTGATTTAATTGACTACCTTCCTAAATAGCACTATAACAATCAGCAAGTATTGCTTCATTTAATTCACATAAATGTTCCCACTCTTCATCAGTAATAAGTTCGTCAGGTTTCCTATTTCTCTCTGGATACATTAATCCCCAAACAAAAAACTTTAATCTATGCCAATACTTATCAGGATTCCCTTTCTCTAAATTATCTTTACAGCGCCTTATAAGCTATGTGCAAAGTTCAACATACTCATCATGAGTTGCTTTCATTTGCTTTTCGTTCATTAAACACCCACGCTGCCTTTCCATCATGTCTTATATAAAGTGTACCGAGTTTAAACTGTTTAGGCTCAGAACCACAAAATTCGATTGAACGTGCAACATTATTATTAAAGTCTTCAGTTAAAGACCTTTCCAAATCTGAGCCGCGGCACCATTCATTCCTAGTTGAAACAACTTTAAGTTGTTCATTTTCTCCTTTTTCTACTTCGGTAATCTTAAGTAGAAACTTTGCTTTAGTAAATCTAAAATTTCCCATTCAAATTCCTCCTTTAGTCCCAAAAACCCATAAATTCTTCCACAAACAGCTTCATGCCTTCATTCCAAAGTTTCTTATCTTCTTCAGTCCAGTCAAAAGTATCCTTTGTAAGATAAAGGTAAAAAGCTTCAATTATTGTGTCTAACTTTTTATTATACTTAGCTATACTCTCTTCCTCGTTAATTATATGACCAGTTTCATCATAATCTTCTGGCTCAGGATGCCAACCGGATTTATTGTCTCTCAGAAAAGCAAGTCGCGGTAAGATAAAGGTAGCAATTGAATGGTCGAGATTATAGGTTTCACCATAGTCAAAACCATACTTATGTTTAAATTTTCTTGCTTTTTGATTATACTTCTCACCTACAGTTTTAGTTTTACTTACTTGATAAATAGGATGCTCTTTTGCATAATTAGCATAGAATTTCCAATCCATTTCAATTCTCCTTGTCCTGCCGCGGTACCATAATTTTAAGGAATTAATTGTCCAAATTTTTGGACTCGCGGCACAGCGTAGATTAATAATTCCTTTTTAATATAGCCAATATTTCATCAATTTTCTTATCCTACTTCTACAAATGCTCGTCAATTTTCTTTATAATTTCATCCGAAACATTTTGTGAGTTCTATAAAATTTCACTTTTATCACTTTGAGTTAAATTTTCCTAATAGTTAATTAACCCAATAATAAATGAAGCAAGATTTAGGTTAAATCCAAAATCATCTCTATTCATAATTTCCTCCTAATTTATTTTCTATATTTATTATAACAAAAAATTCTTTTGTTTTCAAATATTTATTAATTTTTTTAGATAAAAAAGCTTTAAATTCTACTTATTAATGAAGAATAATTTGGAACGGAGGTGTTATTCCAAATGGGAAAGAATATATTATTTAAGGGTTTTACCTATTGTGGAGAAGGAGATTCTACTGTTGAATTGGAATATAGTAGTAATGACTCAACATTAACAATAAATTTAAAAGATTCAAATGAAGAATTAATTAGTACAGATTCAGTTGAGCTTCCTTTTGGAACTATAGAATAGGATATAGAAAATATTGAACAAACCATTGGTGACATCAACACTGCTCTAGAGGGGATGTTATAATGCCACATACAATAGCAGAAAATTTAACTAGATTAAGTAATGCAAGGGACGCTATTGCCGCGGCAATAGTTGATAAGGGCGGCACAATTGAAGCTGGCGATGGATTCGAAAGCTTCGCAGATAAGATTGAAGCAATAAGCGGAGGCGGAGGAGTTCTTATTTCTAAGAATATAACAGAAAATGGAACTTATTATGCTGTAGATGATGAAGCTGACGGATATAGTTCCGTGACAGTTAACATTCAGCAACTTCCCGTTAATTTCCTAAAATATATAAAATCCGAGGGAAACAGCATTATCCTGACGGACATAGTGCCAAATTACAACTGGGAAGCGCACGTATGCGCGATGTTCGACAATCCCAATACAGGCGGAGATGATATCTTTTTCGGCGTGAGGTACCCGACTGAGCATTTTTTGATGGCTATATCGCGATATGGTACAAACAGCACGGATTTTGTGGGGTGGTCAGGGTTTACAGTAACGAGCGGTGACGTTTTTGATGTGCCGAACATTGCAGACAACGAACTGGGGATTCCAAACATCTGCATACTGCGGCGCGGAAACGGAAAATGTATGTATGGCTCAAAATCATATACCATGACAAACCGCACAGACGATACCACACCGACTATACCTATCATGATAGCGGGATTTGACGATGAGGGAACAGTCACGCCATTTACACAATTTGACCTGACTATCTACGGCGTGAAGCTCTACGACGGGAACGGTACTCTAGTCCACAACCTTGTCCCCGCGCAGGCAAAGGTAGGCGGCAGAGCAGGACTATACGACATTATAACAGGAATATTCTATCCGTCAGACTCTAATTATGACGATTTTATAAAAGGAATAAATTAAATATATCTGTAATAAAAATCCCCTAAGAATTAATCTTAGGGGTTTCTTTTAATTTCTAATATAAATTGGATTTCCGTTACCATCAACATTAGAATCATATACATCATAGTAATTATTATCTAAATAATTAATTGCAACTCCATCTTTATTAAGTATTGGTAGTGTATAATAAAAATCAATATTTTTAACATATACACATTCATGAGTGGCTGTATCATCTAAAAAATTTGGTGCAATTTCAATTCTCACCTAAGGAGAACCGACTTTAAATGTATTAATAGGAACTAAAACCATTATGTACCACTTCCAGGTTCTTCTCCATTTTCTATATAAGTAGTATCATTTGGTAAACAAGATACTGGAACAATTACAAAATTATTTGCTAACGCATAGTCTACTTCTGCCTAAGACATCGGTAATGATAAGCGAACTATAATATTGCCATTTAAATTAGGTACTGGTGACGCTTGCTTATAATTAAAGTTAGTATCAGGATTTAAATTAACTGGTTCATTGGTATAGAGAGGAGACAATATATCTCCATGAATATTAAAAGCTATAGGAATTAACCAGAATCTACTATATTTATATTCTCCAGATGGAATAATATCAGTTATCCAAAGAACCATTCCTATTAAATATGGCTATTCACTATATCTTATAGTTCTATAATTTGTACTCCAATTAGTTGAATTCTAGTTAAATTCCTATATAGGATTAGCCATACATTCATTTGCACTGTCATATCCTCCAAAACTTACGGCACCCTAAAATCTCCAAGCATTATATTGACCCATATCTTCAAAAGTTGTTTTTCCTGTGTGATTGGGGGTGCGTTTACACCAATATAAAGGATAAGTTATTTTGTTTGTTATATCGGTGCTTAATTCTTCTTTTGAAAAAACACCACCGTTTCCATAGGTTCCATTTTTTGTACTAAAATAAATTACATAAGTAAACTAGTTATTCGCATATTCTACTAATTTAAGGTCAATAGCAGTTGAAAAAGAATCTGTTGAATAACCTATATTCCAAGCTGGTTCGGTATAACCAGAAGTAGTAAAACCGCCCTACATATAATTACGTTTATTATTTGCATAGATACCAATTCTATTATATAACCACGGTAATTTAACATCTTCAAGGGTCCAATACGCGGGGTCTGCTCCATGAGTATCAGTCATAGCTTTTTCAACTTTTCTTTTAATTTTTCCAAATAAAGAATCTATGGCATAGCTAGTTCCATTCATATCTTTTAAGCTATTAGCCATAATTCCCATTAATCCCTAAGTAATTATTTCATCTTTTGTTGCGCCGCTAAAGGTTCTAATACCAGTTTCCATAGGAATTTCAACCGTACTAGTCTAATACGCCCAAGTCTCCTCTGGTCCTGCCGTTTGGTCGCTATAAAGAATAGCATTTTGAACGAACATATCATTACTTACAGGAATAGTTACATAACCATTTTCATCTTCTTCAAGTTCTAATGTTCCATTTTTAAGCTGCTAAAAATAGGCAATAACTTCTTCATTAGTCATTCCCTTAATTATTTCGTCAATTAATTGTGCTTTTAAAATCAAAGTAGGACCACCTCCACCGATTGAAGTGCCATTATTAAAGAAGACAATATTAGAACGTTCTAATCTTAGGCGATGATATTCATAGGTACTTTCATTTATCCAAGTTCTCTTTATAACCTAATTATAATCTGTAATTGTGCCGCCGTCTCCATCTCTATCTGGCAATATTTCAATATGGTCTATGCCTAAAAGCTTACAACTCTAAAAGAAATCATTAATATTTGGCACAAAACCACCTCCTTAAATTAAAGTAGAGTTTTATTATTAAATGTCTTTTAGCTTCCGCCACGCGTACTATTGTATCCCCAATTACAAGAATCATAGAAGTTAATAAAATATTTCTCCTTCTCATTTAATTCTTGCGGTTTACAAGTGGTTATAATTTCAAAAGTAAAGTTTTCTACACCTATATCCCACATTTCACCATAAAGTTTATTAGCAGTGCCGACTTCCGCACGTACGCCTCTACGGACATGGCTACGCCACCTATCTCCAAATGCCTAACGAGTCTGTCCTACATAACACTTGCCATTTTGCAAATTCGTAATCTTGTAGATACCAACGGCGCCATTAGTCGGCGGCACAACACGTCCTATCATCTAAGAGAAAGGCTATTTATAATAATTTTCCCATATAAGCTTATAAAGCACTGCGGGATTGTTAAGTGTTTCAGCTACTTTTCTAAGTTTCTTTATATCTTCCTTATCTGACTCCTTAATCTAAATTCGGTAGAAATCAGCTTTAAGTTTTTTCTCTTCATCTGCTTTAAAGCGAGAGATTATTTCTTTTTGTTTCTTCTCATAAGAATCTATTTCTTCTTGGAGCTTTTGTTTCTTTGAGCTAATGCTCTCGCTAAAGCTAAAAAAATCAGCTTTAAGACCTTCTTTTTTATCCTTATAATCCGATTCTAAAGCCTTTAAAGAATCAGCATATTTTAAATGTGTTTCTTTTAATAATTCCTCATTCTCAATTTCTCGTCTACGTCTTGCCGCCATATCATCTTCTCTATAAGCCTGAAGACGTTGTTCAAGCTCTTCCTTGCCGCGGCGCGACTATTCATCATAATTAGATAAAATTACGTTGAGCTCTTTTTCTTTTAAGCTAATTTGATTAAGCTTATTTTGCTCTGCCTAATCAATTTCCTCTTGAGCGGCGGCACGAGCTTTTGAAACCTTTTGCTCAATTTCATCAGTAATTTCCTTTTCAAGATAATTTTTCTTTTGCTAAAGGTCTTTGCTTACTTCTTTAACATTAATATCATAAAGTTCTTTTGCCTTCTTATAGCGTTTATAGTTAGCAAAAACTAGGTAAACAATACCACCAAGCAAAGCAAGATTTATTAGTATTAAAACTATTATTACAGCCTTTTCCATTGTTACCTCCAAATATCATAACTTGCGCCGCAAGAACAATCTGCACTAAGACAATCATCAATAGGGGTCGGCGTGTAGTTGAAAGTCAGCGTATGAGGAATTGACTTATCAGCAGTTAGCAAATGTTGTGTATACCAAGCCGATATAGCATTAGCTTCCTCAATTGAAAAACTTTGTGCTAATCTATAATAAAGCTTACGGATTTCCTCTTTAAGTTCTTCAATTTCTTTATTCTTATCTGCAAATATTTCTTCATTAGAACGCTCATTTGCATAAGCTTTGAGTTTAATATTCTTTTCTATCAATTCATTTGCACTATTGTAAAGAGAATCAATAAACCAGAGTGCCGCGTCAAATTTCTCTTGATTGGTTTTTGTTGAATAAGGAGAAGGAATAAATTTTGATTCATGTTTTCTAAATTCTTTAAGCTTATCTTCAATCCCCATACTTGAACTAGGCTTCTGAGTCGTCATTTCCTGTTCCTCTTTCTTTATGATTTCTTCTATCACGTTCATGCATCTCCTTGCAACCTAAATAATCTTCTCTCATTAGTTCAAACATAGTAGTATCATGTATCTTGCCGTCCATTAGTAATATATGCTGATGAAGTGTTCCTACTTCTCTGCCGCCATAGCGTTGACAGAATTTTCTATACGGACGCATTGCTTTATTATCACTATATGCAGTCCATTCTATTTTATTTAAATTAAACTTAGTAAAAATATCATCAATCATTTGAATTATATCTTTGCCAAATTGATACCGCGGCACATCACTATAGGAAATTATATAAATAGCAGTTACAACTCGTGATGCCCAGTCTATGTAATATCCGCAAACACCAAGTATTTCATCATTTTCATCAACACTAACGAAATGATGTTCGCTTTCATTACTATCTGGAAAATTAATTGTATTGCCGCCGGTACCACCGCAAGCTAGGTTTTGAGAAAGTTCATACTAATGTTCAAGAATAAGAGGAACTAAGCGTTCCTCATAGAGTTTAGCTGTTTTTAACATTTGATTCTCCTTTCTTCGGATAGCGCCCGCATCCATAGGTTTCATCACATACATGGCTTATCTCGCACTTACACTTAAATATATGCTCTTCCTCTATTAAATATTTCCACTCATCTGAATAGATACAAAGAGCCTCTTCAATAGCCTTAAACAAATCTCTAAACTCATGATATGCTCTAGTACATTTTCTAACCTTAGCCATATCAATAAGCATACGAAGATTTGTTCTAAAAACAATTTTTGTCTCCATACCTAAAGGAAGAAGATTTGCCGCGTCCTCACGTTTAATTCCATAGCCAGTTTCCAAACATTTCACAGAATCAGCTATTGTTTTCATACAATTATCATAAATTTCTTTCGCCTTTTCATTATTCTCAATCTGTGCCGGCGTGTAATATGCGAAGTTATCATAATCAACATAACGCGTAGATGCTTGAACGTAGGTTGGCGCTCCTGCCACGTGGCGCGTGAATTCTCTAATTACCCTTGCGCTCCACCCATCTAGTACCATGTAAATCTGAGGATACTCTAAAACCCTACCGTGACCAGAATGGAGACAATCAAGTCCTCGTTTAAAATTCTTCGTATGGTCTGAGGTATCACTATTCCAACATATACCAGCCATCTGCCCTGCCAGGGTTAAAGGCTCATCAGTTGTCTCACTAAGTATTATAACTTTACTATTATTCATACCAAATCTCCTTGCTAACATTATTTCTTCTCCAACTTTATAGTTTCTGGTTGTGAATTGGGTTTAAACGGATGTGATGTTAATATATTAACAATTGCCCATAGGGCGGCAAATTGTAGGGGAGTAATTTCTTTTACACCAAATAAGTCTGGACAAAGCCAATTCCAAAGCTTAACCCCTACAAAGACTTCTGCAAGTAAGATTAAAATTAAAATCATATAAACAAGAATTACCAAAAACTTTACTTCGCTCTTCATTTGTCCTCCTTTACATTTCATCAAACATTAGCTCGTCATCAATTAACTAAGGAACATCATAAATGTTAATTGGAAAGAAATCCCAATTAGCTAGACTTATATTTAAAACTTTGTCCCTATAAATCTCACCTTCTTTTAAAAGTCCATTTGGTATCGCGGCACTTTCTGCAATAGCAATATAGTGAGACTCACCAAGCCAAAATTTAACATTAGAAATATTGGTGCTAATTATAACGTTTTCTTTTTGACCACGAATTGTGCCGCCAATGAAACCGTCTAGGGATAATGCTTTTCTAGCACCCATTGACTTCCAAAATTCTTCAAGTTTAATTAAAGGCTAGTCTTTAAGGTCAACTACATCCCACTTTGCTTTTAACTAGGAAAGATAGAATTTGGTTTCCGTAATTAAGCCTTCGGTTATATTGCCGAAAAGAATTAAGTAATCATCAGGTTTCGCTTTGGTATTGATACGGTCAATTACCATTTGATTATATTCCTTTGCTGAGATATGACGTTTCTCTGCCTAAGAAGAATTAAAAAGGTTTAAATCTGCGCATATAAATGTTTGGTTCAATGTCCTCCCTCCATAAGAAATTTTTCTTCTTATTAATAATATTATAACATAAAGTTGAAGAAAAATCAAAAGTTTAAGCCTTGATGTGCAGGCGCAGGATAAAATTAATACAAATTTTTGGGCTAATAGCTTATTTGAAAGCTTCTGGATATAATTCTTTATTCTTCTAAATTAATTGTTCTCGCATATTTTCATCAATAACATTTTCATTAGTTGTATTAAAATCTTTAATTTTATAAGTAATCCAAAAATCTACCTCTGATAACAGAAAACAGTCTACACTATTACCATATTTGTTAATAAAATTACTACACTCAATTGTAATTAAACCTAAACTTTCTAATGTATGTAAACAATCTTCTAATTTTCTATCTGTTGTAGATTCTAAAGCATACCCTAAGATATCTCGTAAATCTTTATATGTAAAAAATTTAACAGTATCACCATTTGCATAACAAAATTCTTGATAATTAACTAAAGTCATATAAACTTTTAATGTAAGCTCCCCAACATTAAAACGCTCATTTAATTCAGTCAATGTTTCTTTGGGTATTTTCCGAAAAAGTTGCCCATCTTCAATAGGCATTTCATAATAACTCTCTTTGTGTTTTCTACGTATTTTCCATCTCTCGTTAAATGGGACTTTTATTCTTTCTCCCTTATCATTATAAATATACTTTTCTTCTTTCCAAGTTGTAGGAGTAAAACGTATTAATCCTTCATCTTCTAATTCTTCCCAACACTTCTTAATAGTTCTTTCATCCATTTTAAAAAGCTTATTAATATGAGAGAGAACAATATCTTTTTGCTAAAAAATTCTAACATTTGGAATTCCTTTTTTAGGGGTATTCCTTAAATATGCACGACATATCAAATAAGTATAAAGTTTTAAACTTTTCCTTCTAATTTGTCCTTCTTCACTGAATACAGGTCTTCCTTTAACTTCACTATTGGATTTCATATCCAATCACCTCCTTTTATAAAGTAGAAAATTACGAAAAAAAGTCTAAGAAAAAAATCGTTTCGGAATTTTAATCAGCGCTATTCGTAATTTTAATCAGTTATTTTCGTAATTTTAACTACTTATTTCCGTAATTTTAACTATTTATTTTCGTAATTTTAAACAGTATATTAGGATTACTTTTCTGAAAGCCCCAGAAAAGTAATCAAAAGAAGGCTACGACCGTTGGTCGTATCAAAACCATAATCCCATTTTAACTATAATATAGGTCCTCTGCCTATACTAGCGCCGCTAGCGCGGCGCATTTTAGAGCTAAGAAACTAAGGATTTTTTTTCTACGTCTTGCCGGCGTGCGGTTGACGACTTCGTTTTATTTAACTTAGACAACTCCGTTCTATTGGGCGCCGGCACGACAAAAGAAAAAGGACGACTTTAGTCGTCCTTCGGTTCCTTAACATATTGAAGCCTATTATGAATATCGCGTTTTCTCCAACCTAAAGGTTTAAGAAATCCTCTCCATCTAGTTGGTTTTAGAACATACTTATTCCATATGTCCAGAGGCATACGGCTATCTACTTCCCATATTCTTCCTATAATATGGGAAAGTTTTGGAGTTTTATCCTCACTTCTCTTTTCTATCTTTTTCTTTATTCTCTTATTCATTTTACTCCTCCTTATATCCAGTCCTGTTGTTAAATACTTCTTCAAAGTTTTCCATAATCTTATAAAAACGTTCCTCTTCTGGCGTGTAGTAATAATCCTTAGGGTCATCACTATATGCCATTGTGCTCGCAACGATTGAGTAGGGCCATCTATTCGCTAGTTCAAAGTCATTATACGTAATAGATGGCGGCTCACATACGCCATAGACATCTAGGTCTAGTTTTCTCGGATAGTGGTTTATAAAGTCAATAAATTCTCTTTTGCTAACTTTTTTAAAAACTGGTTCGACATTAAACCATTTTGCCTTTTTCTTTCTCCTTAGCTCTTCCGCTTCTTTTTCTTCTTCTTCAGTTAACGGACGCACAGTTATATTACTAATTTCTTTTATTTCATAGTCCTTACCATTAATCTTCACTCTTGCCGCCCTCCCAAAGTTTCTCAATCATTTTCCTTAAAGCTTCCTCAACTTCTTCTTTACTATACCTTTCTTCTACTTCTTCTAATATTTCATTTAAATAGTTATAGTAGAAAGGGTTATAGGCAATAAATTTCCTATTATGATGCCATTCTTTAGGAAACACTACTTCCTTATCTTTAAACGTCACATAGCGCCGCGGCACCTCGTAGGCATAGATATGATAGCCTTGTGTTAGGAATTTCTAATGCTCAAAGTAGTTAAGCAAATCCATAGAAACCAGAATCATCAAATTCTGCCCATAGGTGAGTAAAGGGCTTTCCATCAAGACCATAGAATGGTCCTTGCCCAGCTTGATTCTCAAAACGATAGACATACATTTTAAATCACCACCTGCCAACTGTCCAAAAAATTGGACAGCCGGCGAAAACAATTATATTGATTCCTTATCATATACTCCAAGTATAAAAGCTTTTCTACATCTTATTTTTCCTCTTTGTACCGTAATAATATCTTCAAGCCTAATTTTTGCAACTAAGTAAACTCCATCATAACCAGCATACAAACAATGTTTATCCCAATAAGTAGCATTAGAAAAATGAAGTCCTGAAGTGCAAGCTTCATCACTTTCATCAGGGTCTTCTGCAATTGCCCATTCTCCAATTTCATATTTAAAATTCTTATCATAAAAAGAAGTCAAATCAGAGGCTACAATTTTATAAGCAATAACAGAACCGTCAAATGGAACTAGACCAGTTTGACATCTAATTTGTTCCTCAAGAGTATTTTTGGACATAACTCCTTGC